>Ga0302154_10000575_pt1 | contig 34013 bp, 19 predicted proteins | sample I_Bog_N2_3_FD_193507 | JGI IMG/M metagenome (GOLD analysis project Ga0302154, IMG submission 193507) | Peat permafrost microbial communities from Stordalen Mire near Abisko, Sweden - I_Bog_N2_3 | ecosystem: Environmental > Terrestrial > Soil > Wetlands > Peat | place: Sweden: Abisko, Stordalen... | reverse complement strand
TGCATGATCGCCCGCATAGCCCGTCTCCCTGCTCGCGCGGATCATCCTGCACTCATTCCGGTAAGCGTACAAGAGGGGGTCGATTGGTTGATAAGCGGGAATGCATAGGGACCGCCTCCCTCGGTGGTGACCAGCATGTTCACCGCAAAGATCAGCCCGCTCATTGGGCCGCGCTGGTCCGCATCCAGCAGGAATTCGGCGATCGCGATCGCGCCGCCTGGCGCCAACGCCGCGTGCGTACGGCGTAGCAACGCGCGGGAGCGTTCGACACCCTCGCCGCTTCTGGGGACAAAAATGGACGCGGCGGCTTGCTGGACCAGATTCCGCCGCCCGCCGCCCGCCGCCCGCCGCCCCCGGCACGGTGCGCGTCGCGCTGAGGTTTTCCATTCCCGTCTTCGCCGAGCCGAACAGCCGTGCCACCGCGCACGTCCAATGGCACTTGGAACGCGCTGGCGGACAGCTTGTGCTGGTCGCGCTGAATGACGGAGTCCGCCACGAGTCCATCCGCAACATCGCACCTCACACGGCGAACGGCGCAACGCTCAAGACCGAGGGGAGCTCATCCCCTTACGTCCTTCCAGGCGCCACGCAGCGGTGGCGCATCGGCACGGCAGGGCAGCAAACCGGGGCCGTCGGGCAGATGCGGCTGACGGCGCTCGCTGATTCCGGCAACATCGACATGCAGGTCAACGTGATGCCGTGAAAAGGCGGCTACGATGGAGATTCATCGTAGCTCTTCTGGCCTTGACCATCCAACTTCAACCGGTGGATGCCGCTGACTCCAAGCTTCTGCTGGAGATGTCGGTGAACGGCAATCTGACTGGCAAGATCGGCGAGTTCGTCCAGCGCGACGGCGCGCTGCTGGCCCGGCCACAGGAGCTGCAGGACCTTGGCCTGCGCGTGCCAGCCACCGTTCCGGTGGGCGCGGACGGCCTTGTCTCACTTGCCGCGCTCCCGGGCATCACCTGGAAGTTGGACGAGGGCGCGCAGAAGGTGAGCGTCACCGCCAGCGACGACCGCCTCCTGCCAAATATGCTGAATGCGACGGCCGCGGCGATTGGGCCGGCTGATCTGCAGACCGGCCTGGGCGCGATGGTCAATTACGACATCTAGGCCACCAGTGTGGGCAGCCAGAGAGTGGGCAGCGGCTCTGGCGCGCTGGTGGCCTTCTCGCCGTGGGGCAATGTCAGCTTCGGCATGCTGGGATTTCTTGGCTCAAGCCCAGCCGGTCCGGGAACCTCATCAGCGGTGCGGCTTGATGCCACCTACACTTATTCCGACCCGGAGAGCTTGCGCCGCTACCGCGTGGGCGACGTGATCGTTGGCGGTTTGAGTTGGACGCGCCCGGTGCGCGTGGGGGGGGCACAGATCACCGGCGACTTCTCCATGCGGCCCGATCTAATAACATTCCCTTTGCCCTCCGTCAGCGGCTCCGTCGCGGTGCCCTCCGCCGTTGATGTGCTGGTCAATGGCGCACAACTGTTCTCGCGGGAGGTGCAGCCAGGACCCTTTGAGATCCCACAGCTTCCGGTGGTCACCGGCGCTGGAACCATCGCCATGACGATGACGAATGCTCTTGGCCGACAGGTCACCTCGACGGTGCCTTTCTACGCCAGCTCATCTATGCTCGCGCCTGGTTTGCAGACCTACTCGGCGGAAATCGGCAAAGTGCGGCAGAACTGGGCGTCGTCAGCAACGACTACACCAGCCTCGTCGCCGCAGCGACGTATCGCCGTGGCCTATCCGAGATACTGACGGTCGAAGGCCATGCCGAGGGCTCCCACGATGTGGGCGTGGCCGGCGGCGGGGTTGTGGTGAACGTCGCCAACATTGGCGTGCTCAACCTCGCCGGCGCCGGCAGCATGGGCACCGGGCGTAGCGGGGCACAGGTCACATTCGGGGCGCAGCGCATGAGCAACACCTTCAGCCTCGGCGCTTCGGTCAGTCTTGCCGGGGCCAATTTTCGCGATGTCGCTGCGGCGAACGGCGACCCCGTCGCACGTCGCCAGGTTTCCGCCAGTGTAGGCCTGTCCCTTGGCCGCTTCGGGTCGATCGGTGTCGTTTTCGCAGCCATCGACCGCGGCAGCATCCCGGCGCCGATTCCGGTTTATGCGCCGCCCGGCACGTTCTACGCCCAGGATGCCCATAACGTTCAGGCGGCTGGCGGCATCTATTACCTGCAGCCCGCTCAGCACTCGCACATCGCCTCCGCCAGCTATTCGGTCCAGGTCGGCGAACTGGCCATCTATGCCACCTCATTTCACGATTTCGCCGGTGCCCACGGGACCGGCATGGTGGTCGGCGTCACCATCCCGCTCGGTTCACGCTGTTCTGCGACCGCCAGCGCCGGATCCAGTTCCGGCCAGCGCTACGGACAGGTGCAATCGATGCAGTCGGCGAGCGATATCGGCGACTGGGGCTACCAGGCCTACGGAACAGACGGCAGTGGAACTCATGCATTCGGAGAGCTATCCTACAAGTCGCCGTGGGGGCAGGTCTCGGCAGGCGCCGATCGACTCAACAGGCAGACGACGATGCGCGGCGAGGCGCAAGGCGCCTTCGCCTTCGCCGATGGCTCTCTGTTCGCCTCCAACACCATCAACGACAGTTTTGCCGTCGTGGACACGAACGGCGTCGGCAATGTCCGGGTGACGCGCGAGAACCGACCGATGGGCAACACAGACAGCGCTGGAAAGTTGTTGGTGCCAGGCCTGACAGCATTCGACGTCAATCGTATCGCCATTGATCCGGCGGACGTTCCCATGGACGCTTCCGTGCCATACGTGACCCGGACCGTGCGACCGCAGGACAAGGCGGGCGTTGTGGTAAGCTTCCCGGTGCACACCAGCCATGGGGCGCTGCTGCATCTTGTGGACCAGAGCGGCAAGCCGCTGCCGGTGGGGACCGTCGTCACCCAGCAGGAGCCAGGCGCCGCCGCCGTCCCGGTCGGCTTTGGCGGGGAGGCCTACGTCGAGGACCTGGCACCGAATAACCGCCTCGCCGTCGAGCTGCCGACGGGGCAGCGATGCACGGTCGTGTTCGACTATCACGCAAAAAGTGGCGATATCCCGACCATTGGGCCACTGGCCTGCGAGGAGAAAAGCCCATGAGGCACTTCGTTCATGCTGCGCGGCTCATCGGACTGGTTGCGTTGCTGCAATGCCTTTTCGCGTCCACCAGCGACGCTGCCATCTGCAACCTCTCGTCCACTCTGGTCGCATTTGGAACCTATGTTCCGCTGCCTGGGACGGCGGATGACACCGCCGGCCCGCTGACCGTCCGCTGCAGCGCGGGCGCTGCGCAGCAATCAATCGGCTACACCGTGGCCCTCAATGGAGGCATCCGCGGCACCGTTGCCATGCGGCGGCTCACCGACAGCCCATCGAGCCTGAGTTATCAGCTCTTTATAGACGCGGCTCACAGCCAGGTCTGGGGCGATGGCACAGGCGGCACCGTCGTCGTTACCCAGTCCGCTATCGTCATTCCAGCTAACGGAACGGCCACCCAGACCTACAGGATATATGGCCGAATTCCCGCCCGGCAGGCGGTGAGCCCGGGCCCCTATGCCGACACCGTTACTGCCACTCTGAACTACTGACGTAATTCAACCAGCCTATCCAATTCAGGCCCTTAACCAAGGGGTAAATCTGGCTATCCACCGCAAATAGCGGGTAGCCTTTTTGCGCACGCCCCGAGTGCATTGAACCACGCCGCCGGCGAGGCGCGGACGGCAGTCGGTTGGGTCGGCAAGGGTCGAGCGCGCGTGATGCGGCCGGCCGAGTTGTTCGATTCTGGAGGAACAGCCGGTGCAGCCGGGGTCCGCAGTCGGGTTCGAAGCCGTACGCGCGCGGCGCGACCCCAGTGGCTGATCTGCGGGAAACAACCACAGCATTGACGGAGGTCACCGTAACGGTTACAGTCCTGGGCATGTGGCTAAGTGGTTGCTTCTTTGGCCGTGACATTGCTCGATGCCGAAGGCATCGCCCATCAGGGCAAGCTTGTCGGTCAATCTCGCCAAGCGGCGGGGCATGGCTGCGGAAGGGGCAAACTCGGAAGACCGTAATCGGTCGCTCCGAAGGAGATTGAAATGTCCTCCTTCCGAAACTGGGGCGGGCGGCTAGCATGACATCCAACAGCGGTGTGGCGGCGCTCTGCGCGGCGCTCTGCATGACGCGGCTCAGTGCACTGGCGTCGCCGCCGCAGTTGCCGACGAATGGTCAATTCGTCGGTGGCAATGGAACCATACAATCCACCGGCAACCAGCTTTCCGTCAACCAGAACACGGCGCGCGGCATCATCAATTGGTCAAGTTTCTCAATCGGCAAGGCCGGTTCGGTACAGGTCAATAACGGCCGTGGCGCCACGCTCAACCGCGTGACCGGCGCCGACCCGTCGCAGATCAATGGTGCGCTGCGGGCGACGGGATCGCTGTACCTGATCAATCCGCAAGGCGTCGTCATCGGTCCCGGCGGCAAGGTTGTCGCAGGCGGCAGTTTCGTTGCCTCGACGCGCGACGTGTCCAACGGCGCCTTCATGGCCGGCGGGCCGCAATTCTTCCAGGGCAATTCGGCCGGCGCGGTGACCAATGCCGGTTCGATCACCGCCGAGACCGGCGACGCGGTGCTGATCGGCCGCGCCGTCACCAACACCGGCAAGATCTCGGCGCCGGGGGGTACGGTCGGTCTCGCCGCCGGGGGTGCCGTCTTACTCCGCGATGCCGGAAGCGATGGACGCCTGCTGGTCGAGATGACACCCGGCACCAACCCAGGCGACGTAACCCAGACGGGCGTGATCAAGGCTGTTCAGGCCGAGCTGAACGCGGTCGGTGGCAATGTCTATGCGCTCGCCGGCAACCGGAAGGGCTTGATCAAGGCCACCGGCACCGAGACGCGTGCCGGCGGCGTGTGGCTGACCGCCGGCCAGAGCGTGGAGGTGTCCGGCACGATCGTCGCCCGCAACGCCGACAGGTCAGGCGGAACGATCGCCGTCACCGGCGGTGCGGCGGGCGGCAGCGCCGCGATATCCGGCAGGCTCGATGTACGCGGGACTGGCAAGCACACCAACGGCGGGACGGTGACGGTCACAGCGAACCGCGTCACCGTCTCGCGGACCGCGCGGCTTGATGCGAGTGGCACCGGCAACGGCGGCACCATCCTGCTCGGTGGCGACCGCGGGGGCGGTGCCAACCCCACCGCGAATTTTGCATCATCGCCGCTGGCAAACGCCCAGTATACCACGGTCCAGCCAGGCGCCATCATTTCGGCCGATGGCGGCTCGCGCGGCGGCGGGGGAACCGGCGGGAACGTCGTGATCTGGTCGGATATGGCAACCAGTTTCGCCGGCGCGGTCTCCGCCAAGGGCGGCCAGGGAGGCGGCGACGGCGGATTTGCCGAGATCTCCAGCCATGGCGTCCTGAGCGAAACCGGAACAGCGAATCTGACAGCGCCAGGCGGCGCAACCGGCAAGTTGCTGCTTGATCCCGCGAACATCGTCATCACTTGCTCCGGGGTCGCGGCGGCCGGCACTTCGGTACTGTGCGGCACGCAGATCGAGCAGCAGCTCGGGCTGTCCGCCGTCACGATCGCAACCGGCTCCAGCGCAACCGTCGCCGGCAGTGGCGACATCACCGTCCTGTCGCCCATCACCTGGTCGTCCGACAACGCGTTGACCCTGAGCGCCTATCACGATGTTGCCGTGAGCGCGCCGATAGAAAGCGAAATATCCGGCGACGTGACGCTGCAGGCCGACAATACCGGCAGCGGCGCCGGCACGGTTAGCTTCAAGCTCGGCGGCTCTGTGAGTCTCGCGGGCGGACAGGCGACCATCTTTTACAACCCGACCCCCCCCGGTTTGCCAACGGACTATACGCACCCCACGGACTACTCGCTAGACGTGACCGGCGGCAGCGTGACCGCCTACATGCTGGTGAACAACACCACGCAGTTGCAAGACGTAGGCGTTCAAAAGAATCTTGGCGGCGCCTACGCCCTTGGGCGCAATATCGATGCCAGTGCTTTGTCCGATTTCACGCCGATCGGCAATTTGGAGACGAAGTTCACCGGGCTGTTCAACGGCGAAGGCTATACCATCGACCGGCTGACCATCAACCAGTCAGGCAGCAACCCTGTCGGACTGTTCGGCGCCCTATCGGCGTCAGCGGTCGTCAGCAACGTCGGGGTCACCAACGTTGCCGTCACCGGCACGACTTCCGTTGGCGCTCTTGTCGGCGACAACAGCGGAACGGTCTCAGATACGTTCAGCACCGGCACTGTTGTGGCAAGTTCGGTCAGCACCGGCGCTGTTGTGGCAAGCACCACCGCGGCCGGCGGCCTGGTCGGCACCAACCAAGCGAGCGGATCGATTTCAGCTTCGTTCAGCAGCGCGCAGGTGCAGGCAGGGGACGTCGCTGGCGGTCTGCTAGGATTGAATTACGGGTCGATTGACGGGTCTTTCAGCACTGGCAAGGTCACCGGTGCTCACGTAGGCGGATTGGTGGGCAGGGGGATCGGGACCGACACGGTCTTCGGCAGCTATTGGGACACGCAAAGCTCGGGAGTCGGCACAAGCGCTGGCGGGACCCGGAAAACCACCGCCCAGTTGCAGAGCGGATTGCCGGCAGGACTTTCGGCTAAGCTGTGGGGCATCAAGGCGGGGCAAGGATATCCCTATCTTCTGCCCTTCACGTCGAGTGGTCCTCCGCCGGCCACCCCAACCGTGTCCGGCGGTGTTTACACCGGCCCGGGCGGGGCGGCGCTCGGTGGAGCTGCGGTTACAGCCATGATCGACGGCACCTCGCTTGGCTCGGTCACGACGCAAGCGGATGGCAAATTCAGCTTCGCCATTCTTCAGCCGCTGTTTGCCGCATCAGGCTCCGATTTCCTGAGCGTCCTTTCGCAAAATTCGGTCAAGGGAAATACGCTGGTCGCGGGATTGACCGGCGGCACCGGCGGCCTGTCGATCTACGGCAACACGCTGCAGATGCAGACCGGCGCGTCCAGCTACAGCGGCATGGTCGGTGAGCTGGCACACGCGGCGGGCAGCACTGTCAGCAGTGATTTCCTGTTCGCGCTCGGCACTGACAATGCGCTGTCGCTGACGGCGGGGGCGAACCTGGAACTCATTACCACCGCCGCTTCGTTGACCGTAGATCGGGCGATCTCCACCACCGGCACGCTGGCGCTAGCGACCAACGGGACCGTCACGCAGACCACGCCGATCACCGCCGGTGGCATGGCGCTGGTCGGCAGCGGCGGCAGTTTTGTGCTGACCAATACGGAGAACCGGATCGATACGCTGGCGGCCGCGGCGGGCGCGATCGATATCGCCGACCAGGCAGCGGTGACGGTTGGCTCGGTGGCTGGCGTGACGGGAATCACCGCCGCCGGCGCCGTGCACCTGACCAGTACCGGCGGCATTACTCTCGCGACCCCGGTATCCGGCGCCGGGGACGGCGACGCATTGATCCTGGCGACTGGCGGTGGATTTACCAATGCGGCCGGCGCCAACGCGCTGGAGGTCACGTCCGGCGGCGGCCGCTGGCTGGTGTTTGCCCAGGCCCCCTCGCAGGTCACAGCAGATGGGTTGGCGGCAAGCCCGCTGTATGCGCACGCCTTCGACTTCACGTCCCGCAGCGGAGGCGTGATCGCCAATGCCGGCGACCGCTTCGTCTATGCGATCGCGCCGATGCTGACTGTCAGCCCGGTCAGCGCTGTCATGACGTATGATGGCGCGGTTCCGCAAACGGCGGTGTCGATCACCGGCTTGCTGGCCGGTGACAATCTGGCGCAGGCGGTGTCCGGTGCGGCTGCGGTCGCCGGCGCGACGGGCAATGCCGGCAGTTACGTGCTCACCGCGTCCCTGGGTACCCTGGCCTCGGATTATGGCTATGGCTTCGCGTTCAGCACCGGCACGCTGACCATCCAGCCGAAAACGGTGAACTGGTCGGTGGCCGATGCCAGTTCGACCTACGGCACGCTGGCGTCGCTGGGCAAGGCAACACTGTCCGGCGTGCTGTCGGGCGATGATCTATCCGCGGCGGCAGTGGCCTTCAGCGGCGGCGCCGCGGTGACGCTGGGGCCGCAGACCAATGTCGGAATTACCGGCTTCAGCGGCGCAGGGGCCGTCAGCGGCCTCGTGCCGGTGACGCTGGGGCCGCGAACCTATGCCGGCAGCTACATGGAACTGGTCACCGGCCTGAGCGGCGCAGCGTCCGGCAATTACATCCTGGCACTCACCGGCAACACCGCCGGCACTCTGACCATCCAGCCGAAGCCGGTGAGCTGGTCGGTGGCCGATGCCAGTTCGACCTACGGCACGCTGGCATCGCTGGGCACGGCGACACTGGCCGGCGTGCTGTCGGGCGATAACCTGTCCGCGGTGGCAGCGGCCTTCAGCGGCGGCGCCGCGGTGACGCTGGGGCCGCGGACCGATGCCGGCAGCTACACGGAACGGGTCACCGGCCTCAGCGGCGCAGCGTCCGGCAATTACACCCTGGCACCCGCCGGCAACACCGCTGGCACGCTGACGATCCAGCCGAAGCCGGTGAGCTGGTCGGTGGCCGATGCCAGTTCGACCTACGGCACGCTGGCGTCGCTGGGCAGCGCGACACTGACCGGCGTGCTGTCGGGCGATGTGGTCGGCGCAACGGTGGCGGCATTCTTGGCCGGCCAGCCGGTGGATCTTACAGCGGTCACGAGCGCCGGCCGCTATGACGAGCTGGTCACCGCACTTGCGGGTGCGGCCGCTCCCAACTACCGGCTCGCGTCCAGCGGCAACGTGCTGGGGACCTTGACCATCTCGAAGCCGAAGCCGGAGCCGGTGCCGGTGCCGGTGCCGGCCAAAGTCGTCCCTGGGAGCGTCGCACCTGCACCCGTTGCTGCACCAAAAGGGATCGTCGTGCCGGTGGCAGTCCCGGCGATCGGGCTGCAGCCGCGGCCCCCGGCAGCCGATGGGCCGGCACGGGCGGACGCCGACAGCGCCGTCGTCCCGGCACCTGACACGGCTGTTCCGCCGCAAGGCGTCGCTACCGCGGCGAGCGTAACAGCGCCGGCTTCAACTCAACCGGCAATCGCGTCGCCAGCAGAGGGTACTTCGCCGGCGGCAGCCGCGCCGGACGCCGGATCGACGCAACTGGCATCGCTGCCGGCACCAACGGAGTTTTCGCCGGCTGCTCCCATCAACGAGCCAAGCGGCGAGCCAGCACCGGCCAGCGCCGCCGTTGCCAGTGGTGATCCCCAGGCGGTGGCTGATGGCACCGCGGCAGCGGTCCAGGCCTTCATGGACAGCGGCTCGGGCGGCGTCTCGAAGGACACGGCCACGGCGACCGCCAACCAGATGGCGAGCCAGACGCTGGCCGCGGGTGGAAGCCCCGAGGCAGCCGTCGCCGCCTCGGCAATTGCGCTGGCCCAGCTCAAGGCCGCGGAGACCGGGCCGCCGACGCCGCAACAGGTGCTTGGTGAGGCCCTTGCCATGGGCGGCATGCCATCGCTCCTGGCCGGCAGCGGGGCCGCGAAAGTCTGTGGCGGGAGCCTGTCGGCGTCGCTTGCGGGGGGCGCGTCGCCAGAAGCAGCGCTCGCGACCGCACAGGCCTGTGCCGCGGCTGCCGGTGCGCAGATGGCAGCCGCTCAGGTGCCAGTCGGACCTGGCGGAGACGTCGCAGCAGCGTTCAGTGCTGGCGCCGACATGGCCACGTCGCTGGCCGCCGCCGGAGACCCGGCAACGCTCGCAGCAGCTTTGGCGGCCGGCGGGTCCCCCGAAAGCGCGAGCGCCGATGCCGCCGTGGCGAAGGCGACGCAGGCTCGCATGGCAGAAGCCGCCGCGTTGCCCGACACGCCGGAGCGGCAAACGGGCGAGGCGCTCGCCGGCGGCGGCCCCGCCGCCATCGCCACGCAGTCCGAAGCGAACACCGCATTGCTCGCAGCGCTGGCGTCCGGTGAAACGATGGATAAGGCGCTCGCCGACGCGACGGCCGCCAGCCAGGCCACGGCGAGCATGTCCGCGGCGAGCGACGTTCCGGTATCCCCGTCGGATCGGCAGTCGGCTGAGCTCGCGCGCGGCCTTGTGTCCGCGGCGCTCAACGATTGTGGGATTCCCAACGCCTCGGATTGCTGGCCGGCCGAAGCCATCGCGCGACAGACCGCGGCCGCGACCGTGGATGGCCCGAACGCGCCAACAGCCGAGGCGTTGGCCGCCGGCCGATTGCCCCCGGCGCTGGCCGGCGTGGCGGCCGGGGATGCCGGCGTCCAGCGCGCGGTCGGCGATGCACTGGCCCGAGGCAATAGCCTGGAGCAGGCACTCGCCGATGTGGCCGCGCGCCGGAACGGTGCGGCGGCAACCGCGCGGCTTGCCGAGATTGAACCGCAAGGCCGCGACAATATCCTGAGCAAACTCGCCACCGGCGGGCTGAGGACGCCAGAGGTGGCGGCGTTGGCCGGTGCGATGAACCCAGCGTTCTTCATCCAGCGCTTCATCGCCGCTTTGCTTGGCGGCCAGTCGGTCGATGCCGCGATCGACCAGGCACGAATGGCCGGCATGGCGGATCGTCGGGATCAGACTCTCGCCCAGATCCAGCGTTCCGGCCCAGCAGCGACCCGCGTTACGGCGACGCCATGACCAACGCGCTTCATCGCCACAGAATTTCACCGATCGCCCCGAGGGATTCCCAATGATTACGACATTTGCCAGGGTACGTGACCGCTGGGGCCAGTTGTCGAAATGGCGACGCTTCCTGGCACTGGTCGCATTGGCCGCGGCGATCGCAGCGCTGGTCTCCAACATCCTGTTCCTGACAGTGCTGGACCGCTCGACGGCGCCACACCTGAAGATCGCCGTCATCGCGCCGCTCTCCGGTCCAGAGGCGCGGATTGGCCAGGCAATGCGCGACGGCGTCGCACAGTGGGTCGCTGGTGCCAACCGCCGCATCGGCAAGAGCGACAGGCAAGTATCGCTCGTTCTGTTCGATGAGACCACCGATTGCGACGCCGTGGCGCACGCCGCGGCCAGGCCCGATGTGATCGGCGTCGTTGGCCCGTATGGCACTGAAAGCGCGGCGAACGCCGAGGCAACGCTCCGCGCCCACGGCCTGCCGGCGGTAACGCTCGCCGACGTGGCGCCGCTGCAGGACGATGCCGGCAAGCGGTGGCTGCTGCCGCTCGCAGCAGGCTCGACGTTTGAAGTCCGGTTTCTCGCCAACTACGTGCGCAACGTGGTCGGCGAGCGGCTGGTCTCGATCATCTATCCCGACACGCCGCGTGACGCCGCGCTGGCGGATGCATTCGACCAGGTGATGCAGCGTTTCGGCACGCGCGTCGTATACAAATGGCCGGCCGACGCCACGGGCGCCCAGCGTACCGCGGCCCTGAAGGCTGTGGCGCAAAGTATCGTGCAGCAGAAGATCGCCGGCACCCTGCTGCTGCTGGGCGAGCCGGACTTTGCCGCGGAAGCCTTCGCGACTCTGCGCGAGGCCAATGTGCCGAACCGGATCGCCGGTCCCCGGAGCCTGGCGACCAACGCATTTCGCGACGCACTCAGCCGGTTTTGGCAAGCGCCCGGTTCGATCGGCGGCGGGCTGAACGGCGCGCTGGTGGCGACGCCGATGCTGTTCGATACCGCCGGAACGGCCGCCCAGCTTTTCAAGACAAACTTCACCGCCGCGGTCGGCGAACCCCCCGACTGGGTCGCGGCGCTATCCTACGACGCGGCGCGCCTGATCGGCAGCCTGGCTGAGCAGCCGCTGACGGGCTCGGTCGAGGACATGCGTGCGGCGCTGCGTGACGCGCTGGCCGCCCGCCGCGCTCCTGACCAGGCGATCGCCGGCCTCGCCGGTCCGATCTTCTTCAACGCGCGAGCCGGCAGCTCACTTGCCACGCTGATCGGAGCCTACGACGGATTGCAGCTTATCGCCGCGCCAACGCAGCTCTCGCCGATCCGCGACGAGGGCGTGTCGAACTACCTCGATGAGCTGACCAGCGGACGCGCGCTGTATGTGAACGACAGGTTCATGTACAAGACGAATGTCATCTACTCCGGCATCCGGCTGGAGAAAGTGTCCGACCTCAATCAGGACGCAAACACCGTCGGGCTAGGATTCGTCGTATGGTTCCGCTGGACCGGGGCTTTCGATCCGCAGGACATTATCTTCCCGAATGCCGTGGAGCCGGTCAGGCTTGTGTCCCCCGAGCGCGAGGGGAAGGTCGGCTCGCTGAACTACCGGGCCTATCGTGTGGATGCGAAGTTCTTTATGAATTTCTCGCCCGATCCGCGCGCCTATGGCACGGAGCTGCTCGGCGCCTCGTTCCGTCATCGTACGCTTGGCCGCAACAATGTCATGTATGTCGCCGACATCGTCGGCATGGGACTTGGCGATGAGCGCAAGGCCGCCACGGCCACGGCCACTGGCTGGCTGGGACGGCTGTTCCGGTCTTCCAACGCCGATACCGGCGAGCTCGCGCGTCAACTGACGAAAACGCGCGTGCTGGCCGGCGCCGGCGGCTGGGTGATCGATCACGCATGGCTGTCGCAGGAGATCGGCACGAGCGGAACCGATGGAGACCCAGTCTATGTCGGCTTCGGCCGGCCGGAGCCGTTGTTCTCCTATCTTGGGCTCGGCGTGACGGTGAAGCCGGACGCGATCGACTTTCGTGACGTGATTCCCTCGAACCTGATGATCTACATCGCCATCTTTGCGTTTTGCGGCACCGCGCTTGCGTACATGCTGGATCGCAGGGATCGCGGCAGGTTCTGGCGGGTGCAAACCGTCCTGCTGCGGTTGGTCGCCTGGCCCGTGCTGCTGATGTCGGGTGGCGCGCTGGCGCTGGACTACGCGCTGGCACATGCCTCGCTTCCGATCGTCAATCTCGTCAGTATGACAACCAGCCTCCTTTGGTGGCTGGTGCCGGCACAGTTGTTGGTGATTTGCGTGGAGCGCTTTGTCTGGCAGCCGCTGGAGGTTCGCACGGGACGCAAGGTGCCAACCGTGTTCCGGATCATCGGCGCGCTGCTGATTTACGTCGGCGCCGGATTCGGCGTCGTCTCTTATGTCATTGGCAAATCTATCACCAGCCTGCTGGCCACCTCGGGACTTATGGCGATGATCATCGGCCTGGCTGTACAGTCGAACCTCCGGGATATTTTTTGCGGGATCATGCTTAATCTGGAGCACCCGTTTGCAATCGGCGACTATATCCGCACGAACGGGATGATCGGCGAGGTGCTCGATGTGACGTGGCGAACCACCCGGGTCAAAACGCGCGACGGCACGATCGTCGCGATCCCGAACGGCCGGCTCGCGGATTCGGCAATCGAGAACCTCAGCCGCGCGAACAAGTTCGACGTCGAACTCACACTCCTGGTTGATCCGGGTCATCCGCCCGAACAAATCCTGGCGCTGATCGACCACGCCCTGGAGGAAGTCCATGATATCGATTTCAGAAAAAAGGACGTGCAGTTCAAGGGCGTCCAAAACATTGAGAGCAATTGGACTGCGACATATCTCATCCGGCTCAGGGTACGCGACTACATGCTGCGAAAGCCGCTGGCGCATGTGGTATGGACGAAGCTTTGGGCGACGATGGAAGCGGCCAACATCCAATGGACGCACGGCGCGAGCAACGGCGCGCCCGGATCAGATGTCGCGCGGCCGCTGGTGAACGAGTCGGGCCGGCTCGCCGACCGGACGCCAGCGGTCTCGGCGGCTATACCGGCATAGTGTTCGCCTGCGGTATGCCGGCCTTTACGCTGGCATCTGCCCCGGCGCGAGCAGCGCGGGAGCGCCCAAATCGACGAACCCGGCTCGCTCTGATTCGCGTTGCCGGGGATTGGTGCGCTGGGCTTGCTGCGTGCCGCTCCGTGCCGCTCCGTGGCGCAAGGTGGCGCCACTGACGGCGTCCAGCCTACGCGGCAATGTCAGAAAGCAACGGTCAGGGCAAAGTTTCCGAACGAACCGCTCGAACTGTGACCGGGCGCGGCGAGCAATTGCCAGCCATATTCCAGCCTGAACGACAGGTAGCGGTCAAACGCGTAGCGAACCCCGATTCCCAGGCTTTCGATGCGCTGGGGGTCGGGTGTGCCCGCGGTGACACTCTTGTTGTGCAAAGCCGTATAACCCCAGAAGGCATCGAACTGCATTTGGTCGGCGCGCTCGCCGAGGCCGACCACGCGGAACAGGCTGAAGCTCGGCGAACGGACCTCCTGGCGGAACAGATAGCCTGCCGAGCCGCTGATGGTGCAAAGCTCATAGCCCGGGATGGTGTCGAGCCCGCCGCCGCAGAGCTGCTCGCTGGCCAGCAGGTTCTGGCTGGCGAATTGCAGGGTGCCGAACGTGACCGCGCTCATGCCAAGCGGCAGCGGCGTGATGCGCGTAAGGTTGATCCGGTCATAGGCGTAGCGCGCGGTGGCCCCCGGCATGTTTTGTTGGAACGTGGTGTTGTTGTTCAGCGGCGTCAGATTGCCCGGACTGAGCACGAGTTCGTTCCCTGCGGTCGTGCGGCCCCAGCCGTCGCTTTGTTCCAACGTGTAGTCCAGCAGAAACTGGTTGATCTGGGTGGTGCTGGCGAAGACCTGGGTGCCGCCGAACGACAGATTGTTGTTGGAGGTCTTGAAGTCATAGCCAGCCGCGATGCGCTGCTTCTGGCCGAACAGCAGCCCCAGGGGGATTCCATACCGGATGCTGGCCTGGCCATTGATGCCGACCTCGCCCAGCGACTCGCCCAGGCGCGGCACTTGCTGCTGGTAAGACCCGGAGACGCTGAGGCTCCGGCCGAGCGGCAGTGCGATTGCGTAGCTCGCCGAATAACCCTGGAACGACGGCGGCAGGCTGGCGCCATCAGGGGGGGTTCGATCCTGGAACAGGTCGCTGCTGGACTGGTATTGAAACGACAGCGCATGGCCGAGCCAGAACGCGTTGCCCCAGTCGATGCCGAGCCCCCAGCGGGCGAGCCCGGTCGCTTGCGTTCCGCTGTTGTCGAAGGTGCCGGAAAACCGCATGGGGAAACGGTCTTCGGTCTTGAGGACAAGGTCGGTCGTCCCCGCTTCCGCGCCCGGCCGGTAGATCGCTCCGACGTGGCGGAACGGGTTTTCGTTCAATGCGTCGATGTCGTCCGCCAGCGTCTGGTCGTCTATCGGGTCGCCAGGCTTCAGCCGCACGCCGCGACGGATCGTGCTGACGGAAAACCAGCGGGTGCCCTCCACTGTCACGCGACCGATGTGATATTCGGTGACCAGGAATTGGACCGTGCCGGATTGAATGTTCTGTGGCGGCACGGTCACGTTCACGAACGGATGGCCTTGCTTGCGGTAGAACGCAACAACGCGCCGGCTGATCTCGTTGAGACGGTCGAACGTCACCGGCTGTCCCAGCAGCGGCTTGATGGAGTCCAGGAAAGCCTGGCTTTGGAGCGTCGCAGTGTCTCGGACGGTCAGCCCGGGGCTGGTGACGCCGTTGGGCTGAACTGCTGCTGGGTCGGAGACGAAGATGATGCCCTGCAGCCGGGATACGATGATCTCGCTTCCTGTCGGCAGCGGCGATACGGGGGTCTCCGGCGGCGCGGTCCGGGTCGCTGGGGACGACGGCTGGGTCTGGGTACCGCCAGGCAGCGGGGTTTGCTGAATTTGGCTTGGATCGCTTTGACTTTGGGCAGTCTGCACCGTGGCCGACAGCGATACGACCACCGCGAGCCAGCATATGACGTCAAGGGTTCGAAGCAAAGTTGTTCCAATCAGGCCCGCCGGCGCAGCAACACGTGATCGAAACTCCGGTCTGATGGAGTGGTGGCTCCCGCACGCTGGCAAAAGCGCATGACGGCGAGCGCTTTTTTGCACAATAGGCAAGGACAGCGTTCCGGGCAAGGTTCGGTGCCATGCCGGGAGCCACCTGGACGCAATCCGGCCGTTTGTCCCATTGAGGATTCGCACCCGCGCTACGCGGGAGTCAAAACCGCACCCTGCACGATCTGCCCGTCCTGGAGTTTCAGCAGCCGATCAGCGACGTGGAAATACCGGTCATCGTGCGAGACGGCGATGATCGTGCGGCCCGTAGCGCGAAGCTCCGGCAGCAGTTCCAGGTAGAAGAATCGGCGCGATTCCGGGTCCTGGTCGGCCGCCCATTCATCCAGCATCAAAACGGGCCGTCGCTCGGCCAGGGCAACGGCCAGCGCGACCCGCTTGCGCTGGCCGGTGGAGAGGTCAAGCTTGGTAAACCGTCCCCGCTCGACCCGTGTCACCCCCTGCATGCCCAGTCGCTGTAGCCACGCGTTGACCGCCGCTTCGGCCTGAAGCGGCAGGCCATAGAGGCGGTCGAACAGATGTACATCGGCGAACACCGCGCTGAACAGATGCCGTTGCGCCGGAAGCCAGACCGGCCTGCCGCCGATATAGGCCTGGCCGCTGTCCGGCGACGTCAGGCCGCACATCAGCCGCAGCAGCGTCGACTTGCCGCTGCCGTTGCCGCCGGTCAGAAACGTGATGGCACCGAGCTCGACGTCACAGCTCAGCGGGCCCAGAACGAAGGTGCCCCCGGCGGCGCGGAATGACACCTCGTCCAGATGCAAATCGCCGAAGGCGACGATGGGCGTGGCAGCCGCCGGCGAGACCGGCGCAGGGTCCGACGGCAGCGCTGCCAAGGTCTCGTCCAAAGCGGCGAGCATCTCATGCAACTGCATGGAATCCGGCAGCGCGCGGAGAGCGTAGGTCGGCAGCAGGATCAGGGCGATGGCGCTAATGCCGGCCGACAGGCGGTCATCCGGCATCAACACGGCCGCGACCGCGGCTGTCGCGCCCGCGGCGAGCAGAGCGATCAGCTCCGCGAACACCTGGTTCAGTGCTGCGGCGCTTTGGTAATACGCGCGTTCGCGGCCCAGGCTCTTGCTGGCGGGCCGCAGCGTCTCCCGCAGCAGCCTCTGGGCACGCACCGGACTGAGTTTCAGCTCTTTGAATCCGAGCACGAGGTCGGAGATGCCATCGCGATAGGCACGAGCGGCCTGCGTCATCTGCGCCGCCCGCCTGCCGAGCACCTTGCGATTGACGAAATACAGGAGGCCGGCAACCGAGATCACGCCCAGCGCCACGAGGCCGGACCCGGGGCTGAGAATGACCGCGATCATCAGCACGACCGCGAGGGTCGCGACCAAGCCAATCAGGTCGTTAAATGCGCGATCGAATGCCAAGACCACTCGTATGGTCTGTTCGAGTTGAGCGAGAATTTTTTCCGGGCCGAATGCCTCCATGGTGGCGGTTCTGCAATCCATGACGCACCGCAATACGCGTTTTTGCTGCGTGCTGCTGAAGTCTTCCGCCAAAGCCGCCAGCCGGAGCTCCATCTTATCCCGGAGCGCAGTCGTTCCGGTGACGCCCAAACCGTACGCGACCAGTAACCCCAGCCCGGCCATCAGGTCGACCGTTCCCAACAGCAGGTAGCCCAGAGCGAAGCCCTTGATGGCGCGCAAGGTCGCCGAGCCAGCCATTAGTTTCAGCATATCGCGCAGGGTTGCCCGCGCCGCCGCACTGGTGAGAAAGTGGCGGATCACACATTCACCGGCGCAGTTGCCATGCGCCCCTCTTCGAGCTTGATGTGGCGATCGCAGCGGTCGAAGTAACGGTCGTCATGGGTCACCACGACGACGCCATGGCCGGCGGCGCGCAACTCGGGCAGCAGCGTTGCGTAAAACCAGTTCCGGAACGCCGGATCTTGGTCGGCCGCCCATTCGTCAAAAAGATAGAAGGGCCGTTCTTCGGTCAGCGCGACCGCCAGGGCAAGCCGCCGCCGCTGGCCGGACGACAGGTTCACGGCTGTGATCCGGCCATCTTCCAACCGTGTGACCCGATCCAGGTCCAGCCGGCGCAGGGTGCTCTCGAATTGCTCCCGAGCCCTGACGGATAGATCGCCGATCCCGCGTATCAGATGAAAATCATTGAAGACGGCGACGAAGAGCTGGGCCAGTTCGCCAGCCTCCACCAGCTCGCCATCGCTCAGGATGTGGCCGCTCTGTGGCCGGTAAAGACCCGTCATGAGCCGAATCAGCGTGGTCTTACCGCTGCCATTGACGCCGGTCACGAACAACAGCTCACCGCGCTTGAGTTCGAACGAGATCGGTCCGAGTTGAAAGCCATCCGAGCCTGCGTGCGTGTAGCCGACATCGACGAGCGAGATGCATTCCGGCCAGAAGACGTTCTGTGGATCTATCGCTGCGTCAGCTTCAAGGCGCAGAGTGGCTTCGATGCGCCGGATCTGGTCCAGAGCCCCGATTGCCGACTGCATATCCTGCAGGGCCTCACCTGTAGACAATACCTGCATGCCGAGTACCAGTCCCATCATGACTGCGGACACGATATCCGTTGTCGGATCGATTCGACCAACCACCAGTGGCAACAGCGGGGCTACGGCAACAAAATATAGGCGCGGACGACGTTGCATCTGCGCATGAATGCGCGCGGTAAGCTGGGTTGCCCCCAGCCGGCTGAGAGACGGCACCAGCCCGGTTGACAGCAGCGCGCGGCGGCGCGGCGCATGCAGTTTGAGCGACTTCAGACCGAACAGCACGTGGCCAAGCATCTGACGATGATTTCCCTGTGCCCGGTGCAGTTGCACGTTAGCCCGCTGTAGCGCCGCGCCATGCCTGGCACCCAAAATGTTGCCCAACGAGAAGGTGACGATCAGTAGAGCGCCGCAAAGCGGCTGAACCAGAATCAGTATCATCATGCAGCCGGTGACGACGGCACTGCCTCGCACAAACGACAGAAAACGCGAAAGGCCAATGGCGAGTGTCTCCCGCTCGGCGGTGAGGCCGGCGATGATGCCCGCCGGCGTCAGTGCATCAACCTGGCGCAAATTCGCCCGCGGTACCGCCTCCATGATCTGCTCGGAGACATGGTCCAGCGCGCGGTTGGACAGGCCCGCACCGGTCAATGCGGCCAACAAGGACAGCAGCATGAAAGCGAACAGACAAAGACCGAAATGCAGCGGTACGTTTGCCTCCAAGGTATTGGTGGTTTCCTCGGCCAACAACTGAGCGATCAGCCGCGTCAACTCAGCCAGCAGCAGGCCACTTGCGGCGGTAATCCCGATCACGGCGATCGCGGCGGCCGGCGATGCGCGCGCCAGCAGCCGGTAGAAGGCAATAAGGGAGTCCTGCGTGGTCACTTGTCTCTCCGGCGCTTACGGTGGCAGGTCCGCGCCTCCCCGTCAGTCCAGCTAGCCGGCCGCTCGCTCTACGGCCCCATTAGCCGTTGGCCACGGTCGGCGCATTTGGGTCAGTCAATCTCCGAGCGGCCCGTTTTCCGCAGCCAGCGGAATCGGGACAGCCGGAGCGATCGGGCCTCGGCATCACGCGGCATCGGAGAGCTCAAGACGCCACGACACTACCACGCGGCCCACTTTGCGCGATTACGCTTCTTGCGGGCTGGTCGCCAAAGTCTCGGCCACCTTGCGACCGCGCTTGAATTCGAATCGGACGACCTTTCGCAGGCGTGCCAGGTCAAGTGACAGGAAGGTCTCGCCTTCTTCAAAGTGCTGAATGAAGGCACGGCCGACGGCGTAGGTGACGGCGCCGGCCAGGACGGAGGTACCCGCCGCACCGGCCAGGCTGCCGAACCCGGGAATTAGTTTCAGCGCCTCCGAAAAGCCGACACCCAGGCCGACCGGAGCCAACCCGCCGACCAGCGAGACCACCGCTGATTTCGCGACGTCGCGCTGGAAGGGCACGCCGTAATGATGGCTCAGCGCCTGCAGCATGGTCAGGTTGGCGGCTACCAAACCTACGACGCCAATCACAGGAATCGGAACGAGACCCACCGCCATGGCGGCGATGACTCCATTTTTGACGATACCATCCGCACCAGCTCGTTTCTGCAAATCCGCGTCACTAACCGCCGGACTTGTCGCCAAGGTTTCGGGGAAGATCTCATCCATAGTGTCGGCCATTTGCGCAAACTCCCATATAAGTGCGCTCACTGATGTGCACGCACGTCAAACAAAACCAATACTGTGCCAGAATGGAACGAAAATAAACCGACCTCGGATCGCGTTCGATATCGATGTCTGCCCCATGACATCCCGAATCGCGAAAGTAAGCAGGGAATCATCAGAGGGCTGTCTGGTGCACCGACAAATCGTGTTGCCACGTGGGGCGGCTCCCGGACAAGATCCATTACCGTCCCGCCGCCAGAGCGCGCGCTGCAGCGCCGCTCTCGCGCAGCTCCGTTTGGGGCAGCGGAACAAGGCCGAGCTTTGTCATATAACCACCCTCGGCGGCCGCCTGGGGGCTGGTCATCTCCATCGTGAACTCCCGAAACCCTGGCACGATGTTATACTTTTCTGTTTTCACGTACGCGACGACGAGCCGCGCGACATGGTAGCTTCCGTCCATGATGGACGCCTCGCTTGGCAAGACTCCGTCAACCGGTAGCGGGAAGCTGCCCTTGGCTTCCCCGGGCAGACGGAAGGTCCCGATCACGACATCGCTCGTCTCCGTTGGGATCACAACGGGATTGTCGGCGTATTTCTGCCCGTCTGCATAGACGATAGTGCCGTCCTTGCGCCTGGAATAGCAGAGCTGCCGGAATAGCTGCAGGTCGGTTGCTTCGATCAACGCGACCGACCTGACCGCGCGGCAGCCATCGAGCATGATCATGTCATTGATCGCCCACCACTCAACGCTGTGGTCTGGAGGAGCCAGCAGACGGATCGGCATGTCCGGCAGTTTTGGATCGATTTGGTTCCATCGCTGGTAACGGTTGGCTACGAACGTCGTGCCGAGCGGGTTACTCTCGGCCGCGGATTCCTCGCCGGCGAGTGGCAGCCTGGCGGCGAGCGCCAAGTACATCGTCCGAGCGCTGACATCGAACGGCTTCTGTCCGGCAGCAATCGTGAACATCAAGGCGTCTCGACCGATCGGCAGCCGTGCCACTCGGTTAACGCCGTTGTGCTCGCAATCCTCCAGGGGGTTGTCGTTTGGCAGAGTATCCATGATGAACAGGTCTGGCCGGTTTTCGCCAAGCCCGCTGCAGAATAGCTTTGGACCGTCATTTGTTGTAGAGTTTATGATAAGCGGAAATTTCTGTCGGCTTCGGTCATGGATCGCCATCGTCACCGATACAGCATATTTGAGGACCTGTGGTAATCCGATAAGGCTTATGTAATCTCGTTCAGCCGCGGTCGCGACGCGGCTCGACGCCGTCCACTGGGCAAACAGGAGAGCAGCCAAAACTGAGATTACCCTGGCGCGCATCATCGGCCGCGCGGTCGCGGGTCGGACGCCAGCACCAGGAGCAGGCCTATGACGGGCGTCATTAGCAGCGAGGCAAAAAAGTAGCCCCAGCCGCCAAACTTTCGCCGGCGGCCAGAGGCGCCAAGCAAGATTGCAAGAAGGAGGTAGACACCTCCGGCCGCGACATAAGGTTCCATGCGCCTCGTCCACACTTCGGAGCTGCTTCCTCACTCCTAGCCGCCCAGACTGAAGTAGCTAAGGTCGCCATTTCTTATCCGGGCAAAAGCAATCGACCTTGTGTAGATCCGCCCCTTTCGTTCAAAAGAATAGCGCCCCATCAGCCCTGACCATGCCATGGCATAGCGCAACGTCGCAATCAGTGCCTGAGGCTCCACCGATCGTGTTTGCTCTATGGTTGCGGCCAGAAGATTGATTGCGTCATAGCCTTGCCACACCCAGTCATCAGGGTCCGATCCATAGCGCTGACGGAAGTGTCTGATGAAGTCTCTTTGTTGCTTCGTGTCCAGGGAGGCGTCCTCCAGGACTGGAACAAAGATACTACCTTTGAAGTTCCGGGTCCTGGCCAGGAGGGACGGAAGATCATGCAAGCCGCCCAGGACGAACTTTGGCGTGATATCGAGATCGCGGCTCTGAAGAATGATCCTTGCGCTCTCCTCGGTCGATGCGGCAATAAAAAGCGTATCAAACGATTTGGCGCGCAGATCTGCGAGAATCTCGCGGAAATCCGTGCGGCCGGAGACATAGGAGGTGCGCGCCGCCACCGTAAGCCCGAGCGAGCCGGCCTGGTCGAGGAACCCCAGTGCCTGTTCAGCGGCTTCGTCGGTACGGCTGCGCAGCACCGCCATACTGGTAAGTCCCTCCTGGTACACGAATATCGCGGTCTGCTGGCCAATCTGTGCGTTATCCGGAACCGTCGCGAAGACGTTCGTCAGACCGTGGCAATTGAGATTGCCCAGGGTGATTGTCGGTGTGATGAACAGCACACCATGCTCCGAGTAGGTGATCGAAGCAGGCAAAGCGTCCTCGGCGTCGACATGTCCGATGACCGCGACCAGCCCCGGCTGCGCGACCAGCCGACGCGCCGCTTCAATCGCGTGGCGACGTCTATCCGGACCTGACGACTCCAACTCCTCGACAACGAGCCGGAACTTTCGACCCAGCGCGCCGCCCCTCTCGTTGAGGTCGTCGACCGCGGACTCGACGCCCGCCCGGAGACTGCCACTGATGTTGCTCTGCTGGGAGCGCAACGCGCCGGCAGGCACGTCGGGGCCTGGGCCAGGGAGCCCCTCGATAGCGGCCTTCTTGCCGATCACCAATCCAACTGCCGCGTCGGACGTTGCAGCTTGCAGACGCCAGGGGCGCGCGGCTACGACTAGAGCGGAGGCAGTCAACGCAAGCTGGCGGCGGGTCAATTGGTCCATGCTACTGTTCTTTATGGCGAGGGCAGGATCAGCGGCGTGGCCCCCTGCGCTCCGTTGCCCATCACCACAACCTTGGCGTTGCCGGACCTTGACAGATCGTTCATGGCCTTGATGCTCTCCCACCGCAGCAGATCGGGGGTGAGCGAGCGGCCGATAATATCCTGATAGGTACGAATACCTTCCGCCTCGATCCGCTTCCGCTCCTGCTCCTTCTGTTCCGACGCCAGGCGAAACTCGTATGCCTGATACTGTTGCTGATAGACCAGTTTATCGTCGATTGCACGCTGGACCTGGTCGGGTAGCGTCACCTGGCGTATGATGATGTCGTCCATCGAGACGAATTTTTCACTTGTTTCCTCAATGGCACGCGCGATGATGTCTGTCAGCACACCCTCTTTGTTGGTGTAGATCGCCTCCGGTTCCTCCTTGCCGATATTGCGGCGCAAAACCGACTCAACCTGGGGCAGCACGATTTTCTGTACGTATTCAGGTCCGACCTTTTGGTGAAGCAGGCCCAGCATATCGTATTCGGGATGGTAACGGATAGCGAGCTTGAGCTCGATCGGCAGACCCTTGTTGGTCAGCACGGTTATGTCGCTCATCACCACCTGGACCTTCGTATCGTAATCGTAGAGGGTATCCCATGGAAAGAACACGTGGAATCCCTCTGGGTACACATAGTCAGTGACGGTACCACCGAAGAAGGTTCGATAGAGTACACCGGCGTGGCCAGATGGGATGACATAGACAACACGCTGCCAGAAATAGATGCCGAGAAGCGCCAGAACCAGCATCGGAAGTAGCATAAATGGAACCAATCGGCGCAGACATCGTCGCAAGGGGCCGACCAGTGAGAATTCGCTCCGGTGCGTCACCGGCCCAAAATTGTCGAGCCCTTCATCCGAGGCGGCTTCGAGAGAGGAGTCCAACAGATCGATCTCGATGTTCCGGGCAGCCGCGGCCATCTAATATTGCTTCCAGGTTAGCGCAACGGTATCACCGACGCGCCTAGCAGTGTTCTCCCACGCCAGAGCAAATCTGACGCGGCGGCAAGTGCATGAGTTCCGAGTTGTCTGACCCAATCGCATCGGTCTCGCTCGGACGGCGCGTCACCATACTGGTTCCACCCTAATGCCCGCATCGCGGATTGCCAACAAGTTTTCCTCGCAGGTTTGTGATCACTTTCTGTTACCGTCTCCAGACGGCTCTTCCTCCCGGAATGGGATCAGCGCTTTAATGCCAAAGCGCGAAGACAGAACCCTCTGGCCGGCGAAACGGGACCGATCTCCGCAGCGGCGGCAACAGGGTGCCGTCATATGCCTGTCCGGAGAGGCCCGCGACGGGGGCGCCCCGTGCTTCCATGCCGTCTTCGTCCGGCATTGGAAACAGCTCGTCCTAAGAGCGCCTCACCAGTCCGGCGACGGCTGACGCGCCTGCCGACAGGCCGTCCAGACCCTTTGTGCGTACCAGAGCCTCAGTCAGCCAAGCGGCGACCTCAAGATCCTTGGACATTTCCTTCAGGGCGGCGATCGCAAGAGTGGCGACCGTGCGCCACAGCGCTGGAAGGGCCGCGTCGCCGCTCTCTGTCTCGGCGCGGCGTTCAGCCTCACGCGCTTCGGCGCGAGCGTCACGCAGACGGCAATAGATGAACGTCGGTGCATAGTCCGTCCGCAAATCTGTTCCGCTGGGATGATCACGTGAAATCGGTGTCAAGATCGCCTCAGAGTCGAACGTATCGAGTCCCAGAATCATCGCGATGCCACCAAACATCCGGCTTTACCATTCGCAAAAAATGCCGTAAGGTGCAAATGCTAATATCAGTAGGGGTTCAGGTGGGCGCGATCGATCTGAAACCACTGATAGGACGGCTCAACAATATATGCCGTCAGGCCCTTGAGCGTGCGGCAGGACTCACTCTCTCGCGCAGCCATTACAATGTCGAAATCGAACATTTTCTGATCGGGCTTGCCGATCGTGCCGATACGGACCTGGCGGGGATCTTTCGCCAATGGGAGGTCGACTCGGCGCGGCTGCTGGCGGACCTCAATCGTTCGCTTGACCGGATGAAGACCGGCAATGCGCGGGCGCCCTCGCTCTCGCCCGAAATCGTCGAGATGATCAAGCAGGCGTGGCTGTTTGCATCGGTGGAGCAGGGCGCGAACCGCGTGCGGTCGGGCCATCTGCTCTGGGCGCTGCTGGCCGACGAGACTCTTGCGCGGCATGCCCGAGAGGCGTCGGGGCAGTTCGCGCGCATTCCGCCCGATCTGCTCAAGCGCGACTATGTTGCGCTGTGCGCCAACACCGCGGAGTCGGAGCGGGCGACGAGCTATGCCGTGGGCTCCGAGGCGGGCGGCTCCGCCGAACCGCGGCCCGGTGGATCGGCGGCACTGGACCAGTTCACCATCGACCTCACGGCCCAGGCCAGGGCCGGCAGGATCGATCCGATCGTCGGCCGCGACCGCGAAATCCGGCAGCTCGTCGACATCCTCACGCGCAGACGGCAGAACAACCCGATCCTCACCGGCGAAGCGGGCGTGGGAAAGACTTCGGTTGTCGAGGGCCTGGCCCTGCGCATCGCCACCGGCGACGTGCCGCCGGCGCTCCGCGAGGTGACGCTTCGAACGCTCGATCTCGGCCTGTTGCAGGCTGGCGCCGGCGTGAAGGGCGAATTCGAGAACCGTCTGAAATCGGTCATCGAGGAAACCAAGGCGAGCCCCAGGCCGATCATCCTGTTCATCGACGAGGCGCACACGCTGATCGGCGCCGGTGGCGCCGCCGGGCAGAACGATGCAGCGAACCTCCTGAAGCCGGCCCTGGCGCGTGGTGAGCTTCGCACCATCGCGGCCACCACCTGGGCCGAATACAAGAAGTACTTTGAGAGGGATGCAGCCCTTACTCGCCGCTTCCAGGTGGTGAAGGTTGAAGAGCCGAGCGAGAAGCTCGCGATTGCGATGGTCCGCGGGCTCGTCGGTACGCTCGAACAATACCACAAGGTGCGCATCTTCGACGAGGCCGTCAGCGAGGCCGTACACCTCTCCGCCCGCTACATCCCCGCCCGTCAACTGCCCGACAAGGCGGTCAGCCTGATAGATACAGCCTGCGCGCGGGTTGCGATGAGCCAGAATGCAATCCCGGCGCCGGTCGAGGATCGCCGCCACCGCATCAGCCTGCTCGACACCGAATTGAGGATCGTTGACCGGGAAATGTCGTCCGGTCTCGACCATGCGGTGAGGCGTGATGAACTGGCCGCCGAGCGCCTGCGCACAAGCGAGGAGCTTGTCGGTCTCGAGGCACGCTGGGAAGCCGAGAGAGGACTCGTCGCCGAGATCGCGGCGGTGCGTGGCCGCATCGAGACTGCCGGGCCGCTTGACAACACAGACGGCGACCGCGCTGCGTTGGCGCAAATTGGTTCACGCCTTCGCAGTTTGCAAGGCGAGCAGCCGCTGGTGTTCCCCGTCGTCGACGGCCAGGCGATCGCGGAGCTCGTTGAAAGCTGGACCGGCATTCCCGCTGGCCGGATGCAAACCAACGAGATCCGCACGGTGCTGACTCTGCGCGAAGCCATGGAGCGGCGGGTGCTCGGCCAGAGCCATGCGATGGAGGCGGTCGCGCAGGCTATCCGAACCAGCAGGGCGGGGCTGACCGATCCCCGAAAGCCCATCGGCGTGTTTCTGCTGGTCGGCCCATCGGGCGTGGGAAAGACGGAGACCGCGTTGAGCCTCGCCGAACTGCTCTATGGCGGCGAGCAGAACGTGACGACACTCAACATGTCCGAGTTCAAGGAGGAACATAAGGTCAGCCTCCTGATGGGCAGTCCGCCGGGCTATGTCGGTTATGGCGAGGGCGGCATCCTGACCGAAGCGGTGCGCCGGCGGCCGTACAGCGTGGTGCTGCTCGACGAGATGGAGAAGGCGCATCCCGGGGTTCAGGACGTGTTCTTCCAGGTGTTCGACAAAGGGACCATGAAAGACGGCGAGGGCCGCGACATCGACTTCAAGAACACCGTCATCATCATGACGAGCAATGCCTGCAGCGCCTTGATCACCAAGCTGTTTGCCGACCCTGAGACCGCGCCGGACGCAGCTCAGCTCGCGGACGCACTGCGACCGGAGCTGTCGAAATTCTTCAAGCCTGCCTTCCTGGGGCGGGTGACCCTGGTGCCATATTTCCCTCTGCCGGACACGATCATCCGCCAAATTGTCGGGATGCAGCTCGAGCGGATTCGCGCACGTGTGCGCGACAGTTACCGCACGACCTTCGGTTGGGACCCGGCGCTGGTCGAGACAATTGCAGCGCGGTGCACGGAAAGCTCTTCGGGTGCACGCAATATCGAAAATATCCTGTCTCGGACTTTGCTGCCGGAGCTGTCCGCCGAGCTGCTCGCGCGGCTGGCCGAGGGACAATCGGTCGGGGGAATCCATGTTGGCGTGAAGCCGGACGGATCGTTCGCATATGCGGTGGATCGATCCTGATGGTCGCCTTGGTGTTGGCGGGCGCTGGGAGGGGTTTTCCATGCCGATCGCCGAATGCGATGCGGCGCGCTGGACCAGGCCGGCCGAGTTGAGCGGCTGTCCGCTGGTCCGCTTCCGGGACTAAATCCGCTGAGAGCCGCCTATGCCGCCTGCGCCTCGGCAAGCAGTTCGCGGTTACGCACAATCAGTTCTTCGGCATCCGGCCCCAGTAGCGTTGATCAAGATCACGCGCCGGGCCATTCCGTCTCAAGCCTGTGATCCGCAGCCGCTGTTATCTGCGCTAGCGTTTCCCACGGCCTGAGACGCGCAGAGCTGGGTGTCACGGGTCAAGTGGAGCAGCGACAGGTCGGTCGCCCGCGTGCTCGATCTCATTGCCCGCAGCCAGTTCCGGCAGCAGGTGAGCGAAGCTTCCGGCGTTCGCGTACTCGTTCCCGCTTCGACTGCGATGTCGTCAACTAGCTGCCGAGGATTGGCTGCGCAGCGCAATTCAAAGTTCCCCGGGGCAGACTCATGATGCGTTCCGAAATTATACATCAGAACCGACGCCAGCTCCTGAGCACCGCTGCGGCGGGAATTGCATCTGTGGGCGCGGCGAGCCTCTTTCCTCGGTCTCCGGCGTTGGCAGCCGCGGCCGTTGCGATCCGTCCGTTCCGCATCGATGTTTCCGACCAGGACCTCGTCGACCTTCGCCGCCGCCTGGCGGCCACACGGTGGCCCGACAAGGAGACCGTCACGGATGAATCGCAGGGCGTGCCGCTGGCCATCCTGCAAGAGCTCGTGCACTATTGGCAGACGGACTACGACTGGCGGAAGGTCGAGACGCAGCTCAATGCGATGCCGCAGTTTATCACTGAGGTCGACGGGCTGGACATCCACTTCATCCATGTTCGGTCGAAACATGAAAATGCCTTGCCGCTGATCGTCACACATGGATGGCCTGGCTCGGTCATAGAGCAGCTAAAGATCATCGATCCCTTGACCAATCCTACCGCACATGGCGGCGGCGCATCGGACGCTTTCCATCTCGTGATCCCGTCGATGCCGGGCTACGGCTTTTCGGGCAAGCCGACTACGACCGGCTGGGGTCCCCCCCACATCGCACGCGCCTGGATGGTGCTGATGGAGCGGGTTGGCTACACGCGATTTGTAGCCCAGGGCGGCGATTGGGGTTCGCCGGTGTCGAATGAAATGGCCAAACTGGCGCGACCGGAATTGCTCGGCATTCACGTCAACCTGCCCGGTGTTGTTCCACCCCGGATCGTGAAGGCGCTCCAGTGCGGCGACCCGCCGCCAACCGGTCTGTCTGTCGACGAAAAACACGCCTTCGAGCAGCTCAAGCTTTTATTTTCCAAGCGACGCGCCTACGCGCAGATCATGGGGACGCGCCCGCAAACGCTGTCCGGGTTAGCGGATTCGCCTGCGGGCCTTGCAGCCTGGCTGCTCGATCATGGTGACGGCTATGGCCAGCCGGCGGCGGCGATAACCTCGGCGGTGGTCGGGCGCACGATCAATGGACACTCCGCAGGCGCTCTCACCCGCGACGACGTGCTCGACAACATCACTCTCTACTGGTTGACCAACACAGCGATTTCGTCGGCGCGCCTCTATTGGGAAAACGAAATCAACCTTTACCTCCCGGCCAACGTCTCGATCCCCGCGGCTGTGACCGTCTTCCCGGGCGAGAGTTTTCAGGCCCCGCGGAGCTGGACGGAGCGCGCCTATCACAAACTGATCTACTTCCACCAAGCCGACAAAGGCGGTCATTTCGCGGCGTGGGAACAGCCTGAACTGTTCAGCGCTGAACTGCGCGCCGCGTTCAGGTCACTACGTCAGTCGAGTTGAGACAAACACGGTGGGAGCCGTGTGCGCTGCTCCGGGACCGCTCACCACGCCGCTACCAAATGCCGCCCCGCAGGGGCCGCCGGACCCGTCGCCTCACGACGCGAACCTCGCATTCGGCGCTGTGTTGAGGATCGCCGCCCGTGGACGACGCATGTATAGGTGGGAGACGCGCGCCCAAATCCGGCGATGTGGATCGGAAGCCCCGCCATTTCGGCCATCCTGTGTACTTCTGTACTGAAACAGAGAGATCGCGCGCCTGGCCCGAGAAGTCGTTGTCAAGAGGGCTGGGCGAAGACTACGATCAGTTACGAAGCGGCGAGACCATCGGCTATCCGTAGAATCCAGATGAAATCGGCGGCTATCGGGGCAATCCCGGCAAAAAGCTACTACGGGCTTGGAGGCGTGCCATGTCAAATGCGACAGCTTCTCCATTGCTGACGAGTATTGCAAATCTGACGCCTGCCGCCGGCGCTTCGGCGTCGATCCTGGACGACCTGTATCGGGCAGTCGCGGTGGCGCAGGTCACCGGGCAACAAGCCGCGCTGTCAACCCGGCCCTTGATTGCTAACCCGCCACCCCCGGGGCCGGAGCAGGTCCAAGCGATCAACCTGCTGACCAGTCAAATCGGCGCGAGCCAGCCGGCGGCGCAGACTGTGGTGCAGCGCGATTTCACGACGCGGCTGTCCCCCGATCCGCGCGTGGCCGCCACGCCGGGCGCCGGGCAGGCGGCTTCCAGAACGATCGGGCCGTTCCTCGACGCCTTCGGCCGGCCGGTGCTGATCGACGTCTTCACAACGGTGACCCTGATCGGCATCGCGCGGGCGGCCGGCGCCGCGCCATTCCTGTTCATCGAATCGCCGCCGCCGAGCGGCCAGCAGAGCAAGTTGACGCTCGGTCCGGGCAGCGTCTGGATCGCCGCGCCGCTGCTGGCCAACGGTGTCCCGGCCGGCGGCTTCGTGGGGCTCCGGATCAAGAGCGGCAGCGTCGATTTCGGCGCACCGGTGCCGCTTGGGGTCTCACCGATTGTCGTTCCGGCGGCGGCGTCGCTCACGCTCAGCCTGGTGCTCGACCCGGCGGTTGCGCCCGCCGGCAGCGGCTCCGGCGGCGACGCGCGCGCGGCAGTTGCGGTCACGCCTGCGGCGGTCACCTTCGATCTGACCGCCGCCGCGGGCACGCTCACCACCGCCGGCGACGCCTCGCTCACCGCCTTTGGCACCACAGTCGCGCTGAAGCGCCAGGGGCCGGCGGCGCATTTCGATCCGGTGTTCGGCCGGGTGGATTTTCCGTTCACCGCTTCCCCGGCGAGCTTCGCCGTTGCGTCCTCGCACAGCACCTTGGCGACATTCACCGGGTCGGCGACGATCTTCGGCGCGGCGTGGTCGCTGCCGATCACCACCTCGGCGCCGAGCACGCTGGGGGCGGCTGCGGGCGCAGGCGGCGTCGCGATCGGGTTGCTGCCCGGACTCGGCGTCGCCTGGGCCGGGCACCCCGCGCCGGCCGATTGCGGCGCCTGCGTGCTGCTGGCCGAACCGGGCCTGCTCTCGGTCGGCGGCTTCGCCGGGCGGGCGGCGAGCGCCGCGCAACTGCTCATGTTCGCGGCCAACAGCACGCTGCGGCTGACCACACCCGGCCCGTTCGCCTTCCGCTGGGTCAGCGACGCGCTTGGCGTCGAGAGCTGGGCTTTCCTGCCGCAGATCGTGGCCACGTTCGACGCGCCGCGCACGGTCAACGATGCCCGCGCGCGCATCGCCGGGCCCGCGCTGATCGTGCTGCTGCAGAGCGCCGCGAGCACGGTGCTGTTCGTCGAGTGCGTCGCGCCGCAGAGCGAGCAGGGCTCCATCCAATCCTATTGTTTGAAGAACCTGCTGCTGAAGGCGAGCGACCCGTTGGTGCTGGTGGCGAGCACCGTGCTGACCGGGCCGGGCGCCGGCGGCGGGATCGCGGCGCTGCAGCTCGCGCTGCACTACGTCCTGCCGATCCTGCCCGACCCGTATGCCAGCAATGTGTTCTTCGAGCCGCTGCGGGCGATCGACAGCGGGTCGCTCGGCATCGCCACGGTGCTGTTGCATTGGCAAGCGACGCAAAAGCCGGTGATAGACGTGCTGCTGCCGACCGATGCTCTGCAGGGCGTGGTCGTCAGTTCGCCGTCCGCGCCGGCGGCTGCGCCGTCCGGCCCGGTGGCGCAGGCGGTCTCCGAAGACGGGGTGGAGCTGGCGCGGCTGCAGGCGCTGTTCGAGAGCGCGTCCGGTGGCCGCGTGAGCGGGCCGACGCTGCTGGACCTGTCGACCAACGTGTCGCAATTCGGCGTCATGTTCGGGACCGCCTCGCCGTTCGGCGCGGCCGGCGCCCCGGTTGCCGCCGCACCCTCGGTGGCCGGGTTGTTCCTGCAGGCCCCCGGCACCGAGCTGCGCGTCGTGACGCTCCCCGCGGTGCAGTGGGAACCGGTGCTCACGCCGGACCAGTCCACGCCGTTCCCGAGCCCGCTGAGCTTCGCCAATTCCGGCCAGCCGGCGATGCTGGGGGCGAACAGCGTGACCTTGGTGCCGGTCTCGCCGCGGGCCGCGATCGATGCGTTGCTGACGGCCTACAATACCGGCGGCGCGGAGGTCGGCGCCCGCTTCACCCTGCCGTTCGGTATCCAGGCCGTGGCGCAGTTGCAGCGCTCGAACCAACCCTTGATCCGCTCGCCCTCGATCGGGGAGGTGCAGCCGAAATTCTCCACCGCCGGGCTCGTGGGCGGCGACCAGATCAGCCTGCAGGCGGCGCAGCCCTTGCTGCTGCAGAACAATGCCGGGTCGCCGTCGCTGCCGGGGGCGGCGGTGCAACTGCATAATGCCCTCGCCGCCGGCGTGCCCACCAACACGACGGTGCTGACGCCGATCGACGACACGTTCAACGGCAATTTCGCGCCGACCGCCGCCCATCCGCGCGTGCCGGTGACGCGCATCGACCTCTCCGGCTTCGGCGAGAGCCTGTTCAGCGACTGGCGCAACCCGACCGACGCCGCCGCCATCATCTCCAAAGCGCGGTTCGACGTGTTCGTCGGCCGCACCGCGCTTGAGATCGTGCAGGCGTTCAGCGTGCTCTACCCCTATGCCGTGCGGGTGGTGCGGACCATCACCATCGAGCGGCAGAACGGCGCCGCGGTGGTGCGGCACGACAGCGGCTGGCAGGCGCTCACCGACGGGCACTACGCCTATCCGAAGCCCGCGCTCGTCACTCACCCGGGCGTCGTTCGCGCGGCGCTGGCGATCCAGAACATCCGCGACACCGGCCAGGGCCACACGACACCCGATGGCAGCGAGCTGATGGCGGTGCGGTTCGACTGCGCGCTGACGATGGAAGGCGCGGTGCTGGGCGCCGGGGCGAACGGCGTGCCGGCGCTCAATCAGCTCGGCTACGTGCAACTGACCGACCCGCCGAACAACGGCCAGCTCGCGCCCGCGCAATATGCCGAGCTGCTCTCGTCGGTGGGGCCGCTCGGTGGGCTGGTGGACTGCACCATCGATATCGGCGGCACCGGCCAGCGCATGCGGGTGACCCATGTCGGGGTTGCCGCCAGCAGCGGCGGCGACGATCCGCAATTTGTCGTGGCTGCCTATGGCAGTCCGATCTTGCCGGGTGGCGGGCAATGGTCGTTCCTGCGTCAGCCGACCGGCGCGCCGGCGCCGCAGGCGGTCGACCCTGATACGGGCGTGCCGTTGCTACGCGAAGGCCCGGCCACCGCGCCGCCGCCGCCCAGCTCGCCCTATCTGTTCGCCGATCCCGCCGACCTGCTGCATCCCGCCACGCCCGGCGCCGATTACGCGCTGGTGCACGCCACCGGCACGCAGCGCCTGCTGTTCCCGCGCCCCAAGCTCGAGGCGACCGGCGCGCATGCCGTCACCAGCACGCTGCCGCCGGTGCTGGCGGACCCCTACGCGCTGGCAACCGCCACCGGCCCGTTCCCGCGCATCGGCGGCTGCATCCCGTTCCCGAACCCCAACTACGCTCTGGCGATCGGCGCTGGCGGCAACTTCACCCTGCAGCCCGCGCCGTTCCACTTCACCACGCCGGTGCTCAAGCGCGTGCTGCGCGAGAGCGCCACGGTGCGCTCGATCGCCTATACCGCCGACGAGAACAACGCGCCGGCGCAGGTCACGCTCGCCATCGACACCGCGTCGGCGCTGCCCTGGTCGGTGACCATCACCAATCTCAGCCTGGCGACCGAGAGCGGTTCGTACGGCGAGGTCACGCGCGTGGTCGGCGACGTCGCCAGCACGGCCGCGGCGCCGACGCAACTCGCCAACGCCCGCTTCGTGTTCGGACCGCCGCTGAAGCCGGTCGCCGCCCTGGTCTCGTTCCTGGAGCAGTTCGGCAGCCTGCCGCCGCCGGGCGTGGCGATGACCAACGACTGGCAGTTGCTGGCCGGCGTCACCTTCGACTTCACCAAATACGCGCTGTTCCTCGGCCCGGCGGTGGCCGCCTTCGTCGAGGAGTTCATCGTCGATCTCGACGTGAAGATGCAGTCGGAGACCAAGCCGACCACCACCAACTTCGTCATGCAGTTCGAGCTGACGATCAAGATCCCGACGCCGTTCCCGCCGATCGTCGCGATCGGGCTGGCGAAGGTGCAGTTCCAGATGGGCGACCAGGGCAGCTTCTGGACGTTCCAGCTCGGCGTAGGCGTCGGCGTGTCGTTCCAGGCCGGGCCGTTCGAGGCCATCGCCTACTACGCGCAATCGCAGTTCCTGATCACCGGCGACACGGTGTTCGGCCTCGGTGCAAGCTCGTTGGTGAAGGGCACGGTGGACCTCAAGATCGTCGAGGTCAGCATCAGCATCGAGGCCAAGATCGCGCTGCTGAAGGTGAGCTGCAACGTCTCGGACTCGGCGATCTGGGCCGCGGCTCAGGTCACCATCGCCTTCGAGATCAGCATCTTCTTCGTCATCGACATCGAGTTCGACGCGCAGGCCGAATGGACCCAGAACCTCGACGGCGGCCCCTGCGCGCTGCCGGACGTCCTGTAAGGAGCGAGCCATGGCCACGAGCCTCGTCCTCCTGCCCTACCTGCAACGCTG
>Ga0302154_10000569_pt1 | contig 34198 bp, 23 predicted proteins | sample I_Bog_N2_3_FD_193507 | JGI IMG/M metagenome (GOLD analysis project Ga0302154, IMG submission 193507) | Peat permafrost microbial communities from Stordalen Mire near Abisko, Sweden - I_Bog_N2_3 | ecosystem: Environmental > Terrestrial > Soil > Wetlands > Peat | place: Sweden: Abisko, Stordalen... | reverse complement strand
GTCAACGGCAACTCAGACTCGGCCAGAATCTTCACGATCGCGTTCGCGGCGCGGCGCAGGGCAAACGGATCCTTTGAACCGGTGGGCGCGTTGCCGATGCCGAACATGGCGCTGATGGTCTGAATGCGGTCGGCGAGCCCCAGCAACTGGCCTTCAACGGTGGTGGGAATCGCATCGTCCGTCGCGGCGGGCTTGTATTGGTCATAGATGGCCTGCGCCACCACCTCACCCAGGCCTTGCGCTTTGGCGTATAACCCGCCAATAACTCCCTGTAACTCAGTAAACTCCTTCACTAACTCGGCAGTCAGGTCGGTCTTGGCCAGTTCGACAGCCTTCAACAGCGCGCTTTCTTCAAACACTACGCCCGCGGCCTTGACCGTAGATGCAAGCGCGAAGGCGACGCTGAGGTTCTGCTCGGTCTTCCAGTGATAACTCCCCAACTCCTTCTGGAACGTGACGGCTTTCAAGCTCTCCACGCGATCTTCAAGCGATATTTTCTGGTCAACTTCCCAGAAGAAGCGCGCGTCTTTGAATCGTGCGCGGAGAACCTTCTGGTTGCCGTGCTGGATGGTGGCTTTGCCCTCTTCATCCACCTGGATGTTGAGCACGGCGAGGAAGTGCGGCAGCAGCTTGCCGTCAGGACCCTCGACAGCGAAGTACTTCTGGTGGTCGCGCATCACGGTGACCAGCACTTCTTCAGGCAGCGCCAGATACTCGGGCTCGAAGTTACCAAGAATCACAGTCGGCCACTCGGTCAGATGAACGACGGTTTCAACCAGCGCCTCGTCCTCGCGCCAGCGCGCTCCGGGAACAGCGCGCGTTGCCGCATCGAGAGCCTTGCGAATGATACTGCGGCGCTCGACCACATCGACCACGGCAAAGGCCTTCCGCAGCGCTTCGGCGTAGCTCTTCGGTGAGTCAAGAACAACGGGCGCCTCTCCATGCAGGATGCGATGGCCGCGGCTGGCATTGCCGGCCGCGATGCCGGCGATTTCAACCGGAACGATAGCCGAATCGAGCAGTGCGACCACCCAGCGCACCGGCCGCACAAACCGCTCCGGCTTGCCGGCGCGCCAATACATATTCTTGGCCCAGTAAATGCTCAGAACTTCCTTTGGCAGTTCGGCGGCAAGCAGTTCCGACGTTGCACGGCCCGGGCGCTTGACGGTCGCACCGGCATATTCACCCTTGGCGTTGGTAACCTTTTCGAGCGCATCCACAGCGACGCCGGCCTTCTTCGCAAAGGCCTCCGCGGCAGGCGTGGGCGCGCCGTCTTTGAACGCGGCCTTCCACGAGGGGCCTGTGAGCTTTTCTTCCGTATCCGCCTGGCGGTCGAGCACGCCTTCCACCAGCACCGCAAGCCGCCGCGGCGTGGAGTACGTGGTGATCTTGGCCTCGCCGCCGAGCACGCGTTCGCGGGCGAGCAGATCATGGACCCGCTTGCCCAACTCGGCTTCGGCTCCGGCAATCATGCGGGCTGGGATTTCATCGAGCCCGAGTTCCAATAAAAAGTCAGACATAACGTTGATTCTTTCTGCAAACAAGTTCGAATAAGAGCAGCCTCTCGCTTCTAGCTCTTAGCTCGTTTTGCCGCTCGCTGAGGCATGAAATTGAATTCGGTCATTCAAAGCTAGGAGCTGGAAGCTAAGAGCTGGAGTTTGCTTCTACCTGCTGTACGTGAACCTTGGCCACGCCCACCGCGAGGTTGCGAATCCGGCCGATCATGCCCACGCGCTCGGTCACGCTGATGGCGCCCCGCGCATCCAGCACGTTGAAAAGGTTGGAACACTTCAGCGCCAATTCGTAGGTGGAGATGAGCGGGAACCGCTTCTTCGCCTGGACGGTCGAGTTTTCATCCCCAAGAAGCTTGTTAGCCTTGGCCAGCAGCGCCTGCGCTTCCGCTTCGTAGCTATTGAAGTGCGCCCAGAGGCGATCGACGTCGGCTTCTTCAAAGTTATAGACAGAGTATTGCAGCTCCTCGGCCACGCGCACATCGCCATAAGTGACTTCGGCTCCCGTATCGGGGTCGCGCGCCCACACCACGTCGTAGACCGAGTCAACATCCTGCAGGAAAGCGCAGAGCCGCTCCAATCCATAGGTCAGCTCGGCGCAGATGGGGTCGAGATCAAGCCCTCCGCACTGCTGGAAGTAGGTGAACTGGGTGATCTCCATCCCGTCCATCATCACCTGCCAACCGACACCCCAGGCGCCCACCGTAGGACCCTCCCAGTTGTCTTCTTCAAACTTGAGGTCATGCTTTGAAAGATCGATCCCGATGGCCTGCAGAGATTCAAGGTACAACTCCTGCACGTTGACCGGCGGCGGCTTGAGGATGAGCTGGAACTGTGTGTGCTTGAAGAGCCGGTTGGGGTTTTCGCCATAGCGGCCGTCGGCAGGCCGCCGCGAAGGCTGCGCGTAGCCCACCCGGTAGTGCTTGGGCCCCAGCACACGCAGAAAGGTCTCCGGCGCCATGGTGCCTGCACCCACTTCAACGTCGAATGGCTGTTGCAAAATGCATCCGCGCGCAGCCCAAAAGCTCTGCAGGCGGAACAGCAGTTCCTGAAAGGTGAGGGCGGTGGGCTTAACGGGCGATCGGAGTTCGGATGAAGGCACGGATAACTCTCTCTCAATGGGACTCAGGCAATTTTATCAGCAGGGGCGCGCGTGTTCAGTTCTTGACCTCTCGCTTCTCCCCCTGTTGCTCGTTGGCGGCAATATCCCTTATGCGCCCGCATCAGATGCTCTTTCGACCCTGCGGCTCACGGCTGGACGATTGAAAGGGACCGCTCTGAGGGCGGAGACCATTCGTTTTCAAACAGAGCCTTGGAAAGGCTTGATTGGCGAATGATGCTTTGGAGGGTGCCGCGCCGGGGGAGATTGTGTAACGGAACGGGAACGGTAGTTCCTTCCCCCCGCAGTTGCATGACGCGATGGCTTCCGTGCTGGCGCACCGCTACAAATCCATGCTGTTCCAGAATCTTGCAGACTTCGGATCCGGAAAGGACCCGCAGATTACCCAACGGGCACCTCAACCTGCGTGACGAAAACCTCGCTGTGCATCCGCTGCGCAACCTCAGAGGTTGAGGCGGCCTCGAAAAAGAGCGTGAGGGCTTCCACAAGATTGGCGCGCGCCTCCTCGATGGTTGAGCCCTGGCTTGCGATGTCGAGCTCGGGACATAAGGCGACGAAGCCGTCGTCTTCGCGCTCGATGATGGCCGTCATTCGCTGGGGGTTCGGCATACCCGGATTCTACGCCATCCGCGTGTGACCGGGTACACGCGTATTCAGCCGCCAATTCGACTGAGCGCCTCGGCGGTGCGCAGCCGGCGTTCCAGGTGGCGTTCAAGGGCCTGCAGCGTGAAGCGGCGCAGGTCCTGTCCACGGCGGCGCGGCCAGGGTTCGGCGGCAAAGGCCGAGACGGGAGCGCGGAGCATGCGCTGGGCAAGCTGCCAGCAGTCGGCGGAGAGCGGGCTGGCGCTGCCGTTGCGGTGCACGGCGCAGAACAGGCCATCCGCCAGGCTATTGAATGTAATCTCCGCTGCATGCAATGCTTCGCCGCAGGCAGTGCAGTGGGCCATGTCCGGCAGCAGGCCCATGAGGCGCGTCATCCAGAGCGAGAAGTAGGTAAGGGGCATCCAGGGCTGCTCCACCGTGGTCTGGTCCAGCACGGCGAGCAGCAGCCGAAATACAGTCTCCTGCGGATCGTGCTCGGGGAGCGCCTCGTCCAGCAGCTCGGCGAAGAAGCTGAGCACAGCCATGCGGACGTGGTCGACCGGCGCTGAAAGCGGCGAGCGGATGATTTCAAGCTGGTCCAGGCGCACCAGTTCCTGGCGGGGCCGCTCAGCAAAAAAGGCGCGGGCCACGGTCATGGGCTCAAGGGCTCCTCCGAAGCGCTTGCGGCTCTTGAGCGCGGATTTGGCCACGCCTTTCATGCGCCCGTAGTCGCGCGTGAAAAAGCTCACGATCAGGTCGGCCTCATTGACCGGCCAGGTGCGCAGAACCACAGCTTCAGAGGTAAGCACACTCATGCGACTACTATCTTCGCATTGCGCGATGGCTGGCAAAGCCAGGAAATCGGAGAGGGTGTCTCACAGGCTACGAAAAAAGCTGATTTTCGTCGGCGATTGGCAAAAAGAACATACCCCTGGGCTTTTCAGCAGGCTCTAGTGTCCTGAGTCTGAGATTCTTCCCACAATTGAGAGTGTCATTCTGGGTGAACGGGGCCCCAAACGTCTTTCAGTTTGGGGGTGGTGAGCGAAGAATCTGCTTTCTTTCTTCCCTGGTCTCTGTGAAGGACTTCAGACTCACCTCTCTAGCTTGGCTGCCAACCCCGCAGCCTCAAACTGTTCGCCAGCACGCACACCGAGCTCAGGGCCATGGCCGCTGCCGCAATCCAAGGCGTAAGCAGAATGTGGAACGCCGGATAAAGCAGCCCTGCCGCCAGCGGAATCCCAAGCAGGTTGTAGCCCACCGCCCACGCCAGGTTCTGCCGCATCACCCGCAGTGTCTGCCGCGCCAGCTCAAGCGCCGCGGCTATCGCTGAAGGCTCCGCCCGCAGCAGCACCACATCGCCCGCCTCCTGTGCCAGGTCCGCGCCCGTGCCCATGGCGATGCCCGCGTCCGCCTGCGCCAGCGCCGCTGCGTCGTTGATCCCGTCGCCCACCATCGCCACCTTCAATCCGTTCTGCTGCAATGACCGAATCCGCGTCAGCTTGCCTGCTGGATCGAGCCCCGCCTGCACTTCGTCAATGCCGGCCTGCCGCGCAATCGGCATCGCCGCAGCCTCCACATCCCCGGTCAGCATCAGCACCCGCATCGGCTTGTGCTTCGATCCCATCCGCCTCAGCGCCGCCACCGCCTCGGCCGCATCCGGCCTCAGCGCGTCGCGCGCGTCAAAGTAGCCAGCCGGCAAATGATTCAGCGCCATCCACAGCCGCGTCACGCCCGGCTCCGAAGGCGCAACCTCCTTCGCCACAGGAATGTAAAAGTCGTGAAACAAGGCCTCATTGCCAAGCACGCAATCAACGGCGCCGCCAGGGCCCTCCACCTTTGCCGTCAGCCCCCGTCCCGGAAAATTCTGCACGTCCACGGCCGGCTCCCACTTCAGTCCCAGCTCCTGCGCGCGGTCTACAATCGCGTGCGCAAGGGGATGATTCGACCGCACCTCCATGGACGCCGCCAGCCTCAGCAGTTCGTTCTCATCGGTTCCTGGGAAATCAGCCCCGTGCCCCATTCTTGCGGCTTTTTCCTGCCGCAAGGGTGGCAGAGTACCAACTACGTGAACACCCGTCAGCACCGGCCTTCCCACCGTCAGTGTTCCCGTCTTATCCAGCACCACCACGTCCAGGTGCGCCAGCCGTTCCAGCGCCTCGCCGCCTTTGAACAGCACCCCAAGCTGCGCCCCGCGTCCCACCGCCACCGTCAGCGCGGCCGGTACAGCAAGCCCCATGGCGCACGGGCAGGCAATCACCAGCACCGCCACCGTGTTCGCCAGAGCCAGCGGCAACGAGTGTGCGGCCATCAGCCATACCGCAAAAGTGAGAGCCGCCAGTCCCAGCACCACCGGAACAAAAATCGCGCTTGCCCGGTCCGCCAGCCGCTCCATCGGCGCGCGCGAGCTCTGCGCCTGCGTCACCATCCGTGTAATCTGCGCCAGCACCGTCGCCTCGCCCAGCGACTCCGCCTTGCAAGTCACCGCGCCGTCGTAATTGAGTGACCCAGCCAGAACCTTCCCGCCCACCTCGCGCGGCAGCGGCGTCGGCTCGCCGGTCAGCATCGATTCATCCACCGTGGTCCGGCCTTCAACAATCGTCGCGTCCACAGGGAACCGCTCGCCCGGCTGCACCAGGATGCTGTCCCCCGGCTCAATCTCCTCGAGCGGCACCACCGATTCCACCCCATCGCGTACCCGCCGCGCCGTCGCCGGCCGCAGCCGCGAAAGCGAATCGAGCGCCGCCAACGCGCGCCGCTTGGCCCGAGCCTCAAGCGCCTTGCCCATCAGCAGAAATCCAATAATCAGCAGGACTGCGTCAAAGTAAACTTGGCGATCGCGCGCCGGCCAGATCGTCGCATAGGCCGAGTACGTAAACGCCACCCCCGTTCCCAGGCTCACCAGCGTGTTCATGTTGGTGGTTCCGTGGCGCAACCCGCGCAGCGCGCTCATGTAGATGCCGTGACCCGCCCATCCCATCGCAATCGCAGTCAAAACCAGCAGAGACCACCGCAGGCCGTCCTGCGGCAGCGCATAGAGCCACGGTGCGAGCCGCATGAATCCGTGATCCAATGCCCCCATGTCGGATCCCAGCGGCATGGCCAGCAGCATGGCCAGAGCCCCTGCGCCCAGCGTCACCCAGGCCTTCAGCTCGGATTCGGATTCATGTTCCCGCGCCTGTTTTCCTTGATCTGCCTCACCCGCCCTGGGCAGCACCGCATCGTATCCCGCTCCCCGAATCGCATCCACCAACTGCTGCGGCGCAGTCACCGCCGGGTCAAACACCACGCTCGCCTGGTGCGCCATCAAATCCACATGTGCCTGCTCCACGCCGGCCGTCCCCTGCAAAGCCTGCTCCACATGATGCTGGCAGGCAGCGCAGGTCATCCCCAGCACCGGCAGCGTAAGCGATTCTGTCGCGGGCGCAGCCAATTACTGGTCCAGCCGTGCGGTATAGCCGGCCTTTGACAGCGCGGCAATGGCGTGATCCACCGGCGCGTCCTCGGCCGGCGCGCTGAACCGCGCCGCTCCCAGCCGCACCTCTTCCACCGTTGCGCCTGGCACCGTCGCCAAAGCCTGGCTGACGCGCTTGACACACGAGCCGCAATGCATTCCATCGATCCGCAACGTAAATTCAGACATTTTATTCACCCAATTGTTGTAGATGATACCCGCCGGCGAAGGATGCAGGTGAGCAGATCCAGTCATTGCCCCAGGGCAATCGCATTTGAACTGTCATGGCAAGCGAACGTCTCCGGCTGCCACAAAAACTTGATCGGAGCAAGTTTTGTATCAGTCGTCCACCGTCTTCGCCGACCCGCTATGGATGAAACTGTGCCCCATCGGGGTACCCTCTGGGTCGGAGCGGCCCTTTGCTCGATGAGTGGGTCGAGCATACTCTTCTGCGGAGATCCTTTTTCTTTAACTTACAGCCTTGTTTCTTTTTTGGGTACGACTTCACAGCTTGCGGAAAAACTCGTTCAGGCGGGAGGCCGGGGATTTATCCCCGGCATAAAGCCAATTAAATCAACAAGGGCTTCAGCCCCTGCCAACTCAGAGCTGCCTGTGGTCTCTTCGTCGACCCTTCCCGTCCCTCACAAGCAGCTTTTCTTCCAAGTCCCAACCTAAGCTTTTTCAAATGCGATTACCCTGGTCATTGCCCGGCTTGCATCCCACGCGCCGGTTTGCCATGATTGCAACCGGAGCAAACTTTGAAAAAACTCCTTATCGCCCTTTTGCTTTTGGCGCCCTCACTGGCCCATGCTGAGAAGAAAACACCTCCCAGTCCAGCCGACTACACCGGCTCAATCCATGTGCAGGCCTCCCGCCTGGCCGATCTTTGCGCGCCAGGCTGCGTCTGGGTGCGGCACCTTACCGTTCTCGTCGACGGAAAGAAGTATGAACTCTCTGCCACCATGGCCCGCACCGATCTGTTGCGAGTGGGCGACTACAAAGCGAGGATCTTCAAGGATGAGAAAGATCGTCCCTACGAGTACCAGAGAACCTACGAGTTCCTCATCTCCGACGGGGGAATCCGCAGATACGTTGTCGTAGGCGAGACAGAGTAAGGCCAACTCGAAAAGCTTGCCCTGTCGCACGTCCCTTATCCAGAGCCCGGAGGCAGTCTCCTAAGCCGGTTTTGAAAAGGGCGCGGCTTGACATGCTGCGGAAAAACTCAACGAGGGAGGCAAGAAGTGTCAGGACACGACTTCAGTCGTGCCGCAAGTACAATCAAATCAACGTGGGCTTCAGCCCCTGCGGGAAACACTCCGAGAATTTCTGGCCGGTTATGAAACAGCTTCTAGTACTTGAGTTGCAGATCGGAAACTTCAGAGGGAGCAGGGGGTTTTAACCCCCTGAAAAGAGGCGAATTTACGTGGCCTTTAGGTACCGACTTTTGCCCGGTTTCTGCCTATTGAGCCAAGTACAACTGTCCTGCCCGGCATTGCCGCAAGCGGAGGACCATGCAGCGAGAGTATCCAGAAACGCCGCTTGTCGGCGTCGGTGCCGTAGTCGTAGACGCAGGCCGCGTCCTGCTCGTCCGCCGCGGCAACGAGCCGCTCAAGGGCGAGTGGTCGCTGCCCGGCGGCCTGCTTGAAGTCGGCGAGCCGCTCACCGCCGGCGTCGTTCGCGAGGTGAGCGAAGAGACCGGCCTCATCGTCGAACCCCTTGAATTGATCGAGCTGCTTGACCGCATTCACCGCGTCGAAGGCCGCGTTCGTTACCATTACGTCCTCGCCGACTACCTCTGCCGCGTCACCGGCGGCGAGCTCCTCGCAGCCTCCGACGCGGACGCAGTCCGTTGGGTTGAACGCGCGGAGTGGAACAGACCCAGCGCCCTCAAGCTCGACCCCGTCGCCGTCCGCGTAATTGAAAAGGCCTGGCAGCGCGCGCAAGCGTTGCAGTCAGAAAGGCTGGAAGCCCCATGAAGCTGATACATAAACTGCTCTGGATCGGCGGCGCCATCTCTTGGATTGCGGTCATCGCCGTGGCCGCTTTCTGGTTCCGTCCCATCGGCTTTTTCAACCAGGGGATGTACCTGCACGAATGCCTCACAGGCGTCCAGAGCCACTCCATTCCCGTCGACGGCCATCGCCTGCACTATCTCGCGGAAGGGCCGGCCGCGGGCCCCGTCGTGGTGCTGGTGCACGGCCTCGGCGGCAGTGCAGAGGATTGGCGCAGCCTCGCCCCCTATCTCGTCAAAGCTGGCTTCCGCGTCTACATTCCCGATCTGCCCGGCTACGGCCGCAGCCAGAAACCGGCCGATTTTTCCTACTCCATTCCCGATCAGGCCGCCGTCGTAGTCAGCTTCCTCGATGCCCTCGGCCTGAAGCAGGTGGACCTCGGTGGCTGGTCCATGGGCGGCTGGATCGCGCAGCGCGTCGCCTTCAACCACCCCGACCGCATCCGCCGCCTCATGTTGTTTGACAGCGCCGGAATCTACCAGAAGCCCGCCTGGGACACGCACCTGTTCACGCCCAATACGCCCGCTGAACTCGAACAGTTGAATGTGCTGCTCACCCCGCACGCCAAGCCGATTCCGGCATTCTTCGCGCGCGACTTTGTGCGCGTCTCCCAGCAGGATGCCTGGGTCATCCAGCGCGCCCTCGCCGCCATGCTCACCGGCAAAGATGCCACAGACGCCCTGCTCCCACAACTGAAAATGCCCATCCTGCTCGTCTGGGGCTCTGAAGATCGGATCACTCCGCTCGATCAGGGCCAGAAGATCCATCGCCTGGTCCCGCAGTCCCAACTCGACGTCATCCCCGGCTGCGGCCACCTCGCCGCGCTGCAATGCGCCCCGCAAGTCGCACCCGGCGTGGTTGCATTTCTGAAGCAATGATTCCGATCCGCTATAGCGGTTTCAGGATTGCCGTACCCAAAGGGAATACACTCAAGTCGACGCGACCCCAAGGAGCGGCGACCTCGCAGTAGTGCAGATAGGGTATACCTATCCTGAAACCGCTCTAGCCCTCACGCCATTTCTCCCGAATTCAACCCGAAACAGGCCTTTTTCCGCAGCCTGTTCAGTCGTGCCGGCAAAGACAATAAAATGAGTCGGTCTTTATAGCGGTTTCAGGATTGCCGTACCCAAAGGGAATACACTCAAGTCGACGCGACCCCAAGGAGCGGCGACCTCGCAGTAGTGCAGATAGGGTATACCTATCCTGAAACCGCTCTAGCCCCTGAGGGATGTATTTCCGGACGCCAGAACTTCACCAAGGACTGCTAACGAATCAACCCCGCGCGGCGCTCTTTTTCGAGCAGCGTAACTTCGCGCCCTTGAGCGGCCAACAGAAGGCCAGGCATCGAACCCGCCAGCCCGCCGCCGATCGCCAGGTTGCCAGTCGTCCGGCAGCCTCCGCTCAAACCGGCTTTCTCCGCGCCACGCACAGCCGCGCCGGTTTCACATGGAAGATCTCCACGTCCTTCTCGCCCAGCCCCGCCGCGCGGCTCAGCCGTTCCCATTCTTCCTGCACAAACGACCGCTGAATCGAGATCGGCGCATCCTTCTGCACAAACGGATGCAGCCACGCCAGCTTTGAGAAGACGCGGATGAAATTGTAGGAGAATTGACTCCGCGAAAGATCGTTGACGAACCATCCGATCTCGGCGTGCTTCTCCATCCACTGCAGGAATCGGACCACATCCACGTCGCTCATTTGATGCGTCAGCAGCGAACTGATCACCAGGTGAATCGGCTTTTCCGGCCGGTAGGCAAACACATTGCCGTGAAAGTAGCGAATCCTGCTCCAATAGGGGCGCGCCTCGGTCGCCAATGCGGCAGCGTCCAAGTTCACATCGATTCCCACCAGGTCCACCGCGATGCGTTGCTCCAGGGACCATTGCTCAAGCTGCCTCAGGAAGTCCCCATCCCCGCAGCCCACATCCAGGATGGAAAGCGGCCCTCGCAGCAGCGGCAGCGTGCCCTTCAGCGCATTGAGCCAGTTCATCGTGGGCAGATAGCCCATCGACCAGCGGTTCAGCTTCGCGATATCGCCCAGGCAGGCGCGCATCTCCTCGCGGCTGCATGGCTCATCCATGCGCTCGGTCAGTGTCGCTCTCTGGCTGAAATCCATCGTGCTATGCGGCATGAAATACCATCGTCTCAGCAGTCAGTCCGGGCCCGAATGACATTGCGCAGCCCTGTTGCCCCCTCTGCGCGCGCGCGATGATCTGCTCCAATACGAACATCACCGTCGCGGAGGACATATTACCGTATTGTGCCAGCACACTGCGAGAAGAAATGAGTGCACCCAATGGTAACTCAAGACTTTTCTCCACCGCGTCCAGAATCGTCCGGCCTCCGGGGTGTACCGCCCACAGGTCGATCTCCAGCCGATCTCTGCCCCGCGTAACCTGCCGGCCCACCTCTTTCAACGCTCTTCCAATCTCTCCCGGCACCTGTCCGGAGAGCTGCATATCGAACCCCAGTTCGCCAATCCGCCACGTAATCAGGTGACTCGTTTCCGGAATGCTCACCGCCAGGAAGCTATCGATCCCCAGCCCCACTGCGTCTGCGCTCACCAGGCTCGCCGCGCACCCATCCGCGAACACCAGAAACGAAAGCACCTGCTCAAGATTCTCGGTCTCCTGAAAGTGCAGCGAGCAGAGCTCGAGGTTCAGCACCAGCACCTTCGCCTCCGGCACCGAGCGCACAATGTGATGCGCCGACTTCAGCGCATTGATGGCCGCGTAGCAGCCCATGAAGCCGATCATGGTCCGCTCCACCGACGGATTCAGCCCCAGGTGATTCACCACCTCGAAGTCCAGGCCCGGCGCGTAAAGCCCGGTGCAGGAAGTCACAATCACATGCGTCACACCGCGCCGTTCTTCTTCCGTCAGAGCCAGCCGGTCCAATGTCCGCCGCGCCAGTTGCGGCGCAAAGCGCTCAAAGCACTGCATGCGCCGCGCCGTCCCAGGGAAATTCCCCAGCACGTAGATCTGCTCCGCATCCCGCCACTCGCCCTCCGCGGCCTCGATCGGCTCAATAAACGAGTAGCGATGCTCAATCCCCGACAACCGCGCCATGCGCCGGAACAGGCTCCGCATCGTGCCCTCCGGCAGCAGATTGGCGGCAAAGTCGATGAACGCTCGGTGAACATCGTGTTGGGGAACTGCTGTAGCGATGCGATTGATGTACGCGGTTGTCATCTTGGCCCCTTCTTGTGGCGATATACCCTTCACACGAACGGGCTCCAGCAGTCTACACTGCGTACTCACCGCTGGATGTCCCGCCCTCGACAGCTCGAAGAACTCTTATGTTGAAAATCGATTTCCGAAGCGCTATTTGTACCGCCGCGTAGCCTTCACCACCATCGAAAACACGCCCGACTCGTCGCGCGCCACCAGCAGCGAAACATGGCGATTGATGGCCACTTCCGCCTGGATCAATTGCTGCCCGGTCGTATCCACGTCGGTCGCATACGTGAGCGTGAGGTTTCTCCCCAGTTGCTCCTCCACGATAATGCGGGAAGTCGAGTTGCCCAGCGCGCCGATGTAGTTCGGGTCCACCTTCACTGAGCCGGCCCCGAACAGCTTCTGCACCCTGCTGCTCACCGTTGCGTTCAGCGCGCCGCCCAGCAGCGCGTCGGTCGTGGGGCTGGCGATCGACTGCTCCTGCTGCTGCGTGTACAGCCGCTCCTGGTTCTCCGTCCGTCCCAGCGCCAGCAACGCCACCACGTCGGCCTCCGGCAGCGGAGGATCGCTGCGGTAATTCACCGAGAGCTTCTCCGGCGTTCCATTCAGGCTCAGCGTGATGTCGTAGTCCTCCACCCGCGCCGTCGCGTTCAGGTCGATGGTCGGCTCAATGCGTACCGGGTTGTTGAACGAGATTTCGCCCCGCTGCAATTCGTAACGCGTCCCCGCTATCAAGGCCGACCCTTCGGTGATGGAGATGCGCCCGCGCAGCGCGGGCGATGCCACGGTTCCGCGCAGCCGCAGGTCCACATCGCCGGCCAGCTTCGCATACGCATTCTGGAAGTTCAACTGCGGCGAAGAAACAATGTGCACATCCAGCCGCACATGATTTGAAGGCGCGTCGGGCGGCGCAATGGTCTGCACCGAGTTGGCTTGCGACGCCAGCGCCGCCACATCCAGGTCCGGGCTCACTGAGAAGCGCGTGATCGTCACATCGCCTGAGAGCTGCAGGTTGTTCTGCGGTCCCTGCATCCGCAGCGTTGCATCCGCCAGCGAACTCACTCCCTGCGGATAGCGAATCCGGATGCCCTTGCCGCTCACCGAGAGATCGGCATACAGCCCGCGCTGATAAGCCAGGTAGCCGCCCACGCTCAGCAGTCCGCCCCCGCTCATCGCCGTCAGTTGCTTCACTTCAAGCCGGTTCTGATTGAACTCGAGCGTCCCGTGCAACTGGCTCAGGCCGTTGGGCACGTCCTCCAGCGAAAGTGAAGCGTTCTGGAAGTCGATCCGCCCATGCAGCCCCGGATTGCTCAACGGCCCGTGCGCTTCCACCTGAAAGGTCGTCGTTCCGCTCGCCGTCAGGTCAGGGTCGAGCGTCTCCGCCAGCTTCAGATTGATTGACCCGCTCGCTGCCAGATCCAACTGTTGCTTGTCTCTCAAACTCAAGCTGCCCTGCGCGTGCAGATCGGTCTGGTCGCCGGTCACATGCAGCGGGTCCAGGTCAATGCGGCCGTTGGCCAGCGTCGCATGAACACCGCCCTGGCTCTCCAGGCGAACCCCGGCCACTGTCGCCACCAGTTCCTTCAGCCGCGCCTCGCCGCGCATCTCTTCAGGCTTCTTGAGTGGGCCCTCCACCGTCACAGTGCCCGCCAGCGCGCTCTCCCCGTGAATGCTCTCGACATGCGCCATCTTCAGAAGCGCGCCGATATTGAACTGCGAAAACTCGAGGTTCGCCTTGGTCGCATAGTCCCCGCTCAGTGCGGTCTGACCATGCAGTTTCAACTCCGCCGTCTCAAGCTTTGTGGTCGCATCGTAGGTGGCCGAGAGGTTCGCCGTGTGAGCCACAAACTCCAGCGTCCCCACCGATTCGCCGCCCAGCGTCAACCCCGTCAGCCTGGCCCGCGCCTCCAGCCGCGGGTCATCGATCGAACCCGATCCGGCAACTTGGAATCCCAGCTTGCCGGTCGCCTCCACGCCCGCGCCGCTCAGCCAGCCGATCTTCGCAACATCGATGCCCGCCCCGTGCGTATCCACCTCGAACCGCCGCGTCTTCACGTCGTAGCTGCCCGTAGCCGCAAGCGCGCCCGCCGCCTCGTTCACCGTCACGGACGCCAGCTTGACCACCTGGTTGGCCATCGTGCCCTGGGCTCGCAGGCGCGCGATCGGCTCGCCATACACCGAGCCTCCATCCAGTTCAACCCATCCCGATCCACCCAGAGTGTCGATCGGTCCATTCACCTGCACCTGCGCATTGATCGTGCCCGTCAGCGGCAACGTCCTGCCCGTAAACGGCAGCACATCGTCCACTGAAACCTTGTTTGCCCGCAAATGCATTTGCAGCAACGAGGTGTTGTCGAACACCGGCGTTTTGGCAGGCGCCGCATCCAGCGTGCCGTCCATGTCAATCTCCGCATTCCCCCGTCGCAGCGCGCCGTGTTCAATCGTGATCCGCTCCGCCGCATAACTGCCGCTGGCCTCCACGCTGTCCCACCGCACCAGCCGCGGCTGCACAACCTGCGGATGCGCCGCCTTCGCCACCGGCGTGGGCTGCATGGGCAGCATCTCGATCGACAACTGCGTTGCTTTCACGCTGCCTGCAATCCGCGGCGCCAGCAGCGATCCGCCCCACGTCCCATGCAGAAAATCAAGCTGCCCGCCCAGCGCAATCGGCAGCGCCGCCGCGCCGGATTTCCCATAGCGATTCAGCCCCAGGTCGCGCAGCACCGCATCGAATTCGTTCAGATTGTGCGAGTGAAAGTCGACGCTCAATCCCGTCGACGAGGACAGCGGATAAGCGCCCAGACGTCCGTGCGCCTCCAACTCGCTGGCCGGCGTCTCCAGTTCCATCCTGCGCAAATCCACCGCGCCATTCCGCTGCGTGTACGTCGCCTCAACCACGCCCCTCGCTGGCGCCTCGCCTGCCACCGTCCTCCCTGAAGGATTCAGGTTGAAATTCGCCTCAACCGCCACCGTATTCACGTCGCCGTTTGACCACGTCGCGACGGTCTGTCCAGTCAGCAGCGTATCCAGTCCCAGCCGTTGAAACGGCGACTGTCCCACCATGTCCAGCACCGCGTCCAGCGAGACGCCCTTGAACCCGGCCGTCACCTTGCCATTCATCGGAATCGTTGCCGGCGGGGAATGTGCAACCGGAATGTTCCGGTCGGCGCTAGGACCCGTTGCCCGCATCTCGGCCACCTTCCGCTCCGGCTCCGCGGGCAGCCACGGGCTCAGATCAATCTCGCCGTTCATCCGCCCCCCCTCCCGCAACGTCACATCCACCGAGCTGATCAGCAGTCGTTTCGGGTCGGCATGCACATGCAGGTCGGCGCGAAGCCCGGTCGCAAATACGCCGGTTCCAATGTACGAACCGTCTTCAATGTGTACGCTGCCATCGGTCGTGAAATCTCCACCATGCCCCGCGCCGTCCAGGTTCAGCGTCGCAATCCCCTCCGGCGCAAACGGATAGCCGAAGATCGGATTCAGCAGCCTCATGTCCAGGTCGCCCGTAACCCGCGCCTGCCACCGCGGGTGCGCAAAGTCTTTGAGCGCGCCTGAAATCTCCAGCGCATGCTCCTTGCCCTGTTTGTTCTTTGTGCCAGGCTCGTCTGAAGTGAGCCGCAGCGCGCGCAGGTAAGCCCCTGTGCGCGTCAGGTCCACCGTCGCCTGCATGAATCCATGCGCCCGCTGCGCCTTGGCTCGCGCCAGGTTCAAATCCGTGGCCCCAGCCTCCATCCGGTAGCTCTCCTCGTTCTCCACGGGCGAAGTCCAACTCGCCTCCCCGCTCCCGGACTTGCTCCCGGCCGGAACATACTTCAGCAACAGCGACACATCCTTCGCATCGAAGTCGACCACCGTGAACCGGTTCTGAAGATCGAAGGATGCAGCCCGATTGTCGTAGTCCAGAACTCCCTGCTCCACCGACACACGCCCCGCCTGCAAATCGAACAGCGTATCCAGCGACGACTTGCCGCCCTTGGTCGTTCTGCGCGGTTTCGGCTGGTTCGTCGAGCCGTCGGGATAGACAATAAAATGGAGGGCCGGCCTCACGATTTCAAGCTCGCTGAGCAGAATCCGCGGGCTCAGGATTCCGAACACGCTCAACCGCACCCGCATCTGGTCCACGCGCGCCAGCGGCGCTTCTCCGGGGTCTTCCAGTCCGTGCAGCACCAGCCCACCCGCATCCGCCTCAAGATGCGGCAGGTCCCAGTGAAAGGTGGCAATCTCCGTCCGTCCCCCGGTCGCCGCGTCCAGCCTCTTGATCAGCACCTTCCGCACAAATCCCTCAAACTCGCTGGAACTCGCCCAGAAGTAGAGCCCGGCGGTGACCACCGCCAGCAGCAAAAAAAGACCGGCCATCGAAAGCGGAAGATGGCGCAGGAAGAACCGCCGCAGCCGTGTCCGCTTCCGCGGCTGCGCGGGCTCGGGAGAAACAGGCGCCGTTTGCTCCGTCTCGCTCATCGGCTTCCCGTTCCCTTCCCCGGATCGCTCTGCGCTTCCGGAGTTGCCAGTGCCGGGTCCAGCACCTCCACATCGCCCTGCTTGCGCAGGTTCTCCAGCCACTCGTCGAACAGCACATTCACCTGCTGTTGCAGCAGAATCTCCTGAATGCGCTGCGAAACCTTGTCCAGGGTGGGAGTCGCTTCGCCCACCGCATACTGCGGCAAGAGCGTGTCGTGATAGTAGCTCTCAATCTCCTGCGCGGTAATCTGGATCCCCTGCCGGAAACGCTGCTCGACAAAACGCAGAATCTCAAGCCGGAAGCGCAGATAGCTGTCCACCCGCTCCGCCGTCAGTCCATGCGAAGCAAGAAACGCCTTCCATCCCGCATCCGAGGCGCAATTCAGCCGCACGCATGCCGGCAGCTCCTTGCGGATCTCGGCCAGCCGCGCGTCCACCTCGCCCGGAGAGGGTTCGGCAGCCGTCTCATCCTCCTGGCGAATCTGCTGCTGGATCAGCGCGCGCGAAATCAACTGCTCCAGCGCCTGCTGCCGGGTCAGCACCCCCAGCCCGGCTCTACCCGGATCAAGCACCGAGAGCCGTATCTCATCGCCCAGATCGCTTTCCAGAATCGCGTGGTTATTCACCACCGCAACCACCTTGTCCAGCACCACCGGAGCCCCCGCACCCGGTTCCTGCGCCACTCCCGCACTCCCGCCCATCGCCAACAGACCCACCATCAGGGCGCCCATCGCCAATCTGATCCGGATTGAAATGCGATCGCCCATCAGAAGCTCTGCCCCAGGCTGAAGAAGAAGTTGAAATGATTGCCTTCGCCCACATGGGGGTCGGAGGCAGGCTTGGTCAGCGCGTTGTTGTAGATCACCGGGTAAATCGGCGTGTTCAGGTTGTAGCTGAAGTCCAGCCGGATAGGCCCCACCGGCGTGTGATAACGCAACCCCACCCCCGGCGCGTGCGAGAAGTAGTTGAAGCTGCACGCCCCCTGCCAGCCGGTTGAATTCACCGGCCCCGGCGGGGTATGGGGGTCGGCTGGTACGGTAAGGTCCTTGCACGCGTTCCGGTCCGGCTGCCGCGTGCGCAGAATGCTGGCCCACGCCTGCCCCGCATTATTGAACACGTTGCCCATGTCCTCAAACAACACCACGCTCACCGCGTCGCCAAACCAGGGCAGCGTCGGCGGCGGCAGGCGAAGTTCGGTGCTGTTGGCCAGCGCCCCCGCTCCGCCAATCGGGTAGCCCGTCTCCGGATCGCGCGGTCCAGCCGCATTCACCGAGAATCCGCGCAGTGAGGTCGCACCGCCGGCATAAAGCCGCTCGGGGAGCGGAATCAGCTCGTCCGAGCCAGTCCCAAATGCCCGTTCCTGCCCGTAGCGCGTGTTGCGCGCAATCACAAACCGGCCCTTGTCAAAGCTGTAATAGCTTGAGCTGGTCAGGTCCAGCCGGTTGAAATTCGTGTCCGCGCCAAACACCTTCTCTGAAACAAACTCCTGAAAGCTGGTATAGCTCCCGTGATGCGCATCCAGTGGCGAGTCGCGTGTATCGCGCAGCCAGGTGAACGCCGGACCGCCCACCCGCACCGCGGTCGACTCCTGTGCGATCTCTCCCGGCGATACCTGAAGACTGCTGGCCTGCACCTTCACGCGCCTGAAGTTGAACTCGTAGATGAACGTGTTGGCTTTGCCCAGCAACGAGCCGGGCGTATAGAAGTGCTCTGACATGCGCATGCCGCCCTGCAAGCGCGACGCCACATAGGTGCTCACATCCAGGCTGTTCGCGTAGCCTCCTGAAAAGTTGAAACCCAGGTTTTTGCTCCCCGCCAGGTGCGGGTCCTGAAACAGCACGTCGATCTTCTGCTCCAGCAACCCATACGTTGCCTGAATCGACGCCGAAAGCTCCCTCCCAAATAAATTGTTGCGCGTCAGGTCGGCCAGCACACGTGGGCTCACGCTGGTTCTCAGGTCCGGATTGCAGGTGGCCCCGGTGATTGCGATCAGCCCGCAGTTGTAGTGTGGTGTTCCGGTCTGCGCCTCAAATCCGCCGCCATACGTCAGCACCCACCGCCGCGCCTCGGATAGTTGCAGCAGTACCGTCTTCTCCGTCTCCCCGCCATTGGGATTCTCAGACGCCGTGTTGACCTCGTTGAACAGCGCCAGGTCGTACAGGTTGCGCTGCGTCTCCGCCAGCGCCGTCTCGTTCAGCGGATCGCCCGCGTGCAGCGTGATCGCCTTCGCCACCGTCCCCGGACGCGTGTAGTGCAATCCCGTGATCAGCACCTTGCGCACAAAAATCTGCGGCCCCTCGGTAATGTGGAAAGCCACATCCACCTTGCTCGCATCCGCCGTCTCGAACTGCTCCGTTACATCCACCTTCACCTGGTCGAAGCCCCGGCTCATGTAATTCGTCAACAGCGCATCCCGATCCCCAGCCAGGTTCTGCGGTGAAAGCAGTTGCCCCGCCGTCGTGTTCAATAGCGGCGTCAACTTGTCCGCCTCCACCTGCACCGCGCCATCCAGTTGCACCGTTCCCACCCTGAGTTGCGGCCCCTCCTCAACCCGGTACACCAGCTTCAGCGGCGCCGTTCCCGTGCGGCTCCCGGCCAGCACCGTGTCGCTCCCGGCGCCGCCACCGGTCTCCGCCGTCACCTTCACCTTGGTGAACCCATTGTTCTGGTAAACCGCCACCAGCGCGTTGATGTCCGCTGAAACCAGCGCCTGGCTGTACCCCCCATGGCGGTCTGCGGAATCCGCCGCATGAACGCTCAGCAAATCCTTCAGCGTCGCCGCGTCGAAGTACTTGTTCCCCGTCACCGACACCCGTTCCACCCGACGCCTCGGCCCCAGCGTCACCCTGAATAGAATCACCACCTGCTCCGCGCTCGTGGGCTGCTGCTCGTGATCCGCCTTCGCGTCAAAGTAGCCCTGCCGCTGGTAGTAGTCGCGCAGATTGCGATTGCCCTCATTCAGAAGATCGTCGTCCACGCTGCCTTCCTCAAACACCGGAATCAGCCGCTTCACCTTCTCCTGGCCCATCCGCACGCCTTCCACCAGCACCTTCACCCGCGGCCCGCGATTCGCCGAAAATCCGAAATTCGTCTTCTTCGTCGCCGCCTCGTACTTCTGCGATTCGAGCTTGATCTCGGCCTCCAGCCGCTCGTCCTTCTGGTAGTGCTTCAACACCCGCGACAAGGCCCGGTTTCCCGTGTCGTGATCCACCTTCGCCCCCGTCTTCATGTGCGTGTCCCGCTTGAACTGCTCCGCGCTCATCCCAGGGTCGCCCGTCACCGTCACCGCACCTACCCGCGCCTGCGGCCCGCTTTCCACGTGGAACGCTATGTCCACCAGTTGTTCTTCCGGGTGTTCGGCCAGCACATGGGTAATTAACGGCGCATTGAATCCGTTGTCGGCCAGCGTCTTGCGCATCTGTTCCAGCGCATTCGTCAACTTGTCCTGGCTGAATCGCGTGCCCGGCGCCAGTTGCGCCGCCCTCTCAAGCTGCGTGTTCATCGTCGCGCCCTTGGCCCCGTCCACGTTCACCGTGCCGATAAACGTGCGCGGCGTCCCGCGAAACACCAGGTCAACCCCATCCCCGTCCCGCGACCCTTCCACCGCAACGGTTTCAAACAAGCCAGTCGCAAACAGCTCCCGCAGGCTCCTTCTCAGACTCTCCCGGTTGAGAGCCGCGCCCTCCATCTGTGCCAGATGCCCCGGCAGCGGAGAAATCCGGTCCGCCGGCATTCCCTCAATCGAAATGTGCCGGACCTTCAGGCCTTCCCATGCCGCCAGGGAATCCATCTCCCCCACCGCGGCCCCGCCCTGCGCCGCTCCCCCGCTCCCACCCGGTTTCTGACTCCAGCCATTCATTCCGGAAATGAGTGCGAAAAACAATACGCACAAGCGCACCACCCGGCGCCGCGTCAGACCTGCGCACACAGCACGCATGGCCCGCTCCGGCACACAGGCTTCGTGGCTCCGCTCAACTCGCAGGCTCGTGCGCTCGCCGCACCCTTCAGCCCGCCTTGTCCCAAACGTCATCTCTCACCCAAAAATGCGGGGAACTGCGCCCCGTTGCGCAACAAGAAATGCCTCAATTCAGAATCCTGATTCGCGCCCGCCCCGGTCCTCGCTCGCCGAAACTCTGCAATCTCAACCGCTTCCCTTATACTAACGAGGAATGAGACCCGGCGCAGCAACACATCGCTCGCCGAGCCGATCAAGAACACCAGCGCATCTTCTCCCCGAGGTCCACAATGCAGCCTCCCGGCCCCAACCACGAGTCGGCATCAAATGGCGTAGCCACTGACCAACCCCCTGAACCGGCGCAGCCGGTCCCACCCGTGCGCTTCAGCTCTGCGGCCGCACCCAACCCCGTCGAAGCGGAAGCGCTGGCCCGCGCCCAGGCCGGCGACCACCAAGCCTTCGCCCAACTCTACTCTTTGCACAAAAGACGCATCTACTCTTTATGCCTGCGCATGGTGGGCAATATTGCCGAGGCCGAAGACCTTACCCAGGACGCTTTTCTTCAGCTTCATCGCAAGATTGCCACCTTCCGCGGCGACTCGGCCTTTTCCACCTGGCTGCATCGGCTCGCCATCAATGTCGTTCTGATGCATCTGCGCAGAAAAGGACTGTCCGTGATCTCTTTGGATGAGGCCATGGAACCCGCTCCCGACGATGGTCCTGGACGCAGCTTTGGCGCCACCGACCTCACCCTGGCTGGCTCCATTGACCGGCTCGCGCTCGAGCAGGCCATTACCGACCTGCCCGCCGGCTACCGGCTCATCTTTGTACTGCACGACATCGAGGGGTATGAGCATAATGAAATCGCCTCCATGCTCAACTGCTCGATCGGAAACAGCAAGTCCCAGTTGCACAAGGCGCGCCTGAAACTGCGCGACGCCCTGCACCGGTTTCCAAGGCGGGAGGCACGGCCATGACCATCGACCCCAAAAATATGACTTGTCAGGAATTTCAGGCCCACCTCCCGGAACTGATCGGAAGCGGAGAAAACGTCGCCAACCATCCCCACCTCAAAGACTGCGAGCTATGCCGCGCCCTGCTGGCCGACCTCGAAACCATCGCCGAGGCCGCCCGCCAGTTGCTCCCCATCGCGGAACCGCCCGACGAGCTCTGGAAACAGATCGAATCCGCCATCCAAAGAGAAGAAGCCGAACCAGACCCCGCCTGATCCTGGGTCCTGAGTCTGAAATTCTTCCCATAATTGGCGCTGTCATCCTGAGCGAACGGGGCCCCAGGCGCTTTTCAGCCTCCGGGCTCCCCCGACCCACAGAGTGGGTACCCCGCAACTCCTCGTCTGCGGGGCGGAGCCTGGGGGTGGTGAGTCGAAGGATCTGCTTCTGTCTTTCGGGCATTTCACTCGGCACCTCAGACTCCCCCACCAGCCTTCGTTCACACTCCACCCCCTTTCGCCGATACACCTTTTGGGGAACCGCGCATCCAAGCCCTAAGCAGGCTTGGGCAATAGCACGCCCGCGCCAAATTCCCCAGGGAAGCGGATTGGCGCGTCTCCACGGCCACGGAACACCAACCCAGCCGCCGCCGTATCAGAGGAGTACGCGTTCGGAAAACGAGGAGAGCACCACCCAAATTCCGAGATTCCTGAAACTTTTCAAAGTCTGCGCTGTCTAATGAAGGAAAGTTGATACGAGGACACTCAATGCCAATCCAGCCACCTGCCCCGAATACCCCCAAGCATCTCTCCGCCCCCACAACGGCCGGAATTCGCCGCATCCCCGTCCTCCCGGTCCGGGACACCGTCCTGTTTCCCCACGCCGTGCTGCCCCTCACCGTCGGCCGCGAGAGCTCCATCCAGCTCATCGAATCGCTGGGGGACGAACGATCCATCGTCGTCACTGCCCAGCTCGACCCCCGGCTCGACTCCCCCAAACCAGATGACTTGCACGCCGTCGGCACCCTGGCCACGGTCCACAAGGTTGTGCGCATGCCCAACCAGAGCCGTTTTGTCTTTACTGAGGGCACGTCCCGCGTCCGCCTCCTCCGCTACACCCAGACCGAACCCTTCATGATCGCCGAGGTTGAACTCCTCGCCGACATCGAGCCGGCCGCCTCCTCCAACGTGGAGGCCCTGGTCCGCAACGTCATCGGCCAGTTCCAGCAAGTCGTCTCTGAATCGCCTACCCTGTCCGACGAGCTCCGCACCATCGCCGCCAACATCGACGACCCCAGCCGCCTGGTCGACTTCGTCGCCTCGTCCCTGCCCTTCCTTACCACCGACGAAAAACAGGAACTGCTCGGTACAGCGGTGATCGCCGAGCGTCTTGAACTCCTCAACAAGCACCTCGCCAAGGAGATTGAGGTCCAGCAGCTCCGCACCAAGATCCAGACCGAAGTCCAGGACCAGGTCCAGCAGTCGCAGCGCGACTACTACCTCCGCGAGCAGCTCAAGGCCATCCAAAAGGAACTGGGCGACGTGGACGAGGGCCAGCGCGAGACCGAAGAATTACGCAAGAAGATCGACGAAGCCGGCATGCCGGAAGACGTCAAGAAGGAGGCCCTCAAGGAGCTGGCCCGCCTCTCGCGGATGTCTCCCATGGCCGCCGACTATTCGCTCACCCGCAACTACATCGAGTGGCTCGCCGTCCTGCCCTGGGCTAAAAGCTCAGGCGAGAAAATCAACATCAACAAGGCCCGCGAGATCCTCGACGAGGATCACTACGAGCTGAAAAAGGTCAAGGACCGTATTCTCGACTACCTCTCGGTCCTCGAGCTCAAGCCCGACATGAAAGGGCCGATCCTCTGCTTTGTCGGACCTCCCGGAGTGGGCAAAACCAGCCTCGGCCGTTCCATCGCCCGCGCCCTGGGACGCAAGTTCCAACGCGTCTCGCTGGGCGGCATGCACGACGAGGCCGAGATTCGCGGACATCGCCGTACCTACATCGGAGCTATGCCCGGCCAGATCATTCAGAGCATTCGCCGCGCCGACGCCAACGATCCCGTCATCATGCTCGACGAGATCGACAAGCTGGGCCGCGACTTCCGCGGCGATCCCGCCTCGGCCCTGCTCGAAACCCTTGATCCGGAGCAGAACAACAGCTTCCGCGACAATTACCTCGACGTACCGTTCGACCTGTCCAAGGTGCTCTTCATCTGCACCGCCAACATGCTCGATCCCGTTCCGCCCCCGCTGCTTGACCGCATGGAGCTGATCTTCCTCCAGGGTTACAGCGAAGAAGAGAAGGTGCACATCGCCATCCGCTATCTCGTTCCCCGCCAGATCAAGGAGAACGGTATTACCACGGATCAGATCGAGTTTCCCATGGACGCGCTGCGCCACATCGTGCGCCATTACACCCGCGAAGCCGGCGTCCGCAAACTCGAACAGGTCATCGGAACCGTCTGCCGCAAGCAGGCACGCCGCGTGGTCGAGGGCGACAAGGAAAAACTCGTCGTCACCCGCGAAATCCTCAAGGAGTTCCTGGGCGGCATCCAGGTCCGCGTCGAAACCGAAGTGGCTGAGCGCGTCAAGCGCCCCGGCGTGGCCGTCGGCCTGGCCTGGACCCCGGCCGGTGGCGACATCCTCTTCATCGAAGCCAACAAGATGAAGGGCAAGGGCGGCTTCACCATGACCGGCCAGATCGGCGAAGTCATGCAGGAGTCGATGCAGGCCGCCCTCACCTGGGTGCGTTCCAACGCCACCACCCTCGGCCTGCCTGAGGACTTTACCAGGGAGATCGACCTGCACATTCACGTGCCGGCCGGCGCAATTCCCAAGGATGGCCCCTCGGCCGGCGTCACCATGGCCACCGTCCTCGTCTCGCTGCTTACCGATACTCCGGTCCGCAGGCTCACCGCCATGACCGGCGAAATCACCCTCAGCGGCAATGTCCTCCCCGTCGGCGGCATCAAGGAGAAGTTCCTCGCCGCCCGCCGGGCCGGGATAGAAACCATCGTCCTGCCCGCCGAAAACCGCCAGGACGTGGAGGAAGACCTTACTCCGGAACTCATCGGAGGCGTCGCCATCCACTACGCCAGCCGCATTGAAGACGTGCTGCGCGTCGCCCTCCCGCACCTGAAAATCCAGCCCGCCGCGCAATCCAGCGTGACCGAAATCTCCGTATGCACCGCGGCATAAACCCGCCTCGCTATCAGGCTTTCGGGGACCAATCCGCGGAAAGGCCGGCCAGCCAGCCGGCCTTTTGCTTGCCGCAAAACTCCACCCCGGACGCGAGGCTTTGTACGCGCTTTGTATCAGGGTACGACTTCAGTCGTGCCGACAAAGCACGTTATAGCGGTTTCAGGATTGCCGTACCCAAAGGGAATACACTCAAGTCGACGCGACCCCAAGGAGCGGCGACCTCGCAGTAGTGCAGATAGGGTATACCTATCCTGAAACCGCTCTAAATGAGAGAGATGGGGCTTTAGCCCCATGCAGTATCCTGTTGGGCCTTACCTGAATGGGCGCCTGTCAGCAGCCTGCGGGACGAGCCAAACAGATCGTCCCTTCTTCTTTTCCCCGAAATTCCCTGCGCCTGATCGCCCCTCATCAAGGCCGGCCTACCCGCCGGCCTTTCTGTTGTTCTCAAAATCAAGACTGACCAGGCCCTGGGCCGCCGCTGATTGAAGAGGCTCAACCCTCTTCCGCGCCGGCCTCGCCTTGGAGGCCTGCCAGAAATCGAAGTCGTTCTGCAGATTGAACCAGATCTCCGGCGAGTCCTGTCCGAACGCCTCGCTGATCTTGATGGACATCTCGGGCGTAACGCCGGCCTTCTCGTTCAGCACGCGAGACAAGGCGACTCGCGATACGCCGATATGCGCCGCAAATCCGGTGACACTCATGGGGAGGTTCGCGATCGCTTCCTTGATAATCCTTCCGGGATGGGGTGGGTTGTGCATCCGCATGCTTGCCTCCTTTAGGCTTCGTTCGCCTGAACCGATCCTTAGTGATAATCCTGATAGTCCACCAGAATTGCATCTTGTCCGTCAAAGCGGAATGTCAACCGCCAATTTCCATTTACCTTAACCGCCCAATGACCCGCCAGCTCCTTCTGGAGCGGGTGAAGATTCCATCCAGGGACATTCATCCCGGTTGGACCCGTGGCTCGATTCAACGTGGCCATCTGGTATCTCAGCTTCTCAGCGTGCGCCGGGTTGCTTCCTGCCTTCGAGCCAGCCCGGAAGAGCTTCTCCAGCCCCGCGTGCCTGAACGACTTGATCACTCAACTGCTGTATCGCTCATAGATACAGCGGTCAACGGGAAAGCCACATCCTCCCGCCAGGTGCTGACCTCCGTCCGCAACTTCCCGCATGAGTGCTTTACCAAGAAACAGCAACTTTCGCCACCCCGCACTGCTGAAATCCCCGCACTAGCCGATACATCCCGCAGAGTCCATTGCGCGGACGCGCGCGGAATGCGGTGACTATGGCAACCCTGTCTGCGAACAACAACCTGCTCGTTCCATTGCACCTCTCCGGCAACACCACCGAACAGCAGAATCGCCTGCTCCAGGAGTTCCTCGGACAGGCAGCGCAGGACGCTTACCGCACGGCCATCGACCGCCTTGACCGGCACAGCGCGCAGATCGTGCTCGACATGGACAAGAAGCTCAAGTCTGAAGTCGCCGATCGCGTCGTCGAAATCATCCAGCGGCACACCGTCAGCGACAAGTTCAAGGACGAACAGGTAGGCTCCAATCGCATCTATCCCCCCACCTACCGCGTTCGCCCCATCGAAGCCCAGGTCACTGAGTTGCGCAAGGCCTTTCCCAGCCTGGGAAACTGCCTTGAGAAGCTCGCCCGCAAGCCGCTCGTGGATGGCGCTGAAGCCTGGTTTGCCATCCCGCGCTGGCAGGTCCTCGCCCCCACCTACAGTGAGGCCGTCGAGCTCGTTCTCGGCGTGCTGGCTTCTCGTCGCCGCATCTCCAACCGCATCATCGGCCGTCTCGGCCCCATCTACCTGCGCCAGAGCGAGCGCTCCGCCCTGGCCGAAAAAATCCTGGCCGACCAGCAGCAGGGCTGCGACATCCTCGTCGTCGCCGCCCAGGCCGGCTTGCTCCACCGAGGTTGCTCCGCCCGCCGCACCCGGGTCGCCATGGCCGGCAACGAGTACGGACTCGGCGTCTTCGCCTGCGCCTGCCTGCTGCTCAACCACCCCGAGCGACTCTCCGCCAGCGACACCCTCATGATCGACTGCAGCGGCGACGAGTACTCCGTCCGCGGCGATTCCACCTTCGACCGCGTCCCCCTCTTCGATTACGACATCGGCGGCATCGAGTTCAGCATCTTCTACGAAGACCGCGCCCGCAACCTCTGGGGAACCCCCACCGCCTTCCTCTACAAAATGGTCTGACTCCGAAATCCTGCGGCAGCGCTCCTTACCGTCCTGAGGATTCCGCTCCCGGAGCGCCTTGTGCCAGTCGCCCACCGTCTTCGCCGACCCGCGATGCATGAAACTGTGCCCCATCGGGCTACCCTCTGGGTCGGAGCGGCCTTTTGCTCGATGAGTGGGGCGGGCATACTGTTCTATGGCGATTCCTTTTTTGTTCAACTTACAGTCTTGTTTCTTTTCAGTGCCCCGCCGGCGAAGCCGACCCACATTGGCATGAAATCAGTGCCCTCCTACGTCGCCGCCAACCTGCTGACTCGCCATGTGCGCGAAGCGCACGCTAACTCGCTGGGTTTATCCCAAAAGGCAATCCAGCCTGTCGCCAGGAGCGTTCGATCTCCTGACGATTCAGAGCCTTGCTTCGCCAAACGCCACCCAATGCCGTCGCGTCCTTCCGTGCGTCTAACAACCAGGCGGTATTCTGTTCATCGATGATCCAGGTGCGAGTTCTCCCCTTTGGCGTGCTGAAAGATTGGCTGGGCGCCTCCGCGTCAACGGTCGAGTTGCCCGACGGCGCAACCGTTGCGGAACTCCTTGACCATCTCAACGCCACTCCGGGTGCGCGGTCCCTGCAAGCCATCGCCGTCAGTGTCAATGCCGAATACGCCTCTGCCTCCCAGATCCTCTACGCCGGCGACCAGGTCGGCCTGCTCCCACCCGTCTCCGGCGGAACTGAAGACGATCTGGATTTCTCGGTCCTCAGCGACCCTGGGTTGGCGGCATTTACTGGACTCACCCATCAGCGCATTGATTCTCACCCTATGGTCGACGCAATCAAGCGTGGCGAAGACGGCGCAGTCGTGGTTTTTGACGGCATCGTGCGCAACCAGACCCGTGGCCGCCAAACCCTCCATCTCGACTACGAAGCCTACCGCGAGATGGCCGAGAAACAGATGCGGGAGCTGGCAACCGAAGCCAACACCCGCTTCAATGTCCGCCATGTCACCATCGTCCACCGCCTCGGACGCCTCCAGATCGGCGAAACCAGCGTGCTCATCGTCGTCGCCTCCGCCCACCGCGCCCAGGCCTACGAAGCCTCCCGCTGGCTCATTGACACCCTCAAGAAGACCGTCCCCATCTGGAAAAAGGAGACCTTCGTCGACGGCGCCGTCTGGGCCGCCGGCGAGCCCTTCCCCGCAAACCTGGCCGTAACCCCCGCGGAGGCCAGCCATGATGTCTAACTTTGTGAAAGTGCGAAGGGGCACGACTTCAGTCGTGCCGGAAACTGACCTAAATGAGAGAAATGGGGCTTTAGCCCCTGCGGCAATCCTCACCCTCCTCGCTCTTCTATTCCTCGCCCCACTCCTCCCCGCCCAGGACCCCACCTTCCATATCGACACCAAGCTCGTCAACGTCTTCGTCAACGTCACTGACCGCAACGGCGCCATCGTCGGCGCCCTCACCCGCGACGACTTCGCCATCACCGAAGACGGCCGCCCCCAGCAGATCGCCATCTTCGAGCGCCAGTCCGAACTGCCCCTCAACCTCACCCTGGCCATTGACACCAGCGGCAGCGTCCGCAAGGACATGACCGAAGAAGCCGACGCCGCCCGCCGCTTCGCCCACGCCATCCTCCGCCCGCAAGATCAGATGTCCGTCCTCCAATTCGCCACCGAAGTCAGCCAGCTCACACCCTTCACCAGCAAAGTGTCCGTGATCGACCGCGCCCTCGCCCGTCTCCACGGCGACTACGCCACAGCCCTCTACGACGCCATCTCTCTCGGCGCCCAGCGTCTCGGCCCCAGGCAGGGCCGCAAGGTCCTCATCGTCGTCTCTGACGGCGACGACACCGCCAAAAACACCACCTACGCCCAGGCCCTCGAACAAACCCTGCGCAATGAAGTCATGATCTACAGCATCATTGACGTGCCCATCCAAGCCAGCGCCGGCCGCGACCTCGGCGGCGAACACGCCCTCATCACCCTCGCCGAGCAGACCGGCGGCAAGAGCTTCTACGTCAGCGATGGCGGCCTCGACAAGGCCTTCGCCCAGGTCAGCGACGACCTCCGCACCCAATACCTGCTCGCCTACTACCCCCACCACCAGGAACCCGGCCGCACCTTCCACCGTTTGCTGGTCACCGTCCCCCGCGCCACCGCGCAGGACTTCAACATCCGCCACAAAACCGGCTACTACGCCGACTCCCCCGCCCACAAAGACTAAGCCGGGAACTATAGCGGTTTCAGGATTGCCGTACCCAAAGGGAATACACTCAAGTCGACGCGACCCCAAGGAGCGGCGACCTCGCAGTAGTGCAGATAGGGTATACCTATCCTGAAACCGCTCTAGCGCCGATCCCGCAGAAGGTAGCGCCGATCTCCTGATCGGCTGTTGCGTGGGCGGCCACGCCCACGCCGTTGCCTTGAAAGCGCACGAGTTCACGCGTGCCCCAAAAGCTCCAAAATGAGTCGGGCTTTACAGCTTCCGGAAAAACTCCACCTTGACGTAGATGTGCGAAAGCGCACGAGTTCACTCGTGCCGAACATTGCCAAATAAAAGATGATTGTCATCCTGAGCGAGTGAGAATGATTTTGGAAACTACTGATTCAAATGAGCGTAACTCCATAGATTTTTTCCGTGTAGGAACTGTGCAGGGCAATTGTGCAATTTCAGTCAATTTGGCTGCTACAGGTCCCTTGGGCACGAGGAGCCGGGGTGCGTCGCCCCTTCTTCCGACGGTGAATCTGGGCCAATACGCGATGTCGGTTCCTACCGTTCATACTGCCGATAAATGATCGCAGCGATGGCCGCATCTCCGCCGCATGTTCAGTGAACAGAAACGATGAAACCGAATGTTGATGCCGCAATCAATCGAAGTCTCAGCCATGGGCTTCAGCCAACGGATAATCGCATCCGTCGTAGGAGCCTTCAGAGGCTCAGCCCTATATCCATACCCTGACTCTTTTCCTGCTTGGGAGTCTCGGCTACACGGTCTTCTGGGCGGCCTCCGTCCATCTTCAAACTCATCCGTCCATCCTGGCCGATGCCCTCCACGGTCCCGAGTTCACGGTTGGCCAGCTTCAAGTCGGGCGAGGGCGCGCATACCCTTGAGGCAACGGAGCAGGGCAGGGCGCTTGGTCGTGGCTCCTGACAAGCCCTCATCCCTTGAAAAGCGTCTTGCATCCGGCCCGCTTCAAGGCAGCGAGCTGCAAGGCTGTACTCTGGTCGTCAGTCGATACGCGGGCATAGCCGTATTTCATGGTTTGATTATGGCCTTGACATTTGACCCATGCAAGCCCTTGAAAAAGCGGGGCGGCGGTCGTGGGTCAAAACTTACCCTTTGTGAGACATTACAGTCATTGCTTGAGACGCCATTTCCCATCATCGCCAAGCTCTACGGGCTTCCCTTTTTTTGTTAACCCCCTCTCGTCTACTGTGTCGGGTGAGTATTTAGAGTTCACCTTTTCCGTCTCAATCAAAGCGCGGACCTCCTTGATTTTCCCTTCCTTGAGTAAAGTCATGAAATTCTCGTACTGGTTAGGCATCATCGCCTCCTTAGCTCCAATTCTACATTTCCTCGAAATCTTACCTTTCATGTTCCCGCATGGCCTTGGGCATTGTGCGCGCCGGTTTACTGTTGCAGAATCAGAGTGTGCATCCCATAGAGTCTTATCTCGCCAAACTGGCGGAAATTCGCGCATCCGGCCACGCCACCGACGAAACGTCCTTCTATCCGGCGATTGAGGGACTGCTCTCGGAAATTGGCAATCGGATGAAACCGCGTGTCAAGCCAGTTCTCCAACTCAAGAATCGAGGAGCTGGATTGCCAGACGGCGGCCTCTTCACTCAGGACCAACTCAAAAAGAGCGCCTTGCCGGAAGACTTCACCATACAGCCGCCGAATCGCGGCGTGGTTGAAGTGAAGGGACTCGCGGAAGAGACCGGCAAGACAGTCCAGTCTGAGCAAGTGAAGAAATATCTCCGCGCCTATGGACAAGTCCTGCTGACCAATTACCGTGAATTCCGCGTGGTGGTGCTGGGCAAGGACGATAAGCCGCGCACACTGGAGACTTTCACTCTAGCCAAGAGCGAAGCCGCATTCTGGGCGCTGGCCGCTCATCCGCGCAAGGCGGAGGGCGAAGTCGGCAAGACGCTGGAGGAGTTTCTCACTCGCGCCCTGCTCAGTGCCGTACCCATTACCTCGCCCGATGTGCTGGCCAGCTTCCTTGCCTCCTACGCCCGCGAGGCGCTGGCCAAGATCGAGCCGCGCTCCTCGCTCAAGGAACTGGAAGACGTGCGCAAGGCGCTGGAAGAGGCCCTCGGCCTCAAGTTTGAAAGCGAACTGGCCACGGTGGAAGAGAACAACCGGGGCAAGCATTTCTTCCGCAGCACGCTGGTGCAAACACTCTTTTACGGTCTCTTTTCCGCATGGGTGCTCTGGAGTCGCGAGCCCGTCCGCCGCAAGGGAGACAGTTTCGAGTGGAAATCCGCCGTCTGGTCCCTGCAAGTCCCCATGATTCGTGCCCTCTTTGAGCGTTTGGTTACGCCCTCGCACGTTCGCTCCCTAGGCTTGGAGGAACTGCTCTCGCTCACCGGCGAAGTGCTGAACCGCGTGGATACCGCCGCCTTCTTCCAGCGTTTTGAAGAAGAGACCGCCGTCCAATACTTCTATGAGCCGTTCCTTGAAGCCTTTGACCCCATACTGCGCAAGCAGCTTGGCGTCTGGTACACCCCGCGCGAAATTGTTCGCTACATGGTGGAGCGTGTTGACACGGTTCTGCGCACGGAACTTGGCTTGCCCTCTGGCCTGGCGGACCCCAGAGTCTACGTTCTTGATCCGGCCTGCGGCACCGGCGCATATCTGGTCGAGGTGCTGGACCGCATCCATCGGACGCTGAAAGAAGAGCGCGGCGAAGATGCGCTCACCCCGCACCAGCTCAAGCAGGCGGCCAAAGAGCGCGTCTTCGGATTCGAGATTCTGCCCGCGCCCTACGTGATCGCCCACCTTCAGCTTGGAATGTACCTGCAACGCGCTCATGCGCCGCTCACCGATGAACAGAACGGCAAGCGGGAACGCGCCGGAGTCTATCTGACCAATGCCCTCACCGGCTGGGAGCCGCCAGACAAACAAAAAGCGCAGTTGCCCTTTCAGGAGTTTCAAGAGGAGCGCGAGGAGGCCGATACAGTCAAGCGCGACAAGCCCATCCTAGTGGTGCTGGGCAATCCGCCTTACAACGCCTTCGCCGGAGTCAGCCCCACGGAAGAAGACGGGCTGGTGGAACCCTACAAAGAGGGACTCATCAAGGATTGGGGCATCAAGAAATTCAATCTTGACGATCTCTATATCCGCTTCTTCCGGCTGGCTGAGAGGCGCATTGCCGAGAAAAGCCAGCGCGGCGTGGTCTGCTTCATCTCCAATTTTTCCTATCTCAGCGAGCCGTCTTATGTGGTCATGCGCAAGCGACTTCTCAACGGCTTCGATGCGCTCTGGTTTGACTGTTTGAATGGAGATAGCCGGGAGACGGGAAAGTTGACGCCGGAAGGTAAACCGGACCCCAGCGTCTTTTCGACTGACAGCAACCGCGAAGGAATTCGCGTGGGAACAGCCATCGGCCTGATGATTCGCCGGGATAAGGTGAAAGGCGATTCATCTGTGAACTACCGCGAGTTATGGGGAACGCGCAAGCGGGAAGAACTTATCGAGAGCTTGGAAGATACCGCGTTCGAAAACCGGTATGCCAGTGCTTCGCCGACCCATGCGAACCGATACTCCTTTCAGCCGCAAGATGTAAGCGCCGCGTACAGCGAATGGCCGAAGATTACGGACCTGTGCGCGGAACCTCCGAGCAACGGCCTGATGGAAAAGCGCGGCGGCGCGTTGATTGATTGTGACCGTGAAAAACTCGAAGAGCGGATGCGCCTCTACCATGACAAGAGCCTGGACTGGGACGCCTACCGGCTGGCCTCAGCCACGCTCACCGGCGAATGGGCAAGATTCGATGCGCGCAAGGCGCGGGCGCGGGCATTGGACGCAGGATTTCGCAACGAACAGATTGTGCGCTATGCCGTGCGTCCCTTCGATACCCGCTGGTGTTATTACTCAGATGCGCGGCCAATCTGGAATGAGCCGCGCCCTGCTCTCTGGGCACAGAGCTTTGAGGGGAATTCGTTCCTGCTGACGCGGATGCGCTGCACAGCATCTCCAGAGGGTTTCCCCATCAGTTTCAGCAAGTGCCTTTCGGATGACCACTACATCATCCCGGACGCTGTTGCTGTCCCGTTTCTTTTGCGACATCCGGCCACCAGCATGTTTGCCAGCCACCAGACAGACGGCAATCTTTCTCAGTTGGCCAGCGAGTATCTGCGATCAATGGGCCTGGGCATTAGCCCGGAGAGTGCTGCATCCCTTTGGATGCACACACTCGCCATTGGCTACAGCCCCGTATACCTGGAAGAAAATGCCGATGGCATCCGGCAAGATTGGCCGCGCATTCCGCTGACCTCCTCTCTGGAGCAATTCAAAGTTTCAGCCGGGTTAGGGCAGCGCGTGGCAGATTTGCTGGAGACGGAGAAGCCCGTGGCTGGCGTCTCTGCGGGTGCGTTGCGGCCAGAGTTGCGCGGTGTTGCCGGATTGCGCCGCATCGACGGCAAGCCGCTCAATGTTGAGGAAGATTTGCAACTCACGGCAGGCTGGGGACACGCCGGAAAAGAGGGCGTGACTATGCCCGGACGCGGCAAGCTGGTGAGCCGTGAGCGGACAACGAAGGAACTCTCCGATCTGGCGCAAGGGCTGGCCGCGCTGGGCATCCCGAAGGATGAGGGCTTGGCGTGCTTGGGCAGCACGGTGGTGGACGTTTATCTGAATGACCTCTGCGCTTGGACGAATGTGCCGGAAAAGGTCTGGGAGTTGTACATCGGCGGCTATCAGGTGATGAAGAAGTGGCTCAGCTACCGGGAGTACAGCTTTCTGAAACGACCGCTGGCACTGGCCGAAGCCGAAGAGGTTCAGGCTATGGCAAGGCGGCTAACCGCCCTCTGCCTGCTCCAGCCAGAGCTGGATGTGAATTACCGCAAGACAACAAGCTCGACTTGGCAGGAACTGGCTTCACAATCCTCAGAAGAATTGGCACACGGCAAGTGAAGGTTTTCCCTAACCGTCTTGGCCTTAACCTAGCAAAGGTCGAAAAAACGGCAAAGTAGGGTCCGTTCACGGAACTGGAGAAATCGTACGCTTAGGCGGGAGTTCAAATCCCCCAACCTTTTTGACTAGAGACCCAAACCAAAATCTTCTCCTTGCTCCTGTTTCGGCGCGATCTCCCGCTGCGGCGTGATTGCCTGCTCCTGCTTCTGTTCTGGCTTCATCTCCGGCGCATGGGCGCTGCTATGCGATACATCATGCCCCAGCGCGGCTCCCAGCTTCTCGCGGTCGTTGGTGAAGATTTGCGCGTCGTATGCGCCGCGCGAGCCGGCGACGTAGGCCATGCGGTTGTTGAGCAGGTCTTTGGCTCCCGGCTCGGTATCGGCGTGGATCAGCACACGGTCGGCGGTCTGCCCCTGAAACCTGGGGACAGACGGGATGTTTCCAGGT
>Ga0302154_10000555_pt1 | contig 34762 bp, 24 predicted proteins | sample I_Bog_N2_3_FD_193507 | JGI IMG/M metagenome (GOLD analysis project Ga0302154, IMG submission 193507) | Peat permafrost microbial communities from Stordalen Mire near Abisko, Sweden - I_Bog_N2_3 | ecosystem: Environmental > Terrestrial > Soil > Wetlands > Peat | place: Sweden: Abisko, Stordalen... | reverse complement strand
CCCTCGTCCAGCGACACCAGGCTCGGCTTCGCTTCGCCGAACGGAAGCGGCAGCCTGGTGTCCTCGATGGTCAGGGCGGCGACGCCGGCGGTTTCCAGTTCCTGTACGGTCCGCCGCACATTCAGCGCGTTGCCGTAGCCGTGGTCGGCATCCACCATCAGCGGCAACGTGCCGGCACGCGTGATCCTGCGCACCTGCTCGGCCAACTCGGTCAGCGTGAGCAGGATCAGGTCGGGCGCGCCGAGCACGGCGAACGAGGCGACCGAGCCGGCCAGCATGCCGATCTCGAACCCCAGTTCCTCGGCGATCCGAGCCGAGATCGGGTCGAACACCGAGGCCGGATGGATACAGCGGTCCCCGGCCAGGATGGCCCGGTAGCGTTGCCGCCGTTCGCTAGTGTGCATGAGATTGGTCCTTCCCGCCGCACCGGAAAGGTGGATGGCGCAAGAGCTTATCCACCCTACGGTTCAGCCTACGAGCAGCCCCACCACCGCGCCGCTGATGCAGGTGGCGAGCGTGCCGGCCAGGATGGTGCGCATGCCGAGCGCCACGATCTCGTGCCGCCGTTCGGGCACCATCGCCCCCAAGCCGCCGATCACGATCCCCAGGCTGCCGAAATTGGCGAAGCCGCACAGCGCATAGGTCACCATCAGCCGCTCGCGATGCGAGAACGTGTCAGCCGGCAGTTTGGAAAAATCCAAATAGGCGACGAACTCGTTGAGCACGGTCTTGGTGCCCATCAGTGTCGCGGCGAGCGTCGCCTGGTGCCAGTCGAGGCCAATCAGCCACATCACCGGACGAAACGGATAGGCGACGATCCGCTGCAACGTCAGCGGCGCGTCGTCCCATAGCGGCAGCACGCCCAGCGCCATGTTGGCCAGCGCAACCATGGCAACCGCCACCAGCAGCGTCGCCACGATGGCGGCGAGCACCGGAATGCCGTCCATCGTGCCCTTCACCAGCGCGTCCATGGCGCCGACCGGCGGATCATGCAGCACCAGCTTGCCTTCCTCCGGACCGGCCGGGCCGAACGGCACCATCAGCGCGGCAACCGCCAGCGCCGCAGGCGTGCTGATCACCGATGCCGTCAGGATGTTGCCGAGCGCATCGGGAATCAGCCGCGACAGGAACGCGGCGTAGATCACCATCACGGTGCCCGCCACGCCCGCCATGCCGCAGCTCATCAACGCGAACAACTCGCCCCGCTGCAGGCGCGCCAGGTAGGGCCGCACCAGCAGCGGCGCCTCCACCATGCCGACGAACACATGCACCGCGGCACCAAGCGCGAGCGGACCGCCGATTCCCATGAAGCGCCGCAACAGCCACGCAAAGGCCGCGGCGATCCGCTGCAACACGCCCCAGTGGAACAGCAGCGAGGCCAGGGCGCTGATCGTCAGCACCAGCGGCAGCGCCTGGAACGCAAGGATGAAGCTGGCGCCGGGATTCGCTTCCGCGAAGGGCAGCGGCGGACCGGCCAGGTAGCCGAACACGAAGCGCGAGCCGGTCTCGGTCGCACGCTGCAGCGCGTTGGCGCCGTCGTTCACCAGCAGGATGGCCGCGCGCGCCGGCGGCAGATGGATCAGCAGCGCGGCGAGCGCAAACTGCAATCCCAGGCCGCTACAGACGGTGCGCCAGGGGATGCGCCGCCGGTTCTCGCTGAGCGCCCAGGCAAACGCCAGCAGCGCAACAATCCCCAGCAAACCCCGCATCCAGCCGATCCTTCTCGTGCCGGCGCAAGCTGAAACAAGCCCAACACCGCGTCAACCAATCCGGTTACACTCGGCGCCGCTGCAGCCGGCAAGCCGGCCTTGAGCTTGAGCAAGGCGGCACGCCGGTTCAACAATGACCAGCCAGCCGGCCACCAAAGGGGAAATCGTGCCATGCCCGCGATGCCGGGAAAGACCGCTTTGCTTGAGCTGCTGAAGCAGGAAGGCGTGCGGGTCCTGTTCGGCAACCCTGGGACCACTGAACTGCCGCTGATGGACGCGCTGGCGGCCGAGACGGAGCTGCGCTACGTGCTCGCCTTGCAGGAGGCGCCCGCCATGGCGATGGCGGACGGCTACGCGCAGGCTTCGGGCGGACTTGCGGTGGTCAACCTGCACGTTGCCGCCGGGCTCGGCAACGCGCTCGGTGCGCTCTACGACGCACAAAAGGCAGGCTCGCCGATCCTGGTTACCGCGGGCCAGCACGACCAGAGTGTCAGCTTCACCGAGCCGCTGCTCTGGGCCGATCTGCCGGCGATCGCACGGCCGTTCGTGAAATGGTCGGCCGAAGTGCGCCGCATCGAGGATCTGCCGCGCGCCGTGCACCGCGCCGCGAAGACGGCGCTGGCGCCGCCGACCGGCCCGGTGTTCCTGTCCCTGCCGACCGACGTCCTGAACGACCACGCCGACCTCGACCTGGGCGCGCCGACCCGGGTCGCCTCCGGCATGCGCGGGGACGCGGCGGCGATCACCCGGGCGGCCGAACTGATGGCGGGCGCCAAACGCCCGGTGATCCTGGCTGGCGATGCGGTGCCGCAGAGCGGCGCGCTGGCTGAACTCGCCGCGTTCGCCGAAGCGCTCGGCGCACCCGTCTACGAGGAAGGCGTGGCAAGCCCGGCGATGTTCCCGTCCTTCCATCCGCTGTATCGCGGCGGGCTGGTGCGCCAGCCGGGCGCCATCCACGGCATGCTGCAGCAGCACGATCTGCTGGTCTCGATCGGCGCCGATCTGTTCACCCTGTCGCTGCCCGGCGATATCGAGCCGGTACCCGACGGCATGGCCATCGTGCATCTCGACACCGATCCGTGGGAGCTGGGCAAGAATTTTGCCACCGACGTCGCGATCCTCGGCGATCCGAAAGCGACCCTGCCCGAGCTGACCGTGGCGCTGGACCGCGCCTACACCCCGGCGGCGCGCGAGCGGGCCTGCAAGCGGCTGGAGCATTCGCGCGCCGAGTCCCAAACCACGCTCGCCAAGCTGCATGCTGCGGCCGAGGCGGGCATGGGCCGCACGCCGATCCATCCGCTGTCGCTGCTGCAGACAATCGGCAATCTGCTGCCGGCGAACGCGGTGATAATCGACGAGACGGTGTCCTCCGGCGTCGGGCTGCGCCGGTTCCTGAAGAGCGACGACGCGCAGAGCGTCTTCGGCCTGCGCGGCGGGGGCATCGGCTGGGGGCTACCGGCGGCGATCGGCGCCAAGCTCGCATTGCCCGATCGGCCGGTGGTGGCGCTGATCGGCGACGGCTCGGCGATGAGCACCATCCAGGGCCTGTGGACCGCCGCCCACGAGAAGCTCGCGGTGGTGTTTGTGGTCCTCAACAACAGCTCCTACCGAATCCTGAAGCAACGCACCAATGCGATGAAGGCGGCCGCTGCGCTGGCCGACCGGTATGTCGGGATGGATATCGAGAACCCCCGGATCGATTTCGTGGCGGTGGCAACGGGGCTGGGACTGGAGGCGCACCACACGACCACGCTGGCCGATCTCCGGGATAAGCTGGCCCATGCGCTGCACGCGGCCCACCCGGTGCTGATCGACGTGGAGGTCGATCGGAGCTGGAAACCAGTATAGGTCCCGAAACCTATATTGGTCCGCCCGGGTATAGGTCCGCCCGGGCGAAAACCCCTTCCCTGAGCTGCTGGCCCTTCGCTGCTGGCGGGCAACCGGCACCTGCCATGATGTCGGCACCGTACCGCCGACGGGGATCGCGATGGCGCGCCGGTGCCGGTTCCCCTATACGAGCGCCATGAGCATTGATCTGCACCGAAGCCGATCTCGGCGGGCGTGAGCACAGAACAGCAAAGCGCCTCGTTGTCGGTACAGACCGTAACCGGCGCCGGCTGGATCATCGGCTGGCGAATGGTCACGCGATCGCTTGGCCTGGTCAGCACATTTGTGCTGGTGCGGTTCCTGCTGCCAGGCGATTTCGGCCTGGTGGCGCTGGCCGGTTCCTTTTCCCAGGCCGTCGACTGGCTGTCGGATTTCGGCGTGACCGAGGCGCTGATCCGCGACCACGACCGCGACCGCGAGCTGTACGACACCGGCTTCACGGTGAACCTCGTGCGCGGCGTGGCTATGGGCGTGATCATCGCCGCCGGTGCCTGGCCCGTCGCGGTGTTCTTCAACGACATGCGGCTGGTGCCGATCCTGCTGGTGATCGCCGCATCCATGGCGGCCGGTGGGCTGGAAAATATTGGGACTGTCGATTTCCGCCGCGACCTCGCCTTCGACAAGGAGTTCCGCCTGTTCGTGCTGCCGCGCATCGTCAGTATTGTCGCAGCGATTCTGTTCGCGGTGACCTTCGCCAACTATTGGGCGCTGGTGGTTGGCATTGTCATAAACCGCACCGGCCGGGTGGTGATGAGTTACGCCATGCATCCCTACCGGCCCCGGATCACGCTGGCAGGCTGGCGGCGGCTGATCGGCTTTTCGGCCTGGAGCTGGTCGGTCGGCATGGTGGCCATGGTGCGCGACCGCCTCGATGCGGTGGTGATCGGGCGCGTGCTGGGGCCAGGGTCCGTCGGCATCTTCGCGATCGGCTGGGAGATCGGCATGCTCACCTCGACCGAGCTGGTCGAGCCGCTCTGCCGCGCGTTGCTCTCCGGCTTCTCGGCGGCGCGACGCGCCGGAACGACGGTCGCGAAGCCCTATCTCGACGTGATTGCTGCGACGTTCCTGCTGACCCTGCCGATGGGCTTCGGCCTCTCTTTGGTCGCCGCACCCATCGTCCGCCTGACGCTTGGCCCGAACTGGATGGCGGCGGTGCCGCTGGTGCAGGTCTTCGCCCTGGTCGGCATGCTGAAAGTCATCGGCATGATCAGCGGCACGCTGTGCACCACCTTCGGCCTGCTCGCGGTGCAGTTTCGGATCGCGCTGCTCTCCACCATCGTTCGCTTCACGCTGCTGGTGCTGCTGGTCAGCCGGTTCGGCGTTGTCGGCGGGGCCGTCGCCGCGATGGGCTCGTTCGTCGTGGAGGAGACCTATTACCTGGTGGTGACATTCCGGCACTTCGAGCTTCAGGTGCTGGACTTGCTGCGATCCACCTGGCGCCCGATCGTGGCGAGCGGCTGCATGGTCGGCGCGCTGCTGCTGGAGGGCACCGCCTGGGCACCGGCCGATGGCGATCTTGCGCCGCTGCTGGGCAAGCTGGCGCTGACGGTTCTGGCGGGCGCGACTGCGTATGGCGTCAGCCTCGCCGCGATCTGGGCGGTGGCCGGCAGGCCGGACGGTGCGGAAACCTATCTTCTGGGTCTGGCACGCAGCACCCTGCGCCACCTTATCGCTGGGCGCCGGCGGGCACCCGCCGCTGCTGACGCAGTTCGTTCACCGCCCGCCGCCGGTTGACCGCGCGGCGGCCTCGCCGACAACGCGGCGGAACAGCGCGATCTGGCCCGCGGTGGTCTCTTCCCAGCCGAAGCGCTCGGCATAGGCCCGCGTCGCATTGCGTGCCGGCGGATCGGCGAACAGGCGCCGCACGGCGTCCGCGATGCCCTCCGGCGTATTGCTCTCGGCGATCAGGCCGGCGTCGCGGCTCTGCACCACCTCCGGGTTGCCCCAGATCGGGCTGGCGACCACCGGCGTGCCGCACGCCATCGATTCGAGCAGCACATTCGCCCAGCCCTCGCGGCTGGACGCGAGCACCAGCGCGTCCGCGGCGCCATACAGCGCGGACAGCTCTTCGTGCGGGCGAGCCCCCAGCAGCCGCACGCGGTCGGATACCCCGAGCTGGGTCGCCAGCCTGGCGAGGCGTTCCCGCTCCGGTCCCTCGCCGACGATCAGCAGGTCGGTGCCGGGGAGCGATCGCAGCGCCTCGATGGCACGGTGATGCCCCTTGCGCTCGATCAGCCAGCCCACCGAAAGCAGCGTCGGCCTTGTAAGCCCGAGTGAGCGGCGGACTGCTTCGCGATCCACTGGCGGCCTGAACAGGCCGATATCCACGCCATTTCGCAGCACGGTCACCTTATCGGGTGGGGCGCCGAGCGCGACCAGCGCCTCTTTCAGCGCGGCGCTGACCGCGACCAGCGCCGCGGCCTCCGCGATCGCGCCCTGGATCAACCGCCGCGGCAGCGCGTACTGAGGCACCAGGTTCACGTCCGTGCCGCGCGCCGTGATCACCACCGGCAGCCCAAGCGCCCGCCCGATCCAGACCGCAGCAACTCCGTCCGGATAAACGTAGTGGGCGTCGATCGCATCGATCGGTGTCCCATCCGCGAGCAGCCGGCGGATCACCGGCAGAGTGGCGCGAAACAGCAGATACGGCGCCAGCGTCATGCCGACGCGCGGGATCACAATGTAACGTGGATGGTGGACGACCAGCCCATGCCGACTCTCCCGCGCGGTTACGCGGGCGTTGCGGCTCCAGTCCCCGAACATCGGCGATCGGCTCGGAAACCAGGGCACTGGTGCGACCACGGTGCTGGCCGCCTGTCCGCTTGCCACCAGATGACGCAGCCGGTTCTCCACGAAAACGCCGTGGTGCCGCCGTTCGTTGCTGGGAAACAAGGTGGAATAGGTCAGGAGCCGGAGCGGCGTTGCCATGGGCGCGTCGTGGGCTGGCTGGGCTGCTTGGCCTGGCTGGGCTGGCTGGGCTGGTCGGGCTGGCCGCGCCTGGCGGACCTGGCATGACTGCGGCGACGCCAGGGCGTCTCGGACGTTGCTTCGGCGGGCGCCGCACTCGGCGGCTGCTTCATCTTGAACGGCCACCAGTATTTCGATGTGTCGTCCGGCTCGTAGACGCTCCAGATGACCAGCCAGCCGACGGCCACCATGATCAATCCGAGCAGGACACTTTGCATGCTGACCGCCTCGCCCGATCAGCCTGCCGCGATGCCGGGCACGGCCAGCGGCGGCTGCGCCGGAGCGGCTCTCGCCCAGGTCCGGCGGTCGGCCTTGCCCAGCGTAAGCAACACCTGAGCGCGGGTTGCTCCGATAGCGACAAGCATCGTGAAATAGAAGTCCCAATACGAAAGCGACAGGAACGTCCCGGCTGTCAGATAAGCGATAATCGAGCACTGACTCATCCTGGCCAGATCAACGGCCCATTCCAGCCCAGCGGTATTTTTCGCCTCCCTGATGATGCGCTGCGCGGTGATCCAGCCCGCTACGGTGATGCCAAGCCAGATGAAGAATCCGGGGAACCCCTGCTCGGCGAGGCATTCGAAATAGATGCTATGGATGGCACGAGCCATCAAGCCAGGCGCGATGCGGTCAGCCACATTGCGCGAGTAGGTACCAGAAAACCCGACGCCGGTGAGCGGCCGGTGGATCGCCATCGTCCAGGCGTCCGTCCACAGCTGGATCCGCGACTCCGCCGAGCCGTCTTGCTCGTAGGTTTGGATGGTATTCATCCGCTCGCCCCACTGGCTGGGCATGAATGCCAACGCGGCAATCGCCACCGCGAGGATCGCAATGCCTGAAGCAAGCTTTTTTGAACTCTTCATCCACAAAAACAGGGTGACGGCGACAAGGCCGACCAGCGCGCCGCGGGAATAAGTGCCAACCACCGCGAACGTCGTCAGGACCATGGCGGCTGCCAGACCCAGACGGACCATTCGGTGAGCGGACTGCAGCCGCAGATAGTTCATCAGCGGCAGACAAACGAGCAACGCAGCACCGACGTGATTGTTATCCGTGATCATCGTCCCGGGCGGTCCCCAGACCCGACTGGTGCCGCCGGTCAATAGTGTAAACCCGCCGCCTTTGATGCCGAAGAAGGCCAGCGACAGCACCATCACCCAGATCAACGCATGGATACGCAGCCGGCTGTTCAGCATCGCAGCCGTCAACAGCGCCACTCCGTAGACCTTAAGGACCCACGTATACTTGGGAAGGACCTCATCGCTGCCGGCCATGGCGAAGATCGTGCCAAAGCTGAACATCGCAATGAACAGTATGATCATTATCGTAACAGGGTTCACCGGAAATCGCTTGGGCTCGCGCGCCACCACGCATCCAACCATCGTCGCGCATATCACGATCATCGCCCAGGGCATGTCGCTTTCCGGGCCCCACATCAGGCGATGCGGGTTCATGAACGAAAACCACGACCAAAGAAGTATTCCGGCAAAGGGGCGCGCCAAAACAAACGGCATCAGGACCGTCATTTCGGCGAAGAAGAAGAGCGTACGGAGCATTCTGCCGCTCTCAGCCCTGCATCATGCCCCTTTCAGTTGCTGGAGCAGAGCCTTCGCCTGATCCTTGTCAGTAAAATTGCCATCGGCCGACACCAAGGCCGTCAACAGCTTGATCGCGTCCTCCTTGTGGCCGGTGTCGTTGAGGGCGACCGCATAGTGGTAGACAATCTGGCCATCGTTCCGCGCCTGGGAGCTGGCCTGCCTGAGCAGCTTGACGCCGAGATCGGGCTTCCCGCTGGTCACCAGAATCCAGCCCAGCGTGTCGGCGGTCTGCGGACTCTGCTGAAGGGTATAGGCCTGACGCGCCAGCTTCTCGGCCGAAGGATCTTTTCGCTGCTGCATGACCCAGGCGAGATTGTTGAGCGCCACCACATTCAACGGCTGCAACTTCAGTATCGCCTGGAGGTTCGCGACCGCATCGTCGTAGCGCTTGGCCGCGATATCGATCTCCGCAAGCTGTTCGAGCGATGCGGCGTCGCCGGGATGCTTGGCAATCCAGTCCGAAACTGTCTTCACCGCCGCCTCCGCGTGTCCGCCTTGAAGCTGGGCAGCCGCCAAACGAGACATCAGGAACTGCGACGGATCGGCGGCCAGAGCCTCGGAATAGGCAGCGATGGCATCGTCCACGCGTGTCGCCGCCATCAGTGCGTCGCCCTTCAGCGCACGCGCCTGGCGGTTGTCGCGGTCTTCGGCATACAGCCGCTCGGCCGCGCTGACCGCAGCGTCCGCGCCGCCGTCCTTGAGATCGACCAGAACGTAGCTTTCCAGCAGCGCGTAGTTGCGTGGACTGGCTGCCAGGCCGCTCCTGATCACCGCGCGGGCACCCTCGTAGTCGGACTTTTCGACCAGCAGCGCGATAAGCTGGCGACGGACCGCCAGCGCGTCCGGATTGGTCTTGAGTATCTGCTGATAAACCTGCGCAGCCTCGTTCTTCTTGCCCTGCGCAATCAGAGCCTCGGCCTTGACGAGGAGCAGTTCGGGGCGCCCAGCGCCGGGCTTGTCCTGGTCGACCAGTTCCACCGCCTTCTCGGAATTGCCCGTACGGATATAGAACTGCCCGAGCGAGGCCGTGAGCTGGACTTCATCCGGCGCTGCCGCATGCGCCCGCTCCACCAGGGCGATGGCCTTGGCGGGCTGACCGGATTGCGCATAGTAGGATGCCAGCATGGTCAGCGCCGGCTCCAGGTTGGGATGTTTGTCGACCAGCCCGGCGAGCACTTTCTCGCCCTCTACGGCGTCGCCCTGCAACGCCATGACGCGTGCCAGATTGATCTGGGCTGGCGTGAAGTCCGGGCTTTTCTGGGCGATCGCGGCAAACCCGGCACGCGCGCCGGCGTAGTCGAGGTTAGCCAGCTTCAGGAGTGCTTCAAGGTTCTGAACGGCGGGCGTGTCGCCCTGCACTTCGCGCACTTTCGCAACCGCGTCGGCCGCCTTGCCAAGGTCGGCGGTCGCGAGCGCCGCGAACACAAGCGCTTCTCCGACCTCTGGCCGCTTCGGCGACTTGTCGAGCAGCGCTTCGAGATCGACGATGGCCGCATCAGGCTGGCCCGCGCTCATCAGCGCCGCGGCGAGCCGGGTCTGAACGTCCATGTCATTAGGCGCCATCGACTGCGCCTTTTGGAAAGCTTTCACTGCCTCATCGCCCTGACCGGTGGCGGCGTAAGCGCGCCCGAGCAGGTCGTAGGTCGCCGCGTCGCCGTGACCAGACTCCTCGATCTTGCGCAGCGCATTGAGGGCGAGATCAGGCCGGCGCTTGGCAAACTCGATCCGGGCCAGGACTTTATACGCGGCGAAGTCGTTCGGTGCGCGACCGATATAGCGCTGGGCTGCGTCCTCCGCCTGCTCCAGCTCGCCCAGCTGCTCCTTCACCATCGCCTGCAACAAATAGGCGCGCGGAATCCGTGCAATTTGCTGGGAGAGACGGTCCAGCGACGCATCCGCCGCCTTGGCGTCGCCTTGCGCCATTTGCGCCACCGCACGCAGATAGAGCGCCTGCACGTTGCCCGGGGTTGCTTTCAGCACCAGGTCGATGTCGGCGATCGCCTTGTCGGTTTTGCCGGTGGCCAGCAGCAGGCCGGCACGTTCCACCCTGGCCTGCAGCGCCTCCGGTTGGCTGGCAATCGCCTGATCGAGGACAGCGAGCGCACCGGCATCGTCGCGTTTGATCCGCAGGAGTTGGGCTTTGGCAAGCAGCGCCTCCACCGATTTCGGCTGAACCTGCACCGCATGGTCGATCTTGTCCTGCGCCGCAACGAGGTCGCCACGCGCAGCGGCGAGGCTTGCCTCGGCCAGCAGCGGCTCCACCGCTGTCGGCGCGAGCTGCTCCGCCCGCGCAAAGGACTTCTGCGCTTCGTCGGGCTGCTTCAGGGCGATCTGTGCATAGCCACGGACAACCAGGATTTGCGCGTCCAGCGCCGCGTCCTTGCCGGCAGGCTGCAACTGCGTCAGCAAGTCGTTGAATTTCTGCTGAGCCAGCAGCGCCTGGGCGTAGAGCGGAACGGCGAGATGAGGGTCATAGCCGCGGTCCAGCGCCGCCTTGGCCTCGCGCTCCGCGGCGACGGCATCGCCCAACTGAAGGACGATCTTGCCTAGCCAGAAATGCGCCTCTGCGTTCTGCGGATCGGCCCGCACCGCGTTGCGAAGGTCGATCAGCGCGCTCTTCAAATCCCCCTGATTGACCGCGGTGCGCGCATCAGAGAGGTAGTCGGCGTGAGCCGCCAGCGGCCAAACGCCAAGCCAGGCACCGAGAATGATCCAGCCGAAAGGAGCGTTGCGCATTGCGTGTGACCTTAACCGATAGTCAGCTTCTATTCGTCCGACCCGGTATCGGTCTGGACGGCGGCGTTGATGTTGAAACGGGCAGGGTCGATATCGATCCCATGCACTTCCATCAGTCCATACAGCGTTGGGCGGCTGATGCCGAGCAACTTCGCCGCCACCGACAGCGTGCCGTTGCTGCGGGCCAGCGCGATCTGGAGGACTTCGCGCTCGGCGCGGAGCCGGGCGGCGCGCAGATCGAGGTCGATAGCGGCGGCAACAGGCGGCGCCAGCTCCAGGTCGGCGGCGTCGATCATCCGCCGCTCGGCCATGACCACGGCCCGCTTCATCCGATTTTCCAGCTCACGCACATTTCCTGGCCAGGCATGGGCCGCCATGGCTGAGCTCGCCGCTTCCGTGAAGCCGCGAATGCTGCTGCCGAACTCCTGATTGAACCGCGTCAGGAAATAATTGGCCAGCAGCATGACGTCGCTGCCGCGGTTGCGCAGCGGGGGGATACGGATCGTGACCGCATTCATGCGGTACAACAGGTCGCTGCGGAAGCTGCCCTCGGCCACGCGCTCGTCCAGGCTCGCGTTGGTTGCCGAGACGATTCTGACGTCTACCTGGATCTTTTGCCTGCCGCCGACGCGCTCCACCACCTGGTCCTGCAGGAAGCGGAGCAACTTGACCTGCAACTGATGCGGCAGGTCGCCGATCTCGTCCAGGAACAACGTGCCCTTGTGGGCGCCCTCGATCTTGCCGATGGTCTGTTTCACCGCGCCCGTGAAGGCGCCGCGCTCGTAGCCGAACAGCTCCGATTCAAGCAGGTTTTCCGGGATCGCGCCGCAATTGATGGCAACGAACGGCGCCTTGGCGCGCGGGCCGAGCTGATGCAGCGCCTGCGCCAGCGCCTCCTTCCCGGTGCCGCTCTCGCCGAGGAGAAGCACTGGCACGTTGGTCGCCGCAAGTTTTTCGATGTCGCGGCAGACCTTCAGCACCGCGGGGTTGGACGTGACGATGCGCTCGATCGGTGACCGCGCCGGCATCGCGGCAATCGCGCGGTTCTCCTGTTCCAGCCGATACAGGTAGAAGGCGCGCTCCATGATGGTTCGCAGCACGTCGATCTCGACGGGCTTCTCGCAAAAATCGTAGGCGCCGGAGGAGATTGCGCGCAGCGCCGTCTTGCGCTCACCGTTTCCGGTGGCGACGATCACCTTGGTGTCCGGCGCGATGCGCTGGATTTCCTCAAGGGTTGCAAATCCTTCGCTGACCCCATCCGGATCTGGCGGCAGGCCGAGATCCATGATGACGACCGGCGGCCGCTCCTGCTCCACCAGTGCCACCGCCGGCGCCCGCGCGGCCGCCAGCAGCACCTCGCAGCCGGGAAACGCCCAGCGGTATTGCGAGCGGAGTCCCTCATCGTCCTCTACGATCAGCAGCTTGGGCTTTGCCATCACGACCGCTCAGGCGGGAAGCGCGACGGCACCGGCCACCGCGCGACCCACCGACGGAAGCAGCAACCGCATCGTCGTGCCCTCTCCTGGCCGGCTGAGCACGAGAAGATCGCCCCCCGCGCCACGCAGCAATTCCCGGGCCTGATACGCGCCGATGCCGTGCCCGCCGTCCTTGGTCGTGGCAAACGGGCGAAATAGCTGGTCCCGGATGAATTCCGGCGCCATTCCCGGGCCACGATCGCTGATGTCGATAACCACCGAAAGGGTATCATGACGGAGCTCGATAGAGACGCAGCCGAACTCGGCGGAGGCCTCGATGGCGTTGTTCAACAAATGCGTCACCGCCGTATCGAACGAGTCCGGGTCGATTGCCACGCCAGCATTGCCGCTGTCGGCCGACAGCGTCACCTTGATACCACGCGGAGCGCGCCAACGTCCGACCATTGCCTGAAGCCGTGTCAACGGGACGATCAAGGCATGTTCCCGCTCCTGCCGTTCCACCTGCAGGCGGGCGAGCAAACGGGTTATTTTGTCCACCGAGGCCCGCACCGTCCCGATCATATCGCGCTGGAACTCGGGATTGTCGGCATGCACCTCCGCATTGGTCAGCAACATCGAAAGCTGGCCTGAAACATTCTTTATGTCGTGGATGACGAAGGCAAACCGCTGGCCGTATTCGCGCAACTGCTGAGTCTGCGACAGAACCTGCGCCGCTCTTTGTTCGGCCACACGGCTGGCGACTTCGCAGCCGATGATGCGTAGCAGATCGAACACCTCGCGGTCCAGCTTGAACTGAGCCCGCGAGCGCGCAAGCACCACAAAGCCGATCAGCGCGCCGTGGTGGTTGAGCGGCACGGCGAGCCAGAGCCGCTCCAGCCCGGCAAACCAACCGGCGGCGTCGGCCAGGCGGTCCAGCTCGACGATCCAGTCGCCCTCGCGAAAAACCGGCAGCAGCGGATGCCCAGGCGGTATCGGCATGGTCACTGCGGGCATGTTCCACGAGCCGGCCCATCGAAAGGCCACCTCCTCGGGGGCGCGGACAAACAACGAGCCGGCCGGGCTGTCAACCACCTGCGCGACGGCGCGGATCGCCCGCGTGTGCAAGCCGGTATGCGCATGCGGCGCGGCCAGCGTCTCGATGCAGGTCATCCACTCCCGCCGATAGTCGTACCGGTGGCTGAAGAAGTTATCGACGAACGCGGCGCGCAGGCGGGCACGTGCCGAACCGGAGGTGAGCAGGACGGCGACCGCAAGCAGGCCGCCGAAGATCAAGGTGACTTCGGCAACATTGCCCCATTCGGCGCCGCCCTGGCGAAAGATTTCACCGGCTGCCGCGAGTCCGAGCAAAAACAGCCCGCTCGCCACCAGCGTGGCACTGTGGAACACCACCTCGCGCGATACATGGATATCGATCGACCAGCGGCGGTTGCGCGCTGCGGCCAATGCCAGCAGCGGGGCAGCGACGATCGTGGCGCTGGCGCGTCCGGCAAACAGCGGCAGCGAGACGCGGCGAAACAACGCTGCGTCGGCATAGAGCACGAGTTCGTAGAGGCACAGCCCGCCCAGTGCGATACAGAGCAGATTGAGGTGCCAGCGGAGCTCCCGCGGCGTGTTGAAATAGAGATTCTCGAGCAGCAGGATGGTGCAGACGGCGAACCCCAGGCGGACCACTGCGCTGACAGAAACGAGCAACGCATCCGGCTGCGCCGAGAGGACGCCTGATAGCGGCAGGGTACCGACGATCATGAGGGCCAGTAGGCCCATCGTGGTGGCGGTCTGCCTGAACTGCCGTTGCGGCGCCACCCAGCGCCGATAGAGATGGAGTATGAAACCGTACCACGCGGCCGACCGGGCAAGCTCAAGCCAGCCGGGCAATCCGATCGTCGGATTTTCCCACTCGACCGCGACCGACACTGCCCAGGCGGCGGTCACCAGGCTGGCGCCTGCCAACATCAATCCGGTGCGGGCCTGGCGCTGCTTCAGCAGGATCAGCGCCGCAAGCACAGCATAGGCAACCGCGCAGACGGCATGCAGCACGACGATGGCGGGCGGCGGAAACGTCATCGCCCGCACCTGTCATCAGGCAGTGGCGGGCCGGTCAGCGGGCACCCTCGCGGAACAGGATGACCCGGATCGTGGCAACCAGAATCATCAGGTCAAGCAGCATGTTCCGGTTCTTAACGTAGTACAGGTCATATGAAAGCTTTTCGCGGGCATCCTCCACCGAGGCGCCATAGGGGAAATTCACCTGCGCCCAACCAGTCAGTCCCGGTTTTACGTAGCTGCGCTGATGGTAGAATGGAATAACCCGCCCCAGTTGCTCGACAAAGTGGGGCCGCTCAGGGCGCGGCCCGATCATGCTCATCTCGCCGCGCAGCACGTTGATGAGTTGCGGCAACTCGTCGATCCGCATTGGCCGGATGAAGGCGCCCACCCGGGTAATGCGTGGGTCCTGCCGCTGCGCCCAGCGCGGTGAGCCGGCCGCCTCTGCGTCCAACCGCATGCTGCGAAACTTGAACAAGGTGAATGGCTTGCCATACAGACCGACACGCTGCTGACGATAAAAGACCGGCCCTGGCGTTTCCAGCCTGACCAGCAACGCGGTCAGCCCGATCAGCGGCAAGGTGGCCACCAGCAGCGCCACGCTAACCACGAGATCGGTCGCGCGCTTCAAGATCTGGGACAGGCGCCCCTGGCGAAACCCCCCGGAGTAAAGCAGCCAGTCCGCATCGATGGCATCCAGGTCGACCCGCCCCAGGTGCAGCTCGCAAAAACTGCTGTCCTGCAAGATGCGGATGCCCCGCAGCTTGCAGTCAAGCAAGTCGTCCGCCTGGGATCTGTCATCGTCTTCGGTCGCCACCACCACGCCCCAGATGCCGTTCTCGCGGAGCGCCGGGGCGGAAAGCGGCATGGATGCCGCCGGGACCGGTTCGAACGGGATGCCGCGGCTGGCATTCAGCAGCCCGGTCAGCCGCGCGGCGTGCGGCCCGTCGCCAACCACCAGGACCCTACGAACGAACCAGTTCCGCCGCACCGCGTAGGAAAACAGGCGGCGGGTGACCAGGATGCAGGCCAGCCACAGCAGCAAGGCCTCGGCCAGCCAGGTCACGGAGCGCTGGCTGATGCCGACATGCAAAATAAAACTGACCAGCAGCGCCGCCGGGAAGGCGAGCCCCCCGGCGACCATCACGTTCAACAGCAGGCGCCGGCGCTCCAGGCAGATCTCCGGGCGGTAGAGGCCGATCGTGGCGGCGGTGGCGGCAACCGTGAAGGCCAGCATCGCGGACAGGTCGGCAGCGCCCGGCGCCAGCGCCGGGGCGGCATAGGTATCGTACATACCCGGCGCGGCGAGCATCGCGTAAATGACGACGAAGGCCAGCGCCAGCTCCACCACCCCGAGCAAGACGATCTCAAGCGAAACGTAGTGCCCAAGCAACCGAGTCATCCAAGCCCCTCCAGAGCGCCTGCCCCAACGGGGGCGGTGCAGTCGGCAGACCTCTCCCCCCGCCCCTCCTTCCCCCAACCGGATGCGGCCGGGTGTTGGTCCAATGAGCGGTTCGTTGTCCAAATTTTATACGGCGTCGTAGCAGACTTCAATCTTCCAAACGAACGGTAAATAAAGTTTGTCCGCAAGTTCATCGAGATTTCCCTCAAAGCCGGCTATCGGCGGCCTACCTTCGGATTCGGGTGCCATCCGGCCGGGAAACCCGTCCGTTACGACCTGGGCGTGTGCAAGCGGCGAAAATTTCTATACAAAAGCGATTGCCTGCGGTTCATTCCGGTGTTAAGGGGTGCAGCCGCAGGTGGCCGAGGCCGGTTGCGTGGGCGAACTGCTCGCAGGCGTGTAGCTCACTGGCAGAGCGCTGCTATTACATGGCAGAGGGGAGGGTTCGATTCCTTCCGCGCCTACCAGGCCGACCTGTTTTCACAATGGTAGGGGTTGACGTGTTGCCATCCCGTCTCGCATTTGGTCTGTTGGCACTACTATTGACTGCAGGTCTTCTGACCTCGTGCTCCCACGGCAGAAAGCCGCCGGCCGCCCCGCTTGCGACGACGAGCGAGGAGCAAACCAAAAAGTCTCCCGACGAATACGTCATCGGTGCCGGCGACTCGCTGAGCGTTTTCGTCTATCACAACCCTGACCTGAGCGAACCCAGCGTTGTCGTCCGGCCCGACGGGCGCATCTCGGTGCCGTTGATCGAGGATATGCCCGCAACCGGCATGACCCCGACACAGTTGGCCCGGGACATTGAAACGCGGCTGAAAAAATTCGTGCAGGACCCAAGCGTGACGGTGATCGTTCGCAGTTTCGTCGGACCGCTGGAGCGGCAGATCCGGGTGATCGGCGAAGCGACCGACCCACAGGCCATCTCCTACCGTGATGGGATGACAGTGCTTGACGTCATGATCGCAACCAAGGGCCTGACCCGCTATGCTGCCGGGAATCGCGCCGTGATCTCCCGGCGCGATCCGGACGGCAAGGTGGAGACGATCCACGTTCGGCTCAGCGATCTGATCAAGGATGGCGACATCAGCCAGAACGTCGAAATGAAGCCGGGCGACACGCTGATCATCCCGCAAACCTGGTTCTGAGGGCGCATTACGGTGATCCACGCTCTGCGCGTCCTGGCTCAACAATATCTCAAGGCGGCCTGGCGGCGCCGGTGGCTCGGCGTCGCCGTGGCCTGGCTGGTCTGCGTCGGCGGCTGGATCGGCGTTTATCTGATCCCGAACCAGTTCGAATCGAGCGCCCGGCTGTACGTGGACGGCGACCTCGTCCTGACGCCGCTGCTGCACGGCCTCACGATCGACACGGGGCCGGTCAGCCAGCTCGATATGCTGCAGCGGACACTGCTGAGCCGTCCGAACCTGGAGAAGCTCGTTTCGACGACCGATCTCGACCTCTCCGTCAAGAGCCCCAGTGACAGGGAGCGCCTGGTCGCGTCGCTGGCCAATGAAATACGCGTCGCGCCGCAGACCCGGAACCTGTTCACCATCACCTACCGCAACCCAAACCCGAGAACCGCGCATGAGGTGGTGCAGACGATCCTGACGATCTTCGTCGAAAGCGCCACCGGCGGCAGCCGCTCGGACATGGAAAACGCGCGGCGCTTCCTCGAACACCAGATCTCGTCCTACGAGCAGCAGCTCCGCGCCGCGGAAAAGCGGCGGATCGATTTCCGCTACAAGTACTCCGACATACTCCCGACCGACAACGGCAACGGTCCGCAGACCGCGCTGGAAGCTGCGCACACCCAGGTCCACAGCCTCGAAATGCAATTGCAGGATGCGACCATCAGGCGCGACGCCCTGGCCAAAGAGCTGGCGACCACGCCGCCTTTGCTGGTTGTCGAAAAGGGCGGCCCGCTGGACGCGACCGGCAGGTCGAAGCTGACCGAAGCCGAAGACCAGCTCCGGATGCTGCTGTTCAGGTTCACCGACCAACATCCGGACGTGATCGCCCAGCGCAAGCTGATCGAATTTCTGAAGAACTCTCCAGAGGGCAAGGCGCCCGTCCCGGCGCCGGCCGCCCCTCTGGCCGCTACGGCAGGCGGCACGCCAGCCGCCGGCGCAGCGCCACCGGTCGCCGGACAACGTTCGCTGCCCAACCCGGTTTACGAACAGGTCAAGATGCGGCTGGTCGATGCCGAGGGCGCCGTGGCATCCCTCAAGCGCCAGCGGGAGGACACCATCGCCAGCGTTGGCCGGCTGGAGAAAATCCAGCATGACCAGCCCGGCCTGTTGGCCGAATACCAGAACATGGACCGTGACTACGGCGTACTCCGCCGCAACTACGAGGAGCTTCTCGGACGGCTCGAAGCGGCCAACATGTCTCAGGCAGCCGACACCCAGGCCGACAAGGTGAAGCTGGACGTAATCGATCCTCCTGAGGTCCCGCGCCTGCCCGTGGCGCCAAACCGGATGCTGCTGATAAGTGGCGTGCTGCTGGCGGGTCTGGGTGTGGGCCTGGGCTTCACGGTGCTGCTCGGACAGCTCGAACAGACCTTCGCCACCGTCGATGATCTTCGCAAGCTTGGCCTTCCCGTGCTCGGCGGCATCTCGATCGTCGGCATCGCGTCGTTCAGACAACGTATGTTCACGGTCGCACGGTTCAGCTTTGCGGTCTCCGTTCTGATGGTGATCTACTGCGGGCTGGTCGTGCACCATCTCCGGTCGGCAGCACTGATCTGATGACCGACGGGAAGCCAAACCACCTGATCGAGCGAGCGGCGCAGCGTCTGTTGCAGGCGGGCGCGCTGGGGGGCTCCGCCGGGCAGAGTCTGGATGGCGATCGCAAGGCCAACACCGCGCCGGCCGACGGCAACGACATCAACCGGATCATCCCGGTGGCCGCCCAGCCGCAGGCCCAGACCCAGCCGCAAGCCCAGCCCCTGGCGCCGCCCCATCAGGCCTCGCCCGCCCCAAACCCTGAGACCATGGACGACCGGCCTGCCGTCGCCATGCCAATGATGACCCGCGCCGGTCTGGTGGACTGGTCGAGCCTGCGAAGCCGCGTCTCGGAGGAGTTTCGACTCGTTCAGCGGCAGATCCTGCGCACCGCCTTTCTGGGGCAGACTGCCGAGCCGGGATATACCAACCTGCTGATGGTCACCAGCGCCAAGCCGGGCGAGGGCAAGAGCTTCACGTCGCTCAACCTCGCGGCCAGCATCGCCCGGCAGGGCGACAACAATGTGCTGCTGGTCGACTGCGATACCAAGCGGGACTCACTCACGCAGTCGATGGGATTGGGGGACCAGCAGGGACTGCTGGACCTCGCCCTCGATCCCAAGCTCGACGCGTCCCAATGCATTCTCAAGACGGCGATCGAGCGCCTCGCCTTCATGCCGGTCGGGCTGGAACGGCAGCGCGGTCCCGAGCTGTTCGCCGGCAAGGACATGAGCCGCCTCATCCAAAGCCTCGGCCGCCGCTACGCCGACCGGATCATCATCCTGGACGCGCCGCCGGCGCTGTCCACCAGCGATCCCGCGGTGCTGGCCCCGGTGGTCGGCCAGGTGCTGTTCGTCGTCGAGGCTGAGCGCACCCAACGTGACGAGGTCGAGGCATCCCTGGACCTGATCCAGGCCTGTCCCACCATCACCATGCTGTTGAACAAGGTTCAGATCACGACGCGTTATTCGTTCGGCGCTTACTCCGCCTACTATTACAACTCCTGATCCGGCCGGCATCCCGTGGCCCCACCCACGTTTCCCCGCCTCGCCGTGTATCTGGTCGCCGGCACGGCTGTCGTCACACCGCTCGTCGCGGCAGGCGCCCTTGCGGCCGACGACTCGGCAACGCCAGCGGAAGGCGCCGCACCCAACCCGGGGCCGGCGGGCGAAACCGGCGGCGGCGGCGCAGCAGCCGGAGGCACGAACGAAGCCGACCTGCGTCACCAGCTCGAAATCCATTCCCCGTTCTTCGACGCAGCCACGGGGAACTTCGCTTGGAAGGTCGTGCCTGCGGTTGACGTCATGGGCACCTTCACCGACAACATCCTGCAGACCCATAGCAACCGGCGCTGGGACGTCGGCACTGCGGTCACTCCCAGCGTCGCCGTCATCGGCAACACGCCCAACACGCAGCTCAGGCTGTTCTACGCGCCGACCGTACAACTCTATGCCCGCACGCCGCAGGAGAACTCGCTAACGCAGTCGCTCAACGGCTACGGGAGTTTCACGGTCATCCCGGACACGTTCCATGTCTATGCAAGCGCTTACGCCGGCGTGGGGTCCACGACAGGGTTCGGCACCAACGGCCTCGGGTATGGTACGCCGGGGTTCACGCCGAACGCTTCGGGCATCGCTGCCATCGGCGTGTCCAGACAGACTGCGCAGCAGATCTACAGCGTCTCGGTCACCCCAACGGCGATGCACCGGTTCGGCGACGCCGGCATCCTGACCGCAAGCTATTCGGCAAGCGAGACAATTGCCGAAACGTTTCCTGGCTCGTTTCTGCCGTCCTTCGGCTCCGGCGGAACGTCACAGCACAGTTTCAGTCAGCAGGAGCAACTGCAGTTTGTGTCCGGCGAAGCGCTCGGCCGATGGAGCGACGTGGTATTGTTGTACACCAACCAGACCTCTGGCTCCGGACAGCTCGGCGGCGCGACGAGCTCGAACGCCACCAACCAGGTCGGCTATGCGTTGAATCAATACGTCACGGTCAGCGGTATGGTTGGCTACCAGGAGCAGCGCTACCCAGGTGCGCAAGGTGCGTCATCGGTCAACTACAGCGGGATCGCCTATCAGGCGAGCACAACGCTCACGCCCAACCCGGACAGCCAGATAACCCTGGGCTACGGCCGCAATTTCAATGTGACCGGACCCTACGTGAATGCGTGGTATGCCCTCACCGCCCGCACGACGGTCAGCGCCAATTACAGTGCGTCGCAAACCACCAACCTGCAATCAACCCAAAATCAGGTCGCCCTGGGTCAAATCAATCAGTACGGGAATTTCGTCAACAGACAGACCGGAGCGCCCCTCGTGCTCGGCGCAAACAACGGGCTCGGCATCCGCCCGGGTGTCTACAAGACCAAGACGCTCGGAGTTGGCTCGACCACCACTTACGACCGGGACTGGATTTCGATCAACCTGACCGGCGTGTCCCAGCAGGCCGTCAGTGTGCCGACCGCTGCCGATTTCAATTTCGGCGGCCCGGTTCCGACCGTCGGTTCCACCGATACCTCCTGGACGGTCTCCACCTATTGGAGCCACTCGTACAACCCGGATCTGTCCGGAACGGTCGGCGTCTACTATACCAACTCCAGCTATCCGGGACGATCGCCCAGCCGGTCGGACTCGCTGGGGACCACCTTCTCCTGGCAGTATATCTTCTCCCCGAATCTGACCGGCTATTTTGTGTACAATTTCTATTCTACGAATTACAGCCTTTCTGCTCAGAATGTGTATGTGGACACCGTTATCATCGGTCTGCACAGGAGTTTTTAGGCAGCGCCATGTACGAGACATTCTACAACTTTTCCGGAATACCGTTCCTGCTGACGCCGGACAGCAGATTCTATTTCGGCAGCAGCGGCCACAGTCGCGCGATCTCGCACCTCGTCTACGGCCTGGCCCAGGAAGAGGGCTTCATCATCATCACCGGCGAAGTGGGCGCCGGCAAGACGACGCTGGTCGAACATCTCTGGTCGCAACTCGACCGCAAGAAGTACGAGATCGCGCGCGTCGTCACCACGCAGGTTTCCAGCGACGACCTGCTGCGCCTGGTGCTGTCCAATTTCGGCATTCACGTCGAGTCGGCCGACAAGGCGACCTTGCTCCGCCGCTTCGAGCAGATGGCGCGTCAGCATCGTGCCGCGGGGCGGCGCTGCCTGCTGGTGGTGGACGAAGTGCAGAACCTGTCGCTGCGCGCGCTCGAGGAGCTGCGCATGCTCTCCAACATCACCGTGGAGGGCCGCGCCTCGATCCAGACGATCCTGCTCGGCCAGCCGCAGTTCCGGGCCGCGCTCGCCTGCAGCGACCTCGAACAGCTCCGGCAGCGCGTGCTCGCGTCCTACCATCTCGGCCCGCTGACGGAGGCTGAGACCCGTTCCTATGTCGAGCACAGGCTGAAGATGGTCGGCTGGACCGGCGACCCAAGCTGGGACGACGACGCCTTTGCCGCCCTGTTTCGCGAGACAGGGGGAATCCCACGCCGCATCAACACGCTGTGCTCCCGCATCCTGCTCTACGGCTCGCTTGAGGAGCGGCACGATATCCAGGCTGCCGTGGTCGAGCACGTCGCCAGCGAGCTATCCCGCGACCTCGGCACCGGCCTGGCCTCGGCGCCGGCCTCCTTTGGGGCAGGTGCCCCCCTTGGTGCCCCCATTGCTAACACGACCTTCGCGGCGTCTTCGTTGGAGGCCTCGCTGGACGATCCGCCAGGGCTCGGCGCCGGCAGCGGCGACATCGGTCAGCGCGTCGCCTCCCTGGAACAGAGCTCGACGCGGCAGGAGCGGATTTTCCGTCGTCTGCTTGACCTGCTCGCCGCCGCGGCAGACGCGCCACGATGACCCCGCGCGGGAAGCTGAACGCAATGACCGTGGACGTGGAAGACTACTTCCAGGTGCAGGCGTTCGCCGATTGCGTGCGGCGGGAGGATTGGGACAGCATCGCGCCGCGGGTGGAAGCAAATGTCGATCGCATCCTCGCGCAATTCGCCGGGGCTGACGTGTCCGCCACCTTCTTTACCCTGGGCTGGATCGCCGAACGCCATCCCGCGCTGATCCGCCGGATCGTCGCCGCCGGTCACGAACTGGCGAGCCATGGCTGGGACCACACCCGCGCCGACTCGCAGCAGCCTGAGGCATTCCGCGCCGATGTCCGCCGTACGCGGTTGACGCTTGAAGACATCGGCGGCGTCGCCGTCCGCGGCTACCGCGCCGCCACGTTTTCGATCGGCGCCCGCAACCAATGGGCGTTCGATGTGCTCGGATCCGAGGGCTACGCCTACAGCTCCAGCATCAACCCGATCCGCCACGACCTGTACGGCATGCCCGATGCGCCGCGCACCGCGTTCCGTCCGAACGACGGCGCGCTGTGGGAGATCCCGATGACAACGCTCGCCGCCTTCGGGCGCAACTGGCCCTGCTCCGGCGGCGGCTACTTCCGGCTGCTGCCCTATGGTCTGTTCCGTCACGCGCTGTCCCGCGTGAACCGGCGCGAGGGCCTGCCCGGCATATTCTATTTCCATCCCTGGGAGGTCGATCCCGGCCAGCCTCGCATCGCCAATGCCGGCTGGAAGTCGCGGCTGCGGCACTACACGAACCTTGACCGCATGAGCGGCAAGCTCGATCGCCTGCTGCGCGATTTCGCCTGGGACCGCATGGACCGGGTGTTCGCCGGGCTTCTGGCCCCCCCCCATGCGAGCCCGGCCGCGGGACCCGGCTGATCCCATGCCGCTCGCCATCAGACCGCTGGATCTGCCGGCCATGCCGGCCTGGGACGCCTTCGTGGAGGCACACCCGGACGGGACCTTCTTTCATCGCGCCGCCTGGTCAGGCGTGATCGAGGACGCGTTCGGCCACCGCGCCCATTACGTGCTTGCCGAGCGGGATGGCGCCATCGTCGGCGTGCTGCCGCTCGTGCACATGAAGACAAGGCTGTTCGGCAACACCCTGGTCTCGACCCCGTTCTGCGTCTATGGCGGCCCGCTCGCCGTCGATGCGGAAACCCGGGCCGCGCTGGCGGAGCACGCCGCCGGGCTGCTGCCGCGGCTCGGCGCCAGCGCCGTCGAGTTCCGCTTTCGCGACGCACCCGACAGCGACAGCGACTGGGCTGCCGGTTGGGCTGCCGGTTGGGCCGCCGGTCCTCCGCTTCATGTCACCTTCCGCAAGGCGATCGAGCCCGACCACGATCGCAACCTCAAAGCGATTCCCCGCAAGCAGCGGGCGATGGTGCGCAAGGGCATCCAGAACGGTCTGACCTCGGTGTGCGATCATGATGCCGCGGTGCTGCATCGCTGCTACGCCGAGAGCGTGCGCAATCTCGGCACCCCGGTGTTCCCGCGCCGCTATTTCGCCATCCTGCTGGAGCGGTTCGCCGACTGCGCCGACGTGGTTACAATCCTCGACGGCGGCAAACCGATTGCCTCGGTGCAGAATTTTTACTTCCGCAACGAGGTGCTGCCCTATTACGGTGGCGGGACGGCGGAGGCGCGGCACCGTGCGGGCAACGACTTCATGTATTGGGAAGTGATGCGGCGCGCGGCCGACCGCGGTTGCCGGCTGTTCGATTTCGGGCGCAGCAAGATCGGCACCGGCGCCTACGCCTTCAAGCATAATTGGGGGTTCGAGCCGTCGCCGCTGAACTACCGCTGGCACCTGGCGCCAGGTGCCGCCATCCCGCAGAACAACCCGTCGAACCCGAAATACCGGCTGTTCATCGCCGCATGGCGAAAGCTGCCGCTGCCGGTCGCCAACGCGATCGGGCCGCTGATCGTCCGCGGGCTCGGCTGATGCGCGACCTGCTGTTTCTGGCGCACCGGATGCCCTACCCGCCCGACAAGGGCGACAAGATCCGCGCCTGGCACGTGCTGCAGCACCTCGCGCGCAGCCATCGCATCCATCTTGGCTGCTTCGTAGACGACCCCGACGACCGCCAGCACCTGCCGGCGCTGGCTGCTTCCTGCGCCGATCTCTGCTGCATTCCGCTCGACCCGCGCCGCCAGAAGCTGAAGGCGCTCGCCCGGCTGCGCCCGGGCCTGCCGCTCTCGTTCGGCTATTTCCAGGACCGGCGGCTGCAGCGCTGGGTGGACGCCAAGCTCGCCGGGGGGATCGACCGCGTCTACGCTTTCTCCTCCGCCATGGCGCCTTATGTCATGCACGCGGACGCCACGCACCGCGTGCTGGACATGGTGGACGTGGACTCGGAGAAGTTCGCCTCCTACGCCGCTAGCGGCAGCGGGCCGATGCGCGCGGTCTGGGCGCGCGAGGCACGCACCCTGCTCGCCTACGAGCGGCGCGCGGCGCTGCGCTTCGACCGAACGCTGCTGGTCTCCGAGCATGAATGGCAGCGCTTCGTCACGCTTGCGCCGGAATGCCTGCCGCGCACCGGCTGGTTCGGCAACGGCGTGGACCTTGCCGAATTCAGCCCGGATGGCGGGCACATCTCGCCGTTCGAACCGGGGTTCACCGACCTCGTGTTCACCGGGCGGATGGACTACCGGCCGAACATCGATGCCGTGCAATGGTTCGCCGGCGCGGTATTGCCGGTGTTGCGCCGGCAGTTGCCGCACACGCGGTTCTGGATCGTCGGCGCGGCGCCCGCGGCGGAGGTCCGGGCGCTGACCGGGATCGAGGGCGTGCGGGTCACCGGCCGCGTGCCGGATACCAGGCCCTATCTCGCGCACGCCGCCGTGGCGGTGGCACCGCTTCGGCAGGCACACGGCATACAGAACAAGGTATTGGAGGCGATGGCCATGGCGCGTCCCGTTGTTGCCTCACCGGAGGCGTTCGAAGGCATCCGGGCGCATCCCGGCCGGGATATTCTGCTCGCAAGCGGGGTAGACGAAACGGTGCAGATGATCGGCGAGGTTCTCGCCGGCCGGCATGACGGCCTGGGGGCGGCCGCGCGCCGCGCCGTCGAAGCCGGGCATCAATGGTCGGAGACATTGCGGCCGCTCGACGCCCTGTTCGGCGACCCGCCGGCCGCCTGTTCCGCGCCGGCACCGCGTGAGACGGCGGTGCTGGCATGAACGCGCCCACCCTGGCCGCGCCGAAGCTCGGCGTGGCAGCGCGCAGCCAGCGTACCGCCTTCACCATTCTCAGCCTTGGCCTCCTGGGCTTGGGGCTGCTGTTCAATGCCGAGGTTACCGCGGCGGTACACATCTGGATGGCCTCCACCGCCTACAACCATTGCTTCCTGGTGGTCCCGATTGCCGCGTATCTGATCTGGGACCGCCGCGCCGTGCTGCGCGGCCTGACGCCGGCGCCGCTCCCCGCCGCTGCGTTGGCCGGGCTGCCGGTCGGGCTGGTGTGGCTGTTGTCCGAGCGGCTTGGCATCATGGAAGGGCGGCAGCTCGCGCTCATGACGTTCGTCGAGCTGTTGTTCCTGGTTGTCCTGGGCTGGCGGTTTTTCCGCGCTTTCGCGGGACCGCTGCTTTACCTTTACTTTCTGGTGCCGTTCGGCGAATTCCTGGTCCCCAAGCTGCAGGATGTGACCACCCTGTTCACCGTCTGGGGTCTCGCGCTGTTGCACATCCCGTTCTACAGCGATGGCTATAACATCGACATCCCCGAGGGTTCCTTCGTTATTGCCGAAGCCTGCGCCGGCCTGCGCTTCCTGATCGCCTCGGTCGCATTCGGCTGCCTGTATGCGCTGCTGATGTACCGCAGCCCGCTGCGCCGTATCCTGTTCATCGCCGTCTCGCTGGTGGTGCCGATCGTTGCCAATGGATTCCGCGCAGTGGGGATCATTGCACTCGGCCATTATCTCGGCAGCGCCGAGGCGGCGGCCACCGACCACGTCCTGTACGGCTGGATTTTCTTTTCGCTGGTCATTCTGCTGCTGACCGCGCTGGGACTGCCGTTCCGCCAAGATAACGAGCAACATCGTTCGGCTGAATCCAGGAATCGGTCACCTGGACCCGTTTCGGTGGGCGCCGCGCTCGCCGGCGCGGCCGCCGTGGCGGCGGTGGCGGCCATCGGGCCGGCCACTGCGGCGCAACTCAATCGCATGGCGGCCAGCGCGCCACAGGCCGAGCTGCCGGCGCCGCCAGCCGGAAGCAGTTGTATCGTGCAACCCTCACCTGTCCTCGACGGCGGCATGCCGCTGGTCGAGCACCTCTCCTGCGGCGGGGTCCCGGTCACATTGGAAGTCGCATTGTTCAGTCGACGCACCACATCGGCGCCCGTGCTGGCCGAGTATCGTCGCCTCGCCAGCCCCGCCGGCGCCGGGGACGTTGCGGCGTCCTGGCTGCCGATCCCCAATCCGGGGTCACGAATTTGGCGGCTGGTCACGACGGCCGAGCCAGCGCACGCCGCGGCGGTGTCGCTGTGGGTTGACGGCAAGCCAGGCGCCGGAGGGGTTGCCATCCGGGTTCGCCAGGCCTGGAACAGCATCCTCAACGGCGCTCCGGCGCCGCTCGTGGTATCGGTCACGCCCGATGTCGACTGGAGCCAGATTACGGCGGCGCAGTCGCAACAACTCGGGCAGTTGCTCGGCGATCTGCTGCAGCGCGAGACCTGGCTGGCCACGCTGCCGGCGGCGCTTGCCGTCCCAGGGGCGGGACACTGATACGATCTTCACCGACAGCCTGGCGAGGTCTGTCGCCGTAACGCTCCGATGGTAACACGGGAAGTCGCTGGCCGGCTGGGCGCCGCCACCTGTACAAGTGCCGCCGCCGCGTGGCCGCACAGAACGGAGCATTGTGTCGTCCTTGTCCCACCTCCTGACGTTCCGAAGCGGTGCGTCAATGCGACCGTGGTCAGCGCGCCGTGGTAACGGTGTTCGCCCAGAGCACTGACCAGGGAGTGAATCGACATGCGAATCGATCGCGGGTTCGACATCCTGGGCCTGGTGGATGTGCAGCCCACCTTCATGCCCGGCGGCGAGCTACCGGTGCCCGAGGGCGACGCCGTGGTGGCGCCGATCAACCGGCTGCTGGAGACCCATTTCGACCACGCCTTCGCCACGCAGGACTGGCACCCGGCGGGACACACCTCGTTCGCCAGCACGCACCCGGGCTGCGCGCCGTACGACACGGTCGCCATGGCCTACGGCACGCAAATGCTCTGGCCCGACCATGCCCTGCAGGGGAGCGCCAATGCGGCGATCCATTCCGCGGTCGCTCTCGACAAAGTCGAAGCGATCATCCGCAAGGGATTCCATGCCGGAATCGACAGCTATTCCGCCTTTTTCGAAAACGACCGGCGCACGCCGACCGGGCTTGACGGCTGGCTGCGCCAGCGCGGCTTCCGCCGGCTGTTCCTTGTCGGGCTCGCGACCGATTTCTGCGTCGCCTGGTCGACGGAGGACGCGATCGGACTTGGCTACGAGGTGGTGCTCATCGAGGACGCCTGCCGCGGGATCGGCTTGCCGAGCGCGCCAGGGGCCAACAGCCGGGACAACACGCTCAGCCAGGCGCGGGCGCGGCTCGCGTCGCTCGGGGCGTTTTTCGCGACCAGCGACGCGCTTGAAATCTGATCCGAGAGCGCAATATGGTGTCACTGCAACCGGAGATAGAAATGCGGCTAACGGGAGCGGCGCTGCGCGGACAGGTCGTGTGTGCGCATGGCTGAGACCTTTCTGGTCACCGGAGGTGCCGGGTTCATCGGCTCCCACCTGTGCGAGGCGCTGCGCAGACGGGGCGACGCGGTTCGCGTTCTGGACGATCTGTCCAGCGGCAAGCGGACCAACCTGCCGCCGGAGACCGAGCTGATCATCGGCGACGTCGCCGATCCGGACGCCGTGCTCGGCGCCATGGCGGGGGTCGCCGGCTGCTTCCATCTCGCCGCGATCGCCTCGGTCTCCCGGGGCGTAACCGACTGGCTGGGGACCCACCGCGCCAACCTGACCGGCACGATCGCGGTGTTCGACGCTGCGCGCCGGCAGCCGACGCCGGTGCCCGTGGTGTATGCATCCTCGGCGGCGGTGTACGGCGCCTGCACCGACCTGCCGATCGTGGAGTCGGCGGAGCCCCGTCCGCTGTCCGCCTACGGCGCCGACAAGTATGGCTGCGAGTTGCATGGCCGCGTGGCCAGCCAGATACACGGCGTGCCCACTGTCGGGCTGCGCTTCTTCAACGTATACGGGCCGCGACAGGACCCCGCCTCGCCCTATTCCGGCGTGATTTCGATCTTCTGCGACCGCATCTCCCGCGGCGAGCCGATCGCGATGCATGGCGACGGCCAACAGACGCGCGACTTCGTTGCGGTCGAGGATGTGGTCGGCGCGCTGCTCGCAGCCATGGCGCTGCGGCCAGCGGACGCGCAAGTGTTCAACGTTTGTACCAGTGTGCCGACCTCGGTGATGGAGCTGGCGGAAACCATCGCCGGGCTGTGCCGCCGGACTCTGACCGTTCAGCACCAGCCGGCCCGCACTGGCGACATCCGCCACTCCCTGGGCTCGCGCAACGCCGCGCGCGCGGCGCTCGGTCTGGCCGACACGGTTCCGCTGCGCGTCGGGCTTGCGCGCACCCTGGACTGGCTGGGTCTGTCTCGCTAACGAAACGCCGCGACAGCGAAAAGGGCACGGCGTGTTGATCCGGCTTTTGCTGACCGAGCTGCTGGTCCCGCCGCTCAGTCTGGCCTACCTCGCCATCGCCGGCCTGCTGGTTGCACGCGTGCGCCCACGGCTCGGCTGGGTGATCGCCTGGGCCGGCCTGATCGGGCTTTTGGCGCTCGCCATCCCGGCAGTCGGCTTCACGCTGATGAACGCGCTGGGGCTCGACCTGCCGCTGACGCCCCCGCCGAACGATCCACCACAGGCGATCGTGATCCTGAGCGCCGACATCAGCCGCATCGGCCGAGACAAATCGGCCTTCGGCGTCGGCGACCTCACACTGGAACGCGAACAGGCCGGCGCCGCGCTGGCTCGCCGGACCCGACTGCCCGTCCTGGTGACAGGCGGCGTGCTGAACAGGGACGCCCCCTCGATCGCAAGCCTGATGGCCGACAGCATGCGGGACGACTTCCAGGTGCCGGTCCGCTGGACCGAGACGCGGTCGGCCGACACCTGGGAAAATGCCCGGTTCAGCGCCGACATCCTTCGGGCCGCCGGCATCCACTCGATCTACCTGGTCACCAATGCCTGGCATATGCGCCGTGCGCTGCTGGCCTTCGCGCCGACCGGGCTGGTGGTGACCGCGGCGCCAACCGACCTCGGCCGCATGCCGGCCTACGATGCCGGCGATTTCATTCCGCGAGCCAGCGTTTGGCACGTCAGCTATTATGCCCTGCATGAGTGGATCGGTCTGGCCTATTACGCGCTGCGCTGACGCGGTGGCGGTCGAAACGTTCCGGGCGCCCGACGACCTGCCCGCCGAGGCGGCGCATCTGTTCCGCACCCCGGCCCAGGATTTGTTCGGCAGCCGGGCGTGGTACGACACGGTCCTGACCCATGCGATGGCGCCGGGAGCAGAGGCCTGCTTCGCGCTGTGCCGGATCGCCGGACAACCGGCTGCGCTGTTCCCGCTGCAGACCCTGCCGGACGGCAGCCTTGCCAACCTGAGCAATGTCTACACCTGCCGCTGGGCGCCCTTGCTTGCAGACGGCCTCGATGGCGCCGCGCGGCGGGAGATTGCCGCGCGTTTTGCCGCCTTCTGCCGCCGCTACCCGACGACACGTCTTGATGCATTGGACGCGGACGATGCGGGTTCGGCCGCGTTCCTGGGGGGCGCCCGTACGGCCGGGCTCGTGCCCTTGCAGTTCACGCATTTCGGCAACTGGCACGAGCCGGTCGGCGGACTCGGCTGGCAGCGCTATCTTGCCGCGCGCCCGGGTGCGCTGCGCGAGACCGTTCGCCGCAAGCTGAAGCGCGACGCGGACAGGACCTTCAAAGTGGTGACCGGCGGGACCGGCCTGGAGGCCGGCATCGCCGCGTTCGAGGTGGTCTACCGCCAAAGCTGGAAGGACCCGGAACCGTTCCCGGACTTCAATGCCGCGCTGATGCGGCAGGCCGCCGCGCTCGGTGTGTTGCGGCTCGGGGTGCTGCGGATCGCCGGCATCCCGGCCGCCGCGCAGCTCTGGGTGCTGGAGGGCGATCGCGCCACCGTGCTCAAGCTGGCACATGACGAGGCGCTGAAATCCGCCTCGCCTGGCACCGTCCTGACCGCGCTGATGCTGCAACGGCTGCTGGACGAGGAGAGCATCGCCGAGATCGATTTCGGCCGCGGTGACGATCCCTACAAGCGGGCCTGGGCAAGCGAACGGCGGCAACGTCTCGGCGTCGTGCTGGCGAACCCGCGTCGGGTGGGAGGGCTAGCCGCACTGGCCCGCCATGCGCTTGGCCGCGCACGCGCCCGGCTCCGCCCCGGGTAAACAGGTGTCCGGTCGGTGCGAGTTACAGTCTGGGCAGCACAGATTACAACACTTATGAAGCCACTCCATACAATGGGTATGAGGCCAGCAATATCGCTTCGCCCAACCTGGCATGCCCCGCCACGTTGCCACGTTTCGGCTGCCTCCGTGCTCAGGGGCAGCGTCACGCCGTCCCGTTTCCGGGTGGCGAGCGCACGCGGCCGCGCGATGCGAGCGCCACGCCATTTTTCATCAGCCGGGTGGCATGCGTCTGGGGCAGGAGCGCGCCAGCATGCGCCGGTTGATGGGCGCAGCAGCCACGAGCCACGTGGTTTTCCGGATTCGTTCGTTGCGGTCTTGGCGCCGTCCGGATTCCTTATCTTCCGATCCGGTTATCTGCGCTCAGGCCATTACCAGATGACGCGAATGCCGCCTGTCAGGTTCTGCGCCGTCGATACCCGGCCAAGCTCGGCCTGATAGGTGCCGAACAGGCTGACCGCAGGCGTCAGGTTGACGTCGAAGCCACCGCCGAGGCGGGCCGCGTCCCGCGCGATCGGCGCGCTCGACACGCTGAATGGCAGGGCGGCCGCGAACGCGAATGCCGCCGTGGTGCGCGCCGTGACATCGGCATACTCATGGTCCCAGCCAACCAGCGCATGCACCGACATCGGCACAGCCGGGGTGATCGCGAACTGAGTGCCGATCCGCACGCCGACCAGGCTTTGCACGCTGGTGATCGACTGGCCATCGATCCGTTCAGCGGGCGATCCGCCGACGGTTTCGGTCATACTGCCCGGATCCAGGCTCAAGACGCTGAAACCGACGGCAGGCTCGATCCGCCACCGGCCGTAGGGCAGATGCAAACCGCCCACCACCTGGGCGCCGCCGCCATTCAGGCCGCCATTGCCCGTGATGTTCGAAAAGCCAACGCTGCGCCGCACGTTCTGGTCCACATGCGTGTAGGCTATCTGGCCGTCCAGGAACAGGTTGGCGGACTGCAGCCCGCCATACACCGAGAACTGCACCGCGGTGCCGTTGTCGGTTGCGCCGGCGCTGGAGGTCTGGGTGCTGGCGCCACCCACGGCCGCGCCGACCATCACACCGGGTTTCAGCGGGATGTCGATACCAACGATCCCGCCGCCCATCGAGGCGTTGTAGGCCGGCGCGCCGGCACTGCTGCTGACATCGAAGAACTGGCCGATGCCGCTCATCCAGATCGTCGATCCGTGCGGCCCGTCTGCGGTCTGAGCCGCGTTGATACCGCCGCGCCGCGCGGCCATCTGTTCGGTGACCGCATCAGCCATCGCGTACCAGATCTGACGCGCCGCCATCACGCCATCCCCGTAGATCGTCGGCGCCAACTGGGCCAACGCCGGCGCGATGGCCTGTCCCGGCAGCGTATAGAGCGGGTCGAACAGCGCGGCCGGGCCGCTCGGCATCCGGACCCCCGCCGGGGGACGGATCGCATCCAGCGCACGGCCGACAGCGGTCTCGTTTGCCGTTTCCGCCAGGCCTGCCAAGGCGAGATTGCCGTAAGAAGCGGGCGTGATCACCAGGCTCAATGACGACGGACCATACAGCGCATCGACCCGGGTGCCCGGCGGCAAGGCCGAACTCGGCTGGGTCAGTCCGGAGAAACTGCCCGTCACGCCGCCCTGCGCCACGGCTACCAGGAACTGCTGGCCGATCGGCGGCGTGTAGCTGTTGGTGGCCGAGCCGGTGAGTCCGCGCAGCACCGGGACCAAGGTACCAGACGCATTCAGGGCATTGCCGCTGCCGGTGATCATCAGCATGCTGTAATGACCTGCTCCAGTGCCCGGTGTCGGACCATCGATGTCGAAGCTGAGCGTGGCGCCGGGGGCCAGCGTCACCGGCGCGCCCACGGTCAGTAGCCCGGGCGAGGCGCCAACCGCCAGCGTGCCCCCGCCAGCCACCGAGACGGCGCCACCAATGCTGCCCGATCCCCGCAGCGTCCCCCCTGCGTCCACGGAAACCGGCGAGGCGAGGGAACCGCCGAGCAAGTCCAGTGTTGCGCCTGATCCGATCGTCGTCATGCCGGTGTAGGTGTTGACGCCGGTAAAGGCAATCGCGCCGCCAGAGCCACTGTTGGCGATGGTGATGCTGCCGGGCGTGCCAGCGACAGCATCGGAGAATACGCCGGAGAAAGTGGCCGTTTTGCCATCCTGATCGATCGTGTTCGTGCCAGCACCGCTGAGGGTGAAATTCTGGTTGTAGGTCTGGCCGGGCACGTCGACCTGCAATGTGCCGCCCTGGAAGACTGGATTGACCGTCTTGCCCAAGCCGCTTGCCGGGTAGGTGTTCGGGGCAAGTATATTGGAGGAACACGTCGTGACCGAGGGGACATCCATGCAGCCGGGGCCGGTCATGGAAAAAGTGAATCTATCGTTCGGATTGGCACTTTGGTCGTCGAAGGCTATCAGCAGACTGTATTGGGTGCTGGTCGCGAGGGACAGGCTGGGAATAATGTTGGTAGAAGGAATAGAAAGGGAAACAACGCCTGCAAAGAAGTTTGATATTGGAGTTTCTGGTGTAACTGGCGAGGGGCTGAACAGGCCTTTCAAGAAGTACATTGCGCTCTCAATCGACGCGATGGAACTGGCGGTATACGAGCCTGATGCAGCAACGGTGAAAGGAAACAAAGCGTAGTTAACGGGCTGACCTACTGTATACGTGACGAAGGGTGGGGGCAAGGGGATCGGGATGTTGGTTAAGTTCGGTGAGGTCAAGGAGCCTGAGAATGTAGTCACCGTGGCTGCCAGGGCCGATCCCGAAAATCCGCCCAGCAAAAGCACCACCAGCGGCACCCCACGCATCAGCAGAGCACGCCAGCCCCGCCTGCAACTAGTAGCGTCATCGCAAAGATCTCGGCGATGATGCCGTAACCATGACAGTAATGCCCTGATATCTCTGGCCTCGCCGCAGAATAGCCAGAAATCGGCGCAGATCGCGTCCATCCGGGCATATCTCCGATAGAGCCGCGATGCAGCCCTTTTCCCGGAAGCGGATATCCCCGAGCGGCGGACGCAGGGAAGTCACGATTTTGCTACCCCGGCTCCCGGGTAGCGGAAAACACCCTCGCCAAACGAATTAAGTCGGCGTCAACGCGGGCCGGGGCAAGCTTCCGGGCCGCAGCCTCGGTGAAGTCCTTTTTCTCGGTGTGCGGCGGCGGGGCGCCGATCAACACGCTTGCCGAGAACATGAGCTTGCCAGCGCCAGGGCCAGCGCGCCGTCGCCCGCCAAGTCTAATTAGTGAGACCAGCCGTGTTGCTCCACGACACCGATTGGGATTAGTGCGTTGCGATTTGGGATCGGTGCGTTGCGATGGTGCCAGCCCTGAGCGAAATCGTTCCGTGACTCGCCTGAAACGACGTGCGAATTGTGCTTTTTGATTAAACCACGCCGTTCGACGCATGCCGAACGTCCGCTTTCCGCCCGGAAGCCGCCGGTCCGGTTTCGTGAAGAGTTTCGGACGCCGAAGACGTACGACACATCCGAGTGAGCGAGCCTGATCTCGGGATGCGGCGGCGCTGCTTTTGTGCAACGTTTCTGCTCCCCAGCACGCACTGAAGGCCGCCATGCCAGTCACGGACCGTCTCGTTGACCAGACGACCCCGATGGGCGCGACCCTACACCCGGACGGTGCAACGCTACGGACCTGGGCCCCCAACGCCCGCGCGGTTTACGCCGTCGCCGGCAACAGCCTTCAGCGCATGCGTTCCGATTCCGATTGGCGCCCCGCAATACCCGACCGCCTGCGGACGCTGGGCGATGGAACCTGGGCGGGCTTCGTGCCCGGACTGGCCGAAGGCGACGAGTACATGTTTTGGCTGGATGGACAGGGCAGCCAGGGCCCCAAGCGCGATCCCTACGCGCGGGAGCTGTCTCTCCAGCCGCCGTTTCCGAAATCCGGCTGCGTCGTCCGGGACCCCGCGACGTTCCCGTGGCAGGCAG
>Ga0302154_10000537_pt1 | contig 35266 bp, 34 predicted proteins | sample I_Bog_N2_3_FD_193507 | JGI IMG/M metagenome (GOLD analysis project Ga0302154, IMG submission 193507) | Peat permafrost microbial communities from Stordalen Mire near Abisko, Sweden - I_Bog_N2_3 | ecosystem: Environmental > Terrestrial > Soil > Wetlands > Peat | place: Sweden: Abisko, Stordalen... | reverse complement strand
CTGCTGTCCGAGCGCAAGGGCTCGAGCTTCGACCAGCACTACGCCGACTCCATCGGCGTGAAGGCACACGAGGACACGATCAAGCTGTTCCAGAAGGAAGTGGACAAGGGCAGCGACGCCGACGTGAAGGCCTGGGCGGCCAAGACCTTGCCCACGCTGCAGCACCACCTCGAGGCAGCACAGGCGCTGAAGGCCAAGGCCGACGCCGAGCCCAAGGCCTGAGAACCCGTGAACGACTCCCACACACCCGAGCGGGAGTCATTCAGAGGATCTGCCCCCCAGGTTCGCATGCGCCGGGCCCGTTCGCGGGCCCGGCGCTTGCCAGCAAGCGGTGACGCCCCACCCTTCTTCCGAGGAAACGACCATGCGACAGATCATCGTCGGCACCTTCGACCAGCAGGACTCCGCGCGCGCCGCCATCGCCGCGCTTGCCAATGACTATTTCGACCCGCGACGCGTGCACGCGATCGAGACGCAGGTGCACGCGCCGGACGACGAAACCGCGCCCCCTGTCATCACCGAAGACAGCGTGGTCGACCACTTGCGCAACTTCCTCGCCGGCCTGTTCGGCGTGAGCCCGGACGTGAGCGCCTATGCCGCCGCGATGCGCCGCGGCGGCGCCGTGGTGCGCGTGGACGTCGACGACCAGCCGCAGGCCGCACGGGCCGAGCAGGCGTTCATGAAGGCCGGGGCGATCGACGTGACGCGGCGCAACCGCCACTGAGCACGGTTCGCCCAGCCCGTGGTGGCCGGTGTCGCCGCCACGCGACGTGGCGTTTCCGAGCACAGGCAAGGGCGGCCCCTTCCTTTATGCTCGCGCGGACCCGCACCGCCCCCGGGAGTGGCGCCGCTCCCATGAACGACAAGCAACAGATCCTCCAGTCACAGCGCCTCAAGACCACCTCCATGACGGTGGTGAGCTCGTTGCTGCAGTCCTTGCTGATCGGCCTGTTCGCGTGGAACCGCACCACCACCTGGAACGTCGCGCTCGCGTTCTTCGTGCTCAGCTCGGGCAGCACCGGCCTGTTCTTCCTCGCGGTGCGCCGCCAGTGGAACCTGCGCCTGCGCGACCGCTGGTTGATGTGGGGACAGCTGCTGTGCAACTACGCCATCCAGCTGGTCTTCATCGTCGCGGCGCCCACGCTGTGGATGATCTTCCTCGCCTCCAGCCTGCTGTCTTTCAACTACGCGATGCTGGGCTTCAGCCCGCAGCAGTTCCGCTGGACCTGGCTCGGATTCGGCGCCACCACCGCGCTGGCGCTGTGGATCGGCCGCGCGCGCTTCGGCTACCCCGAGCTGACCGGCATGAACATCGTGCTGATGTGGCTGTTCTTCTTCCTGGCGGTGCGCCGCCTCGCGCTGATCGGCACGCAGTTCAGCACGCTGCGCGACGAGCTGTCGCAACGCAACCGGCAACTGACGCTGTCGCTGGCGCGCATCCAGGAACTCGCCAGCCACGACGACCTCACCGGGGCGTTCAATCGCCGCCACTTCATGGAGCTGCTGCACGACGAGCGCGAACGCTCGCACCGCACGCAGCAGCCCTACTCGGTGGCGCTGTTCGACCTCGACCACTTCAAGACGATCAACGACCGCTTCGGGCACGCGGCGGGCGACGCCGTGCTGCGCGACTTCTGCACGCTGGTGCAGGCCCACATGCGCGTCACCGACCGCTTCGCGCGCTGGGGCGGCGAGGAGTTCGTGCTGCTGATGCCGGTGACCACGCCGGTGGAGAGCGCCTCGCTGGCGGTTGAGCGCATCCGCAGCGCGGTCGCGTCGCACGACTGGAGCAGCACCTCGGCGCTGCCGCCCGACGCGCGCGTGACCGTGTCGGCGGGCGTGGCCACCTGCGTGCGGGGCGAATCGGCCGAGGCGCTCGTGGCGCGCGCCGACGTGGCGCTGTACCAGGCCAAGGACGCCGGGCGCAACTGCTTCGTGATGGCGGCGTAGTGCCTAACTCGCGCGCCAGCTGGTGAAGAACAGGCCCGCGACGGCCACGCCCATCACCGCCGTCGCCGCCCAGCCGAAGAAGCGGTGGCGCAGGCTGATCGTGAACTGGCCCATCAGCCGCCTGGATTGGCCGATCCACATCATCACCACCATGATGGGCACCGAGATCACGCCGTTGACGATGGCGCTCCACACCAGCGCCTTGATCGGATCGACCTCCAGCGTGCTCATGAGCGTGCCGATGACCGTGGCCGCGATGATGATCACGTAGAAGCCGCGCGCCTCGTGGAAGCCGCGCGACAGCCCGGCCTTCCAGCCGAAGGCCTCGCTCACCGCGTAGGCCGCCGAGCCGGCCAGCACCGGCACCGCGAGCAGGCCGGTGCCGATGATGCCCAGCGCGAAGATCGCGAACGCGAACTCGCCGGCTACCGGACGCAGCGCCTCGGCGGCCTGCGACGAGGTCTGGATGTTGGTGACGCCGTGCATGTTGAGCGTGACGGCCGTCGCGATCACGATGCACAGCGCGATCACGTTGGAGAAGATCATGCCGAACGACGTGTCCTGCTTGATGCGCGACAAGTGCTCTGCCGCGTATTCCGGATGGCTGCGCAGTTCCGCCGCCTCGGGCCGGCGCGCGTTGTCCTCCACCTCCTGCGAGGCCTGCCAGAAGAACAGGTACGGGCTGATCGTCGTGCCGAGCACGGCCACCACCATGGAGGCGTAGTCGTTCATCGACGTGCCCGCCGGGATGAAGCGCCACGGCATCACGCTCTCGAGTGCGACCTGGCGCCACGGCACCGACACCGACAGGATCACCGCCACGTAGGCGAACAGCGCGAACGTGAGCCACTTGAGCACGCGCACCGTGCGCTCGTACGAGAACGCCACCTGGCACACGATGGACAGCACGCCGAAGCCGACCACGTAAGGCGTCGACCTATGGCCGTGCAGCAGCAGTCGCGCGCCTTCGCCCATCGCGCCGATGTCGGCCGCGATGTTGATGGTGTTGGCGACCACCAGCAGGCCCACCAGCACCAGCGTGAGCCAGCGCGGGCAGATCTTGGCGATGTTGGCGCCCAGGCCCTCGCCGGTGACCCAGCCGATGCGCGCCGACAGCATCTGGATGCCGATCATCAGGGGCGTGGTCAGCAGCAGCGTCCACACGAGGCCGAAGCGGAACTGCGAGCCGATCTGCGAATAGGTGGCGATGCCGCTCGGATCGTCGTCGGCGGCGCCGGTGATCAGGCCGGGGCCCAGGCGCTTGGCGAGGCCGTTGATCTGGCCGTTGAAATTGGTGTTCATGCGCAACTCCCCCGCGCGTCCGGAGGGACGCTGACGGAGACGACGCGGAGCGTCGGAAGAGGAGAACCGGACGAAAGCGGAAGGGCCTTCGGGCCGGGCGGTCGAGAGGGGCGCTGCCTTCTCCGCCCGGTGGCAAGCGCTCAGGCTCGCGAGGTGGACGACGAAGGCACGCAACTAGGAGCGGTGTCCATGGCTTGCGCGTGTCGTGATCGAAGCGCGGATTATCGGCAGCGTTGCGAAGCCGGGTCAAGCGACTTCGTCGGCGATCTGAACACCCGCTGTCGCCCGCCTCGGCACGCCAAGTGCCCTGCGACCGCATGAGTCCGCCCTCGCCCGCCGCGCGTCGCCTGCTCCCGCGGTCGATCGCGGGCCGCGTGGCGCTGGGCGCGCTCGCGCTGCTGGTCGTGCTCGCCTGCACGTTCGACTGGAACTGGTGCCGGCCGCTGATCCGCCACTACGTGATGTCGCACTCTGGCCGCGACATCCGCTTCGACGACCTGCAGGTGCACTGGCGCGACGGGCTCGACCCGACGATCGAGTTCCGCGGCCTGACGATCGAGAACGCGCCGTGGGCCGCGTCGCATGCGCCGCTCATCCATGCCGGCCGCATCGCGGCCACGCTGTCGTGGCGCAGCCTGGGCTCGGACATGACCGTCGTGAACCTGATCGAGCTGGAGGACGCGCAGGTCGACATGGAGCGACTCGCCAACGGCGTGCGCAACTGGCGCCTCGGCCATCCGGACGACCGCGGGCCGCCGCACGTGCGACTGCTCGCGCTCGATGCGCGCCGCAGCACGCTGCACACGATCCATCGCGGCATCGGACTGGAGCTCGTCGCGCAGACGACGCCGCTGCCGGCGCCCGAGACGCTGGCAGGCCACGACGAGCTGCCGCTGACGAAACACCTGGCCTTCTCGGGCACCGTCGACGGCCACGATTTCGACGGCCAGGCCGACGTGAGCGACGTGCTGACCTTCGGTGCCATGTGGCGCCGGTTCGCCTTGCGCGCCACGGCGCGGCTCGGCGGCCTGAGGATCGCGGCGACGGGCCTGTCCAACGACGTGCACGCTCTCGGCGACGTCGACTGCGACGTCGTCCTCGGCACCGCAGGCGCGGGTTCGCTGTGGCCGCTGCCCGAGGCCCTTGCCCGGGTGCGCCCGCTGTCCGCGCAAGGACATGTGGCCAAGGACGGGGACGACTGGACCGCAAGCGACCTCCACCTGGCCGCGGGCCGACACAGCAGCCTGTTGGCGAACGCCACGTTCACGGGCAACCTCAGGGCCGACACGCCGCGCCGTTCGCTGAAGGCCACGCTGCGCGACGTCGTCCTGGACGTCGACGACCTGTCGCTGCTGCGCGGAAAGACGCCGCCGGGCGAGAAGACGCTGCCGCAGACGCGCCAGGATGCCGACCCTGCGTTGTCGACCGCGCCCTTGCCGCTGGAGCGCCTGCGCGAGCTCGACGCCGACGTCGATCTGCGCCCCGCCCGCCTCGTCGGCGCCGAGCGCGCCCTCGCGCAGAGCGTGCGCGCCCACGCGGTGCTCGCGGACGGCGTGCTGCGCGTGGAGCCGCTGGACATCGGCGTCGCCGACGGCCACGTGGACGGCACGCTGGTGATCGACGCCACGCGGTCGCCGGCCACGATGGTCGTGGACCTGCAGGCGCACCAGCTGCGCATCGAGCAGCTGTCGGACACGCTCGCGGCAAACGGCGCGCTGGCAGGCGCGGTGGACGGCCACGCATCGATTCGCACGCAAGGCGAATCCTCGCGCGCGCTCGCGGCCGCCGCCGACGGCAGCATCACGCTGTCGCTGGCCGACGGCGCCACGGTATCGAAGCGGCTCGACGCGAAGCTGGGCCTGAACGGCGGCGAGTGGCTGCGCACGCTGTTCGACAAGTCCGCGCGGGTGCCGATCGAATGCGCCGAGGCGACGCTGGCGCTGGCCAACGGCGTGGCCACGGCGCGCCGCTTCGTGTTCGAGACGCCCGACACGGCGCTGGCGGCGCAGGGTTCGCTGAACCTGGTCGATGAAACCGTCGACGCGACGCTCACGCCGGCGCACAAGAAGCTGGCGTTGCTGTCGCTGGACAAGTCCATCCACGCCGAAGGCTCGTGGCACGACGTGAAGATCAGGCTGGCGCCGCCCTCCGCGGCGGAGCCGTCACGCTGCCCTCGCCCAGCAACGGCACCAGCCCCACGATGACGGCCACCAGCAGCACCGGCAACCCCAGCGCCCAGGTGAGGCTGGTGGCCTGCGCGAGCCAGCCGATCACCGGCGGCCCGAGCAGCAGGCCCGAGTAGCCGAAGCCCGACAGCAACGCCACCGCGCGCGCCGCCGAACCCTCGCCGGCGGCGCCGCCGGCCAGCGCATCGGCCCGGCGTCCGGCCGCGGCGAACGCGGTGGGAACGACCGTGGCCATGCCCAGGCCCAGCAGCACGAACGCGATCATCGCGGTGTCCACGCGCGCCACGGCCAGCGCGCCCGCCAGCGCCACGCTGCCCAGCGCGGTGAGCAGGCGCAGCAGCCGGACGCTGCCGAAGATCTCGAGCAGGCGGTCGCCCACCATGCGCATCGTGGTCATCGCGCCGGCGAACACGGCGTACCCGAGCGCGGCCACCGATTCGCTCGCATGCGCCTTGTCGTGCAGCCACACGGCGCTCCAGTCGGCCAGCGCGCCCTCGGTGAGGAACGCGCAGAAGCAGACCAGGCCCAGGCCCAGCAGCACGCGGTCGGAACGCGGGCCGCGGCGCGAAAAGCTCATCGACGGGCGCGGGGGGAGCGCTGCCGTACCGACCCGCGCCGGCAGGCCCGCTCGCGCGAGCAGCATCAGCGCCAGCAGCAGCACGCCGGCCAGCGTGGCCGCGACGATCGCCAGGTGCAGCAACGGCGACAGCCCCGCGTGCGCGGCCAGGCTGCCCAGGCCGGCCCCCACCAGGCCACCGGCGCTCCACGCGCCGTGCAGCGACGACATGATCGGCCGCGGCATGCGCGCCTGCACGTCCACGGCCAGCACGTTCATCGCGACCTGCATCGTGCCGAGAGCCGCGCCCACTTCCACCATCACCAGCACCAGCGACGGCAGGAGGCCGGTCAGGAACGGCATCGGCAGCATCAGCAGCAGCGCAAGGCCGGCCAGCAGCGCGAGCTGGCGCGCGCCCATCAGCTGCGCGCCCTTGCCGGCCAGCGGAAACGACAACAGCACGCCGCACGACATCGCGAACAGCACGCTGCCCAGCGCGCCCTCGCCGAGCCCCAGGCCGGCTCGCAGCGCGGGAATGCGCGACACCCAGGACGCGAACGCGACCCCGTTGACGAAGAAGACCAGGCCCACGCCGACTCGCGCGCGCAGCATCGTCGCAGCGGTCACGGAAGGGGAAGGCTGCGCCGGATCATCCATGTCGGAATGCTAGCGACGAAATCACCACAGTCAAGCACTTTCGAGCACTTTCGAGCAAACAAGCGGCGAGACGCTCCTACAATGTGCACCGCCTCCCGATTTCAGGAACCGCCTTGGACATCGACTCCCGATCGCCCCGCTTTACCACCGAGCGCCAGCGCCGCATCGAGGCCATGTTGCGCGAGCAAGGTCGCGTGGAAGTGCTCGAACTTGCTCGATTCCTGCAGGTTTCCGAACACACTGTCCGCCGCGACCTGCTGGCGCTGCAGGAGCAGGGCCTGCTTCAACGCACCCACGGCGGCGCCGTGACGCTGGACACGCAACGCCTGGGCCTGGGCGACCGCGCCGCCGTGCTGGCCGACGCCAAGGCCGCCGTCGGCCGCGCCGCCGCGGCGCTGGTCGAGCCGGGCCAGACGGTGGTGCTCGACGCGGGCTCCACGCCGCTGGCGATGGCGCGCGCGCTGACGGCGCGACCGTTGACCGTCATCACCAGCTCGCTGGACGTCGCCGCGATCTTCGCCGGCGACACGCGGGTGCAGATCGCGCTCACCGGCGGCAGCTGGCAGCACGGGAACCGCGCGCTGTGGGGCCCGGCCGCCGTCGCGATGCTGGCGAACTGCCGCGCCGACTGGGCCGTGCCGGGCGCCTGCGCGATCGACGCGCGACTGGGCGTCAGCGCGCCGGACGAGGCCGACGCGGCGCTCAAGCGCGCCATGATCGCCTGCGCCCGCCGCACGCTGATCCTGGGCGACCACTCCAAGCTGGGCAGCACCGCGCCGTTCCACGTGGCGCAGTGGTCGCAGGTGCAGGCGCTGCTGATCGACGAACCATGGGCCGAGGGCACGGACGCCGGTGTGCCGGTCGTCGTTGCCTAGTAAAACCTCGGGATGGGCCCGTTCTGCGGCGTCGTGTCGCCGCCGAGATCCAGCATCAGCTTGTCCACGAAGCACCAGCCCCAGCCCTCGGGCGGGTCGTAGCCTTCGATGACGGGGTGGGCCGTCGCATGGAAGTGCTTGGTCGCGTGGCGGTTGGGGGAATCGTCGCAGCAGCCAACGTGGCCGCAGATGCGGCACAGCCGCAGGTGCACCCATTCGTCACCGGCCTTCAGGCATTCCTCGCAGCCCAGCGCGCTGGGCGTGACGGTGGCGATCAGGTGCAGGTGGGTGCAGCGCTTGCTCATGGGGGCCTCGTTCGCGTCGGCGATGCGACCCATTCTGCGCGCACGGCCACCCTGCGTCACGGGCCGCGGTCAGCGCCCCGACATCACCTCGGACAACACGGCCAGCTCGGGCTGGCGCACCCCGGGTTGCGGTGCCACGTCGTCGTCGCGGCCGGCCGGCTTGCCGCGCACGTCGCGCGTGGACCAGTCGAGGATCTCCAGGCGCCCGTCCGCATGCTCGACCAGCGCCGTCAGGCTTTCCACCCAGTCGCCGTCGTTGCAATAGAGCACGCCGTCGATGTCGCGCATCTCGGCGTGGTGGATGTGGCCGCAGACGACGCCGTCGGCGCCGCGCCGCCTGGCCTCGCGCGCAACGGCCACCTCGAAGTCGCCGATGTAGCTCACCGCGCGCTTGACCTTCTGCTTCAGGTACTTCGACAGGCTCCAGTACGGCAGCCCCAGGCGCGCGCGCAGCGAGTTGAAGTGCTTGTTGAGCTTCAGGATGAAGGTGTAGAGCGAGTCGCCCACGTAGGCCAGCCACTTCGCGCACTGGATCACGCCGTCGAACAGGTCGCCGTGGGTCACCCACAGGCGCCGGCCATCGGCCGTCTCGTGCATCCACTCGGACACCACCTCGATGCCGCCGAACTCGTGCTCCACGTACTTGCGCGCGAACTCGTCGTGGTTGCCCGGCACGAAGATCACGCGCGTGCCCTTGCGCGCCTTGCGCAGCAGTTTCTGGATCACGTCGTTGTGGGCCTGCGGCCAGTACCAGGAGCGGCGCAGCTGCCAGCCGTCGATGATGTCACCCACCAGGAACAGCTGGTCGCAGTCGACCTGCTTGAGGAAGTCCAGCAGCGCCTCGGCCTGGCAGCCGGGCGTGCCCAGGTGGAGATCGGAGATCCAGGCCGTGCGAACGCGCAGCGTGGCGCCGTCGCGCGGCCGCTTGTCTTCGAACGGCGGCGAGAGGGGGTGGGCATGGCGATCCATGGCTTGCCATCGTGCGCGCGGTGCATGATGGCGGCGCGACAGCGGCGTGACGTTTGCGTGACGGGACCCGTGCGCCCTGGCGCAGCCCTTGCAACGCAGCTACGACCTGAACGACTCCAGGAGACTCCGAATGAAGCAGAAATACGTCCTCGCCGGCGCCGATGTCGCTGGCATCCTCCAACACGCCCGCGCCGAGGCGCAGGCCAACAAATGGGCCGTGACGATCGCCATCGTCGACGACGGCGGCCATCCGCTCGCGCTCGAGCGCCTGGACGGCGCGGCGCCGGTGTCGGCCTACATCGCCGTCGAGAAGGCGCGCACCTCGGCCATGGGGCGCCGGCCCTCGGGCGACTACGAGGACATGATCAAGGCGGGCCGCAACGCCTTCCTGTCGGCGCCGCTGACCGCGATGCTGGAAGGCGGCGTGCCCATCGTGGCCGACGGCCAGGTGATCGGCGCGGTGGGGGTCTCGGGCGTCAAGTCCGACCAGGACGCCCAGGTGGCCCGCGCAGGCATCGCGAGCCTCGCGCTTTGACGCACGGCACCGCACCAAGATGGGCTTTCAGCGCACGACGCACCGTCGTGGAGCCGCTTGTAAGCCTCGACTGACGCTCGTTCGAGTCCGATACCGACTGACACGCCGTCGCCTCCGGGCGACCATGTACGCATACCGGCCGCGCACTGTGGTTGCCGTGAAACCAACCGGCAGGAACCATGCTCATCAAGATCGGCTTCGATATCGAACTCAACGTCACCACTCCGATGGCGTTGATCTACCTGCTGCACGTCCACCCGTCGCGCCAGGACGACCTGCAGACGCCCGAGAACTTCCACGTCTCGCCGCAGGTGGAGGTGGACAACTACATCGACTACTTCGGCAACCACTGCGGCCGCATCAACGTGCCGGCGGGAGTCGGCTCGGTGCGCTTCACCAACGACGCCGTGGTCGCCGATTCGGGCCTGCCCGACCAGGCGAGCTGGGACGCCTGGCAGCACGACCCGTGCGACCTGCCGGTCAGCACCTTGCAGTTCCTGCTCGCCAGCCGCTACTGCGAGGTCGACAGCGATCTGATGCAATTCGCCTGGAACCAGTTCGGCAATTCCCCGATGGGCTGGGGCCGGGTCCAGGCGATCTGCGACTTCGTGCACAACCACCTGCGCTTCGACTACCAGCTGGCGCGCCCGACGCGCACCGCGCTCGACGGCTTCCGCGAGAAGACCGGCGTGTGCCGCGACTTCACGCACCTGGCGATCACGCTGTGCCGCTGCATGAACATCCCGGCGCGCTACTGCACCGGCTACCTCGGCGACATCGGCATCCCGCCGGTACCGTACCCGATGGATTTCAGCGCTTGGTTCGAGGTGTTCCTCGGCGACCGCTGGCACACGTTCGACGCGCGCCACAACACGCCGCGCATCGGCCGCATCGTGATGGCGCGCGGGCGCGACGCGAGCGACGTGCCCATCACGATGGCGTTCGGGCAGAACACGCTCACGCGCTTCGACGTGACCACCTACGAAGTGGCGTGATGCCCCCTCGCGCCGCTGCGATGTCGCCCGCGCGGCGCCCAGCGTGCTTACACTGGGGCGAACCCATCCACCTGCCACGCTCGCGTGTGGCCGCCGCACCGTGAGCACCAGCGACTCGTTCGAATCCGTTCCCATCCTCACCCAGGCGGTGTCCATCGCGCCCCCGCCTGCGCCGGTGCACGACACCACGGTCTCGCGCATCCACCTGATCGGCGGCGAAAAGGGCGGCGTGGGCAAGTCGGTGATCGCGCGCCTGCTGGCGCAGTACTTCATCGATCACAACCTGGCATTCACCGGCTTCGACACCGACCGCTCGCACGGGGCGTTGATGCGCTTCTACAAGGACTACGCGTCGCCCGTGCTGGTGGACCGCTTCGAGGCGCTGGACGCCATCGTCGAGAGCGCCATCGCGCATGCCGGCCAGCGCGTGCTGGTGGACCTGGCGGCGCAGACGCACGATCCGCTGGTGCGCTGGATGGACGAGTCCGGCGTGCTGGAGCTGGCCGCCGAGAGCGGCGTGCAGATCCACTACTGGCACGTGATGGACGCGGGGCGCGATTCCGTCGACCTGCTCGAGCGCCTCATCGACCGCTTCGAGGGTCGCCTGCACTACGTGCTGGTGCTCAATGAACTGCGCGGCGACGACTTCGGCAACCTGTTGCGCTCTGGCCAGTTCGAGCGGGCCAAGGTGCTGGGCGCACGCGTGGTGCGGCTCAAGCACCTGCAGGACGCGGTGCTGCGCAAGATCGACGCCGCCGACACCAGCTTCTGGGCCGCGCGCACGATGGGCAGCAACGAAGGCCCCCGGCTGGGCCTGCTGGAGCGCCAGCGCCTGAAGATGTGGCTGGCGCACGCGTTCACCGAGATCGCGTCGACGGGCGTCTGAGGAAACGGGAAACGCCCGCCAGGCAATGCCATGGCGGGCGTGAATCGGGAGCGGCCCGCCCGACCGGGCTGCTCGCGACGATCAGAACGTGTGGCGGATGCCCAGGACGAACTCGTTGACCGCGCGGTCGGTGGTGGTCGTCAGGCCGGCCGGTACCGCGGCGCCGACACGGCCGAGGAATGCGCCATTCGCGCTCGCATCGTTCTGGAAGCGCGTGATCGAGCTGTACAGGTCCGTGCGCTTGGAGAAGTCGAACTGGTAGCCCAGGCCGTAGGCGTTGGTCTTGCCGAGCGCCACGTTGTTCTTGTTCGGATCGTTCTCGACCCACTGGGCGCGCACCGTGTTCTGGCCGAACCTGTAGTCGCCGCCCACCCAGAAGCCCTTGCCGTCCTGATCGGCCGGACGCTTGTCGTTGAGCGACAGGTAGCCGCCTTCGACCTTGAACGGGCCGATGGTGTAGGCCGCGCTGGCGGTGATGATGTTGACGTTGGTCTGGGCGTTGGCGACGGCGGTGCCGTTGGCGGCCTTGTCGCTGACGAGCGAGACGTAGGCGTCCACGCCGTAGTTGGTGTAGCGCACCGAGTAGTCGAACAGGCGCGTGCCCGCCGTGCCGCCGGTGACTTCGCCGGCGCCGGCCAGGACGCTGGCCTTGAAGCCTTCGAACGTGGGCGTGGTGTAGCGGAACGAGTTGTTCACGCGCGCCGGGCTGCCGTTCAGCTCCGAGCCGGTGGCCGTGGAGGTGGCCGTGGCGGAGGAGGAGCTGCCGCGGATCGGCTCGTAGCCGCCGGCGAAGCCGCCGATGACGGCGGTGGTGGCGCCCAGGCTCACGTTCGCGAATTCGCTGAATTCGTTGGTCTGGTTGTAGATGCTGCTGTACTGGCGGCCGGCGCTGACATTGCCGTACGGGGTGCGCAGGGCGCCGAAGGCCTGGCGACCGAACAGCGCACCGCCCTGGGCCGAGCTGCCGGTGTCGATGTTGAGGCCGCCTTCGAGCACGAAGTCGACGTACAGGCCGCTGCCCAGGTCTTCGGTGCCCTTGAAGCCGATGCGGCTTCCGGACTGGCCGCCGGAGGTGACGAGCACCTGCTTGGCATGGCCGGACAGGTATTGGCCGTCGAGGTCGACGATGCCGTAGATGGTGACGCTGGACTGCGCGAAGGCCGCGGGGGCGGCGAGTGCCAGGGCGATGGCGCCGAATTTGAAGTTCATGGGTTGTTCTCTGGAAATCAGGATGGATAGATTTGGAGCGAGCCGTCAGTTGCCGCTTCTTGAGCGTGTTCTGGCGGGCTGACGACGCTGTCGACCCCGTGAATTGTGGGTTTCGGACGTTGTTACAGCTAGCTTCGCGGCTCGCCAATGCGTCGCTAAGCTTATGAATTTATTGAGCTTTGCGCCGTTTCACCGGCCTTGCCATGGTGCTGATCAGGTGTGACACCCAATTGACAACGACAGCTTCGCTTGCCCTTTCCGTGGCAGGAGCACAACGAAAATCGCACCCTCCCGACACCAGGGTCAAAACAGTGCGGATGCCCTGCGAGCGGGCATGGACATGCACTTGCAAGGTGCTCGGCCTTGCGCGTAAAGTCCGCGCAATCGTTTGCGCAAACGTTTGCGCGATCGACTGACCCGTGGCATCCACTTGGCCTGACAGCACGGCAGCATCGACGCCGGCGCGGCCCTCTTCAGGAGACAACCCATGATCCGTTCGAACCGCCGTCTGGCCCTGCACACGGTGGCCGCCAGCGCCGCCCTGGCGCTGCTGCCGCAGTGGGCCCTCGCAGCCGACGCCAAGCCGCGCGTGGCGCTGGTGATGAAATCGCTTGCCAACGAGTTCTTCCAGACGATGCAGGACGGCGCCAAGGCCGACCAGAAGGCGCGCGCGTCGCAGTACACGCTGATCTCCAACGGCATCAAGGACGAGACCGACACCGCCGCGCAGATCAAGATCGTCCAGCAGATGCTCGTGGAGCATGTCGACGCCATCGTGATCGCGCCGGCCGACTCCAAGGCACTGGTACCGGTGCTGGCCGAGGCGGTCGCCAAGGGCGTGATCGTCGTCAACATCGACAACAAGCTCGACGCCGACGCGCTGAAGGAAAAGAACCTGGTCGTGCCCTTCGTCGGCCCCGACAACCGCAAGGGCGCGAAGCTGGCCGGCGACTACCTCGGCAAGCAGCTGAAGGCCGGCGACAAGGTCGGCATCCTCGAGGGCGTGTCCACCACCTTCAACGCGCAGCAGCGCACGGCCGGCTTCACCGACGCGATGAAGGCCGTGGGCGCCGACGTCGTCAGCACGCAGTCGGGCCAGTGGGAGATGGACAAGGCCAACGCCGTGGCCGCCGCGATGCTGCGCGAGCATCCGGACCTGCGCGCGCTGCTGGCCGGCAACGACAACATGGCGCTCGGCGCCGTCGCCGCCATCAAGAGTGCGGGCAAGACCGGCAAGGTGCTGGTGGTGGGCTACGACAACATCAGCGCGCTCAAGCCGATGCTGGCCGACGGCCGCGTGCTGGCCACGGTGGACCAGTTCGGCGCCAAGCAGGCCGTGTTCGGCATCGACACCGCGCTGAAGGCGATCAAGGACAAGAAGGCGCAGAAGGACCTGGCGCCGGTGGTCGAGACGCAAGTCACGCTGATCACGAAGTGACCGACGCGGTGTCGCCCGTGCTGCTGCAGGGCCGCGGCATCGGCAAGACCTACGCCACGCCGGTGCTCTCCGGCGTGGACTTCGACCTGCACGCCGGCGAGGTGCTGGCGCTCACCGGCGAGAACGGCGCCGGCAAGAGCACGCTGTCGAAGATCGTGGCCGGCCTGGTGGCGCCCACGCACGGCACGCTCACGCTGGCGGGCGAGCCGTTCGCGCCCGCGTCGCGCCAGGACGCCGAAAGACGGGGCGTGCGCATGGTGATGCAGGAGCTGAGCCTCGTGCCCACGCTCAGCGTCGCCGAGAACCTGTTGCTGGGGCGGTTGCCGCACCGGCTGGGTTTCATCCGTCGCGAGGCGCTCGACGAGGCTGCCGCGCGCCAGATGGCGCTGATCGGCCTGGACGAGATCGACCCGCGCCTGCCCGTGGGCGCCCTGGGCGTGGGCTACCAGCAGATGGTGGAGATCGCGCGCAGCCTGGTGGGCGAGTGCCGCCTGCTGATCCTGGACGAGCCCACCGCCACGCTCACCTCGCGCGAGACGCGCCACCTGTTCCACCAGATCGAGCTGCTGAAGGCGCGTGGCGTGGCCGTCGTCTACATCTCGCACCGGCTCGACGAGTTGCAGCAGGTTGCCGACCGCGTGATGGTGCTGCGCGACGGCCGCCACATCGACACGCGCCCGATGCGCGACCTGACCCAGGCCGACATCGTGCGCCGCATGGTGGGCCGCGACGTGCACGAGGGGCTCGATCGCGACGTGCGCCCGCGCGGCCGGCGCGCGCTGGCGGTACGCGGGCTCGCGCGCGGCAGCGCCGTGCGCGACGTCTCGTTCGACCTGCACGCCGGCGAGGTGCTGGGACTGGCCGGGCTCGTGGGTTCGGGCCGCACCGAGCTGCTGCGGCTGATCGTCGGCGCCGACCGCAAGGATTCGGGCGAGGTGATGCTGGGCGACTCGCAGACGCCCGCGAAGATCGGCTCGCCGGTGCTGGCCGTGCGTGCCGGCATCGGCTTCGTCACCGAGGACCGCAAGTCGCAGGGCCTGCTGCTGCCGCAGCCCATCCGCGTCAACGCCACGCTGGCCAATCTCGGCGCGGTCTCGCGCGCGGGCTGGCTGCAGCGCGCCCGGGAGCAGGCCGAGGTGGAAAGACTGCGCGAGCTGCTGCACGTGCGCAGCGACTCCATCGAGCAGCCGGTCGCCGAGCTGTCGGGCGGCAACCAGCAGAAGGTGATCTTCGCGCGCTGGCTGCACCGCGACAGCGACGTGCTGCTGCTGGACGAACCCACGCGCGGCGTCGACATCGGCGCGCGCGCCGACATCTATGCGCAGATGGACAAGCTGGCTGCGGCCGGCAAGGCGTTGCTGATGGTGTCGTCCGACCTGCGCGAGCTGATGTCGCAGTGCGACCGCATCGGCGTGATGAGCGCGGGCCGTCTCGTGCGCATCTTCGAGCGCGGCGAGTGGACGGAGCAATTGCTGCTGGAGGCCGCTTTCAGCGCCTACGCCGCCGTCGACAAGAACAACTTCCAAGAACAGACCGCATGAGCACCTCGAAACCCATCACCACCCGTGCGGCGATGACCAGCGCGATCGGCACCGTCGCCGGCCTGCTGGCCGCGCTCGCGCTGATGGTCGGCTTCTTCAGCTGGCAGAGCGAATACTTCTTCTCCGCCGACACCTTCGTCACGATCGCCAACGACATCCCCGCCGTGGCCGTCACCGCCGTGGGCATGACCTTCGTGCTGATCATCGCGGGCATCGACCTGTCGGTGGGTTCGACGATGGCGCTGGCGGCCGCCGTGGCCGGCATCGCGATGCTGCAGTGGCACTGGTCGCTGCTGCCCGCGACGCTGCTGGCGATGCTCGTCGGCCTGGCCGTGGGCGCCATCAACGGCGCGATCACCGTGGCGTGGCGCCTGCCATCGTTCATCGTCACGCTGGGCATGCTGGAGATGGCCCGCGGCGCGGCCTACGTGGCCACCGATTCGCGCACGCAATACATCGGCGGCGCGATCGACTGGCTGGGCAAGCCGGTGGTGGCCGGACTGTCGCCGGCGTTCTTCATCGCGATCGCCATCGTCGCGCTGGCGCAGGTGGTGCTCACGCGCACGGTGTTCGGCCGCAGCATGATCGGCATCGGCACCAACGAGGAGGCGATGCGCCTGGCCGGCGTCGACCCGCGGCCCGTCAAGATCGCCGTGTTCGCCATCGCCGGCCTGCTCGCGGGTCTCGGCGGCGTGTTCCTGTCGTCCCGCCTGGAGGCCGCCGACCCGAACGCCGGCACCGGCGCCGAGCTGGTGGTGATCGCCTCGGTGGTCATCGGCGGCACCAGCCTGATGGGCGGCCGCGGCTCGGTGGCGAGCACCTTCTTCGGCGTGCTGGTGATCTCGGTGCTGGAGGCCGGCCTCGCGCAGATCGGTGCCAGCGAGCCGACCAAGCGCATCATCACGGGCTTCGTGATCATCATCGCCGTCGTGCTGGATACGCTGCGCGAACGCAGGAAAAAGAAGTGACAGAACCTCCCCGCGGCCACGCCGCCCAGCCCACCGGCCGCGCCAGCATCCGCGACGTGGCGGCGCGCGCCGGCGTCTCGGTGACCACCGTATCGCACACGCTCAACGCCACGCGCTTCGTCAGCGCCGAGGCCAAGGCCAAGGTGCACGAGGCCGCCCATGCGCTCGGCTACGTGCCCAGCGAGATCGCGCGCGGCCTCAAGCACAACACCACGCGCACTCTCGGCATGCTGGTGCCCAACAACTCGAACCCGTACTTCGCCGAGATCATCCGCGGCGTGGAGCACCACTGCTACGGCGCCGGCTACAGCCTGCTGCTGTGCAACTCCAACGACGATCCGCAGCAGCAGGCCGATCACCTGCGCGTGCTGGCCGAGCGCCGCGTCGACGGCATCGTGCTGGTGGCCTCGGGCGACGACGACTCCATCGTGGCCGCCTGCAAGGACCTGCGCCTGCCGCTGGTGCTGGTCGACCGCGAGATCGATGCGATCGCCGTCGACCTGATCGAGGTCGACCATGCCGCCGGTGGCCAGATGGCCACGGCCCACCTGCTGTCGCTGGGCCATGCGCGCGTGGCCTGCATCGGCGGCCCGTCCGACCTGCGGCCCAGCCAGCAGCGCGAGGCCGGCTGGCGTCGCGCGCTCGCGGCCGCGCGCATCGCGCCGCGCGCGGACGAGATCGTGCGCGGCGACTTCGGCCCGGCGAGCGGCGCCGCCGCGATGCGCCGGCTGCTGCAGTCGACGCATCGCCCGACGGCCGTGTTCGTGTGCAACGACATGATGGCCATCGGCGCGCTGCACGCAGCGCACGAGGCCGGCATCGCCGTGCCCGCGCAACTGGCCATCGTCGGCTTCGACGACATCGAGCTGGCCGCCTACACCTCGCCGCCGCTGACCACCGTGGCCCAACCCAAGGAAGCCATCGGCACCGGCGCGGCCGGCCTGCTGCTGGAGCGCCTGCGCGACGGCCGCTCCGAGCCGCGCCGCGCGATCCTGCAACCCGAGCTGCACAAGCGCGCGTCCACCTGACATGAATCGTCCCCTACCCTTCCCGAGGGCCTTGCCATGAGCTCCTCCATCGTCGTCGTCGGCAGCCTCAACATGGACCTCGTGATGCGCATGGTGCGCGCGCCGGTCGGCGGCGAGACCCTGCCCGGTCTCGATTTCGCGATGTTGCCCGGAGGCAAGGGCGCGAACCAGGCCGTCGCGTGCGCGCGCATGGGCGCCAACGTGATCATGGTGGGACGGGTGGGGATCGACCCGAACGGCGACGTGCTCAAGGCCGGGCTGGCCGCCGATGGCGTCGACGCGCGCGAGGTCAAGGGCCTGGCGTCGACGCACACCGGCGTCGCGTCGATCTGGGTGGAGGAGGACGGCCAGAACCGCATCGTGCTCGCCCCGGGCGCCAACGGCCTGCTCGACGCAGCCAGCGTGGCGCGCGCCAACACGATGATCGACATGGCTGGCATGCTGATCGTGCAGCTCGAGGTGCCCATGCCCGCGGTGCAGGCGGCGATCGACCGCGCGTTCGCGGCGCACGTGCCGGTGCTGCTGAACCCCGCGCCGGCCGCGCCGCTGCCCGACGAGATGTGGGCCCGGATCGACATCCTCGTGCTCAACGAGAGCGAGGCCACGGCCTACGCCGGCCTGTCCGTGGTCGACCCGAATTCCGCGGCCGAGGCCGGCGCCCTGCTGCGCGCGCGCGGCCCCGATCGCGTGCTCGTGACGCTGGGCGCGCAAGGCGTCGTCGTGGTCGACGGCGGCGGCGCCCGCCACTCGCCGGCCAGGAAGGTCAAGGCCATCGACACCACCGCCGCCGGCGACACCTTCATCGGCGCCCTGGCGGTCGCGCTGTGCGAGGGCCAGTCGCTGGACGACGCCGTCGCGCTCGGCCAGGCCGCCAGCGCGCTGTGCGTCACGCGCAAGGGCGCGCAGACCTCGATCCCGTACCGTCGGCAGCTCGCGCCGTCCGGAGGCGACCGGCCATGAAACGCACGACGCTGCTGCACGCCGAGCTCTCGGAGGTCATCGCCCGCCTGGGCCACGGCGACCTGCTGGTGATCGGCGACGCGGGCCTGCCGATCCCCGACGGCCCGCGCCGCATCGATCTCGCGGTCAGTGCCAACGTGCCGCGCCTGGCCGACGTGCTGGCGGCCGTGCTGGCCGAGATGCAGGTGGAGGCAGCGATCTTCGCCGAGGAACTCGCGCCGACCAACCCGGCGGTGCATGCCGACCTGCGGCGCCAGCTCGGCGACACGCCGGTCTCCACCGTGTCGCACGAGCAGTTCAAGGCCGCCACGCGCGGCGCCCGCGCGATCGTGCGCACGGGCGAGTTCTCGCCCTACGCCAACGTGATCCTGCGCGCCGGCGTGGTGTTCTGACTTCGCCTCAGCCCGAGATGTGGATCACGTCCCGCACGATCGGGTAGATGTGGTTCTGCCAGCGCCGGCCGCTGAACACGCCGTAGTGGCCGACGTTGGGCTGAACGTAGTGCGTGCGCAGGTAGGGCCGCAGGCTGCTGGCGAGGTCCTGCGCGGCCAGCGTCTGGCCGACCGCGCAGATGTCGTCACGCTCGCCCTCGATCGTCACCAGCGCCGTGCGGCGGATCGCGGCCGGGTCGACCGTGCGGCCGCGAAAGGCGAGCAGGCCCTGCGGCAGCGCGAATTCCTGGAACACCTTGGCCACGGTCTCCAGGTAGAAGTCCGCCGCGAGGTCGGCCACCGCGAGGTACTCCTCGTAGAACACGCGCGTGACGTCGGCACGGTCGAAGTCGCCTTCGACCAGCTGCTTGTAGTAGTCCTTGAACGCGTTCTCGTGGCGCTGGCGGTTCATGCTGATGAAGGCCGACAGCTGCACGAAGCCCGGGTAGACGCGGCGGCCGCCGCCGGCGTGCTGCCAGGGCACGGTGCTGATCAGGTTCTTCTCGAACCACTCGATCGGCTTGGACATCGCCAGCTGGTTGACGCCGGTGGGACTGATGCGGCAGTCGATCGGCCCGGCCATCAGCGTGAGGCTGGCCGGCGTGGCGGGATGGTCGTCCTCCGACATCAGCGCCACCGCCGCCAGCGCGGCCACCGTCGGCTGGCATACGGCCAGCACGTGGCCGCCCGGGCCCAGCGCCTCGGTGAACTGAATCACGTGCTCGATGTACTCGTCCAGCCCGAAGCGTCCGGCGGACATCGGCACGTCGCGCACGTTGAGCCAGTCGGTGACGTAGACGTCATGATCCTGGAGCACCGTGCGCACGGTGTCGCGCAGCAGCGTGGCGAAGTGGCCGGACATCGGCGCCACCACCAGCAGCTTGGGCTGCCCGGCCACGCCCGGCTTGCGGAAGCGCAGCAGCTCGGCGAACGGCGTGCGCGCCACGATCTCCTCGACGACCGGCTGCTCCTCGCCCTTGACCATCACGCTGTCGATGCGCCAGGGCGGACGGCGGTGCGTGACCTCCGCCAGCTCGAACACCTTGCTCGCGGCCATCGCGGGCCGGGTCACGCTCGCCAGGCCCGGCTGCGGCGGCTCGGTGCCGAGCATGGAACCGTGCACCTTCGCCAGGTTGCGCAGCGGTCGCAGGAGGTCGGACTGTGCCTGGTAGGCCTGGTACATCATGGATTCCCCAAGAGCTTCACCCTTGCAGCGTTGCAACTAGCGTGCCGCTGCAATCCGCATCGTGGCACGCGCCTTGCGTCGATCCCTGTGAATCCGCCACGGAGTCGACATGCCCGCTACAGCCAAGACAAAACCCGCCGCACGCAAGCCGGCAGCCGCGAAGACGAAGGGCCCCGTCACGACGAAGCACGCCGCCACGGCGTCCCTGACGCTGAGCAGCAAGAACTATTCGTCGTGGTCGCTGCGCGGCTGGCTGCTGGCGAAGTTCGCCGGACTGGACTTCGAGGAGACCCTGGTGTCGCCCGACGACGCCGACGCGCGGCGCGAGTTGCTGCTGCTGGCGCCGTCCATCCGCGTCCCGTGCCTCACACACGACGGCGCCCGCGTGTGGAACACGATGGCGATCGCGCAATATCTCGACGAGGCCTTCCCCAAGGCTGGCCTGTTTCCCGACGAGCGCGTCGCCCGGGCGCATTGCCGCTCCGTCTGCGGCGAGATGAACTCCGGCTTCGCCAACCTGCGCTCGTCGCTGCCGATGAACCTGAAGGCGCGGCTGCCCGGGCACAAGATCTGGGCCGGCGCGCAGCCCGACATCGACCGCATCGTGGAGATCTGGAGCGAGTGCCTGGCCACCTATGGCGGACCGTACCTCTTCGGCACCCGGCGCAGCGCCGCCGACGCGATGTACGCGCCGGTGGTCACGCGCTTCCTGACCTACGACGTCAAGCTCAACCGCGCCTGCATCGAGTACTCGCGCACGATCATGGCGATGCCCGAGATGGACGAGTGGATCGCCGCCGCCAAGCTCGAGCCCGACGACATCGAAGAGCTCGACATGGACTTCTGAGCATCCCAAGCCCATGAATGTGCCCGGTGTTCGCGAACAAACGCGCAGTGCCAGCCTGTCATCCTGCGCGAAGTCGCAGGATCCACGAGTTGGAAGCGATTCGCCCGGGGGGATCCTGCGACTTCGCGCAGGACGACGAGGTCGATGCGTCGGCGACCTGCCGACACTGTTTTGTTTCTCATGAGATGTATGCGCTCGTCGACGGCAACAACTTCTACGTCAGCTGCGAGCGCGTGTTCGCGCCCTGGCTGGTGGGTCGTCCGGTCGTCGTGCTGAGCTCCAACGACGGCGCCTGCATCGCGCGCAGCAACGAGGCCAAGGACCTGGGCGTGGGCATGGCCGAGCCCTGGTTCAAGGTGCGCCATCTCGAGAAGAGCGCCGGGCTGATCGCGGTGTCCGCCAACCACGAGCTCTACTCCGACATGAGCGCGCGCATGATGGACATCGAGGCGCGCTACGCGCCGCGCCAGGAGGTCTACAGCGTCGACGAATCCTTCCTCGACTTCGGCGGCCTGCGCGACGACCTGGTGGCCACGGGCCGCGCGATGCGCTCTGCCATCCTGCGCGAGACCGGCCTGCCCACCAGCGTGGGCTTCGGCGCCACCAAGACGCTGGCCAAGCTGGCCAACCACATCGCCAAGACGGCCGACAGGACGCCGGGCTCGTACCCGGCCCGCCTGGCCCAGGTCTGCGACTTCGGCGTGCTGGCGCCGCACGAGCTCGACGCGCTGTTCGCCGCCACCGACGTGCGCTGCGTCTGGGGCGTGGGCCGGCGCACCGCGGAGCGGCTCAAGGCGGGCGGCATCTCGACCGTGCGGGACCTGGTGCGCACGCAGGCGTCCACGTTGCGCGCGTCGTTCTCCGTCACCCTGGAGAAGACGCTGCTGGAGCTGCGCGGCACCTCGTGCATGGACGTGGACGACGCGCCGCCGCCGCGCCAGCAGATCCTCGTCTCGCGCTCCTTCGGCGCGCCCATCACGCACGTCGAGGGCATCGTGGAGGCGGTGAGCGAGTTCGCCTCGCGCGCGGCCGAGCGCCTGCGCGAGCAGGGCAGCGTGGCGGGCGCGATCGGGCTGTTCTTCATGACCAGCCCGTTCCGCCAGAGCGACCGCCAGCACAGCGTCAACGTGTCGGTGCCGCTGGTGCGGCCGACGAGCGACACGGCCGTGCTGGTGGCCGCGGCCACCACCGCCGCGCGCACGCAGTTCCGCGCGGGCTTCCGCTACGCCAAGGCCGGCGCGGTGCTGTCCGAGCTGCGACCGGCGGGCCACGAGCAGGGCGAGCTGGACCTGTTCTCGTCGTCGGCGCCGGAGTCTGCCGCGCCGTCGGATGCCGCGCGCGTCAAGCTGATGTCGGCGATGGACGCGCTGAACCACCGTTTCGGCCGCGATTCCGTGCGCCTGGGCAGCCAGGCGCTGGCCAGCAACGGTGCCGAGGTGCGCGTGTGGGCCACGAAGCAGGAGCGCCGCTCGCCGCGCTACACGACGCGCTGGGACGAGATGCCCGTGGTGCGCGCGTAGGCGCTCCCGTGGATCGACCCGGACGCGCGCCCACCGGATTGATCCAGCGCAAGCCTGGCAGCGCGCGACGACCGCACCATGGCTGGCCATGACCGACGCCACCCCGATCTCCCTCGTGCCGCCGCAGGCGCTCCTCCAGCGCATGGACGGCCCCGGCCCGCGCTACACCTCGTACCCGACCGCCGATCGTTTCGACGCGTTCGACGCCGACCGGCTCGGCGAGGTCTTCGCGCAGCGCCGCCGCCTCGACGAGGCCGGCGCCGCCACGCCGCTGTCGCTGTACATCCACGTGCCGTTCTGCGAGTCGGTGTGCTACTACTGCGCGTGCAACAAGATCGTGACGAAGCACCACGAGCGCGCGGCGTCGTACCTCGACGCGCTGGCCACCGAGCTCGACCTCGTCACCGACGCGATCGGCTGGCAGCGTTCCGTGGCGCAGATCCACCTGGGCGGCGGCTCGCCCACCTTCCTGTCGGACGCCGAACTCTCCGAGCTGATGGCGGCCGTGCGCAACGCGTTCTTCGTGGCGCCGCAGGCCGAGATCTCCATCGAGGTCGACCCGCGCACCGTCACGCCCGCGCGCCTGGCCCACCTGCGCGGCCTCGGCTTCAACCGCCTCAGCTTCGGCGTGCAGGACTTCGACGCCGACGTGCAGCAGGCCGTGCACCGCGTGCAGTCGTTCGACAGTGTGCACGACCTGATGGCCGACGCACGCGAACTGGGCTTCGCATCGATCAACGCCGACCTCATCTACGGCCTGCCGCGGCAGACGCCGGAGAGCTTCGAACGCACCATTGCCCAGATCGCGTCGCTGCGGCCCGACCGCATCGCGCTGTACGCCTACGCCCACCTGCCCGAGCGCTTCAAGCCGCAACGCCGCATCGTCGGCAGCGAGCTGCCCGCACCGGCGCAGCGCCTGTCGATGCTGGCCGCCGCGATGGCCGGCTTCCAGGCCGAGGGCTACGACTACATCGGCATGGATCACTTCGCGCTGCCTGGCGACGCGCTGGCCGCGGCCAAGCGTGAAGGCCGGCTGCATCGCAACTTCCAGGGCTACAGCACGCATCCCGACTGCGATCTCATCGGGCTGGGCGTGTCGGCCATCGGCCGCGTGGGAACCAGCTACTACCAGAACGCGAAGACGCTGCCCGAGTACACCGCGGCGCTGGAGGCGGGCCGGCTGCCGGTGGCGCGCGGGCTGACGCTGGCCAACGACGATCTCGTGCGGCGCGACATCATCATGGCGCTGATGTGCCACGGCCGCGTGGAGTTCGCCGCCGTCGAGCACGCGCACGGCCTGCACATGGCCACGGCCTTCGCCGACGAGCTGGCGCGGCTCGCACCCCTGGCGGCCGATGGCCTCGTCACGCTGTCGGCCGACGCGATCCAGGTCACGCGCAGCGGCTGGTTCGTGGTGCGCGCGGTCGCGCTCGTCTTCGACCGCTACCTCACGGACGGCGCCTCGCGCGAGCGCTTCTCGAAGATCGCCTGATGTCGGTCCCGCTGGCCCTGGCCAGCTGCGACCCGCAGACCGTGCAGTCCATCGCGAAGGGCGCCGAGCCGATCGCGCGCGCCGGCCGTGTCAGTCGACCGTCGTGGATTCCAGTCGGGACTTGCGCCAGGCCGCGGGCGGCACGCCGAACTCGCGCCGGAATGCCCGGCTGAACGCGGTGTCGTTCTGGTACCCGATCTCCTCGGCGATGCGCGCCAGCGGCACGTTGCTGCGCCGAAGCAGGTTCGTGGCCAGGAGCATGCGCCACTTCGTCAGGTACTGCATCGGCGACTGGCCCACGAGTTCCTGGAAGCGCTCCGCCAGCACCGAGCGCGAACTGTGCGCGGCACGTGCCAGCTCGTCCAGCGACCAGGCCTTGGACGGATGCTCATGCAGCGCCGCCAGCGCCGCTCCGACGACGCGGTCACCGACGCCCGCCAGCCAGCCATCCGGCGGCCGCGCAGGATCGCGCATGACCAGGCGCAGCGCCTCGATGAACAGGACTTCGGCGAGTTTCGCGAGCACGCCTTCGCCACCCGGCCGAGGCGAACGCGCCTCGGCCAGCGCATAGCGCACCGACGCCTCCAGCCAGAGACCCGCGGGCGAGCCTCGCACGTTGACCCGCAACAACGGCGGCAATCCGCTCAGCAGCATGCGTGCAAGGCGGTCGTCGCACGCGAGATAGCCGCACACCAGCTTCGTGGCCGCACCGCCGCCCCCATAGGCCAGCGCGCGAGGACGCCGCGACAGCACCTCGGACAGGCGCGCCCCCGTGGCCGGCGGCACGCCCGGCTGCGAGGCCATGCGGTGCGCGTCGCCGTGCGGGAACAGCACCACGTCGCCCCCCATCAGCAGCACCGGGGGCGCGTCGGGCATCTCCACGAAGCATTCGCCCTCGGTGATCAGGTGGAAGATGATCACGCGCTCGGCCTGAGGCTCCAGCAGCGGCGCCGCCACGTCGGCCCGCGGCGACTGATAGCACCACGGCGCCGTGAAGCGCGCCTGCAGGAACATCGCGCCAACGAGGTGGACGACGCGCAGGGTCTGCGACAGCGCGTCCATCAAGCGGCCTCGACCTGCACCGCAAGCCCGGTGTGCGAAACGGCGCGCGGGATCGGCGAACGCCGCAATGCACGTTCCACGAAGGACTGCAGCTGGGCCTGCGTCGCGCCGTCGGCGGCGATGCGCACGACCAGGTGCTGGGCCGTGGGCGCAGGGTTGACCTCGCCGTCGCGCTCGTCTTCCAGTCCGAGCAGCCCCCGCGCATCGGTGCGGCTCGCCGCGTCGACCTCGAGACGCGTCAACGCGACGCCCTCGGACGCGGCGAGCAGGACGATGGAGCTCGTCGCGCACGAGGCCAGGCCCGCACGATAGAGCCATCCCGGGGAGACCTCGTCGCCACTGCCGCCGAGGGCGACGGGCAGGTCGGTCTGCACCTCGCGACCGTTCGGATGCCGGCAGACGACACGCAAGGCATGGCCCTGGCCGCTCCAGCTCGCGAAAGCCGTCGCGTCGTCCGACAGTCCGGCCTCCGGCCGCCGCCGCAATACCTTCTCTAGACGCGCCAAGGCGTCAGCCACCGCTCGCAGGTCCATCGCCATGCTCCTTGCCGGGACGATGCCGCATTGTGCGGCTCGGCGCGACGCCGCGGGCGGTGCGTTTGCCGGTTCGGACGCACTGCCAGGTCGCGCGGACGCTCGGTCAGGACGCACCCCACGTTCCGGTTGTCCACTGGATGCACGTCCATTCCAGGAGACCTTCATGAATGCCCCTACCGATCTCGCCGCCCTCAAGACCCGCCAGCAGGCCGCCTGGGCCAGCGGGGACTACGCCGTCGTCGGCACCACGTTGCAGATCGTCGGCGAGCAGCTCGCCGAGTCGTGCGAGATCGGCTGGGACCAGCGCGTGCTCGACGTCGCCGCCGGCAACGGCAACGCGACGCTGGCCGCGGCGCGCCGCGGTGCCCGGGTGACGTCGACGGACTACGTCGCCGCGCTGCTCGACCGCGGCGCCGAGCGGCTGGCCGCCGAGCGCCTCGAGGCCACCCTGCAGGTCGCCGACGTCGAGGCCCTGCCGTTCGCCGACGGCCAGTTCGATGCCGTGGTGTCCACCTTCGGCGCGATGTTCGCCCCCGACCAGCCACGCGCCGCGGCCGAGATGCTGCGCGTCTGCCGGCCTGGCGGCCGCATCGGCCTGGCGAACTGGACGCCGGACAGCTTCATCGGCCGGCTCTTCAAGACGCTCGGGCGGCACCTGCCGCCACCGCCGGGCGTCTCGTCGCCGGCGCTGTGGGGGGACGAGGCGCACGTGCGCGCGCTGTTCGGCGATCGTTCGAGCGCGCTGGTGGCCGTGCGCCGCACGTTCAACTTCCGCTACCGCTCCGCGGCGCACTTCGTCGAGGTCTTTCGCAACTGGTACGGACCGGTGCACAAGGCCTTCGCGGCGCTGCCGCCGGACAGTGCGTCCGCGCTCGAGCGCGACCTGCTGGCATTGCTGGAAGAGATGAACGTCGGCGGCACGTCGACCCTGACGGTGCCGAGCGCCTACCTCGAGATCGTCGCCAGGCGAGCCTGACACGGACGATCGCGCCCGGGGATTCGAGGTGAGCCAGCAGTCCGCGCGTACCCGGCCGCTTCAGGCCGCCCTGGAGAGCAACGGCAGGCCGCGCGGTTGCGACGCCCGCAACGCCTCGATCTGCTCGGCCAGGAACAGCGCGTCGCGCGCCACGCCGGAGAAGCGCCCCGACCCCCACGTGTGCAGCCACGGCAGGCCCAGGAAGTACAGGCCGGCCTGCGCGGTGACGCCGCGCACGTGGACCGGGTGACCGCGGCCGTTGAACACCGGCGCCTCGAGCCAGGAGAAGTCGGGCTGGAAGCCGATGCACCAGATCACGGAGGTGATGCCTGCGGCCGCCAGGTCGAGCGACTCGCGCTCCTCGGGCACGTTCCAGACCGGCTCGTAGACGCTGGCGGGCGGCGCGGCCAGACCGCGCTGCGCGATGAACTTGTCGATGGACGCGTTGATGCCGTTGTAGATGCTGTCGGCGTGCGCGAGGTTGCTGGCCAGGTCGGGGGCGAAACGCAGCACGTTGCCGTCCAGGCCCTTCAGGAGGCCGTACAGCTGCATGCCCTCGGCCGCGAAGCGGCGCAGGTCGATGTCGCGGCCGCCGTCGCGGCCGGTGACGTAGTGGTTGGTGTTGTCGCGCACGCCTTCGCGCAGCGGATGCCGGCCCACGGGCATGTCGTAGTAGTCCATCTCGGCGAGCCAGTCCACGACGTCCTTGCCGCGGTAGAAGCGCGCACAGCGCGGCGCGTCGCCGGTCGCCAGCACCACCCGGCGGCCGGCGAGGTGCAGGTCCTCCGCGATCTGCGAGCCCGACTGGCCGTTGCCCACCACCAGCACCGCGCCGTCGGGCAGCGACTGCGGATTGCGGTATTGCTCGGAGTGCAGCTGCACGATGCCCGCCGGCAGGCGTTCGGCGAGCCGCGGCACGATGGGCACGTGGTAGCCGCCCGACGCGACCACCACCTGGTCGGCGGTGAGCACGCCACGCGCCGTCTCGATGGCATAGCCGCCCTCCTCGCGCGTGCTCACCCGGGTGGTCGCGCAATGCGTGAGCAGGGGCGCGTCGACCAGCTTCACGAACCCCGCCAGGTACTCGATGATCTCGTGCTTGCGCATGAAGCCGTGCGGGTCGTCGCCGGCGTACTCCCAACCCGGCAGCCTGCACTGCCAGTTGGGCGTGACCAGGCAGAAGCTGTCCCAGCGCTGGTCGCGCCAGGCATGCACCGGGTCGTGCTTCTCGACCACGAGGTGATCGATGCCGCGCTGCTGCAGGTAGTGGCTCAGCGACAGGCCGGCCTGGCCGCCGCCGATGACGACGACGGCGTGATGTCGGGAGGTGGAATTCATGCGGGGTTCTCCAATCGGGGAAGTCATTCTTCGAAGCCGAGCAGCTCCACTTCGGAGTGCTCGTCGAACGTTGCGGCGACGGCCTCGATCGCGGCCAGCTGGTCCAGCGCCATCGAGCACGCGAAGCCGAACTTGGCCCGCACGCGCTCCGACGCCACGTTGAGCGCCGTGCGCACCTCGCTCATGAAGACCGGCAGCGGATAGCGCGCGCCCGGCGAGAAGTGGTCCTTGATGACGAGCGACGGCGAATAGCAGCGCATCTCCCGGGCGTCGGGCCAGCGGAGGTGGAAGTGCATGGCGGGCATGGCGTGGCCTTTCAGTCGTGGGACGTGAGTTCGGTTCGGGCGCGGGCGAGTGCGCGGTGCGCGCGGTACAGCGCCTCGTGGTCGCCGGCGCTGCGCTGCCAGCTGAAGCGTTCGCACACCGCCGGCGTGGCCGCGGCCAGCGCGGCGCGGTGGCGCGGGTCCAGCGCGCGACGCATCGCCTGCGCGATCGATTCGAGGGACGTCGGGTCGGCCCAGCAGGCGTGGTCGACCTGCTCGTCCGAGTCCAGGTATTCGGTGAACGGGGCCAGCCGGGACACGACCACGGGCGTGCCGCAGGCCAGGGCCTCCAGCACCACCAGGCCGAAGCCCTCGCGCAGCGACGGCATGGCCACCGCGTCGGCCAGGCGCATGAGCGCGGGCATCTCGGCATCGGGCACCTGCCCCGTGATCACGACGTCCTGGCCAGCGCCCGCCGCCAGCCCGCTGGCGGCCAGCGCCGATCGGAACTGCTGCGCGTAGCGGTCGTGATCCAGCAGGCTGGCGCCACCGACGATCGCCAGTTGCGCGCCCGGACGCGTTTCGCGCACGCGCGCGAACGCCTGCAGCGTGCGCACGGTGTTCTTGCGTTCCTCGACGCCGCCCACGGCCAGGAACAGGGGCGCGCCGGGGCGCAGCCCGTGCCGCAGGGCCACGTGCGCGTCGCGCGCGCCCGGCGCTCGTGCGTGGCGCGCGAGATCGACGCCGTTGTTCACCAGCGTGGTGGACACGCCATGCTCGGCCTGCAGCCGGTCGCACCAGGTGCGGCTGACGCACAGCACCTGGCTCGCCTGCGCGAAAGCGCGCTGCTGCCAGGCCATCAACCGGGGCTCGTCGAAAGCGTCCAGGTGGTGCACCGTGCGCAGGAAGCCGTCGATCTCGCCGCGCTCCACCAGGTCGGCCAGTGCGTTGCCGCCGATCGCGTCCTGCGCGTGCAGCACGTCGAAGCGCTGCGACCGGATGCGGCGCGACAGGTGGTCGACGAAGGCCGCGCGGCGCGTGGCGACCATCTCGACGACGCCGGGATGGCCCGCGGCGACCGCCACCAGCTCGATGGCGCAGCGCGTCGGCCTGAACATGGCCTGGCCCGGCGCCGCCGGCGCGAACACCGTCACGCGGTGGCCGCGCGCGTGCAGCGCGTCGGCCAGCTCCAGCGTGTGCACGACGCCGCCGCGCGGGTTGACGGAGTGGGTCAGCAGCGCGATGGCCAGCCTGGCGGAGTCACGCATGCGCGGGCTCCAGGCGCTGCGGCTCGCGCGCGGTGATGAAGGTCTCGGCAGCGAGATCCCACATCAGCGCACGCGCGTCGCCGTCGCGCAGCCACAGGCGCGGCGCCGCGGTGACCTCGCCCACGGCGGCGCAGGCGATGCCCGCAGACTCGAAGTGCGAGCCCACCGCGGCCACGTTGCCGGGCCGCACGCTGAACACGAAGCCGAAGCTCGGGAACGAGGCCAGCCAGCGCTCCAGCGCCACGCCGGGCGGCCGCGGGATCGCCTGCACGTCGATCACCGCGCCCACCTTCGAGCACTCGAGCAGCATCAGCACCGTGCCGATCGCGCCGGCGTTGCTGATGTCCTTGGCGGCGTCGCACAGGCCGCTCTCGGCCAGCGCGGGCAGCAGTTCGATGTCTGCGCGCAGCCGCGCCGCGGGCGCGCTCGTCGACGCGTTCCAGAACGGGTGCGGCTCCTCGTACGCGCCGCGCAGGTCGATCGCCATCATCAACGTGTCGCCCGCGCGCGCCGCGAAGCTCGACAGGAGCGCCTTCGCGCGGCCCAGGATGGCGACGGCGAGCTGTCCGCGGTCGCTGCGGCTGTTGCTGTGGCCGCCGACGATGGGCACGCCGTAGCGGGTGGAGGCCTGCGCCATGCCCTCGAGCACCGCCTGCGCGCCCTCGGCGCCGCGGCTCCACAGCGCGTCGACGACCGCGACCGGCCGGCCACCCATGGCGCAGATGTCGCTCACGTTGACCATCACGCCGCAGTAGCCCGCGAACCAGGGCATCGCCTGCACGAAGTCGTCGAGAAAGCCTTCGATGGCGAACAGCAGCCAGCCGCCGCCGACGGGATCGGGAATGGCCGCGCAGTCGTCGCCCACGGCCACCGCCTGCGCGAGGTCGGCGGCGCCGCCCGGCAGGGACCGCACGAGCGTGTCCATCACGCCGGCGATGTCGCGCTTGTGCGCGAACCCGCGGCCGGCACGCAGGGTGGCCGCCAGCTGGCCGAGCTCCTCGTGGGTCATGCCGCGGCCCTCGCGCTGCTGGTCACGAATCCGGTCAGCGGGTCGTGGCAAGGCGGGTAGTGCGCGAGGTCGGCCTGCATCAGCACATGCGCACGCCCGTGCAGGGACTCGTCGCGCAGCGCGCGCCAGTGCAGCGACTCGAACAGCGCCCGGTTCTGCTGCTGCACGTGCGCCAGGAACACGTTGCACCCGCGTGCATGGGCGCTGGTCACCGCCAGCCGGATCAGCGTCGCGCCGAGGCGGCCGAACTTGCGGTAGCGCGCCTGCACCGCCAGGCGCGAGCCCCACCACACGCCGTCGCCCTCCTCGGCAGCATGGATGCGCACCGTGCCCACCACCTGTTCGGGCATGCCGCCGACGCACGACAGCGCCACCAGTGGCTGCGCACGGGCGTCGATCGCATCGAGGTCGTCGTGCTCGAACACGTGTTGCTCGTCGCAGAAGACCGCGCGGCGCAGCCGGCGCGCCTCGTTGATCTCCCAGCCGCCGTCGGCCCACTTGACGCGGAACTCGCAGGGCGCGAAGGCGGTCGGCAGCTCGCACCAGGGCGTGCGGGTGGTGTCCATGGCATTCAGCTTTCGTAGACGGACAGCGACGAGCACGCGCCGCACTTGCCGCAGCCGGCCTTGATGTCGGACGAGCGCAGGTTGGCCGCGCCCACCATCGCCCCCAGTGGCTGCAGCACCGAGCGCATGAACTCCGGCGACGGCGCGGGGTGGTCCTCCAGCGGCGTGCCGCTGATCGGCACGAACGGCACGACGAAGGGATAGACGCCGAGGGCGAGCAAGGTCTCGCACATCGCGAGGATGGCTTCGCGCGTGTCGCCCAGCCCGGCCAGGATGTAGGTGCTGACCTGGCCGCGCCCGAACACGTCCACGGCGGCCGCGAAGCTCTCCAGGTAGCGCGCGATCGGCACGCTGGCCTTGCCGGGCATGATGCGGTCGCGCACGTCGGGCGAGACCGCCTCCAGGTGCATGCCCAGCGTATCGATGCCGGCGTCGCGCATGCGCGCGAACCAGGCGTCGGTGTCGGGCGGTTCGCACTGGGCCTGGATGGGGATGTCCACGGCCGCGCGGATGGCGCGCGCGCTGTCCACCAGCACCTGCGCGCCGCGGTCGGGCGTGGGCGGCGTGCCGGTGGTCATCACCATGTGCCTGACGCCGTCCAGCCGCACCGCGGCCGCCGCGACCTCGGCCAGTTGCGCGGGCGTCTTGTGGGCGATCGTGCGTCCGGCCGCCAGGCTCTGGCCGATCGCGCAGAACTGGCAGGTCTTCGTGCGGCTCTGGTAGCGGATGCAGGTCTGCAGCACGGTGGTGGCCAGCACGTCCGCGCCGTGCAGCGTGGCGATGTGCGAGTAGGGCACGCCGTCCGCCGTCTTCAGGTCGTAGAAGCGCGGCGCCTTCGGGAACGCGATGCTCCCGATCGGGATGCTGCCGCGCGTCAACGCGCTGCGGCCCTGCGCGTCGGGCGCCTGCGCGACGAACGGCGAGTTCCACGCGCTGGAGGTGTGCACCGGCACCATGATCGTGTGGCCGTCGACGGTGACGGCCTTGTGGTCGGACGGCCCGGCGCCGCCGCGCCGGCTGGCGACGCCGCCGTTCGGCGACGCCGGCTCAGCCAGCCGCAACCCGAAGGATTGCAGCTCGGTCATCAACTGGCGGGCCTGGGGCGAAAGCGTGCGGATCGGTTCGGTCGTCGTTGTCATGGTCGGGGCTCCGGAAGGTGTCGGCGAACATCGGCGTCGACGTGGCGACGGGTCGGTCGTTGACGAGAAGGCTCAGCAACTCGGGGCGCGCGTAATGGCCCACCGAATCCATCATTCGCTTGCGCTTGGTGATCAGGGCCATGTCGAGGTCCGCCACGACCATGCCCTCGCCTTCGCGCAGCGGCGGGGCCAGGTGCACGCCCTCGGGCGACACGATCGCGGTGTTGCAGCCGCCGCGCAGCGCCTTCTGCAGGCCGGCGTCGGCCGTGATGGCGGTGATCTGCGCATCGGTCAGCCAGCCGGTGGCGTTGACGACGAAGCAGCCGGCTTCCAGCGCGTGATGGCGGATCGTCGCCTCGATCTGGTCGGCGAAGATCGGCCCCACCAACGAGCCGGGGAACTGCGCGCAATGGATCTCCTCGTGCTGCGTCATCAGCGCGTAGCGGGCCAGCGGGTTGTAGTGCTCCCAGCAGGCGAGCGCGCCGACCTTGCCGACGCGCGTGTCCACGACCTTCAGGCCGGATGCATCGCCCTGGCCCCAGACCATGCGTTCGTGGAAGGTCGGGGTGAGCTTGCGGCGCTTGAGCATCAACGAGCCGTCGGCGTCGAAGATCAGTTGCGTGTTGTAGAGCGAGCCGACGTCGCGCTCGTTGACGCCGAGGACGACCACCATCGCGTGCGCCCGCGCGCGCTGCGCCACCGCGTGCGTCACCGGCCCGGGCACGACCACCGCGCGCTCGTAGAGCCGCAGGTGGTCTGCACCCATCTGCACCGGCGGCTTCACGAACGAGAAATACGGGTAGTACGGCAGGAACGTCTCCGGGAAGACGATCAGCTGGACGCCTTGCGCGGCGGCGCGGTCGATGGCCTCGCAGACCTTGTTGAGCGTGCCGTCGGGCGCGTCGAAATCCGGCGCGATCTGCACGGCCGCGACGCGGACGATTCGGGGAGTCGCCATGGTGGCCTCGGCGACGCTCAGAGCGTCCAGGTATCGAGGATGAACGCGTTGGCCTTGCGGTGCAGCAGCACCAGGTCCAGCACGTCGAGCGGGTTGATCGGGCGGATGCCTTCGATCAGCGCGCCTTCGCCATGGCCGTAGAGCGCCTGCAGCGCGAAGCGGCACGCGTAGACCTTGCCGCCTTCGGCGATGAACTTGGCGATCTGGTTGTTGAAGTTCTGGTGGCCCGGGAAGGCCTCGGCACCCAGCGTCGGGAAGCCGCGCTGCACGCCCAGCGTCACGCCGGGCCCGTACAGCAGGATCGAGGTCTCGAAGCCCTTGCGCTGCAGCCGCGTGGCCTGCAGCAGGTTGACGAAGCCGATCGAGCCTTCGAAGGCGACCGTGTGGAAGGTGACGAGCGCCTTCTCGCCGGGCTCGGCCTTGACGTCCTCGAAGACCTTCTCTTCATAGTCGACGAGGAAGTCGCCGGTGTGGTTCGGGGCTTTGGTGACTTTGGGCATGGGGAACTCCGTTGGATGGAAAGGGCGGTTGAGGACTTGCGCGCCCTCCTTCCAATGCACGCCACATGCCATTGCGGATCGATCTCGACCCCCTTGAATGCAATCAAGTCGCGATCAATTCCATCCGCCGCGCCCTGCATTGCCGAAACTTTTTTCCGACACCTCCGTCGAGAGGCTCGACAGGGTCCTTTCCCGGCCTCCAGCGCCGAAAAATTCGCACCTTCCCGAGGCAATGAGGTGCGATCAATGCCTCCCATCAATCGTTACGAAGGCACCAGGAGCGAGCGTCACGGGGCCCAGGGCTCTGGCACGCAACCTGCGTCCAGGCCTCGTTGATTGCACCTTCGATGCAATCAGAAGATGCAATCAAGTCCAACGCCCCGAAAGCCCGCCATGCCCGTCGACAAGTTGTCCGCCCACTGGCTGCGCCGCATCGCGGTCGGCGACCGGCCGGCCTATCTCCTGATCGCCGAACTCATCGCCGAGGACGTGCGCACCGGCCGGCTGAGCGCGCGCGACCGCCTGCCCAACCTGCGCGAGCTCGCGCTGGAGCTCGATCTCAACTACACGACCGTGGCCCGCGCCTATGCCGAGGCGCGCAGGCGCGGCCTGGTCGATTCGCGCCCGGGCATGGGCACGTTCGTGCGGGGCCACGCGCCGGCGCTGCCCCTGCGCGGCGGCAGTGGCGCCGAGATGACGATGAACATGCCGCCCGAACCGCAGGATCCCGCGCTGGTCGCCCGCATGCAGTCGGGCGCCGCCGACCTGCTGGCCAACGCCGACCCGTACGCGCTGCTGCGCTACCAGGACTTCGGCGGCACGCCCGAGGATCGCGCGGCCGCCGCGGCGTGGCTGGGCCACCGTCTGCCCGGCTGCGACATGGCGCGCGTGCTGGTGTGCCCGGGCATCCACGGCGTGCTGGCCGCGCTGGTCTCGCAGCTGGCGCGGCCCGGGGAGATGATCTGCGTGGAGTCGCTCACCTACCCCGGCATCAAGGCCATCGCCACGCAGCTGGGCGTGCAGCTGCACGCGCTCACGCTGGACGACGACGGGCCGAGTGCCCAGGAGTTCGAGCTCGCCTGCAAGACGCTCAAGCCGAAGGCGCTGTACTGCAATCCGACGATGCTGAATCCGACGTCAGCCACGATGTCGCGCGCGCGGCGCGAGGCGCTCGCCGACATCGCGCTGCGCTTCGCCATCCCGATCATCGAGGACGACGCCTACTCGATGCTGCCGCGCGAGGCGCCGCCGACCCTGGCATCGCTCGCCCCCGAGCTCACCTACTACGTCACCGGCTTCAGCAAGTGCCTCGGCGCGGGCCTGCGCACCGCCTTCGTGCGGGCGCCCACCGAGCGCGCCGCGCAGCGCCTCGCGGGCGCGCTGCGCGCGACGACGGTGATGGCCTCGCCCATCACCACGGCGCTGTCCACGCGCTGGATCATCGACGGCACGGCCCTCGCCGTGCGCGACGCCGTGCGCAGCGAATCGATGGCGCGCCAGGCGCTGGCCACGAAGCGCCTGGGCAAGTACGGCTTCACGGCGCACCCGGAGGGCTTCCACCTGTGGCTGCCGCTGGCATCCTCCTGGAGCGTCGTCGAGTTCGCCTCATGGCTGCGCACCAAGGGCGCCGGCGTCGTCGCCAGCGCGGCGTTCTCCACCGACGGCGATCCGCCCGACGCGGTGCGGATCTGCCTCGGCGGCCCGATATCGCGCGAGCAGTGCGACGACGCACTGGCGCTGGTCGCCGACACCCTGGAGCACCCGCGGCATCCGCATGCGACGGTGATGTAGTCGCCCCCGGGCCGCCGGACGCTC
>Ga0302154_10000535_pt1 | contig 35343 bp, 30 predicted proteins | sample I_Bog_N2_3_FD_193507 | JGI IMG/M metagenome (GOLD analysis project Ga0302154, IMG submission 193507) | Peat permafrost microbial communities from Stordalen Mire near Abisko, Sweden - I_Bog_N2_3 | ecosystem: Environmental > Terrestrial > Soil > Wetlands > Peat | place: Sweden: Abisko, Stordalen... | reverse complement strand
GCCGAGGATTGAGCGGGCCGGAACCAGCGAACGGCCCATTCCTGCAGCATAAGAAGACAAACCAGGAACGCGGGCCGTCAGAGGATCGGGCCAGGTGAGAGTCACGCCGACACCGGCCGTTGGCCAAGGCGGGTCGAAAACCGCAGAAGGTAACCATCCGGGTCGGCAACAACGAATTGCCTATGGCCGTTCTCGATCTCGTTTCGTCGATACCACCGCTCTTCCAGCGGAATGACGATGGTGAATTCCGCAGCCTGAACACGGCTGTGCAGGCGGTCCACTGCAGCCACTTCGATCATGAAGTTCACGCCTCGGCCATACGGATACTCAAGCGGTGCCGTCCGGAAGCGTCGGCCAGGTCCGGCAGCTTCCTCAAGCATCAGATGCACACCATCGAGGGTGAGGAAGGCAAAGCGCTCCTCGGGGCGGTCGTACAACACCGTGAAGCCTACCACCCCGACGTAGAAGGCCAGGGAGCGATCAAGGTCCGACACATCGAGTTCAGGGATTAGGTGGCCCATTGTGTGGTCACTCCGAGATTCCTTGATGCGTCCGCTTCTACCCTGCGGGTCTCCCCTCGGTCGAGACCCGCAGGCAGCCGCACAGTACGCCATTCCGACAGGGTTCATCGTGCGGAATTCCGCCTCAGTTCGGCCGCTCGGCCGACCGCCCGTGGGGATCACCTGATTTCCAACGCCGCCGCAGCCAAACATGATACGCTGCACCCGCGACTTGTGGCCGATTCTTGCCGCCTGCCTGCGGCTGCATTCTTGCTCTGTCCGCTTATGCTGCAAAAATGGGCCGTTCATTCCGGCCCTGATGACCCCGCCTGACGGCGCGAGAGCGCCAGTGTCGCAACCCCCGTGTCGCGGTCGCGATCAGTAGCGCGACGCCGGCGGCGGCCGGGGCGGCATCATCCGCCAGAGCTGAATCGCGGCCGCGAGCCAGCCCAGCGCCAGCACGCAGAAGACCAGCGACCACAGGGGATGTTGATTATGCCGGGTCGAAAAATTCGTCAGCACCACCAGCGCGAGCGCGCCAACCATCAAACCAAGGCGCAGGTTCCAGATATTATGGCGCGCCTGGAAATGCCGGTACTGGTGGGCCAGCAAGAAAAACGAGACGACAAACAACAGGATGGTGATCCAGGCCAGGATCATGGCGGTTTACGCCCGGTGCCCGGTCGTCATGACCGATCCCCGCCGATCAGGCAGCGACCCTGACCGGGCAACGCGGCCTTGGACAAAACGGGCCGGCCAGGCCTCATTCCGCCTTTGCGGCGGTCCGCCGCAGCACCACGCCGACCAGGTCGCCGACGTTCTCGAGCTCGTCCAGTTCCAGGGCGTCGATCTCGATATCATACAGGCCCTCGATGGTGACGATGATTTCGACAAACTTGAAGGAATCCCAACCGGCGATCGTCGCCGCGCTGGATCCGGCGTCAAGCACGATCGTCTCATTGCGGAAGACCTGCCGGAACAGGCGCGTCAGCTCGGCGTAAACTTCGGCTTCGGTCATGCACGTCTTCCTGTTGGAATCAAGCGGGGGTGGAGGCCGGCGCGACCTCGGCGGCGAGGATGGCCTCCAGTTTGTCATTCTCGTTGCGTGGGATCTGGCCGGTCTCGCGGATCGTTTCGGGGATCGCGTGCTGCTCGATATGGTCAGCCATCGCCAAACGCAGGGCCGCTTCGTCGAGGGGGGCGCTGTCGCGCCGCTCCACCAGGGCGGCCAGCCCCTCGCCGCGCTTGAAAACGCAGACCGTCGGCCAGCCGCAGGTTCGGATCGCGGCGGCGACCTCGTCCAGCTCGATCCGGAAGCCGCGCACCTTCACCTGGAAGTCGATCCGTTCCTTGAAAAAAACCAGACCGTGGCGCCGGTTTCCAGCGGACGGAACACCGCAGCGGACCGTTCGGGATCGTTCCAGTAGCCGTCGGCCAGTTGCGGGCCGGTGATTACCAGCTCGCCCTCATCGGGGTGCGATCCCCCGACCAGGTGCAGCCCCATGTCCGCGATCGCCTCGCCCAGCGCCACCGACGTGGTGCAGACGGCTTCGTAGTCCGATGCGGTCAGCCGCAGATGGGTCATCGACACCGTTGCCTCGGTCGGGCCATAGGTGTTGTTCACCGCCACGTCGGGGCGCGCGGCAAAAATGGCGCGCAGTTGCTCGCGCAGCAGCGGCTCGCCCAGGAAATTGAACAGCCGCACCGACCGCAGCATCGCGGTCGTCACTTCGCCGGCCTGCATCATCAGGTTGACCACGCTGGGCACCGAGTTCCAGACGGTGATGCCCTCCCGCTGGATCATCCGGGACGGCATCAGCCGGTCGCTGGCGCCGGCGATGGGGAACAGGGTGGCGCCCTGGCAGAGCGCGCCATAGATGTCGGTCACGGAGACGTCGAAGGCGATGTTGGGATGCTGCGACACAAGGTCTTCCGGCCGCACGATATCCGCATCGATCGCCCAGGATACGTAATGGTTCAGCGCGGTTCGGGAGACCATCACGCCTTTCGGCAGGCCGGTCGAGCCGGAGGTGAACATGACATAGCCCATCGGATGCCGGCTGCCGTGCCCCGCGAACAGCGGCACATCCGGCAGGGCCGCCGGGTCCAGGACGGTCGCTTTGGGCGCGGCCCCGGCCAGGCTGGCGCGCAGGGCCGGGGTGGCGAGGATGATGTCGGGCTGCAGCAGGCCGGCGATGCGGCACAGTTTCTCGACCGGTGCGGCGGTGTTGAGCGGGGCGTAATAGCCGCCCGCCAGGCCGGCGGCGAACATCGCGGCATAGGCGTCGGCGCCCTGCGGCAGGCCGATCAGCACGCGCGGGTTCGCCACACGCGCGAAAACCGCGGCGAAATGCCGCACCCGCTGTTCCAGGGCGGCATAGGTCAGGGTGCGGCCGCGGCCGCCGATTGCCAAGTGGTCCGGACGTGCCGCGGCGCGGTCGAGAAACAGGCTGACGACATCCTGGATGATCATGGGCGGGTCCTGCTACACGATGCCCACCCGCAGCAGGTCGTGGACGTGGATCAGCCCGACCGGCTTGCCGTCCTCGACCACGAAGATGCAGGTGATGCGCGATTTGTTCATATGCGCCAGCACCTCGACGGCCAGCACGTCGGGGCCGACGCTGTGCGGGCGTTGTCCCATCACCGCGGTCACCGGCCCGTCCACGAAGCCGCGCCGGAACGCGCGCCGCAGGTCGCCGTCGGTCAGCACCCCGATCAGCAGGCCCTGCTCATCGACCACGCCGGTGATGCCGAAGCGCTTCGAGGTCATCTCGACGATCGCATCCGACAGCCCCGCCGAGGATGGCACGACCGGCAGTTCGGGGCCGCTGTGCATGACGCTCTGGGCTTTCGACAGCCGGGCCCCCAGCTTGCCGCCGGGGTGAAAGCGCTGGAAGTCGGTGGAGGTGAAGCCGCGCCGTTCCAGCAGGAAGACCGCGAGCGCATCGCCCATCACCATCTGCATGGTGGTGGATGTGGTGGGCGCGAGGCCGTTCGGGCAGGCCTCCTGCGAGGTCGGCAGGAACAACCCGACATCGGCGGCACTGCCCAGCGCGCTGCCGCGGCGGGAGGTGATGGCGATCAGCTTGACCCCGAAACGGCGGGTATAGGCGACGATATCGGACAGTTCCGGCGTTTCCCCCGACCACGACAAGGCCAGCACGACGTCGTCGGTGCGGATCATGCCGAGATCGCCATGGCTGGCCTCGGCGGGATGGACGAAGTGGCTGGGCGTGCCGGTGGAGGCGAAGGTGGCGGCGATCTTGCGCCCGATATGGCCCGACTTGCCCATGCCGGTGACGACGACGTTGCCGCCGGCGGCTTCGATGATATCGGCGGCCGTGTTGAAGGCTTCACCCAGTTCGCCGCGCAGCGCCTGCTCGACGGCTTCCAGGCCGCGCTGTTCGATTTCCAAGGTGCGAACGGCGCTTTGACGAGCCGCGGCGATCCGTCCTGCGTCTGGAGCAGATGGCGTGGCAGGCTGCGTGAGGGACGCTTCCAACATGTGATTTTACGGTCCTGTGGATGGCTTGGAACGTGGTTCGGGATGGCTGCCGGACCGGGTTGCGGTGTGCGGCCCTGATCCTACACGACCGGGTGGTCCGGTATCCACAACGATCTCCAGAGGGCGCGCCGGGTGCGGTCACATCGGCGGGAGGGTCGGAACCAGGGCGGCTACAGCTTCTGGTACAGCGCCAGATGCGCGTCGATGATCGCATCCATGGAGTGGGCCTTGCGGGCCGTGCAGGTGACGTCGATCAGCAACTGCCGGTCGTCGGCGAGCCGCTTCAGCAGCGATGCCAGCGCCATGGCATTGCCGACCGGAAAATGGAATCCGTCGATGCCGTCTCGTACTTTTTCGGCCATGCCGCCGATGTCGGAGCAGATGACCGGCCGGCCGTTGCGCAGCGCTTCCTGGATCACCAGCGGCGAATTCTCCCACCAGACCGATGGCATGATGATCACGTCAACCGATTGCATCAACGCGTCCACCCGGGTTTCATCGTACGGGCCGTTCAGCCGGACGTTCTGGCCGATCTTTTCCATGCGTTCCTGCAATTCCTTTTGGAATTCGGCAGGCTGGTTGCGGTAGTCGCCGAAGATCTCGAAGCTGATATCCAGGCGTTCCTCCTTGTCGAGCTGGCTGGCGGCTTCGAACAGGACATTGACGCCCTTGAGGAACGACATCTGGCCGAAGAATCCGGTGCGCAGTGGGCCCTTGATCTCGACCGAACGAAAATTCTCCCGCACCAAAGGCGGCCGGATCAGATTCTCGATGACCGAGACACGGTTTGGCGGCATCCCCCAGGCAATGTATCGGTCGGCCAGGAACTGGCTGGGCGATACGAAGTGGTCGACGAAATTGAAAAAATGTTCGATGTAGCGCTTGCGCAGGAAGAAATCCGACTCGCTGAATTCCTGGAAACATTCGATGCAGCGCGCCGGGTTGGCCTTGTAGCACAGGGTACGGTTCGGGTTGGTGACCATCTGGCCATGGTGGTTGCAGATCGCGAGATATTCATGCAAAGTGACAACGACCCGAGCGCCTGGCAGGATGCGCTTGACCAGGGCGAAGGCTTCGACACCCAGATTGATGTAGTGGTGGAAATGCACGATGTCAGGCTGGGTTTCCATCAGCAGGTCGGCGAAGGCCTCCGGGAAGCGCGGATCGCGGTTGGAGAATTTGAACCAGTCGAATTCCCCGACGGAATATAAGTACTCCCCGGCACCGAAAGGCTGGGAGATCGGAACCTCGGACCGCGTCCGGCGCCGGTCGCAGCCCACGAACCAGGCATGGCTGCCCGCGCGCGCCGCGATCCCGTGATATAACTGGTAGGCGGCGATTTCCGCGCCACCCTTGGATATCTCGGGGTGGCTGTGCGAGATGATCATGATCCGCGGTTGGGTTTCCACGGCGACGGGCGGCAGGACGAAGCCGGCCTCCGCGATGTCGGATGCGTCCGGCGGCGCGGCGTTCAAAACCTCGGTCATCGGTTCGGTGGGCCCATGGTGATTTGGCGGTCGATCACCGGCCCGTTGCGCAGCGGATGGACCGCGATCAGGTCCGCCCAACGCTTCTGATGCACCCAGGCATTGTACAGCGTCAGGTTCATCCGCCAGGTTTGTGCCGATGACGCCTGCGACTTGCGTTCCAGGTGATACATCTGGACGTCCAGATCAACCGCGCTGTTCAGCCCCTTTTCATATAGCTTCAGACACAGGTCGGTATCCTCGAAATCACCGATCACGTAGGATTCGTCGAACCCTTTCATTTCCACCGCAAGATCGCGCCGCATCAGCATGCAGGCGCCGGTGATGCAGATGTGGCGGCGCAGGCCGGTCTGGCCCGACGGCCGCATGCCCTTGCGCGGATGATCGGGGAACAGCCAGTTGCCGAATTCCGGCAGGGGCTTGAACAGCATGCCTTCGTGCTGCACGGCGCCATCGCCGTACAGCAGCAGGGGCCCCACCATGCCCAGGTCCGGATTGTCTTCCAGCCGCTGCGCCAGTTGTTCCAGCCAGTCGAGCGGCCCCGGAAACACGTCGGAGTTCATGTAGCAGATATAAGTGCCGTTCGCCGCCCGCAGCCCGACATTATTCGCCGGCGCAAACCCCACATTTTGCTCCATTAACAAAGCTCGGAATGGAATTTGAAATCGGGCATGCACCGAATTGAACAGCCGTTCGGCTTCACGCCGTTTCGGCGGATCGTCCAGGACATAGATAAATTCACACTCGTACGCGCCGGGATGACTGGACATGAACGCCATCTGGTACTCGACGAAATCCAGGCGCCCGTACAGCGGAATGATCACGGTGAACCGTGGCGACGGATTGACGTGGCCGAATTCCACCGCATCCACACGCGCCCGGTTCGCCAGGCGGTTGCGGTTGAGCAAGTCCACCGCGGGCCCGACCGTTCGGTCGTAGGCTCTGGGCACTTCATTATAACGCACGTCGAAGGCGACCAGCATCCGCTTGATCGCCGCGATCCCATCAAGCTTCGGTGCCGGCAGCTTGCGAAAGCCGACCTCGCGCTGTGTGGTTTCCACCTCCATGTACATGTCCGCGTTGGACAAGGTGGAACACGGCACGTAGCCGATGAAACCGCATTGCGGGTCTTCAAACCCATGTTGGACACCGACCCCGGTGATGACATCCGGACGCGCCAGTTTAATGCAGCTTTCAAAATCGAAAGGCTCGTTCATGGTGTTCGACCGCAGCCGTATGGCACGGACGACGCCGGGCTTGGCCAGCATCCATCCCATGACGGCCAGTCCACCGGGCGGGCAGGCGATCAGCTCGTCGAATTCCAGAAACACGCGATCCGACAGCGCCGACAGCGTATCGACGCCGGTATAGGGATGACGGGTCAGGAATGACAGCAATGCGACGTTGCTCTCAGGTTCGGTGATCTGGCCGATGATCGGGCGCAGGCGCGCGACCAGTTCGGTTTCCCGCAGGCGCTGGCTGGCGGTCGAGGCCCGCACGAATGACGCCACGCCGTCCCGTTGCAGTTCGATCGAGGTCAGGCTGCCGAGGGGACGGCCCGAACCATGCACGAACATGACGAAGCCGATGCCCCGGCCTTCCATGTCGTCGCGCGGATAAAAGCCGGTGACGGTCTCGTCGCTGGCCAGCGTGCCGTCCACGAAGTGCACGCTGACCTTGTCGGGCCCGGCCTCGGAGTCCCAGGACCGCGTCATCCAGCCGCAGAAAAACCAGCCGCCGGACGCCAGATGGTAGCCGCACAGATCGACGAACCCGTCCAGCGTATTCAAGGGCCGCCGCAAACGCCCGTAGCCGCTGGTGGACAGCAGCAGGACCAGCTCACGGCAGTTTTCCGCGTCCGGGTCCAGCAGCAGCAGCGGCCGGACCGAGGCGGCAACGTCCTGGTCCGCCATCTGGCGTGCATTCGATTCGACGAAGATGGTCAGGACTTCGCCAGACAGCCGGATGTCGATGGACACCAGCGCGCCCAGCGGCTGGTGCCTGCCTTGGATATACAGAACCAGGCCTGACCCGCGGCCCAGCAGCCCGTCCCGGTGGTAAAACGCCGAGATGGCCTCCCCGGACAGGTCGCCATTCTTGAAATGCGCGATGAACTTCGGGGCTTGTGCCTCGGTCCAGCGTTCCGAGGACCAGCCGCAGAACACCCACCCGCCGGCCAGCGCGTTATGGCCATAAAAATCGATATGGCCCTCGATCTGGCGGCCATGCAGCAGCAGCAGATAGCTGTGATGCGAAATCCGGTCCTCGTGCCGGCCATGCTCCATGTAGTGCTGCAGCGGCGATTCGCAGACACCATCGGCAATGGCCTGCGCGACGTCGGGAAACGCGCGCAGGTAAATCTCTTCATCGAAAGCGACCGGAACCAGGTCCGGAAGCTCATCCAGATCGCCCCCCGCTTGCGGGTCGCGGTCGGCGGCGGTGCGTCGAATGCCTTGGTCAGCCATTGATCTTGCGCAAAGCGCCTTTCCAGAGATAACCGGGACGCCCCATAAGCATCAGGATAAGCTCGGGGCGGATGTCCCGGGCGAGTATTTCCCCATCGTCATGGCCGGCCTTGTGCCGGCCATCTATGCCAACCCGGCGCCGCGACACCCCCGGGTCCAGCGCCCTGGGGCATGGATGGCCGGGACGCCCGGCATGAATGTGCGGATGCGTCGTCCCGGTCATGGGCGCGCTTCTAGCATGGAACGACCGGCCGTCATCGGAATTGTCCGCCACCTTCCATCGCCTCATGGCCGGCCGCCCGCGACTGTGCCGGTTCCTGTACCACAAGCCATGGATGGCCGATCCACCCGTTGGCGGACAAGGATATTCGGATGTTCCGGCGCACACAACCTTTGCGACACCGGGGCTCACCCGGCTGGCATGCTGGCGCATGCCGCCAGCGCCCCCGGGCATCATAAACGCATCATAATCCTTGTGATGCCCCGGATTTTATGGCTCATGCGGCCCGCCGTGCATAATCCCTCACCCCGCCGCCGCCGCCGTCCCGAAGACCGCAGCTTCGCATGCTGATCTTCGAGGATGAGCATATCCGGGTCATGCACCGCCCCGGCGCCACGCCCTGGGCGCTGCTGACCTTCAACGTCATCGATTTCCGCTTCCCGGCCCCGCGCTTCTGGGGCGACCGGTTCGTCGAACGCGCCGGCCTCAGCGCCTTCGGCTTCGTCGCCCGCGTCCCCAACTGGTTCCCGCGCGCCTCGATGGAGCGGGCGGCGGCGGCGATCGCGCCGCAACTGGCGGCCTATCCGGACCGGGTGATGTACGGCCACTCCCAGGGCGGCTACGCGGCACTGAAATATTCGGCCCTGCTGGGCGCGCGCACGGTGATCTCCTCCTGCCCCCAGGCCACGATCGACCCGCGGGAGGTGCCCGACGATCCGCGCTTCCACCGCTATTTCCGGCTGGACCTGCATGGCGGGATGCATGTCGACGATCAGGTCATCGGCACGCCCTTCATCCTGTACGACCCGTTCGAGCAGGTCGATGCCATGCACGTGCGCCGCATCCAGGCGCTGGTGCCGCAGGCGCGCCTGGTGCCGGTCTATCTGACGCAGCACAGCGCGATCACCGTGTTCGCCCACACCGAAACCGGGCTGGCGCTGATCGATGCCTGCCGGCGCGACGAGCTGCCGGCGCTGACGGCGCTGGCGCGCCGGTCCCGCCGGCACCACTGGCTGCGGGTCCGCGGCGCCACCCTGGCGGCAACGTCCCGGCAACTCGCCTGGGGCGACCGCATCCTGCGGACCTATGGCCATCTCATGCCGCCCACGGAACGGGACGCCGTGCCCGCCGCGCAGGCCACCCTGCTGCAGGGGCTCGGCCGCTTCGCCGAAGCGGAGCGTATCCTGCGCCGCATGCTGGACGCGGCGCCGGCGCACGCGGACACCCTCCGCCGCCTGGCCGCGCTGCGCAGCGCGCAGGACGATCCCGCGGGGGCGCTGGACTTTGCCCGCAGACGAGCCGCTGCCGTTCCGTCCGATCCCGAGGCATTGAACCAGGTCGCCGGGCTGCTGCTGCAACGCGACCAGCCGGAGGAAGCGGCCGCCTGGGCGCTGAAGGCGGTGGCTCTGTCGCCGAACGACCCGCGTTTCCTGCGGCGCGCGACCGATGCGCTGCACCGGCAGGGCTGCCTGCACGACGCGCTGGAGCTGGCGGCTCGGACCGCCGAGGTGGAGCCGCTGAACGCCGCGACGCACCGGATCCTGGCCGAGATCCTGATGGCGGCCGGCCAGCCGATGGAGGCGATCGGCGCGCTGGAAACCGGCACGAAGCTGCTGCCGTCGCATGCCGGGCTGCGGGACGCGCTGGCGCGGGCCCGGGAGGCTATCCGGTTCGAGTGATGGTCGTCGTGCCGGGTTAGCCGTTGGCGTCGGGGAGTGCCTCGGCGACCAGATCGTCGATCCGCACGTTTAGCAGCTTGGCGAGACGCGCATAGACCGACACCGAGCCCTCGCGTTGGCCGGTTTCGAGCTGTGCCAGATAGGGCTGGGACATGTCCGCCGCCTGCGACAATTCGATCTGGGTCAGGCCGCGGTGCTTGCGCCAGAACGCCAGCGGCGTCGGGGCGGTGAGGTACGCGTCCAGATCGGCCTCGGCGACGGTTGGCAGGGTGCCGGTCGCGATGTCTCGCATGGCAACCGCGGCATCGCGGGCGTCGATGAGGTCCTGGTCGTCCTCGGCGGTCATGGTGACGAGGTGTTCGCCGTCGGGTGAGATCGTGTCCAGGTTTTTGGTGGCACGCGACTGGGCGTGCAGCGACACCGCATAGCCGCCGACCACAAGATACCTGACCTGCTCATCGTTTAAGACGGATAAGTGTTCTTTGAAGTCGGGGTTCACGGCGTATCGGCAACCGGTCGGTGGCCCGTGGATGGCGGTCAATGAGGCACGGCGCAGTGAGGGTATGCCGAACGTCGATGGCGTCGAGACGGTGCAGCAGGCGGTGAACATGGCGCCGCTGGGTTGGGTGCCTGTTGCCGTAGGCGGTATGGGCGGCAGGCGAGTGATCAGACCGGAGTCCCCGGGGAGGGAGGTAATGGGAACCCGAACCGTAACCCGGCGGATGATCCTGCGCCTGGGGTCTAGAATAGCCTGGCCGACGGTCGCTGCTACCATAGACTTATGCTCGTTTGCGGCTAACATTGGGCGATAACGATCGTCGAACGGCCAGATGTCAGACCAAGCCGAAGCATCACCGACCGCTGCCAACCCGCCTGCCACGCCGGAAACGACAGCGTTGCTACTGGCCACCTTTGCGGATCTCTACCGGTAGGAAGTTGGAGCTGAGGACGACGTACATCGGACTTTGCCCTTCTTCGGAACCGCCCTTGGTCTCGTGCTCGCCTCACCGGCCTATGCGGCGGGACGTCTACCGAAATGGTCCGACCTGACGACAGACCGCGGGAAGCTTTCCCTCGCCACCGCTGCCGCGTTGCTCGGACTGGCAATATTCGAGGCGGGGTGTGTTTTGGTTTGGCTGTCTCGCGCCATAGCGCGTCGCAACTACCAGCGAATCGGTCCGGAAGCAGCCTTGCGCACGCGATTGAACGATCTGCAAGCCTACTATGACGAGCAGGGGATCGCAGCAAACAAAAGAGACGGTGAGTTGGTGGAGGATATGCGGCAAACTCTTCTGGACTCCTATACGGCGGTAACGCCAATTAACCGTGGTCTCAATCAGCGGCGCTACAGGTTCCGGGCGCTTGCGGCGTCTCATCTGGTGCGGAGCTTGATATGGGCGCTCGCTGCGACCACTGTTATCTTTGTCGCTGACAAAACTGGCTACCTACCCAAGGCGCTCCCATGAGCAAGCTGACACAGGATAAATCCGCGGCCGAAGAGAAGCCTGCACCTAAAGATCAGACGCAACGCCCGATCCCTAAGGATAAGGGCACACTGCTCAGTGCAGTGCTCGCCTTCGTTATGGCCAAGGCCGTCTAATGATCCGGTCAAAGCCCGTGGGGCCGGTCACCTACACCCAGAGCAGTGGAGCGGATGTATGGCCGAGTGTGATCCCCCATCGTTCTGGCATTTATGAGGAGGTGGGGCCACGCGGCGATAGAGCCGGCGGGAAAGCCGACCACGCCACGACGAGCAAGCCAGTGCCGCCAGTCCGGGGACAAAAAGGCCGACGGTTAGAGACCCGCTAAGGCCAAAGGCAGGAAGTAGCCGCACCTCTGAGTCAACCGATGAGCGGTATATCCAGCAAGCGACGGTCGCCGCAATCGGATGGTTCGCGCCGCAAAAGGCCCCCATCGGCAATCTGCACGGCGGCACGCATGGAACGCCGGACTGCCCAAGGGTAAGGGGTTTTCAGCCCTGTCGCTCGCGCCCCCCGATCCAACAAGGATCGCGGTGTCACCCGAGCGCCAGGTCCCAGAATGACCAGCCCCGCGCTGCGTTCGGGTGGAAACCGCAGAACCCGACCGAAGTCGTGGTCCAGGATCACCATGACCCGGTCTTCGCCCGCACACACATCGAACAGCGTTTCATCGCGTGCCCCCTGCAGCCCTTGATCCGGCACCGTCATTACGTCGTGACCGGCCAAACTCAGCAATTCGACCCCGCGGCGGCCGATATTCTCATCCGGTTTGATCTTCATTCACGCCACGTGGGCCAGCGGCACCGGCAGGATGCGCTCACGCGACATCTCGGCACCGTAGGCGATCGCCGCCATGACGTCCGGGTGTGTCAACTGCGGGTACTCCGAGAGCAGGTCGGCCTCGGTCATGCCATCGGCCAGAAAATCCAGGAGCAGCGAGACCCACAGGCGGGTGCCGATGATGCAGGGTTTGCCGCCGCAGACATCAGGGTCGATGGAAATGCGATCAAGGAGCGTGTTCATGGGTGCGGATCCTTGCCGGCTCACCCGTCAATCCTATCATCCGGCGCCGGTGTGAGCCATCGTCATGCTGCCGTGCGGCGAACCGTCGTCAGGATGAGCCTCGAACGCGCTGGCAAAGTCGCGGTCGGCAGGGAACCCGTTGTGGGTGCCGGTTGGCATCCACAACGACGCAGACCTGGAAACACGCCCCTGGCGGCGCCATTCACCGGCCCCGGCGGGGGTCTCGCCGCTTTATGGACGATTATGGTGTGGGCGGCCTCATCGCCGACGCGGGTTCGGGGGCTGGTTCGGCTGCCGCCACGGTCCGCTCCAGGCTCATCCGATACGCCGTGGTGCACAGGCTGAGCCAGGACGGATACGCAATATCGCGCAGGTTGTTGCGGGAGAAATGATCGATGTAACCCCACAGCAGGCCGGGCTCGACCGCCTCCACCAGGCCCTGCGGATGATCGGGTTGCTCGTGCTCCAGATACAGCAGGGTGTTCGGGCCATGCCGCTGCATCGCCCGGTGCAGGCGCAGCACCTGCTCCCGGGTCGCCTCCCCCGAGGGCCACGCCTTATACAGGAAGATCTTCGACGGCGCCGCCAGGTCATCCAGCAGCTTGCCGCGCAGATAGCGCAACCGGCGGCATTGCTGCTGGAAGAAACGGTCGTGATCCATGCTGCCGATCGGCTGGAACGTGTGCGTCGTCAGCTCGTAGCGCTTGTCGCGGATGATGTAGTAGCCGTCGCGCGCGATCAGATCGGTGTTGTCTTCGAGGCCGATGCCCTCGAAGCCGGTGTCCAGCCAGGTGATCAGTTCGTCGATCTGGACGAAGCCCCAGCGCAGCAGGCTGAGCGGCTCCGCCAGGTAATGCCGCTGGACCAGGCCGAATTCGCAGTCGGCGCCAAGGCTTTCGAAGCACATCATGATGTCGCGCGGCGAGCTCGCCGCCGCCGTGGCCACCGGGGCGGGGTTCGGCGGCGGCGGCGCGCTGTCGGCCGGTTCCTCGCCCGCCAGGATCCATTCGCATTCCGAGATCCCGACCGTCACTTGCGTCTCGCGCGGGGACACCTCGGCCGCCGAGCGCCAGCGTTCCAGCGCGACCCGCCAGTGCCCCTGCTGCTGCGCGCTGGCCGCGTAGGCAAAGCGCAAGGGCGGGTTGTTGGGGAAGCGGTCGAGGCCGGTCCGGGCGGCGGCTTCGGCTTCCCCGGGGCGGTTCAGGCGCAGCAGGGCCTGCGCCAGCCCCGCCCGCCCATCGGCGGACTCGCCGAAGCGGTCCAGCATGGCGCGGTATCGCAGCAACGCGTCTACCCAGTCGCCGCCGACCGCGGCCTGCGTGGCGTATTCGCCGGCGATGCCGGCATGATCCGGATGCGCACGGCGCGCCGCGTCGAGGGCCGCGGCCGCGGCTTCCATCCGTCCCAGCATGCGCAAGGCGCGCGCCGCGCCGAGGGCGGTCGCCGCGTTGCCGGGCCGGCGCTCGTGCAGCGCCTGCCACCGCGCCAGGGCTTCCTCCCAGGCGTTCCGCTGCTCCGCAAGACGAGCCTGGAAGGTGGCGATGCCGGCATGTCCGGGAAAACGGGTTTCGGCTTCGTCGAGCAGCGCCTTCGCCTCTGCCGGTTGTCCCAGCGCGGCCTGCGCTTCGGCGCAGCCGAGCCAGACGTCACCGGAGGCCGGAAAGCGCTCACGCAGGCTGGTGTAACGCGCCAGCGCGGTGGCCCAGTCGCCGCGCCGCGCGGCGAGGGACGCGAAGGCGCGCTGCAGGTCCAGCCGCTACGGGAAGCGTTCCGCCGGTTCCCGCAGCAACGCTTCCGCCGCCTCGCCCTGCCCGAGTTGGAACAGGGCCTCGGCGCGTCCGATCAACCCGTCGGGCTGGTCCGGCGACCGCGCCAGCAGGCCACTCCAGCGTTGATCGGCTTGCACCCAGGCGCCGCGGGCCGCCGCGCAACGGGCGGCCAGGGCGAGCAGGCGCGGCCGGTCCGGGAACTGAAGAAGGGCGGTTTCCAGCTCGGCTTCCGCCGCTTCGGTTCGGCCCAGCACGATCAGGGACTCGGCCAGTCCGGCCACGACCCGCAGATTGTCCGCGAAACGGTCCATCAAGCCGCGCCAGCGTTGTTCGGCGGCGGCCCAGTCCCCGCGCGCGGCGGCGGCCTGGGCATAGGTCGCGTGCAGGCTGACATGGGCGGGGTGCTGCGCCAGCAGCGGCAGCAGGATGGTCTCGGCTTGCGCGGCGGCGCCTTGCAGGGTGAGCGCTTCGGCCAGGCCGATCCAGCCCTCCAGCCGATCGGGTTGGGCCAGGGTCAGGGCCCGCCAGCGGCCCTCTGCCGTGGCCCACTGGCCCAGCGCCATGGCGGCCCGCGCGCTGGCGGCGGCGAGGCCCGCGTGATCGGGGAACTGCCGAACGGTTTCCAGCAGGCGGGCGTCTGCTTCGGCATGGCGCCCCATGTCCATCAGGCTTCGGGCATCTTCCAGCGCGGCGGCTGTGGGGCTTGGATCGCGGGACGGAAACACCATGCGCTCAGCCTCTCGTCGATGACGCCGGATGGTAGCATTCGGCGGGTGGCGGGCGCGACCGTTTCACGTCCGGTGGGGTGGTTTCGCGCCGGCTTTCATCATGGCCGGGGGTTGCCTTGGCGGTTGAACGAACCCGCGAGCCTTCTGGTATGCGGAAGGGGACGAAGGATGAACATCGGCCGGCTCCGGGGTGGGCCTTGGGAACGGCCGAGGCAATCCGTCAGCGTTTTCCGCATGCCGCCGGGGCCTGACGGTGCGCCGGGTGATCGAGGCGCTGGCCGTGTGGCCAAACTGGGACGATCTGCGCCGCGAATACCCGGAGCTGGAACCTGAGGATATCCGTCAGGCGCTCGCATTCGCCGCGCGGAACCTGGATGAAAGCGTGCAGCCGCTCGAAACCGTGTGAAACGCCTGCTGCTCGATCAGGGCTTGCCGCGTTCGGCGGCGAGGTTGCTGACCGAGGCCGGTTGGGACGTGGTCCACGTCGCCGATATCGGCATGAGCCGTTCCGATGATGGCGACATTCTGCGCCGCGCCTGGCCGAGGCGCGGGTCTGTGTCACGCTCGACGCGGACTTTCATGCCTTGCTCGTGACCGGTGGAGAATACGGCCCGTCCGCGATACGCATCCGGAAGGAAGGTCTGGACGGGACCGCCCCGCGCGGCGGCTGGTCCCCGTTCATGGCGGCATCGGCACCACATCGACCTGGTAGGTTGCCACCATCGCGTCCAGCCTCGTCCGCCCGGGCCCCCAGCCGAGTGGCAGCGGCACGCCCTGGCGGAAATCCCCCGCTTCCGCCCGCCCGCCGAAAAACACGTAGACCAACTCGCTGTCCTGCTGGCGCGAGTGCCAGGCCAGGCCGTCCAGTTGCGGGTTGTCCCGATGCAGGGCGGCGGCCCATGCCACGGTCCACAGGTAAGCATCCACACCGTGGCTCTCGATCAGCGCTTTCCGCGATAATCCCAGTGTGGCCAGTTCCTGGTTGAACAACCGCGCCACCCGCAGCGACCGCAGCAACGTCAGTTCCGCCAGCGCCGCGTCCTGGAAATCGCGTTCGAACACGCGCCGGGTTCGGGGCAGGGGCGGCATGTCGCGCAGGATCGACTCGAAGATCGCCCCCTCGAAGCTCTTTCCGGCGTACAGCGTCGGCACGCACTGGCCCGCCGCCGCCGTCCGGTTCGGCGCCTGGCGGAACACCCGGAACAGCGTCATGCCCGCGGGCAGGGTGTCGATGATGGCGGTGCAACCGAACCCGGGCGGTGCCGGGCGCCCGGGCCTGCGCCCGCGGCGGAGGGAGCCGCTCAGTAAACCACCTCTTCGGCCTGGACAGCCGCCGCCCTGGCCACCGCGTCGGGCTTGCGGGCCAGAGCCCGGGCCGGGATGTCCCAGTTGCCGATGTTCGCATTCGGCGTGGCGAACCACATCGCGATCTCCCAATCCGAGAAATCGCGCGCGCGCAGCGCCTGCAGGATCGCCGCGACCTGGGGAACCGGCTTGCCATCCTTCAGTTGAAACAGCGGATACCGGGTCTCGCGCCCGTCGTTGACGCCGAAGATGCGGCCGGCCTTGGCCCAGTCATAAGCCCGCGCCGCCGCATTCCGAGCCCGGCTGCCGGTCAGGTTGGCGAGTTCCCGCGGTGTTGCGGTATCGAATTCCGCCAGGAACGCATCGCGCAGCCTGGCCCAGTTCCGCTGCGGCGCGGCGGCGTCCGGTCGCTCCCGCTGCCGGAGCATCCTGGTGACGTCATCGATCCCCCGTTCAGCGGTGACGATGAGCAGTTCATGGATCAGTGTCCGAAGCTTGCGGGTGTTGCCGCGTGCGAGGCTGAGCATCAGCAGGCCATTGTCGTGCCGGGTGCGGAGCGCCGCGGTCACCCGGTTGCGGTCGTCCGTCCGGAGCAGGGACAGCTCGCGTGCCACCGCCGCGGGTGCGCCGTTCCGCTGCGTGTTCGGGTTTCCAGGGCCGGTTGCCGAAAGCCGGGGCATAGCGCCGGTGACTGATCCAACTGATGATTCTGATCATACTGATACACCGGTGATCGGGGCAAGGTTGCCTGAAAGCGTCGGCCAATGGTTGGTTGGGAATGCCAGGGGACACTGCCGGCAATGCGGCATACCAGGCCGCTCGGTCACTCCGCCGCGTGCTGCGCAACGTATTCACGCAGGGCGCTGTTGATCCGGGTCTGATAGCCTTCGCCATGCGGCGCGCGGTCCTTGAACCAGGCGATCAGATCGGCATCCAGGCGCAGGGTGATCTGCTGCTTGACGGGCCGGTAAAACAGACCGCGCCGAGCGCCGCGCCAATCCCGTTGCTCTGGTATATCGCGCGTGTCGATCTGGTCTTCCGGCAGTGCGGCCAGAGCCTCGAGCTCGGCCCTCTGGGCCGGGGTCAGATCAGACATCGCCTTCTCTCCTTGCATGGCTGGTCACTCCGCAGGCGCTGATGATCCGGCCGGTCTCCTCTCCACCCCCCTCACAGCAGCGCCCGCGTCCCGGCGCGCGCCGGCCAGCGCGCCACGGGATCGGTCCGGCCCTGCAGCAGCGCGGTGCAGCGCACGAAGCCGTTCACCGACCCGTGCAGCGCCAGGAACCGTTCCAGCACCGACCCCAGCCCATACAGCCCCGCCGCCTGCCAGGCCTGCGGCTCGAAGGTCAGCCGCACATCCAGCCCCCGGCAAAACGAGCCGGACCGCGCGCCCGGCAGACGCGCCGTGCCCGGGGCCGAACGCACCGCGGTCAGCGCGGCGATCACGGCTCGGGTTTCGGCACTGTCGCGCAGGTCGTACAGCCGCAGCACCTCGCGCAGCACACCCGCACCCTCCGCCCCGCCGACCACCGACAGATGGCTGAGCGACAGATGCGAGATCAGCCGCCAGAAGCGCTGCCCACGCGGCGGCGGGCGCAACGTTTCGGTCGCCGGCGACAGCGGCACGATCGCGGACACCACGGCGGAGCCTTCCTCGAACCGCAACCCCGGCCGCCCCGCCGTCGCCGGCAGCAGCCGCGGCAGGTCGCGGTTGGTGCACAGCGCATCGACGCTCAGGCGCGCCCGCGTGGTGCGGCCGGGATCGAAGGCCGGATCGTCGATCGTCAGGAACACGTCGCTGCCGGTCAGGGTCCCGCCCGATGGCCGCCGCAGCGGCAGATAGGACCCGCCGGCCTGGCCGCCATCCGCATCGCCGTGCACCATGCGGAAGAACGGCCGCCAGGGCCGTTCGGTGCCGTCCAGGCGGGTCTCGCGCACCCGTTCCACCGACCAGACCTCGGCGCTGGCGGGACGTTTCAGATCAGGATCGACCCGGTATTCGGTGCGGGTCCAGTCCAGCTCGATCGGCTCGCAGCGGTGCGGGAACAGGTTGACCAGCGGCACGCAGCCCAAAGCGAAGGCGCCGGCATCGACCGACCGTTCGAGTTGCGCCGGCACGTGGTCCAGATACAGGAACAGCTCCAGCCGGTTGCCGGCACCGGCCAGGGTCTTGCCATCGATGCCGGCGATATCGACGAACAGGAATTTCTCCGGAAACGCGAAATACTCCGCCAGCAGGCGAAACCCGGCAAAGCCTTGGGCCGGCCAGGGCAGCAACGCCTCCTCCGGCGCAAAGCCCGCCGGCTGCACGGCGGAGCCCGGACGCACCACCGGGTTCGGATCGCTGGCGTTGTCGGCGAAGGCGACCGCCACGACGTGGCCGCACAGCAGCTCCTGCAGCGGCTGGCTGACCGCGCGTCCGCCGCGCAGATGCAGGCGCAGGCGGTCGAGGCCCAGCCGCTCGAACGTCATGGCGGCATCGGTGCAGCGCAGGGTGATCCGCAGCACGCCCGCCGCACCGGCGGCGAGCCGCACCGGCAAGGGCGGCAGCGGCAGGCCGGTCAGGCGGACGGCCTCGATCTCGATCGGCCACAGGGTCACCGGTGCGGTGGTGCGGAAGCGGCAGGGCGTGCCATCGACCGGTTCGGTCTGCACCGGCGTGCCCGCCGGCACGGTCGCGGCCCCCGACAGGTCCGGTTTCGGCGTGAGCTGTGCCATCAGGCAGGACGGGAACGGCGCGAGGTAATGCGGATACAGCACGCCCAGCAGGGCGTCGGTGAGTTCCGGGAACTCGTCGTCCAGGCGCTGCCGCACGCGGGCGCCGAGGAAGGCGACACCTTCCAGCAGGCGTTCGACGTGCGGGTCGTCCACCTCGGTGCGCGACAGGCGCAGGCGGGCGGCGGCGCGGGGGTTGGCCGCGGCGAACTCCGCCGCCAGCCTGGTCAGCGCGGTGTATTCCGCGTTGAAATGGCCCAGCAGGTCGTCAGCCATTGGCGGCCGGCCGGACCGTCAGGTCGGCTGTGGTGGAATCCAGCCTGGTTTCGAATCCGACCGGTTCATCGACCCCCTCGGCGCGCAGAACGGCGCCGATGTGGATGCGCAGTTCGGGGCTCAGGCTGTTCTGCGGGTCCAGCAGTTTCACCGTGACATCGGTCAGCCGCGGTTCGAAACGGCGGATCGTCTGGCCGATCTCCCGGCACAGCGCCTCCCGCTCGGACTGCGCGTTGAAGGCGCCGGCGGCGAAGTCGGGCAGGCCAAAGCCGAGAATGCTGTCGCGCAGCCCGGCGAAACGGTCGGGGAGCGAGGCCCAGGGGCGGCGGGCATTCAGCAGCGCTGCCAGGTCGCGCTGCACCGCTTCGTGCAGGGCGCGCAGGGACTGGCCGCGGTCCTCGTCGGTGCTGCCGTCGAGCAGGCGGTCCAGGACGGAGCCGAGGGCGCGCGGGGGGGTCAGGGCCATGGTCCCGACCGTCAAGCCGAACGGGTCAGGCTGGTCAGGTCCATGATCGAAACGCCCGCCTCGCCGGCCAGGAAGACGCGCTGGCCGCGGTGGCGATGGCGTCCTTGAGCCGGCCGCCGCGGAACAACGCGCCGGCGCTGGGGTGGTCTGGCACGGGGTTTCTCCTGATCCAAACGGGGGGATTATAGCACAGGGCCGGGGCATGGTGCGGGAAGTCCGGGATGAGGACGCGGATGGACCAGGCGGCGAAAACGAACCGAGACGGAACCGTTGCGTCATGACCTCGGGTCGCGGTCAGCGCCGAGGCCGCGGAACAAGCGGCCCCAGACGCTCGATCGTGTCTGGGTGCCGCCGCGCAAGCGCGATGAGCGCGGCTTCATACACCAGCCGAAGCCGTTCCGGCGCTCGCCCCACGATCCCGTGAGCCGGGGCGCTGAGATCGGGAAACCACGCCGCCGTGACCGGAACGTTTGCCATACGCCGAAGGTCGAGCGTGAAGGGTCGGGACTGGCCCATGCCGGCCGCCGCGTCACGATCCACGCTATACACGCCAGAGGGCTTGCGTCCGGTCCACGGCTGGCTGGTGGTGAACGCAAGCCATACCAGGTCCTCGGTGTCGCTGCTGGTGCTGAGGGTGACATAACCGATATGGCGCGGCCCCGGCCGCGCCGGGTTCTCACTCAGCGGGTAGTGGCTCCAAACGAAATCGCCTGGCCGGTAAGGGTTCAGGCTGAAGCCTCGCGGGCGTAATCGAGCAACGCAGCGAGCAAGTCGCAACGTGACTGGTAACGCGCGTCGCTTTCGCCCGGCTCGCGGACAACCGTTTGCTTGCGGTCGAGCACGCCCGGGGCCGCGGTGATGTGAAGCGGTGTCCCCGACGGAGCCAGATCGGGCGGTGTCTCGACGCGGGGGCGGCGGGGCGAGCGGATTTCGTTCATGGGGCGAGAATAGGACCGTCCAGCCGCGCGTTCCAGCCCATTCAGCTAGCGCTGCCAGGTCGCGCTGCACCGCTTCGTGCAGGGCGCGCGGGGGGTTCAGGGCCATGGTCCCGACCATCAAGCCGAACGGGTCAGGCTGGTCAGGTCCATGATCGAAACGCCCGCCTCGCCGGCCAGGAAGACGCGCTGGCCGCGGCCGCGGGTCAGGCCTTCCGCCAGGTCCCGCCAGTCGGTGGCGCGTCCCAGGCGCAGCGCCTCGTCGGTGTCCGCCGGGTCGCCGAGATACAGCGCCGGGACATAGACCTCACCGTTCGGCCCCGCTTCCACCGCCAGGGTCGCTCTGCGCCAGTAAAGGTCGCGTGGGCGTTCCGGGGCATGGAAGGTCAGTTCGACGATGCGCTCGAACGGGATCCAGAGATACTTGCCGGTCGGGGTCAGCACCTCCAGCGAGCCGCCGATCAGGTCGTCGGCGTCGCGCAGGTCGTCCACGCGTTGCGTCCCCAGCATGACGGGGGCGGGCGGACGGGCCGCCTCGGCTGCGGCCACGTGCGCGGCGGCGGCGGGCAGGTCGCCGGCACGCAGCGCCACCACGGCGGCCAGCGCCGCCCGCTGCGCGTCCGTCGGCACATCGAGGAACTCCGGCACCCGGCCTTCATCCAGCAACTGGCGGCGGGCTTGTTCGGCGCGCAGCAACTGGCGGAACTCGGCCGCGGCGATGCCCAGCGACGGATCGATTGTGCCGGCGGTGTCGAGCTGGCCGTCCGCGCGTTCGAAGTTGCCGGCGAACAGCAGCAGTTCGGCCAGCAGGATGCGGGCGGCGGCGGCGGCCGGCTCGCGGCGCAGGCGCTGGGTGGCGGCGGCGATGGCGTCGGTGAGCCGGCCGTCACGGAACAACGCGCCGGCGCTGGGGTGGTCTGGCACGGGGTTTCTCCTGATCCGAACGGGTGGGTTATAGCATAGGGCCGGGGAATGGTGCGGGAAGGTGGGGGTGGGTGCGCCGATTGACCGGGGAACGAACAGAGACGATACCGTTGCTTTATAGCACCGGATTGCGGTCAGCACCGAGGCCTCGGAACGAGCGGCCCCAGGCGCTCGATATTGTCAGGGTGCCGGCGCACAAGCCCCGTCACCGCAGCCTCATACACAAGCCGGAGCCGCTCCGGCGCTCGCCCGACGATCCCGTGACCGGACGCGTCAAGATCGGGAAACCATTCCGCGGCGACTGGCACAACGGCGACACGCCGGAGATCGAGCGTGAAGGGTCGGGACTGGCCCATGCCCGCTGCTGCGTCACGGTCAACGCTGTACACGCCGGGCGGCCTTGTCCCGGTCCACGGCTGGCTGGTCGTATAGGCGAGCCACACCACGGCAGCACCACCCACGCCGACGCTAGCGGCGACATAACCGATGTGGCGCGGTCCGGGCCGAGCCGGGTTCTCCCGCTGCGGATAATGGCTCCAAACGAAATCGCCGGCGCTGTAGGGGTTCGAACTCACCCCCGTCGGGCGTATTCGAGCAACGCGGCGACCATCTCGCAACGCGACCGGTAGCGCTCGTCGCTCTCGCCGGGCTCGCGATCGACCGTGTGCTCGGCGTCGAGCATCCCCGGCGCGGCGGCGATGTGCAACGGTGTCCCCGGCGGTGCGAGATCTGGTTCGGCGTCGTGCGACTGGGGCAGGGCGTGGTGTGGTGTGTCGTCCATAGGGGGAGAATAGGCGAATCCGGTTCGGTATTCCAGCCGAACCCTTCGTTCCCGGCCGACCGGGTCGGTCGATCGATTCTGGCGATCCGTGACATGACGCCGCAACCTCCGATTTAGGTTGAGAAGATCATGACAAGATTTTGAAAATCTGGCCTGTCTCGGCCGGACCGGCGCTGGGCGAGAGGCTGGTCCCTCGTACTCTCGGGATATTTGAATAAGGCAATTTTCAGGTGTAAGCTGTGGCCACCGTGCAGCTGGGGTAGGCGATAACCGTCAGGGAGCTAACGGTCGTGTTACCAGCCGGTATTTGAGGCGCAGGAGAAAAGCGTTTCAACCAGCCATGCAGCAGGGGGCAGTTTGTCGACACCAGAGCGCTTTTTCAAAAAATAAGCCAGAAGATGCGTGCCGATTTCGAGGCATCAGCGCAAGTCAAGCATTCCGGTTCGAAGGGGACAATTCGTGAGAACAACCTTCGAAAATTTTTGGCCGAGGGACGCTTACCGTCAAAATATGGCCTCGGCTCCGGCGAAGTTGTTGGGCGCGTCCGCGATACGTCACGACAATGTGGCGTTGTTATTTATGACAGAATCGATGTCGTTACGTTGACGTATAATGAGAGCATCCAGGTTTATCCTATAGATTGCGTATAAGGAATGATAGAGGTGAAGTCCGCACTTTCAAAGACGGAGTTCCTTGACGCTCTCGAGAAAGTAAAAACCTTCAAGACCATGGCGCCCGCCGGGGTGGTATCGCGACCTATGGGAAGCCATGTCATGATGATAAGCCAACGGTCACAGCCTTTCGGCTTGGTGTTCGCGTACGGTTTGTCGGACAATTCCCTCAGTTCACTGGTTGAAAATCTCAAAGAATGGGAAGCTGGCAATCCGCCCACTCTATGGCCGAATTATTTGTGTGTTTTGGAGGCTGGCGTAATTTACCATCGGAACAAGCTATTCGAGGACTTCCATGACAGCAACAAAATTACCGCGGAGACGTGGCCCATTAATATCTCTTTTGGCGAAGACAGTTTGTTCAAATTCTACTCAGCGCTCCATGACATGTGCGCGCATACAATTGGGGCCTGTTGAACTCAGTTAATATTATGATCCGTCTATGCAGATCGGAAAGTACGTCGTTCACGGGCTGGGAATGGAAGGTCGACTCATAAAAGATGGCGTGAATGAAAGGAACGTCAGGCTCAGAGAATCGATGATCGAGAAGGTGGTTGCGTGGTGTGCCACTCGCGAAAAAGTGCGGTATGAAGAAGTGCTGAAAAGAGGATTTGGAGCGCTACCCCTCGGTATGGAAAACTCAGCGCTGTTGAACATGGAGGCGCATTTCTACAATCCAGACAACCTTCCCGGGCTTCATGAAATTGGCTCTATGACAGAAACTCCTACCTCCTTTGAGCGCACGCTGGTGAGTGCTTATGAATTGGCCATTGATGGACATCGTTACGTGATTGCTGGTGTTGCAGCTGCTGATTATGAAGACCCAAACGATTCATCCTTTGTGCCCGCAACATGAACCTAGAAAGATGATTGTGCCAAATGGTGCTCAAGTGAAAACCAAACATGACTGGAGCCGCCTCGACGCGATGACCGAATCGCAACGCCACGCGGCAGCGCTCGCTGACCCTGACGCCCAGCCGCTAACGCCGGAAAGACTGGCGGGCATGAAGCAGACGCCACGGCTGAAAATCATCCGCCGCGCACTCGGCTTGACGCAGGAAGAATTCGCGGCGCGGTTTCAGATCCCGCTTGGAACCCTGCGGGATTGGGAGCAGGGAGCCGCGCAACCGGACCAAACCGCGCGCGCCTATCTCCGCGCCATTGCTGGCGACGCGGCAGCGGTGCAACGTGCGCTGGACGCCGCGCCGCAGCCACGTTGATCGCTCATGGATAACATCGCTTTTGGAGAGAGCAGCGGCAACGTGTTCCGGGACTTCGGCTATCCCGACGCGGACGTGCGCCAGGCCAAAGCGCTGATGGGCACGCAGACCATGAAAATCCTCGACGAGGAAGGTCTGTCAACGCGCGGTATCGCTATCCCGGCGACGCCTCCGGCACCGCCAGGATCTCGTTCCGCACGGCATCGGGCGACAGTGCGGTATCGCTCCGCAGCGCGGCCGCATGTTTCGCCACCACCGGCAGGAATGCCTTCAACTGGACCTGCCCGCGGTTCTCCATCTCCTGGCGGACCACCGTGGCCTGCCGCTCCACGTCCTGCCGCGCCGGACCATTGGCGATCTGGCGCAGGAACTGCAAATAGCGGTCCAGCGAGGCCGACTGCTCCAGCCGGATCGCCGGGATGTTCTTGCGCAGCCGGTTCTCGAAATCCGCAACGGAGGCCGGAATCTGCGCCACCCCGTTCTGCGCGGCAACCCGTTCGGCGGTCGCATCGACATAACTGATCAAGGCCTCGGTCACCTTGACGTTCCGCTCCAGCCGCCAGACAAAATTCGCCATCACCGTGGCCGCCTCGATCTCCGCCCGCAGCGCATCGCGGTCCTGGTCGGTTCGGGCACGCTCGTTGCTCGCGAGCTCGGCATCCAACTGGTCCAGGGCTCGGGCCTCGACCGGCACACCGTTCTTGGTCTGATTGCGCATCGCCTCGACCAGGGTATGCGGATCGCCGGCCGTCCCCGTCGGCGTGCTCTGGTTGACGAGCCGGTCGAACGCCGACTGCTCTGCCCGGACCTCCGGTTCGTCGCCACTGGTCGGCGCGGACAGCACCACGCGGAACCCCGCCGTCGGCGTCCGCGTCGGCTTCCCGGTCACCGTGTCGTATGGCAGCATTTCCGTGCGCATGCCGGTGTGCAGGTCGGCAAGCTGGTTCTTGAAGTTGCCACCACGCAGGATCACGCCGCCCGCATCGCCGTGCAGGCGTCCGACCCGGTTCAGCCTGAAGGGCTCCAGCATCATCTGGTCGACGCTGCCCAGGATGTCGTAGAGCCCCAGCGGATTGGGCGAAGTCTCCACGCCGATCTTCTGTGCCTGCCCGCTCGCGGCGGTGCCGGAGACCGCATAGTGCTCGATGCCATCCGGCATCGGCCACAGGCGTCCCTGGAACGCCTCGGCGGTCACCGCGGTCCCCCCGCGCGCGGCGAATTCCCACTCCACCTCGGTCGGCAGCCGCACATAGGCGAACTCCCGGCCGCGCTTCGGCAACTGGTCCCGAGCGTTGGCCATCAGCCAGGCCGACCAATCGGCGGCGGCATCGATGGCTTCGATTTGAGAGATATTCGTCTTCGCAACCATCCCGCCGAAGCCAGGGGTGCCGCAGACCCCGCGCATGGCGTCGAACTGATCGCGCGACACCACGTACTTGCCGATCCAGTAGCCGCGTTTGCCGCCCGGAACCGGAAACGGCGCCGCGATATTCTCATTGTGGACATACTCGGCGAGGCCGGCCCCGCGGTCGGGATCGCCCATCGGGACCGTCCGGTCCTCCAGCGGATCATTCCCGGCCGGCACCTCCACCAGCCGGAACACCAGTTTGCCGCCGCACGGCAGCGGCAGGGCCCGATCGCCGTCCGCCGGCTTCGGATTGTAAAACTTCCTGTCCCACTCGGCCGGTTGCGCCAGGGCCGCCGGCGCGCACAGAACCAGGGCCGCCAGAATGATTCCAGGTTTCATGCCGCTGTCACTCCCTCCCAGGCCTCCACCGACGCCGCCCGCGTGCCGGCCGCGGCGGCGACCAGCAGCGCCCCCGCCAAGGTTGCGCCCACGGCCTGTCCGGCCAGCGTGGGCGAAATCACACAGAGCATCCGGTCCAGCGCCAGCACGCCGGCGAACCGCGTGTTGATCAGCCAGGCCGTCCCCCCGGCGCCGCTCAGCGCCAGGCCGCTGCCCAGGGCGGCCAGCAACCCGGCCTGGATCATCGGAAACAGCCGCAGGCTTTGCGTGCCGAGCCCGAGGAAACGCAGCAGCGCCAGCGATGTGCGTTTGCGCTCGACATTGGCCCACAGGCCCGCGCCCAGCGACACCAGGAACCCGGCGCCGCCCAGCCCCGAGACGACCACGAACAGGACGGTCATATTCTGGTCGATGCGCATCAATCCGGCGACATCGCCCGCGCGCGAGTCCACATCGACCTGCTCGTATTGACGCAGGTAGGCGTCCAGGGCCGGCACGTCTTCCAGCCGTTTGGCGTACAGGCGAAAGCCGGCATAGACCTCGGGCTGTGCGTCCGGCAGCGCCGCGACCGAGGCCGGCACCGGTGTCCCATAATCATGGAAGTCCTGCGCCAGTTCGGCAAAGGTCTCGGTGACGAAGGCGGCTTCGCGCGGAAAGGCCGACGGCGGCGCCACCGCCAGCACGGTCAGTGCCACCGGGACGACGTCCGTCTGGCCATGGGCGGAATGGGCCAGGCGCCCGATCAAAGTGGCGCCGGCCGCCACATTCAGCCGAGCCGCCGCCGCGGCCGACAGGACGATCTGGTCCGAACGTTGCGGTGTCTCCGGCAGCAGCGGGTCGCCGGGACCGCTCGGCAGCAGTTCCAGCCGGACCCCCTGTCCGCGCATGTTGGGCTTTTCCATCAGCACTTCGCCCGCCAGGGTGCGGATCTTGGGCGCCACGAAGGCGACGTCCGGACGCAGCCGCAACTGCCGCAGCCGTTCGGCGGGAAAGCTGCGGTTGGCCACGGTGACGATCTCACGCGCATGCGGGTCCAGCAGCAGAGACTGCCGCAGCCCCTCGATCACGCCGGCCCGCAACCCGGCCAGGACCACCAGCGGCGCCAGCACCGCGGCCATGCCCAGCACGGTGCACAGCATCAGCACCCGTTCGGACCACAGGTCGGCGATCGCCAGGCGCAAAACCAGCTGGGGGCGCAGGGTCATGCCGGCGCCCTTTGCCGCGGCGCCCAGGCGAAGCGGGTCGTCGCGGTATCGGCATCGGGACGGCAGGGGGCGATGGCGAAGCCGGCCGCGCTCGCGCGGGCGCCGTCGTGGGTCGTGATCACCATGGCGGTCCCGACGGAGCGGGTCACGTCGAACATCAGCCCCAGAATCTCATCGGCCTGCGCCGGATGCACGGATGCCGTGGGCTCATCGGCCAGCAGCACCGGGGGTTGATGCGACAGCGCCCGAACCACCGCGGCGCGCTGGCGTTCGCCGACCGATACCTCGGACGGGTAGCGGTTCAGCAAGGCATCGATGCGCAGGTCCCGCGCCAGCGCCTGGATCCAGTCAGGGTCGCGCCGGCCCAGGATGCGCTGCGGCAAGGCGATGTTCTCGCCCAGGGTCAGGAATGGCACCAGCCCGGCGGTTTGCGGCACGAAGCCGATGGTCCGGCTGCGCAAATCGGTCAGCGCGTCGGTGCGGCCGCGCCGCCACAGGGCGGCGGCGTCCACCCCGTTCAGCACCAGGGTGCCGGCACGGTCCGGCCGCAGCGCCAGCGCCAGAAGGCCCAGCAACGTGCTCTTGCCGCAGCCGGAGGGGCCGACCACCGCGACCCGGGCCCCGCGCGGCAGCACCATCCGGTCCACCAGCAAGGTAAAGGCCGTCCCACCCCCCCTGAAACTGCGTGACAGGTCATCCACCCAGAGCAGGGGGATTTCAGCCACGGGGCGTCACGGCAAAGCCTCGATGGGGACGGGGTAAACCCGCTCGCCGGGATCATGGCTGTGACCGAGGTCGTACCATTTGTCCGCCTGCTGGTCGTAGAGCTGGTACAGCGACAGTTTGTTATCGATACGGTTCATGATCGCATCCCGCTCCAGCGATGACATCTGCCGCCATTCGGCCCCGGTCCGGTCCAGCAGCTCCGACTTGTAGGGCAGGTCGTCGAGGAATTCGCCCAGCAAGCCGCCGATCTGGGTGGCGCGAGTGATCTCCTGCGCGTCGCGGAACGCCGAGGCGACGGTGCGTTGCAACTCGGTGAAGAAATTCTCCGGCTCCAGCCGCCCCTCCCGGCCGAGGCGCAGCACGTCTTTCAAGGTCTTGGCCAGGTCGGACAACTGGTTCTTGGTCAGCAGGACCCGGATGCCCAGGCTGACCCGGGTCGAGTCCCTCAGGTCGTGATCGGTGGTCCAGCTCCGGACCGCTTTGTCCGGCGCCGTCGTCTGCTCCACATGGCCGAGATAGGCCAGGCGCATCGCTTCCTCGATGACCGGCATCTGCCGCGCCAGTTGCGCCACCGGCGGGCCGCTGGCCGGGCCGAGGTCCGGCACCGGCAGATGGGCGGTCCGCGCGGTCGCCGCGATCAGGGCCCGGGCGAGCTGGTCGGCCTGGTTCATGAAATCAGGCTGCGTCGCCCACTGGCCCGGAGAGCCGATCGGCACGGGATAATAGAGCTGCGTCGTTTCGTTCAGCGTGGTCAGCTCCTTGTATTGCGTGGCGGCCAACTGATGCTCCCCGGGCCGGCGGCCGCCTTCTTCGGTCAGCAGATGCAACGCCCAGATCGTGACGCCGCTGCGGTTCGCGGCCTGCTTGATCTCGGATATGCCCATCCGGGTGACGCTGTGCGGATGGTTGCCCGGACGCGCGGCGGCATCGGTGATCAGGATGACATGGCGATAACCCGAACTGATGCTGTCCCAGGGGATGTCGTCCAGGGTGAATTTCAGGCCGCCGATCGGGTCCTCATCGAAGCCCTGCGATTGGGCCCGCGCCTGTTGCACCTGCGCGATCGCCGGCAGGATGGCGTCGGGCGGCTGGCTGAAATCCGGCCTGGCGTAGGTCCGGGCGTAGTATTCCAGGGCCGGCGTATCCTCCAGGCTGTCGCGATAGGCGACCAGGCCGAAGCGGAACTTATCCCGCATCGGTGTCGCAAGGATACGGTTGACGATGTTCTTGATCACCGCGCGCGTGCCGTCGATATAGGGCTGCATGCTCACGGTCGTGTCCACCAGGAACACCACCGCGGCCTTGAAGTCCTGCGGTGGCTGAGGAGGCGGGGGCGCCGGTACCGAGATCACCTCCAGCAGGCGCAGGTCCGGGCCGGTTTCACGCGCCACCTGATCCACATTGAGGATCGGCAGAAGATAGAAACGTTCTTCGATATTGGCCCAGGCGGCCGGTTCCCGGGCGATCAGGCTGCCTGGCCGGCCGGCCTGCGCCTCGGCCAGCATCCTGGTTTCGGTGTCGCCGGCCTGCAGGTCCAGCAGCAGGCGCCGTTCCTCTTCCTTGTTGTCAAGGAACAAGACCGGCAGGCGTCCGGCCGGGTTGGTGAAGGCGCCGACCAGGGTGTGTTTCCATTCGATCGTCTTCGCCGCGGGGACCCATCCCAGATCGCGCCCCGCCGCCCCGCGTCCGACCTGCACCCAGCCGCTGTCGCCACCCTGCCGGGCATAGACGTAGTAGGTTTCAAAGCCATCGATCGGATGCGCCCCCTGACCGTCCGACCGGGGCGCTATGGTGGCGCCCGGCTGGGTGATGATCCGTTGGAACAGGGTCGTCTTGCCCTGCATCAGCAACGGCCGGACCGGTGCCGCCGGCGTGGGAGCGGGGGTCTGGGCCTGTGCCGCGGCGGCCGGCAGGGTCAGGGCCGCAACGATCACCGACCGGCGTGGCAGCAGGCGTGCGCTCATGGCCAGAATTCTTTCACGATCAGCGGCGCATACAGGTCGCCATTTTGCGACTGTTGGTCCAGATAGCTCTTGAGTGCCGCCCGCGCCTCCGCCACCGAGGTGTCGCCACCCTGCACCGCTCTGCGATAGTGCAGCGCGGCTTGGCGCGGATCGGGCTGGATTTCCGGCGGATGTGGCTGTCCGGGATCGTAGAGCCGGCCCAGCGCGGCGTGCGCCGGGGCGAAGTCGCCGTCCGCGGCCGCCTGCATCAGCAGCAACGCCTCACTGCGCCGAGCGCTGTCGAGCTGCATGCGGCGCTGCGCCTCCCGCAGCAGAGCCGCGGGCGGCGCCCCGCTGCGAATGGCGTCGGCCACGGACATGTTCTGCAGGTCGGGCTCGCCAGGCGGCGGGGGTGATGCGGGCGGTGTGGCCGGCGGCTGACCCTGGGCTTGCGGCGCGGGTCCGGGGCCGGGTGGTTGGTCCGGCGGGACCATCTGCTGGTAGCCATAATACCCGCCGCCCGCCAGAAGCAGCAGCACCAGCCCCAGCGCCGCCCAGGGCAGCCACTTGCGGGGTTCAGGTTCCACCGGTTCGGGTGGCGGTGCCGGTTTGATCAGGACGGTCTCATCGGAGTCCGGTCCGCCGCCGCCGGACGCTTTGCCGGGCCCCACGACCCGCGGGCCGGGCCGGGGGGGAGGCGGCGGCGCCTCCGGCTGCAACCGCTGGATCTGGGGACGCTGGGGCGCGGCCGCCCGCGGGCCCGCCCGAACCGGCTCCGCCACCATGTTCAGGGCGTCGTCGGCCTGCAACGGCAGGTCGGGCCAGTAAACGGCGGTGTCGATGCCCGCCGCGGGGATGGCAAAACGATAGCCGCCACTTTCGACGATCTGGACGACGGACGGCCCGAGATGCAGCAGCAGGTCGTTGCCATCGACCGAGGTGGCATCCGGCGGCAGCAGGCAGTCGGCCACCTGCCAGCCCTTGCGACCCAGTACGCCTTCGTCCCAGTCTTCGCGCCGGATGCGAAAGTCGGCGGCGCCGGTGAAGGCCGCGGCGCCGGCCACGCGGATCAGCGCATGGCCGCCCTGATAAGCGGGATCCGGTTCGACCGTGACCCGCGTGTTCATGCGCCCGATCCTTCCAGACGGGCAATAATGGCGCCCAGGCGTTCGTTGGCGGCGATATCGATGGTGCCGGAGCCGGCATCCTGGGCGTTGGCCTCGAACGTCAACCGCACCGCGGTCATCCAATCGACCTCGAAATTAAATCCATAGGGCGTGGACGTGGGTCCGAGCCGGGGCAGGCCGTTCATCGGGGCCCGCGGCGCGAAGATGCGGCGGGTTCCGCGCGGCGCCTCGGGGCGTTTGTCCGGGGCGAGCCAGTCGTAACCCAGCATGTAAACGAAACTGTTGATCGTCTGCTCGACCAGCATCACCGGCTTCTGCGCCGCCGAGGCATTGCGGTTCTGGAAGCTCGCGCGCTCCCGCAGCAGCCTGGCGATCCGGGCGCGCAGGTCATGCCGCCGCGCCGCCCGTTCCAGCTCCCGGATCAGGATCAACATCAGGTCGCGCGGCACGTGCAGCGCGGTGGCCGACGCGGCATCCTCGGCCACCGCCGTCATGCCGCGCGCCCACTCGGCGATGGCCATGTCGGCGAACATTTCGGGCCGGTCGCGGGCCCCGGTGGCGATGACGGGGGCATCGCCCAGCAGGTCGCCGAGTTCGGCCGCGTAGTCGCTTTCCAGGTTGGCCTGGCCGATCGGACCATCGCTGCTGGTTTGCAGGTCCCAATAGACGCCGGTGATCTGGTCGGTGGTCACCTGCAAGGCCCGCAGCAGGGCGCCGAACATCTGGGCCCGCGCGCAGCCCATCAGCGCCTGCAGCACGATCCGCCCGTCATCGGCGGCCCGTTTCAGCTCCGCCACGAGGTCGCCGGTGTGATGATGCGGCCGCAACTGCGTCAGGATGCGGTTGGCCAGTTCCTTCACCCGGCCGGTGATCTGTTCCGCTTTCAGCGCCGGATCGCAGATCGGGCGCAAGGTGTTGGCGAGAAAACTGATGCCGCCATCGTTCGGCCGCAGCGCCTCGTCCCAGGCCAGGGTCGGATTGGCGAAATGCCGCCGCACCAGTTCGTTGCTGGCGTAGGTCGGGAAGCGGGCGTCCAGGAATTCCTTCGCGCGCGGGGCGACGGTTTCGGTCTTGTCGTCGGCGTAGTCATAGACCGCATGGAACGGCACCGCGGTCGAGCGCAGCCAGAACAGGTTGTTGAAGGCCTGGCCCCCGGCCCAGTCGGTCGGCCAGTCGTACGGACCGAAGGGTTCCAGCAGGCTTGCGGTCAGCCGGTTGGTCCAGCGCTGGCCGGTGCTGAGGTCCTCGCCGATTTTGCCATCCAGCTCCATGTCGAACTTGGTCAGCACGAAGAACAGGCTGGTGCGCTGCGCCTGGCGCTGCGCGGGTGTGTCGCCCATGGTGTGGCGGATCCAGTCGGTGACCATCTTCGGCAGGGTCGAGACCTCCTGCACCGACGGCCCGACGCACAGCAGCATCGCCGCGATTTCCTGTTCGGCGTTGTAGCGCTGGAACAAATAGGCGACTTTGCCGCGCAGGAACAACTCGCCCAGCCCCTGTTCGGCGGCCAGGGCCTTTTCGATGTCCTCGTGTTCCTTGCGGCTGCGCGCGCCGGGGAAGTCCAGCAGGTCGGTGTGGGCGAAGAAGTCCCAGGGTTGTTCGGCCAGCGGCACCGTCACCTCGGCGATCAGCGCGGTCAGTGCCGCTCGGTCCAGGGTGGCGCGCGCGCCGGCGGTGGTGGACACGGCGACGGTGCCATTGGCGCCGCGGCCGAGCTGCAGCACCGTTGCCGCGTCGAGCAGGTTGCCGCCGCGCCGGCTGAGCGCCTCGGTTGCGCAGAACGCGGTGTCGGCGAAGCCGATCCGGCTGAGGGCGCCGATCAATTCGGCGGCCAAGGCGGTGATGCGTTCGGTGCCGTTCCACAGCGGTGCGTAGGCCGCCGCGCGGGCCTCGGCTGGCAGGCGGGGGATGAGTTCGGCGGCGCGGGTCCAGTAGGCGGTGCCGAGGTCGCGGATCAGTTCCTTGCCGCGGAAATACTGGTCGAAATACTCGCGCATTTCCTCGATATCATCCACCGTCAGCCCGTCGCGCGGGGACGGGCCGGCCTGCGCCTCCAGCGACTGCAACAGGGCGGTGACGGCCTGGCTGCCGGGCAGCTTGAGGTCGGCGATCTGGAAATCTTCCAAGAACGTATTGGCCAGGATTTTGACGACATCGGTCTGCGACAGCAACCGTAACGGCACCGGCGCGTCCGGCGGGGCGGGGATCCGGCGGATGGTGAAGCGGGACACCAGGCCGGTCGATTCTTTGCCGCCCTCGGGGTTGAGATCGGTGAGGAAGTTCAGCCGTTCGCTGCCATAGGCGGCGATCAGCGGCTTGCCGCGGGGGGCGGCGAGGCCGGAGACGAGGTATGATTTCCCCGCCTGGGAGGCGCCGAACACGGCCACGGCGGTCGGCCGTTCGGCGGCCTGGCGCAGCCGGTTGGCGCGGCGGGTGAAGCCGCGGAAGCTGTATCCCGTTGCCGCGGGGTCGAGGTGCAGGCGCGCGTGGTTGCGGTCCAGCCATTCGGCGCCGTCGCGCGATGCCTGCATGACGTCCGCCGCGCGCTTCACGACCGCCGCACCGACCGTATCGCTCATGGTCCAACTCGCTCCGTCCCGACGGCGGTATCCTAGGTGCTGTCGCGCTTGATCGCAACAAATGTGTGGGGGGCCGGTCATTGCGAGGGGGATGACGGGCGTCTTTCTGGCGAGATTGGGATGGGGTAACCGTCTATACCCGTTCAGCATCGGGGGCGGTGCTCGGGGGCAGTCTCGCTACATTTAGTGCTATTGGCCCGGACACTTGGCGCTGACGAGGGCCGCCCATTTATTTAGGGGACCTTCTCATCGTCGATGCCCAGAGGCGGCAAGGTGATGCTCTCATGAGGAGGGGGCTTGAATTTCGCAGAAGCAGATGTGCGTGTCAGCCTGACCTCGATGAGGTGATCAAGCTTGGCTACTATTGCATTGATTCCGCTTCTGACCGGCTGTCTGAAAAGATATGTCGCCATGAGAATAGCGCCAGGCCATACAGATACCTCGTAGATTCTGACAAGGGAATATACGATATATTCCCAACCGTGGTGGTCCATGGGCGCGCCTTAATCCAGGGGTCTGCCATGACGCTGGCTGGCCCCAATGTCTATCGTGCGGGCAACCGGGTGGTTGCTCAGAGAAAAAGCTTCACCGTTTTGACAAGGTTTTCATCCTTGACGAGGCCGATATCGTAACCAGCCTTCTCTTGCTGAAGGAACCACTCGTAAACCCGCAGCGAATCTCGCACGATTTCTGCATAACTGGATTTTTCAGTTTCCTTCTTCATCCGCTCAAGACGCTCGACCGCATCTGCCGAGAATTCAAACTGGATGCGCTTCGAATCGCTGCGCCGCTCTTCCGTTAGGGTGTTGCTCATTTTTTCAGTTCTCTTCGAGAGGGTTCTTGCGTGCCATCACATCCGCGGCCTCCTTTGGTGCAGATGCCGCCAAGGGAAGGCCATACGATAACCTTCTGCCAGGAGGAGAAGATCAGGGGGAGATCCCATGTGGAAGCCGACTTCTACCGGCTGCCTTGACGTTGGTCTCCGTCTTGGCTAATTTCCAGGCTATCACAAGGTATTCTCCAGCAGCTACTTGACTGTATCACCATTGGGGCCCGTTCCGATTCGGTTTGCGCGCGCCTTGCACTCTCTGCCGCCCTGGCGGCACAGCTTATTGTCGCCGCCAAATCAGGCGCGGCATGTGATGCATATCATATATGCAGATCGTGTGTATTTCAATAGGGGCATATGAGCATTTCATGCCTTTTGGATATGCATACGATGCGGGCCTCGGGACCTAAGTCTGGGACAGGGTCACGCCACGGCGACGGAGCGGCCCCCTCGGGCACCATCGCCAACCCCAGCTTCGCACGCTATCACCTCTGACCTTTGGCGGGCAGCACCGTCGCAGGGCTGCTTTAGGCCAGCACGCCAAGCAGCCCGGCCGTGACCACCTCACCGCGAAGCCGCACCATGCGGCATATTTTCGATTTCTGCCGCTCGGCATATCTGAAACATGTTCGCGCAGGTGGTAGACGCCCAGCGGCTTGCAAAATTGTGAGGCAAAGACGAACATATTGCGGGCCGGGGGATGGCGCTACCCAATTGGTCGTTGATGTGCGTCCGGCCTTGCAAGAGTGACCCTCTGAACAGCGCAAATACCGGATTATTCAGCCAGAATCGCCCCTACGAGACCTTGGGTGGCGACGGATCGGCAAGCATCCTCCGAATATAATCCTTCATTTTGGGACAGCTGCTTGTTCCGCCAATGTCGCGCAGAAATTGATTTGCTACGTCTGGCGCATGAGCGACCAAAAGCAATAGAGCCTTGGCTAACTCGGGAAACGGTTCGGAGTTCTCGCCGTCACTACAGGCCATAACGACATCAAGAAGTTGGGATGCTGACCACTCTTCCCCACTCCGCG
>Ga0302154_10000528_pt1 | contig 35845 bp, 32 predicted proteins | sample I_Bog_N2_3_FD_193507 | JGI IMG/M metagenome (GOLD analysis project Ga0302154, IMG submission 193507) | Peat permafrost microbial communities from Stordalen Mire near Abisko, Sweden - I_Bog_N2_3 | ecosystem: Environmental > Terrestrial > Soil > Wetlands > Peat | place: Sweden: Abisko, Stordalen... | reverse complement strand
TCAGGGTCGATCGTGCTGGTCGCGCACCGCCACTACCACGTGTCGCTCCAGTGGACGCCGGTGCCCGACGCCACCTCCGTCGACGTCCCGAGCATCTTCGACCTCGGCATGGCCTACGTGGGCACTGCCATCGCCCAGGCCGTCGCCGCCGCCAAGGCGTCGACGGTGGCCGTGGTGTTCGCCGCCGACTACACCGCGGAGACGTTCGACCGGCCGAACCTGCAGCTCCCCGGTGACGAGGACGCACTGATCGAAGCGGTGGCCGCCGCCAATCCGCGGACGGTCGTCGTGCTGAACACCGGGGGACCTGTGGTGATGCCCTGGCTGTCCAAGGTGGGTGCGGTCATCGAGGACTGGTATCCGGGTGAGGAGGACGGGACGGCGATCGCCGCCGTACTGGCGGGCGACATCGACCCGTCGGGGCACCTGCCGGTGACGTTCCCCACCAGCATGGCCGCCTCGGCCGTTCCCAGCCGGTCCCAGTGGCCGGGCGTCGACCTCACCTCCACCTACTCCGAGGGTCTGGACGTCGGCTACCGGTTCGACCACGCCACCGGCACGAAGCCGCTCTTCCCCTTCGGCTTCGGTCTCTCCTACACCTCGTACTCGATCCGTCACGCCGCGGTGGCCCGCGTGTCCGGCGGCTACGCCGTGTCGTTCGTGATCGCCAACACCGGGCACCGTACCGGGACCGACGTGGCCCAGGTCTACCTGACCTACCCGAAGGCGGCGGACGAGCCACCGGGGCAGCTGGCCGCGTTCAGCCCGGTGAGGCTGGCTCCCGGAACGTCGCAGAGGGTGACCCTGGACGTACCCGACCACCAGCTCGAGACCTACCAGGCCAACGGCTGGACGACGGTGCCGGGCACCTACCGGTTCGCCGTCGGCGACAACTCGGCCCACCAGGCCACGCGGGCGTCGGTGTCCGTGCGGTAGTCGACCGGTCGGGTGGGCGCGACACTGGGCCGATGCGCCCGGATACCGGAAGGACGGGGTGGTCGGCTCGTCCGGCGGTCATGGCCGTGGCCGCGGTCCTGGTCACCGGCGCCGGGCTCGCCGGATGTGCCACCACGGCGACCGCCCCCGCCCGGACGGTCCGGAGCACCACTCCGGCGACCGGCAGGGCGACGGGTGACACGCCGGCGACCCGTGGCGCCACGAGACGGACGGCCGGTCCACCACCGGCGCCGTCACCGGCACTCCGGCAGCTGGCGGTCACCTCCGCCGTGGTCCCCCTGGTCGACACGACGCGCCCGGTGGTCAGCGGGGGCCGGGTGCTGGCCGACCAACGCGCGCTCCCCACGATCGTGTGGACCCCGGCGGGTCCCGGCCCGTTCCCGCTCGTGGTGTTCGTCCCCGGCTACGACAAGGGCCCACTCGACTACCAGCGGTTCTGCTCGACCCTCGCGTCGTCGGGGTACGTGGTGGCGGCGCCGTCGTTCCCTCTGGAGGATCCCGCCCGGGGTTTCCCCCTCGACCGCACCCACCTCGCCGACGAGGCGACCGACGTGAGCTTCGTCATCACCGCCCTCGAGGGACGGCCCGGCGAGGACATCGACGACACGCGTCTCGCCGTGGTCGGCCACTCCGACGGGGCTGACGTCGCCCTGCTGGTCGGTTACGGGAGCGGGACACGGGATTCCCGGATCGGGGCCGTCGTCGCCGATGCGCCCGATCCGATGACGGCCATTCCGGCACCGTCACACGTCCCGCTCCTGCTCGTCCAGGGCACAGCCGACTCGGTGGTGCCCTACACGTCCAGCCAGGAGGTCTTCGCCCAGGTCGACGCCCCGGTCTTCTACCTGTCCCTCATCGGAGCGGACCACTTCCCGCCCATCGCCGGTGGGACGCCGTGGACACCGGTCCTCGACGGGGCGACGGCGCTCTTCCTCGGCGCCACCGTCGCCGGTCGCGGGCCCGGGGACTCCGTGCTGGCGGCCGGACTCTCGTCCTCGCCGTTGGTGCGTCTCGCGACCAAGGACTGACGGGGTCCGGCCGCCACAAAGACGTGCCGACTCAGGACACGTGCCGACTCAGGACACGTGCCGACTCAGGACACGTGCCGACTCAGGACACCTTGTCCGTCAACGGTCGGGCGCTGGCCACCGGGCTGAACGCGTTCGGGACCGGATACTTCCCGAGCACGAAGTTGAGGACGGCTGCGTGCTGCATCTCCACCGGTTGGATGCTGGCGGCCACCTTGATCGACGAGGTCGCCGTCACGGCGCTCACCGCCGACTGGTAGGTGGCGGCGGCGATGTCCTCCAGCGTGAGCGCCAACTCGGCCGCACCGGTCACGTCGGTGACCTTGGCGAACGCGCTGTTGACCACCGGCACGAGCGTCTGGTCCGGACCGGTGATGGCGGGGTGCCCGGCGGCGACGATGGCCGAGTTCCAGGCCTGGGCGTGCTGGGTGTGCTGTCCCTTCACGGTGGTCACGAAGTTGGCGACGGCCGGGGGAACGGTACCGAGCTTGCCGGCCGTGGCGGCGGTCAGCACGTCACCGTAGGCGGCGACCGCCAGGTTCTCGAGGCTGGCAGCCAGGGCGGCCACCGCCAGGTCACCGGTCAGCCCGGACCCCGTGGTCGTCGGGGTGGCGGCCCCGGTGGTCGTCGTCGATGAGGTCGAGTTGGACGAGCAGGCGGCCAGGACCACTCCGGCGGTCGCCGCTCCGGCCCCGATCAGGAAGCCGCGACGACTGGTGCGGATCTCGGAGGTCCACCGCTGCAGGGCCGCCGTCATGGCCGGCATGCCCACGTCGTGGTGGAGCTGGTCGAGGTCGTCGGTCATGGCCGCGAGCTCCCGCTCGCTGATGGCCATCTCGGGCTGGGTTCGGTTGCGACGCATCATGAGAGGGCTCCTTCGCTAGCACTGCGGGCCATATCGGTCGGGAAGAACGCCTGCGGGAAGCCCACCGAACCGGCGGCCGCCGGCAGGTTGGCCACGTTGGACGGTGAGAGGGTGATCAGCTGCGGCGCACCGGCGTTGAGGAGTGCCTGGACGGCCAGCAGTACCGAGGCGTGTTGCGCCTCGACGCCCATGATCGATGCCGTGACCTTCTTGGCGTTGGCGTCGGACAGGGCGGCGACGTCGGCGACATAGGTCTCGGCGGCCCCCTGTTCGAGCTCGAGTGCGAGGGCCACGACGGGCCCGGGAGCCGTGAGGCCGGGGACCGCGGCCTGGACCACCTTGGCCAGGGCGGGGTCCGGGTTGGTCTGCGGCTTCCCACCCAGGCGGGTGACGGCCGCATTGAAGGCCGCCAGGTGCTGCGAGTGCTGCTCCATCGTGGTCGTGGCGAAGGCCTTGACCACGGGGTTGGCCGACGAGCCCCCGATGAACGGCAGGGTCAGCGCCGTCTTGTAGGTGGCCACGGCCAGCACTTCGATGGAGGCGGCGGTCTGGAGCATCTGCACGTCGGGGGATGCGCCGAACGCCGGCGACGCGGACACCGCATCGAGCGCGGCCACCACGCCGGCCGCAGCCAGCACGCCGCCACCGAAGGTGATCGCCGACCGGAGGGAGCGTCGGTCCGTGGATACCGGGGTCCGGGCTGCGGACACCGGGGCACCCTCGTGGTTGAGCTCGACCATCTCGTCGAGCGCGTCCACCGTGGTGACCATGGCATCGCGGTGGAGGTCCTGGGACTCCTCGATGAGCGCGTCCATGGCTCGTGGGTCGATGTCCGGCGACGGGTCGTCCGGTTGATTCGAACGCTGTAGCTGCTGGCTACCCATGGGGGCACCTCCTGGTCGGTTGACGTGGATGGATGGTCGAGGTGGAACGGATCTCAGGCACTCTGAACGGCCGGTCAACAGGCAGTGAATCCGGTCGCCAGGAGACGATCCCGGTCAGGAGACGATCAATGTGCCGGTCATGTACTGGTGGATGTTGCAGATGTACGAGAAGGAGCCGGCGGTCATCGGCGCGGTGAAGGTGACGGTCTTGCCGGGCGCGATGTCCCCGGTGTTGAAGGCGCCCTTCGACGCCGTGACCGTGTGGGCGACGGCGTCGTGGTTCACCACGGTGACGGTGGCGCCCGGCTTCACGGTCAGCGTGGCGGGGACGAACATGAAGTTGGAGATGGCGATTTCCGCCTGACCACTGGGCGCAGCCCCGGTCGAACCGGCCGACGACGAGGCCGTCGTCGCCGGCGCCGCCGCCGGACTGGACGAGCAGCCGGCCGCCAGCAGCACGGTTCCCAGGGAGACCATCGCCACCAGCGGGAGCCGGATCCGTCGTCCGTTCGGGATCCGTCGTCCGACCGTCTGCTTCTGCATCGTCCGCGCTGTCATCATCCTCTGTTCGCCGCCGGTCGGAGTTCGGATGACGGATAGTTGGAGGAATTCGCGCCCTCCGTACCGGGCGCACCGTGGTGGAGCGAACCGCCGCCCCGACCCGGTCTCCGGGTGGTCCCGACGGGTCCGCTGCCCTCACCGGCCGGGCGGACGGTCCGATGGACAGGCGACTCCTCGACATCGGTAACCTGGGGGCATGAGACGCAGGATGCTCAAGTCGAAGATCCACCGGGCCACGGTGACGGCGGCAGACCTCAACTACATCGGTTCGATCAGCATCGATCCGCTGCTTCTCGAGTCGGCCGACATCCTCGAGCACGAGCAGGTGACCGTCCTCGACATCGACAACGGCGCCCGGTTCGAGACCTACGCCATCGTGGGCGAGCCGGGCGAGATCTGTCTCAACGGTGCCGCCGCCAGACTCGTGCACGTGGGCGACACCGTGATCCTCCTCACCTACGCCGACTACGAGGACCACGAGTTGGACGCCCACCGGCCCCGCGTCGTCCATGTGGACGAGAAGAACGTCGAGGTCACGATCGCCTGACCCCGGCAGACACTCCCCCGTGCGTGCCACACTGGGAGCGGCGACCGGAGGGCCGCCGGGGGAAGGGGGAAGGCCATGCGCGAGGTCCGCTACGGGGCGCGTCCGCCCGAGCAGGTGTCCAACCGTGAGGTGGACGCCACCAGGAGCCCGATCTGGTCGAAGGCGGTGACCATCGTCTTCGAGACCGATCCGGATCTCATCGCCCGCGTCCTGCCCCGGCCGCTGGAGGTGTCCGCCGCCACGGCGCGTCTGAGGATCGCCGTGGTCGACATGGGCACCGGCCTACCGACGTTCGGGGCCGGGTGGTTCGGCGTGCGGGCGCGCCACGGCGACATCGAGGGCGAGTATCCGCTGTTCATGCCGATGAGCACCGAGCAGGCCACCATCGGCGGACGCGAGACCTTCGGCGAGCCCAAGAAGATCGCCCAACTGGACCTGTCCATCGACGGGGACGCCGTGACGGCGAGGGTCGCCCGCATGGGATCGACGATCGCCGAGGTGACCGGCACCCTCGGGGCCGAGCGACCCGGTTACGAGATCGACAAGCTCGACTTCTACTTCAAGTTGCTGCCCGATCCGTCGGGCGTGGGCCTGGAGTCCGACCCGGCGCTGGTCTACTGCCGCCGTCACGAGACCGCACGGGTGGTCCGCCCGGTGACGGGCGAGTGCAAGCTGCTCGACGCGCCGCTCGATCCCATCGCCGACTTCCCCATCGGTTCGGTCCTCTCCTTCGAGTATGCCGAGATCTCGTCGTCCCAGGCCGGCGAGATCGTCGAGCGGGTACCGGCCGAATGGCTCGTGCCCTTCGTGCACCAGCGGTACGACGACCTCAGTGTCCTGGGGGCCTCGCGATGAGCGACGTCCCCTCCACCGGCGAGGACCGCTACATCGTCATCTCGGCCGACGGCCACGCCGGCCTCGCCTGTGAGGACTACCGCCCCTACCTCGAGACCCGGCACCACGCGGCGTTCGAGGAGTACCTGGCGGAGCGGACGGCCCACCGCGAGGAGGCACTGGCCTTCAACTACGACTACATCATGGGATGGGAGAAGGGGAACGAGGAGGGCCTCAAGGGGGCCTTCGACCCCGTCATCCGCGACAAGGAACTCGACGCCGACGGCGTGGCGGCCGACGTGCTGTTCGCCGATGCCGACGCGGTCACCGGCATGGCCTCACCCCCGTTCGGGGCCGGTCTGTTCGCCGGGGCCATCGAGGACCCCGAACTGGCCTTCGCCGGAGCACACGCCCACAACCGGTTCCTGGCCGAGATGTGCTCCCACTCGTCCCACCGGCGCGGCGGGATCGCCCTGGTGCCCATCACCCACGACATCCCCCGGGCCGTGGCGGAGATCGAATGGGTGGCCGCCCAGCCGGGCATCCGCGGGATCATGATCCCGACCATGTGGCGGGGGCGCACCCCCTACAACGATGCGTCCTACGACCCGGTCTGGGCCGCCTGCGCCGAGACCGGCCTGCCGGTCCACACCCACTCCGGCGAGGCCCCCATGGAGGAGTACGGCGAGCACACCGGGGTCTACCTGGCCGAGGTGGTGTGGTGGGCGGTCCGCCCGGCCTGGCACCTGCTGTTCGGTGGCGCGTTCGAGCGCTTCCCCGACCTCAAGTTCGTCGTCACCGAGGCCGCCGCCTACTGGGCCCCGGACATGATGTGGAAATGGGACCAGTACATGGGGGGAGGACACACCACCAAGAAGCTGGCCGCCATGCTCCAGGGCAAGATCTCCAAACTGCCGTCGGACTACTTCGGCACCAACATCTTCATCGGTGCCTCCACCATGTCGCGCGAGGAGATCCGTCGCCGCTACGTCATCGGCACCGACGTCGTGATGTGGGGCACCGACTACCCGCACCCCGAAGGGACCTGGCCGCACACGCTGGCCAAGCTGCAGTCCGACTTCGCCTCGGTGCCGGTGGACGACACGGCGGAGCTGCTCGGCCTGACCGCGGCGCGGGTCTACGGGTTCGACCTGGACCGACTGCGGCCCATCGCCCAGCGCATCGGTCCGTCACCGGACCTCCTCGGCCAGGACGCCGGCCTCCGCAGCGACCCCGTGGAACGGTCCGAAGCCCGCTGGTGGAAGGCCGAATACGGGCTCCGGGCCCCGGGCTGACCAGCCGGCGGTCGACCTACCAGGAACGCAGGACCTGGTGGCGGTCGAAGGCGTTGCAGGTCGAGTCCGTCGGGTAGTCCTCGATGGCCAGTGGGGTCGCGACCTCGGCGACCGTCGGACCGATCCGGTCGCCGACGGGACGTAGCGCCTCGAGGTCGAATCCGTAGACGCGCGCCACGTTGTCCTCGAGCATCTGGCGGGTCTCGACCGGGTCGCACGTCCCGAACGCCGCCCGCAGGGCGATGAGGCTGTAGGGGTAGGAGCCCTCTGAGTGGGGGTAGTCCGATCCCCACATGATCCGTTCGACCCCGACCTCGTGACGGACGGCGGACTCGCTGGCCCGGAGGAAGCTCGCCCCGACGGAGAAGTTCCGGGCGAAGTACTCCGACGGGGTCATCGACATGCCCTGGGCCGCGGCCCCGAAGAAGGAGGACTCGGCCGCACCTCCCATGATCATGCGCCCGTAGAACCAGTCGAGGGTCTCGAGCCCCCGCGGCAGCCAGCCCAGGCCCTGCTCGGTGAGGACCACGTGCAGGCCGGGGTGGCGCTCCAGGACGCCGGCCAGGATGAGGTGCCACGCCGACCGGTGGGAGAACCAGGGCAGCTCGACCAGCATGATGGCCCGGGCCACCTCGGCGTCGCCGTAGTCGGGGAGCCCGCCGCCGCCGTGGATGTTGACCACCATCCCGAGTTCCTCGCAGACCTCCCACAGCGGCTCGTAGTAGGACTCCCAGAGGCCGGGCAGTCCGGAGCCCGGACCGATCGGTGGCAGGAGGATCCCGCCCGAGGGTCGGATGTTGGCCGCCGCCCAGCGCACCTCGGACACGGCGTCGTCCATGTCGTTGGCGAAGATCTGGGCCACACCGGCCCGACGCCCCGGCACCTCGGCGCAGAAGTCGGCCAGCCACCGGTTGTGCGCCTGGAGCCCGGCCCACCGGCGGTCGTAGTCGTCCGGACCCGGGGGCAGGGCGAGCAGACTCCCCTCCTCGAAGAACGGGGGCACCGTGTTCGGGAAGATGACCTCGGCGGCGATGCCGTCGGCCTCGTTCTCGGCCAGACGCCGGTCCGAGTCCCAGCTCCGGTACGCGGTCGGCGCCAGCAGGTCGGCATAGGGATTGACGTAGGAGGCGGCCCAGGCGTCGAACTCGGCGTGGCGGTCCCTCGGGAGGTACGGGCGGTAGTCCGGGATGTCACCACCCGCGTGGGCATCCGCCGAGATGACCGTGTAGCGGCGGTCGGGTTCGAGCGTGGCGGTCATCGTGTCCCCCTGGTGACGGGTGCGGGCGCAGGACGGTGCGGTGGCATGGTCACCCCAGGCCCTCGAGCGCCGACGGTGGCAGCGCGCCGGCGGCGATGGCGTCGGCCCGGGCGTGCAGCAGGCGGCCGGCCGCATCGAGGTTGTGACCGATGACGAACTTCCCGTCCTTCACCCCCTGTACGGCGAAGCGGCCGAGTTCGTCGAGATCGACGACGTCGGTGGGTCGGCCCGCGGCGGCCAGTGCCGCCTTGAACTCGGCGAAGGTGGTGCCGGGCGCCGGGGGACGGGGCCGCACCCGGGCGAGGTCGGCGGGACGGTTGCGCTGGGCCTCCCACAGCCCGGTCTCGAGCAGTCCCCCCGACGGGTAGAAGACCGCGGCCCGCAGCTTGGTCCGCTGGGACACGAACTGGTGGGCGAGGGCCTCGGTGAAGCAGCTGATGGCCGCTTTCGAGGAGGCGTAGACCGAGGCATAGGGAACCGGTGCGATCCCACCGTCGCCGGACGACGTGGTCACGACCACACCGGGTTCGTCGGAAGCCACCATCCGGGGGACGAAGGCCAGGACGCCGTTGGCGGTGCCGAACACGTTGACCCCGAAGCACCAGCGCCAGTCGTTGGGCTCCTGCTCCCACGGGTTCCCGCCCCCGCCGGAGGTGACCCCGGCGTTGTTCCACAGCACGTGGCAGGCCCCGAACCGGTCGAAGACGGTGTCGGCCAGCGCCTCGACCGACCCGGGGTCGGACACGTCGGTCACCACGCCGGTGATGTCGCCCCGGGGCCCGAGCTCGGCGACGGTGCGCTCGAGTACGGGACCCTCGATGTCGGCCACGACCACCCGGGCGCCCTCGTCGAGCAGTGCCCCCACGATCCCCCGGCCGATGCCGGCCGCTCCGCCGGTCACCACCGCCACTCTGCCTGACAGGTCGTCCACGTCACTCCCCCCGGAGTCCGGTCGGGGCAGGCCCCGATCGCCGTGCGCTCATGGTGACACACGGCCGGGGGCGCCGCCCGGAGTCCGCCTCGCCCGAGCCCATGGGCCTAGCGTGCCCTCCCAGCGGAGCAGGTCATCGGGGAGGAACGACATGTACAACCCACTCGAGGTCGGCGGGGCCGGCGACTACCCGGTACGGGTGGGGAGCATGCTCCTGACCCTGGTCGAGCCGAATCCCGGGTTCGAGCTCGCCTACAACCGTTGGTACGAGCGCGACCACTACTACGGCGGCTGCATGGTCGGACCGTGGCTGTTCGCGGGGAGCCGGTGGGTGGCCACCCGGCAGCTGAAGGCACTGCGCTGGCCGACCGGGAGCACGGTCGCCGTCCCCACCGATGCCGGCAGCTACGTCGCCATCTACTGGGTCGAGGAGGGGCACCACCAGGAGCACTTCGCCGAGTGGTCGATCAACCAGGTGCGGGACCTCTACTCGCACGGGCGCGGCTTCCCCGAACGCACCCACGTCCACACCTCGACATTCCACCACGTGGGCACCGCCTACCGCGACGACGACCCGGTTCCGGTCGAGCTGGCCCTCGACCGGGGCTATGAGGGACTCGTGGCCCTGTGGTGGGACGCATCCGACGGCACGGGACGCGACCTGCAGACCGTCCTGTCCGACTCCCACCTCCCCGGCCTGCTCGACGGGTCGCCGGTCGAGATTGCCGCTTCGTGGGTGCCTTCGGCTCCCGACGCCGGTGACCAGGGAGCCCCCATGGACCTGGGATCGCCTCCCGGGGGGACCGACCGACTGGTGCAGCTCCTGTTCGTCGACGGCGACCCCGCCGACGTGGTCGGACGGGTCCGGGACTACACGGAGGGAGTCGAGGCGTCGGGTGCCGCCTCACTCCGCCTGGCCGCCCCGTTCCGCCGCACCGTTCCCGGCACGGACCGCTACGTGGACGAGCTCTGAGGCGGCCGGGAGGCCCGCCCGCCGGAACCCCAGGTCGTCGCCGGTGCAACCCCGGGTGCACTCGTCGGTCCAACCGCTTCAGATATCGCGGGGGCGATCCGATAGTTACGAGATGACCGTGGCCATTCCCAGCGCTGCCCGTGAGGGCACATCCCGGGACGATCGGATGCCACGCGTCGTCCTGGCGGCGTACGTCGTCGCCGGGTTGTGCCTGGCCGCCTACGTCTCCACCCTCCTGTTGCGGCACAAGGGACAGTTCTGGCCGTGGCTCGACAACTGGAGTGTCGACTTCTTCGAGGTCACCGTGGCCCTCCTGTGCCTGTCCCGGTTCCTGGTCAAGCGACCGGGTCGCTCGGTGGGCCTGGCGTTCGGGCTCGGCCTCCTGGCCTGGGCGATCGGCGACTGCATCTTCACCCTCGAATCACAGGGCGGTGCGTCGCCGCCGACTCCCTCGCTCGCCGACGCCTTCTACCTGACCATGTACCCGCTCGCCTACCTGGGGATCATGTTGATCATCCACGGCGAGGTGCGCTCGTTCAAGGCCAACGCCTGGCTCGACGGGGCCGTGGCCGGGCTCGGGGCCGCCGCCATCTGCTCGGCGTTCGTCTTCGACACCATCATCCACTCGCTGTCGGGGTCCCCCGCCGCCGTCGCCGTCAACCTCGCCTACCCGATCGGCGACCTCGTCCTCCTCGCCTTCGCCTTCGGCGCGCTGGTGATCGTCCCCGGCTGGCCGGCCCGGCTCGTGATCCTGGTCGTCGGGTGTCTGGTGCTGGCCATCGGCGACACCGTCTACCTGTTCCAGAACGCGGCCGGCACCTACCAGTCCGGCACGATCCTCGACGCCAGCTGGATGACGGCGCTCTTCCTGCTGTCGCTCACCGTCTGGCAACGGGTCGGTGCACGACGCCTGGAGGACGACGCCAGGACCCCAGGGTTCGTGCTGCCGGCGGTCGCCGCCACCGTCGCCGTCGCCGTCCTCTTCATCGGCAACTGGATGCACATCGGCACCGTGGCGCTCGGCCTGACCCTCGCCACCCTGGTGCTGGTCGGCGTGCGGGCCGCCCTGTCCCGGCGGGAACTCAATGCGCTCACCCGGTCGAACCACCACCAGGCCATCACCGACGAGCTGACGGGCCTGGGCAACCGCCGGCTGCTCACACGTGAGCTCGAGGCGATCTTCACCGCCCAGGACCTCGAATGGGGACCGGGCGACGCCCTGGCGTTGCTGATGATCGATCTCGACCACTTCAAGGAGATCAACGACTCGTTCGGTCACCCGACCGGCGACGGACTCCTCCGTCTCATCGGTCCCCGGCTGTCGAGCGTGACCCGGTCGAGCGATGTCGTCGTCCGGCTGGGCGGCGACGAGTTCGCCGTCCTGCTGACGGGGGCCGACGTCGAGTTCGCCATGTCGATCGCCGAGCGGATCACCTCGGAGATCGAACCGCCGTTCGAGGTGGAGGGCTCGAGCCTGCACGTCGGAGCCAGCATCGGCATCGCCCTCGCCCCCCAGCACGCGACCAACGCCATCGAGCTGATGCGGTGCGCCGATGTCGCCATGTACCGGGCCAAGGCGGCCCACAGCTCCTACGACATCTACGAGTCGGCGCTCGACGACGGTGCCGACCGTCTGAACCTGATGGAGGACCTGCGGACGGCCATCGCCGAGCACTCCCTGGTCCTCTACTACCAACCCCAGATCGACCTCCGGTCGGGGGGGATCACGACGCTCGAGGCGCTGCTGCGGTGGCCCCACCCGACGCTCGGGTTCATCCCCCCGGACCAGTTCATCCCGTTGGCCGAGGACAGCGGTCTGATGGGGCCGTTGACCTCGTTCGTGCTGGAACAGGCGGTCGCCCAGTGCGCCGCCTGGCGACGGGCCGGGCACGCCGTGGCGGTGGCGGTCAACCTGTCGACCACCAACCTCCTCGACACCGGCCTGCCGGACCAGATCCACGAGGTGCTGGACCGCCACTCCCTCGGCACCGACTCCCTGGTGCTCGAGATCACCGAGAGCACGGTCATGGCCGACCTGGCCCGCTCCAAGGAGGTCATCCAGACCCTGTCGGACTCGGGTCTGCTGATCTCCATCGACGACTTCGGAACCGGGTTCTCGTCGCTCGCCTACCTGAGCGATCTGGCCGTCGGCGAACTCAAGATCGACCGCATGTTCACCGCCCGGCTCAGCGTCGAGGGCGAGGACGGCCGCGACGAGGCGATCATCCGCTCCTCGATCGAGTTGGGCCACTCGCTCGGACTCCGGGTGGTGGCCGAGGGCGTGGAGCGGTCCGACCACTTCGGTTTCCTGGCCACGGCCGGGTGCGACGTGGCCCAGGGCTACGCCATCAGCTTCCCCCAGCCCCCCGAGGACCTGGACTTCGCCGCCATCGACGATCGGGCGGCTCCGATGCTGCCCAGCCCCCTCCACTGAGGGACGGACCACGGGCACGGACGAACCACGACACCGCCGACCCGCCCCGCCCCGACCCGTCAGGAGTGGCGCACGTACGCTTCGGCTTCACTGCGTGCCACGTCGACCAGGTCGCCGAGGGCGATGTTCACGTCGACCAGGTGGAGCCCCCAGGTCGGCCCGAGTGACTGGCCCACGATCTGACGGGTGTCGCCCGGGGTGATCGGTGCGTTCACCTGCAGCCAGGTGGCCCCACCCTCGGACAGACACTGACCCGAGTAGAGCCCCGGCTCGGTCACCCAGGGGGTGGTGAGGGACGGAGGGGTCAGGCCGCCCAGTCCACCCAGCCCCCCGATCAGTGCGCGTGTGGGGAAGTAGGGCGTCAGCGGGGTGGCCGCGTTGTGCGCCAGGTCGGCCGGGTTGGTGCACAGGACCTGGAGTCCGGCCACGGAGCCGCTCCCCGACAGGGCGCTCACCCCCGTGCCCGGACGGCCGAACAGCGAGTCGGCCGGTGGGGTCTGGTCGAAGCTCGAGTAGGCCACCACGCAACCGGTGTCGGAGTCCGTCGTGCAGGCCGGGATGTTCTGGAAGCTTCCCCCCACCAGCTTGCCGGTCGGCACGGTCACGTTGCCCCCGAGCAGGATCGCCGACACCAGCAGTCTGCGCTCGGCCGGGTCGGGGTCCACCTGGCGCCGGAGGAGGGCGATCAGCATGGCCGCTCCCTGTGAGTGACCGATGACGATCACCCCTCTTCCGTGGTTGTAGTGGGCCAGGTAGTCCTTCCACGCCGCCAGCACACCGGCATAGGCGGTCAGGGCCGCCGTCGCCGCTCGTGCACCGGCCGACAGCCCGGCCAGGGTGATCTGGGGGTACATCGGTGCGTACACGTCGCACGTCTGGCTGAACCGGGACGCCTGGATCCTCGCCACCGACGTCTCGGCCGGGTCGATGTGCAGGTCGGCGGTGACCCCGGACTGCTCGCTGACGGTGGGGTAGACGTAGAAGCAGTCGACCGGCGCGTGGGGATGGTCCGACGCATGGCTGACCGACGGTGCCCCGGACGCCGGGAGGACCGTCGCCGTCAGGTCGGTGGTGCAGGGGTCGATGGCGTCACCCGGCCGGCACAGCCATTCGGTGCCGGCGGGATCGGTCCGCGCCGCCGAGGCTCCATCGGCCACGGCCGCGCGGACGGCAGCTGCCTCGGCGGCCGTCGACCCAAGGGTCGACGTGGTGGTGGACGTGGTGGTCGACGATCCGCAGGCCGCAGCCACGACGACCGTGGCGCAGACCACCGCGACGGCGAGGAGACGGGTGGCCGGGACGGTCGGGCCGAGGGAGGGCATGCGCCGATCGTAGGACGGCTTCGGTCGGTCGTCGCCCGGGGCGCGCGTGCCCCGGCGCCGGGCGACCCGCAGCGCCGGGTCATGCGATGCTGATGCCGTGGTGACCACCGACCCCGGCACACGATGCGGCTGAGCGAGACCGATCGCCTCGAGGCGTTCAGCGACGGAGTCATGGCCGTGATCATCACGATCATGGCCTTCTCCATCCCGACCCCGGACGGCAGCTCGGCCGCCGCGCTGCGGGGTCTGGTCCCCCACCTGCTGGTCTACGTCCTGAGCTTCGCCATGGTCGGCATCTACTGGGTCAACCACCACCACCTGTTGCGGGCCACCGGGCGCATCAGCGGATCGGTCATGTGGTCCAACCTCTTCCTCCTGTTCTGGCTCTCGCTCTTCCCGATCGTCACCGCATGGGTCGGCCGGTTCCCCCGCCACGCGTTACCGGCCTTCTGCTACGGCCTGGTGGGTCTCGGTGCGGGAGGTGCCTATTCGTTCCTCGTCCGCATGATCATCCGGGTCAACGGGACCGAGTCGGTCGTAGGGCGTTCGGTCGGCACCGACACCAAGGGGAACCTCTCCATCGTCCTGTACGGCGCCGGCATGGCCCTGGCCTTCGTGTCGCCCTGGATCGCCTACGCGCTCTACGCCAGCGTGGCCCTCATGTGGTTCGTCCCCGACCGCCGGTTGGTCGTCCAGGCCGCGGACACCACCGAGCCCGACGACAGCTGAACAGGAGCACCACCCCATGACCCAGCGGATCATCCTCGTCACCGGTGCCACCTCGGGGATCGGCCGACGGTGCGCCGACCTCCTGGCCGATCAGGGCCACCTCGTCATCGGGGCCGGACGGCGGACGCTTCCCGACACCATGTGGACGCAGATCGCCATGGACGTGGACGACGACGCCTCGACGGCGGACGGGGTGGACCGGGTGGTGCGGGACCACGGCGGTATCGACGCCGTGGTCACGTGCGCCGGGTGGGGACTGGCCGGCCCCGTGGAGCAGACGCCCATCGACCAGGCGCGGGCCCAGATGGAGACCAACTTCTTCGGCACCGTGCGCACCGTGACCGCCGCGCTCCCCACCCTCCGCGAACGACGGGGCCGGATCGTGCTCCTGAGCTCCATCGGTGGTGTCATCGGGCTCCCCTTCCAGGCCTACTACTCGGCCAGCAAGTTCGCCCTCGAAGGCTGGGCCGAGGCGCTGGCCTGGGAGGTCAAGCCGTTCGGCGTGGGGGTCACCCTCGTCGAGCCGGGTAACTTCCGGACCGGGTTCACGGGCAGCCGACGGACCCTGACGTCATCGGCCGACGACCCCTATGCGACCGCGTCGGCCACCGCCATCACCAAGATGGAGGAGGACGAACGGCACGGGGCGGACCCGCGGGCGGTGGCGACGGTGGTGGCGAAGCTGCTCGGATCGCCACGTCCGCCCCGGCGGGTCTCGGTGGGTCCGGCGGGCGAACGCATCGGGGTGGTGGCCAAGCGGCTGCTGCCCAACCGCCTGTTCGAGGCGGCGTCGGCGTCGAGTCTCGGCGTCTAGCCTGCCCGCATGTCCGACCCCGGTGAGCCGTTCTCGCCCATGGGAGCGAGCCACGTCGTCGGGCCCCCGGGCTCGCCCCGCCGGTTCCCCCAGTCCAGGTTCACCGCGCCACCCGGGGCGTGCGAGCTCCTGCTCGTGCGGCACGGGCAGTCCGAGGACGCCGTGGAGGGCCGGCCGTTCGCCCACCGGGACGGGCAGGCCGATCCACCGCTGTCCCTCCTCGGTCGGGCGCAGGCGCTGCGGTTGGCCGACCGGCTGGCGGGCGAGTCCGTCGACGCCATCTACGTCACCACGCTGCGCCGCACGGCGGAGACGGCCGCACCGCTGGCGGCGCGGCTGGGGATCGAACCCGGGGTCGAGGCCGACCTGAGGGAGATCCACGTCGGCGAGTGGGAGGGGTGGGTCTTCGAGCAGAAGTTCGTGGACCGCGATCCGGTCGCGCTGCGGATGGTGCAGGAACAGCGGTGGGACCTGGCCCCGGGGTGCGAGCCCCTCGAGGAGTTCGCGACACGGGTACGCGCCGGAGTCGAGCGGATCGCCACCCGCCACGCCGACCAGCGGGTGGTGGTCGTCGTCCACGGCGGCGTCATCGGCGAGGTGCTGGCGCAGGCCACGGGGTCCGAGCCGTGGGCGTTCGTGGGTGCGGACAACGGATCGCTCTCCCACCTCGTCGTCACCGGGACGCGTTGGGTGGTCCGACGGTTCAACGACACCACCCATCTCGATCCACGGCTCAGCGTGCAGGCGGCACCGCTCGTGTGAGCGACACCCGGGCGGCACATCGGTATCCTCGGCTCCATGTGCGACACACTCGTGGTGGTCGCGCCCGGCCGGGTGCTGTTCGCCAAGAACAGCGACCGGAACCCCAACGAGGCCCAGCTGCTCGACTGGCAGCCACGGCGACGCCATCCGACCGGTGGTCGCCTGCGGTGCACGTGGATCGAGGTCGACCAGGTGCCCGAGACCCACGCCGTACTGCTGTCCCGTCCGTTCTGGATGTGGGGCGCGGAGATGGGTGCCAACGAGCACGGGGTGGTGATCGGCAACGAGGCCGTGTTCACCGACGGACCCCGGGCGGCCACCGGACTCACCGGGATGGATCTCCTGCGCCTGGCCCTGGAGCGGGCGGCGAGCGCCGACGAGGCCGTCGACGTGATCACCACGATGCTCGAGCGCCACGGCCAGGGTGGTGGGTGCGGCCACGAGGACCGCTCGTTCACGTACGACAGCAGCTTCCTGGTGGCCGATCCCCACGGGGCCGTGGTGCTCGAGACGGCGGGGACACGGTGGGCGGTCGAGCGGGTGTCGTCCGGCGTGCGGTCGATCAGCAACGGGCTCACGATCGACGGCTTCTCCCACCACAACTCCCCTCTCTCCACCTACTTCGCCCAGGCACGGACCCGTCGGGCGATCACCGCGTCGTGCGCCGCGTCGTCACCCGGCGAGCTGATGGCGGTGCTCCGCCACCACGGCCACAAGGGCCCCGCTCCCCGCTGGGCCCCGGTGATGGGAGCCAAGGCCGCTCCGTGCATGCACGCCGGCGGGGGATGGAAGGCCACGTCGCAGACCACCGCCTCCTGGGTCGCCGAACTGATCCCCCGGGGCGTCCACCACCACTGGGTGACGGGCACCGCCGCGCCGTGCACCGGACTGTTCAAGCCCGTGCGCGTGGACGGAGCCCTGGACCTCGGGCCGGATCCCACGGACCGGTTCGACCCCCGGACCCTGTGGTGGCGCCACGAGCTGCTCCACCGTGCCGTGATGACCGATCCGGAGCGGTACCTGGCGCTGATCGCCCCGGAGCAGGCCCGGCTCGAGTCCCGTTGGTCGGAGGCACCGCCGGAGCCGGCCCAGGCGTTCGCCGAGGCCGACTCCGTGGAGGCACGATGGCTCGAGGCCATCAGGGCCACCCACGGTCACGACCGGCGCGTCCGCCACGCCCGCCGGTACTGGGACGTGCGCGCCGCCCGGGCCGGGATCCCCGGGGGGTCGGCCGGCGCGACCCGCTGAGACGGGGGACCGCTGGTCAGGACGCCCCGTAGAACGGGGCGTCGAAGGCGAAGATCCCGCCGTCCGCCGCGGTCAGCCAGTACCCGCCGGTGGCCGCGTCGGCGGCCATGCCCGAGACCGGGGCCACCAGGTCGAGCGCCCCGGTCGACCCGTGGAAGGCGGCATCGCCGTACGCGAAGATGCCGCCGTCGCTGGCCACGAACCAGTAGCCCCGTCCGTCGGCACCTGCCGCCATGCCGTTGATCGGCCGGTTGAGGACAGCGCCGCCCATCGATCCGTAGAACGGGGCGTCGAAGGCGAAGATGCCACCGTCGGAGGCCACCAGCCAGTAGCCGCCGGTCGCCACATCCCCGGCGATGCCCACCACCGGTCGGTTGAGGTGCTGACCACCCATCGACCCGTGGAACCGGGCGTCCCCGAAGGCGAAGATGCCACCGTCGGAGGCCACCAGCCAGTACCCCCTGCCGTCGGCGGTCGGGGCCAGGTCCACCACCGGTGCGTTGAGGTGCTTGCCTCCCATCGACCCGAAGAAACCGGCGTCGCCGAACGAGAAGGTGCCACCGTCGGAGGCCACCAACCAGTACCCCTTGCCGTCGGGGGTGGCGACGATGTGGCGGATCGGCGCGTCGAGCGGGCGACCGGCCATCGACCCGTAGGAGACGGCGGCACCGTGGGGACGGACGGCGCCCGTCGAGTCGACCAGCCAGTACCCGTTCCCGTGCGGCAGCGAGGCCATGCCCTCGTACTCCACCGGCGGCGGTCCGGCCGGCAGGTCGACCTCGGTCACGACCAGCTGACGGACGGCTCCGGGGGTGGCCGTGCAACCGGTGCAGGGGACGTCCCAGGCGGCGTAGCCGAGCCACCAGTGACCCCACGGATCCTGGAAGAGGCTGCCGCCCCCGGGGCCGAACCCGCTCCCCGACGTGGTCAGGAACGGACCGGGCGGGTTGGCACAGGGACCGAGGGGACCGGCACAGTCGGCGAGCTGCTCGTCGTACGACGAGTCCTCGAAGTCCCCACCCGAGAACAGGAGGTGGTAGCTGCCCCCGGCGGACACCAGCTCGGGATCGTCCGTCGTGCGCTCGGCCACGGACACCGTCAGCAGGAGGGAGGGGACCCCGGCGAAGGCGGTACCGGAGGTGGAGAGCCGGACCGACCAGACCTGGGACGGCGCCGACGTGGTGCCGTCGTTGGTCTTCCACACCAGATAGGCGGCACCGGTGGCCGGATCGACGAACGGCGACGGGTCGAGGACGCCACCGGGCGGGCACCACGGCGAGGCGGTGGACGTGTCGACGAACTGCGGGCTCGACGGCGTCAGGGTGGCGGCCGTGGCCACGGCCAGACAGGTGGCACCGGTATCGACCCCGTGGCCGGCCAGCGCCGCGTCGTACCACAGGACCCAGTGGCCCCCCGTGTAGACGACCCCCGGTGAGGTCTGCGTGCCGACCTGCTCCCAGGCCGGCGGGTGGGCGAGGGCCGTCGAGTCGTACCCGCCGGTGTAGGGGTGCCACCCGACGGTCGGGTCGCCCGAGCCCGTGACGAGCACCTGGAGGTTGTTCCCGAGAGCGGTGCCCGTGGTGAACGCGTAGTACGTGCCGTCCGCGTAGACCACGTCCGGGTCGGGCGCGTCACCGGCGAACGCGGGCGCGACCGACGCACGTTCCACCGTGGACGCCGCGGCGGTCGACGGCGGGGGCCTCGTCGCACCGACGGCCAGCACCCCCACCACGAGCAGCCCCGCGCACAGCGCCGGGCGTCGCACGCCGCGCCGCCCGCCCACGGGACCGGACCGCATCACTCGCCGACCCAGACCGACTTCAGGTTGCAGAACTCACGGATGCCGTGGGCGGTCAGCTCCCGTCCGTAGCCCGACGACTTGATCCCTCCGAAGGGGAGCTCGGGAAACGACGTCGTGTTCCCGTTGAGGAAGACCATGCCCGCCTCGAGGTCGGCCACGAACCGGGCCTGTTCGCCGGCATCACGGGTCCACGCGTTGGAACCCAGGCCGAACTCGGAGGTGTTGGCCAGTTCGATGGCCTCGTCGATGTCGGCCACCCGGTACAGCGTGGCGACGGGACCGAAGGCCTCCTCGGTGTGCAGGCGCATCTCGGGCGTGATCCCCACCAGCACGGTGGGCGGGTAGAAGTAACCCGGACCGTCGGGAACGACGCCACCGCACAGGACGGTGGCCCCCTTGGCCACCGCGTCCTCGACCAGATCGATCATGTCCTGCTGCTGTTGGGCACTGGCCAACGGGCCGATGGCGGTGCCCGGATCCATCGGGTCCCCCACCACCTGCGCCGACATCTCCGCGACGAACAGGCGCTCGAACTCGTCGGCCACGTCGACGTGGGCGATGAAGCGCTTGGCGGCGATGCACGACTGGCCGTTGTTGAGGCAGCGGGCGGTGGTGGCCACCACGGCTGCGCGCGGCACGTCGGCCGACGGCATCACGATGAAGGGATCGGAACCACCGAGTTCGAGCACCGACTTCTTGAACACCTCGCCGGCGATCGCCGCCACCGACGAGCCGGCGGGGCCCGAGCCGGTGAGGGTCACGGCCACCACCCGGTCGTCCCGGATGACGCCTTCCACCCGCGACGCACTGATCAGCAGGGTCTGGAAGGCCCCCACGGGAAAGCCGGCCCGCTCGAAGAGCTCCTGCATGAAGAGCGCCGACTGGGGGACGTTGGAGGCGTGCTTGAGGAGCCCGACGTTGCCGGCCATGAGAGCGGGGGCGGCGAAGCGCATGGCCTGCCAGAGGGGGAAGTTCCAGGGCATCACGGCCAGGACCGGTCCGAGCGGCTGCCATCGGGCATAGGCCGACGTCGCCCCGACGGCTGCGGCATCGGCGGGCTCGTCGCTCAGGAACGACTCGGACCTCTCGGCCATGTACCGGCAGGTCTTCGCACACTTCAGCACCTCGGCGCGGGCGGCCACCAGGGTCTTGCCCATCTCCGTGGTCATCACGGTGGCCACGCGCTCGACCTCGTCCTCCAGGATCTCGGCGGCCCGGATCATCCAGGCGGCACGCTGCTCGAACGACGTGGTGCGGTAGGAGACGAACGTCGCGGCCGCCCGGGCCAGGATGTGCTCGACCTCCTCGTCGGAGATCTCCTCGAACGTCTGCTCGGTCACGCCGGTGGTGGGGTTGACGGTGGCGATGGGCATGGGGTCACCTCGGATGCAGGGAGGGTTGTGCAGGACCACCAGCGTTGCACGCCGGCCGGACCGGGCGCGCCGGGCCCGTGTGGGCCCCCGGGGGTACACATCCCCCGGGCCGTCGGGCCGTCCGGTCAGACCGGCGGCGTACGCAACTTGAACTGGGCCCCGGAGGGGTCGGTCACCGTGGCCATCCGTCCGTACGGGGTGTGTTTCGGCCCATCGACGTGTGCCCCCCCCGAGCTCGACGACGGTGGCCACGGCCGCATCCACGTCGGCGACGTCCCAGTAGATCGACCAGTGGGCCGGGACACCGTCGGGAAGGAAGGACGAAGCGTCCATCACCCCGGCCAGCGGCTCGTCGGTCTCCGGATGGCACAGGGTCGCATAGCGGAACTCGTCGGTGTCGCCCTCGATCTGCGTCTTCCAGTGGAACACCGTGCGGTAGAACTCCAGGGCGCCGGTGAAGTCCCGGGTGAAGAGTTCGAACCAACTGGGCGCGCCCGGCTCGTTCAGCGCCGTGAACCCCGGGAAGGTGCCGGGTTGCCAGGCACCGACGGTGGCGCCCGTCGGGTCGGTCAGCACCATGTTGCCGCCCAGGTCGGCGACTGGCACCACCGGCGACCTGACCTCGGCGCCGAGCGCCTCCGACCGGGAGGCGACCCCGGCGATGTCGTCGGTGGTCAGATAGATCTTCCAGGCGTCGTCCGCCGTCAGGTCCGGTCCCATGTCGCCCATGCCTCCGGCGATCGGCGCACCTCCACGGGTGAACATGAAGTACCCGCCGAACTCCTCGCTCGGTTCCTCGGCCTGCCATCCGAAGAGCGCCGAGTAGAAGGCACGGCTCCCGTCCACGTCGGAGGTCCAGAGGTCGGCCCAGCACGGGGCACCCACGGAGAAGTGATCGGTTCCCGGCATCGTCCCTCCTCGGGTCGGGGCGATGACACCGACCGGATGCCGATGCTACCGATCGACCCCGCGGCACGCCGGGTGACAGGTTGGCGACAGTGGGACTGACACTTCTGTGCCCGGAGCGTTAGCGTGGCGCCCGGGCACGTCCGTGGGGGCGGCCGACGCTCGAGAGGAGCACCTCCGTGACCGACACGCTCCGGGACACGACCGGCGCCGACGAACTGCTCGACGAGCTGCGCGACTGGCTGTCCGACAACTGGGACCCGGATCTGACCGTGGCCCAGTGGTGGGAGCGCCTCGGCACGTCGGGTTGGGCGGCGCCGACACTGCCGGTGGATTCGTTCGGCCGGGGCGTCGCCCGGGCGGTCGGGGTGGCGATCACCAACGAGATCGCCGCGGCGGGCGTCGTCGGCGCACCGTACGGCCTCGGCCTGCTGCTCGCCGCCCCGACGATCGCCGACCACGGGACACGTGAGCAGATCGACACCCTGGTCCGCGACATCGTGACCGGGCAGGCGGCGTGGTGCCAGCTCTTCAGCGAGCCCGGGGCCGGCTCGGACCTGGCCGGGCTGACGTCGAAGGCGGAGCGCGACGGCGACGAGTGGATCGTCAATGGTCAGAAGGTGTGGACGTCGCTGGGCCAGAGCGCCGACTACGGGATGCTGATCGCCCGCACGTCCCCCGATGCCCCCAAGCACCAGGGGATCTCCTACTTCGCCCTCGACATGCACCAGCCCGGCGTCGACGTGCGACCGCTGCGCGAGATGACCGGGCACGCCATGTTCAACGAGACCTTCCTCACCGATGCCCGGGTCCCGGCCGACGGTCTGATCGGGGGACTCCACCAGGGGTGGGCGGTCGCCAACACGACCCTCGGCTACGAGCGGGCCGGACTCGGGACGGGGGGCGGCAGCCGCGGCACCCTCGTCATGCCCGGCACCGTGGCCGGCAACCTCGACAGGCGCGTCGGCGACTTCGCACCGTCCTCCGCCGACGGTGCGTCCACGCAGGGTCGGAGCGGTGACAGGGCCGGCCGGCCGGCCCGCAGGGACGACCTCCTGACCGGTCTGGCCCGGGGGAACGGGTCGATCACCGATCCGCTGATCCGCCAGGACCTCGTCCGTCTCTACACCTTGAACGAATTGGGCCGCCTGAATTCGGAACGCCTCAAGGCGACGCGTGCGGCGGGAGGGGACATCCCGGGGATGGCCAACATCTCGAAGCTGTCGATGAGTGCGGTCATGCGCCTGACCCGCGACCTCGGACTCCGGGTCGTGGGCGCGCAGGGCATGCTCCACGCCTACCGCCCCGAGGACCAGGCCGTGCTGAACGAGGCGACGGGGAACCCGTTCCTCCCGGGTGTGACCGGCTCGGCCCTCTACGCCCAGGCACCCTCGATCTACGGCGGAACCGATCAGATCCAGCGCAACATCATCGGCGAGCGGGTGTTGGGCCTACCCAAGGAGCCGGGGAACGACAAGGACCTGCCCTTCTCGCAGCTGCTGCGGAACGGCTGATCCCGACGCCGTTCACCCGTCCGCGTCCGGACGCCCGTCGAATCGCTCCGCACAGCCGACGCTGCAGAACCAGTGGTCGACCCCGTCCCGGACCCGGTGGGCGGCGGCGGTCGCCGGGTCGACGTCCATGCCGCACGCCGGGTCGACCGCATCACGTTCCCCGGGCGCACCCGCGCCCGACCTGGCTCCGAGGATCACGGGTCGCCGGGCCGCCGGTGCCGGCCGGGGTGACGCCCTCACCGCCTCGGGGACGGCACCCACCGCCGCGAACCGTGGGGGATCGGACGCGAAGCGGTCGCGGCAGCGGTCGGAACAGAAGTAGACGATGGATCCCTCATGGACGGTCCGCGCCGGTGCGTCCGCGGTCCGCACCTGCATGCCGCACACCGGGTCGGTGACGGAGCCGATCCCCCCACCGAAGCGCTCCTTGTTGCGGGCCAACCACCACACGACGCCGGCGACGGCGAGGAAGACCAGATTCAGGAACGTCGTGTAGTCCCAGGCGAAATGCGCCGGCTTCACCCCGACGGCGTGGTTGACGGGGACGGCCCCGAACGCCCGGAACACGAGCTCGGTGACCAGACCGGCGATCACCATCAGGACGTAGAAGAGACCGACCAGTCGGACCGTGAGCCTCCATCCGTAGAACTTCCGGTAGATGAGGATCAGGGGCATGGCGATGAGATCGGCGAAGATGAAGGCGATCACGCCTCCGAAGCTGATGCCGCCGCCCCAGAGCGCAGCGGCCAGGGGGACGTTGCCGACCGAGCAGACCCAGCTGAGCATGGCGATGATCGGGCCCACCATGGCGTTCTCGAGCGTCGTCCAGAACCCGTGGCCCTGCAGGAAGAGCGCGTTCCAGGCGTGGGTCGGGACGAGGACGGCGAGCAGGCCGGCGACCGTGTACCCGATCACCAGTTCCTTGCGCAGCATGGTGATGTCGGCGACCGCATAGCTCGAGGCGTCGGACCAGGCGGCGGGCGAGCGCAGCTTGGCGTTCCAACTCTCCCCCTCGAGCTCCTCCTGGCGTTCGTCGGACACACCCGCCATCGCCGCGTGGTCGTGGCCGTCGTGGGCACCGCCCCGGACGCGCGTCCGGGCCGCCGCCAGCAGGACCGGGGAGAACACCATGCCGCCACTGAGGGCCAACAGGACGATCATGATCGGTCCACCCACGAATTCGGCGACGGCGAACTGCCAGCCGAGCAGGACGAGCATCACGACACCGAGCTCCACGACCAGATTCGTCGAGGCGATCATGAAGATCATCGAGCTGGTGAAGTCGGCGCCCTTGGCGAACAGCGACTTGGCCATCGCCGATGCGGCGTAGGAGCACGACGACGAGACCATCCCGAAGCCGGACGCCCGCGCCACCGCCGCCGGCCGGTGGTCACCGAGTTTGGCCCGCATCTGCTCCTTGGACACGAAGGCCTGGACGACACCCGAGAGGGTGAAGCCGAGGACGAGGGCCCACAGCGTCTCCCAGAACATGAACAGGCCCTCGCGCAGGCCGCGGGCCACGTCGAGCAGGACATCGGACGCGCCGAGCAGCGACGTCACGATCTGACCAGACGGGCGATGGCTGCGGCGGCTTCGGCGAGCTTGTCGTCCTTCTCCACGCCTCCCGTCTCGACGGCGTCCGCCACGCAGTGGGCCAGATGGTCGTCGAGCAGGGCGAGGGCGACGCCCTGGATGGCACGGGTGACCGCGGAGATCTGGTCGAGCACCTCGATGCAGTAGCGATCGTCCTCGACCATGCCCGAGATCCCGCGGACCTGGCCTTCGATCCGACGGAGCCGCTTCAGCACGGCGTCCTTGTCCGTCGCGTACCCCGGTGTACCCATCGCTCCCACGTCCCTTCCCTCGTCCCGGTCGAGCTGCGTTCAATACCCCCCTAGGGTATCTGCCCCGCGTCCGGTCCGGATCGCGGGACGGGCGGGACGCGTGGGACGCGCGGGCGACCGGGACGTCAGCCCGGGTGGTCGAGGCGGGCCACGAGTCGGGCGGGGGCGATCGCCCGGAACGCCTCCTCGCACTGGAGGGCCACCTCGTCTCGGTCGAGGTCACCGTCCAGCCGCATCCCGAGCCAGCCCCGCGACCCCACGTAGGGCGGCCGGAAGTAGCGGCCGGGATCCGAGGCCATGAACCCTTCCTGGGCACCCGGGGGTGCGGCACACCAGAGCTGGGGTGTGGCGTCCCCGTGGTGACCGTCCGGCCACAACATCACGAACTGCCTACCGGCGAAGAATGCCGGGGCACCATGGCTGAGGCGCTCCGTGGCGCCCGGGAGGGCCAGGCAGATGGCCCGCACCTCCTCCTCGATACGGCCCGCATCGGTCACGTCCGCGACTCTGGCACACGTCGCGGTGCGCCGCTCGGTGGGCACGCCCCCCGGCGTGACGGTGGCGGGCGGTTGCCGGGTCCCTATCCTTGGGGACGTGCCCGGTCCCTACGATCAGAGTCAGGACGACCTGGCCACGCTCCTCGGCGACGAACCGTCCTTCCGCACCCGGCAGGTGTGGGACGGCCTCTACCGTCGGGTGCTCCGCCCCGCCGAGATGACGGATCTGCCCAAGGAACTGCGCACCGAGCTCGACGGTGCACTCCCACCCGCACTGTCGCTGCTCGACGAACGGTCGTCGGACTCGGACCAGACCACCAAGTGGTCGTTCCGCCTCCACGACGACGCGGTCATCGAGACCGTCCTGATGCACTACCCCGACCGGTCGACGGTGTGTGTGTCCAGCCAGGCCGGCTGCGCCATGGCGTGCAGCTTCTGCGCGACCGGACAGGCCGGGTTCCGTCGTCACCTCACCTCGGGGGAGATCCTCGAACAGGTGGCCGCCGCCATCCGCGCGGCGCGTCCCCGGCGCCTGTCCAACATCGTCTTCATGGGGATGGGCGAGCCGCTGGCCAACTTCGCCAACCTGTGGCCCGCCATCGAACGGATCCACGGGGACTTCGGCCTGGGTGCGCGCTCCATGACGGTGTCCACGGTCGGCATCATCCCCGGCATCAGGAGGTTGACGGCCGCGCCCCTTCCGGTCGGACTGGCCGTCTCGTTGCACGCGGCCACCGAGGACCTCCGCAACGAGTTGGTCCCGATCAACCGCCGCTATCCGATTCCGGATCTGATGGAGGCGTGCGCCGACTTCCGTCAGGAGACGGGCCGCCGGGTCTCGTTCGAGTGGGCGATGATCGACGGGGTCAACGATTCCGACAGCCAAGCGCGCCACCTCGCCCGACTGGCGACCTCGGTACGCGCCCACGTGAACCTGATCCCCCTCAACCCCACACCGGGGTATCCCGTGCGGGGTACGCCGCCCGCCCGCATCAAGGCCTTCCGTGGGGTCCTCGAGGACCATGGCACCACCGTGACGATCCGCTCGACCCGGGGCTCCGACATCGATGCGGCATGTGGACAGTTGGCGGCCACGGGCGCGGCGCGGACGCCGGTCGAGTTGCGGCCGTCCTGACCCCGGTGACGGACGGTCCTCGGACCACCCATCACCTCCCGTGACGTCACGATCATTTGAGTCGTAATGACTCATCAGCAATCACGAGCACCGCGTCGTGGAGGATCTCGAGATCCGGGTCGTTCGACCGGGAACGGCAGTTCCACGTGAAACAAGTCACAATCCGTTCAGACAGGACGCGCCGGACCGCGGCACCCGACCAGAGCGCCGGTACGCGGCGGCGCCGCCGGTGGAGCAGCGGACACCGGACACACGATCGCCTTCTCGCAAGATCCTGACGTCGTCCCTGTTCAGACCCCTTAAGGTCGAGATGACTATTGGACGTGACGTGCTGCCCTAGAGTGTGGCCGTGGCCAAGGAGCGCAAGAAACCCGGAAAGCGGCAACCGGAGGGGGGCAAGACCCCGAAGGGAGGCAAGCGGCGATCGGGGCGGGGGTCCGAGGAGACACCGGACGGACCCGGTGGATTCGCGGCGGACGACCGCCCGGCGCTCGTCCTGACCGTCGACGTCGTGCTCCTCGCCCTCCGCAGAGGTGACCTCTCGGTCCTCCTCGTCGAGCGGGGTCGGGAGCCGCACCGGGGTGCATGGGCCCTGCCGGGCACCGTCGTCGAACCACACGAGGAACTCGCCCCGGCCGCCGCCCGCGCCGTGGCCGCCCGGACCGGCGTGACGGTGGATCCCGCGCGGCTGGAGCAGATCGCCGCCTTCGCCGACCCGGCGCGCGACCCGCGCACCCGTGTGGCGTCGGTCGGCTTCGTCGCCGTGGTCGAGCGGGCCACACCACCTACCGGAGGTGCGGTGGCCAGCGGGCGGTGGTGGCCGGTCGACAAGGTGTTCGCCAAGAAGGGGCCACCTCTGGCCTTCGACCACGCCGCCATCCTGGCCGCCGGCGTCGAGTCGGTGGCCGCCGAGCTCGAGTGGTCGGACCTGGCGACCGGACTGGTCGAGGAGCCGTTCACCCTCGGTGATCTGCGACGCGCCTACGAGTCGGTCTGGGGCGCCCCGCTCGAGCCGGCCAACTTCCGCCGCAAGGTCCTCGCCTCCCCCGGCTTCGTCGAGCCGACCGGCCGACTGCGCGCGGTGACCACCGGGAGACCCGCCGAGCTCTACCGGCGCGGTCGCGGTGCGCGGCTCCAGCCTCCGCTCGTCCGGCCCGGGTGACCTCGACGGCGACGGGACCTCGCACCCGGCGCCGCCTCGTTCAGCGCGCGATCGTCCGGATGACGCGGGCGGGGTTGCCGACCGCGACGACTCCACCGGGTAGGTCACGGGTCACCACCGCACCGGCACCCACGACGGTGTCCTCGCCGACGGACACGCCCGGGAGCACGAGCGCGCCGCCGCCGATCCAGACGTTGTCGCCGAGGACGATGGGCGCAGCCGATTCCCACTTGGATCGTCGCAGTCCCGCGTCCAGCGGATGGGTGGCCGTCAGCAACTGCACGTTCGGACCGATCTGCACGTCGTCCCCGATCGTGATGGAGGCCACGTCCAGGGCCACCAGGCCGAAGTTGACGAACGTCCGTGCCCCGATGAAGAGGTTGCTGCCGTAGTCGCAGTGGAGCGGCGCCCGGATCTGGGTGCCCGGTCCGATGCCGCCGAGCAGCGAGTCGAGGATCCGTCGACGCCCGTCGCCGTCGCTCGCCGGTGTGGCGTTGAACGCCTCGGTCAGTGTGACGGCCCGTTGGTGCAGTTCCTCGATCTCCGCGTCGACGACGTAGGGATCACCGGCCTCCATCCGTTCACGTTGGCTGCGGGTGTCCGCACCCGGGTCGTCGGTCATCGGTCCAGTGTGACGCACCGGCACCGGCACGGCCGGCACCGTCAGTGCCGTCGGTGCCGTCGGTGCCGTCGGTGCCGCGAGGCTGTGGGATCACGGACGGGTCGACGGGCGGGGTGTCACCAACTCGACCAGGCACGCCTCGTCCATCGGTCGGGCGAGTTCGAAGCCCTGCAGCAGGTCGATCCCGTGGGCGGCCATCCGTTCGGCGATCTGCGCGTCGGCGACACCCTCGGCCACGACGATCAGTCCGAGTCGGTGGGCCAGATCGCAGACGGTGGCGACGATGGCGTCGTCCGCCGGCGAGGCGATACACGAACGGACGAACTTCTGGTCGATCTTGAGTTCGTCGAGCGGGAGGGCGGGCAGAGCCGACAGCGACGTGAACCCGGTGCCGAAGTCGTCGATGGAGACGTGGACACCCCGCGCCCGCAGGGGGCCGAGGACGGCGATGGCCTGGTCGGCGTCGGTCACCGCCGACTCGGTGATCTCCACGGTCAGACACGAGGTGGGGAGCGCACGGTCGGCCAGCGCGTCCAGCACCCGGCGGGTGAGGGCGGGATCGGCCAGGTCCTTGCCCGACACGTTGATCGACACCGGGAGGTCGACGCCGACGGCGCGCCACCTCGCCTGCGCGTCAAGGGCCTCGTCGAGCACCCACCGCGTGATCTCGGACATCAGCCCGGTCCGCTCGGCGAGCCCGATGAACCGGTCGGGCGGGACCGGTCCGAATCCCGACCGGTCCCACCGCAGGAGCGCTTCGACCGAGGTCGGGGTCCGCGTTCCCGGGGGGAACTGCGGCTGATAGGCGAGACGGAGCCCACCCTGGCGGAGGGCCCGTCGGAGGTCGGCCAGGAGGGCGAGGTCCTCCGCGGTCATGGCGTCCCGCTCGCCCGACCACGTGGACCAGGGGATCCCCAGTGACGTGGCCCGGCGTGCCGCGTGTGCCGACCGACGCAGGAGGTCCGGCAGGCGACCTCCACCCTCGGGCGCCAGCGACACACCGATGTGGGGCCGGAGCGACAGCTCGATGTCCCCGATCAGGTACCGCCGGTGGGACACCGCATCTCCGAGGCGCAGCGCCAGATCCTCGGCCGACGCACCTGGCGACCCGGCTCCTGGCGAGGGGGCGGCGATGACCACGAGTTCGTCACCTTCGACCCGACCGATGCGCGCCCCGGTGGGCAGCGCCCGACCGAGGTCCTCGATCGCCCGCCGCAGGAGTTCGGCGCCCGCCGTGTACCCGAGCGCCTCGCGGCACTCGCCGACACCGCTCAGGGCCACGACGGCCACGCAGGTGTCGGCCTCGACCGTCGGTCCCAGCTGTTCGGCGAGTCCGAGGGCGTTGCGGAGCCCCGTCTCGGGATCGACGAGGCCACTGTGACGCGACGCCCGGGCCCCGAGCAGGACCGTGAACGGGGCCGTGGCCATGGCCCCCACCGCCAGTGCGGCCATCACCAACCCGGTGGTCGCCCCGTTGCCGGTGGCGAACGCCGCCCACAGGGCCAGGAAGGCCACCGTCAGCTGGTAGAGCACCACGCGTAGGCGGAAGAACAGGCTCACGAAGACGGTGCTCGGGACGAGGAGGAACCCGAGGATGACCGAGGACTGCCCCGACCGGTCGACCACGATCAGGGTGGCCACGGCGGCGGTCCAGTAGACGCTGAGCAGACGGCACGCGTTGGGGGCGATGGTCCGTTTGACGAGCAGGACGATCCACACGACGAAGGTGGTGAAGCCGATGGCCGACGCGGCGACGGCTGGACCGTCTCCGGTCGAACCCACCCGACCCACCAGGGCGAAACCGACGACGCCGGCCCCGAAGAGGACCCGCAGGACGGCCAGCGGGCTCAGCAGTTCGATGGGTGCCCCGAGGGCGAGCCACGACCGGGCACTGGGGAACCATCCCCCGCTCCGCACACCCGGATCCAGGGCGCGGGCGCTCGTGGGGCCTCCCCCGTCCAGGGAGTCCACGTCATCCCATCCCCGCCAGGATGGAGGCGCGTCGAAGCCGATTGCCATCCTTCCGCATCGGCACGTCGGACCGGGTACTGAAGCGGCCGGGTCGCGATCGCTCCCACCGGCCAGGTCCGGGTTCCGTCTCGCGGGTGTGTATGGAACACTGAGCGCAAGACGACCGCCCGGCTGGTCGGGACACACCGGTCCCGGCGCCGACGCACCGTCGATCGGGGGATCACGTGTCGCAAGCGGGTGACGACGACTTCGACGTGGTGGTGATCGGAGCCGGTTACGGCGGCGCACCGTTGGCGGCACTCCTGGCCCACCAGGGCCGACGGGTGGCACTCGTCGACAAGACGCCGCGGGCGGGTGGGAAGGCCCAGACCCTCGACCGGCGCGGCTACCGCTACGAGATGTTCGGCGCCGTCGGGATCCCGGCGGTCGGGTCCCGGTTCGACGAGTTGGTCGACGTGCTCGACCTGGGGGGCCGGGTGAGCCTGCTCGTGCCGGAAGGACACGTGGCCGCCCTGCGCTACCGCGCGCCCGACGGGAGCTGGCGGTCGCAACGCAGTCCCCTGCGCCAGACCGGTGAGGCCGAGGACCTGGCCGCACTGCAGCGCACGTTCGGGGCCACCGACGCGGACATGGGGTGCCTCGCCGACTTCTACCTGTCGATCCTGTCGCTGTCCGACGAGGAGGTCGACGCACTCGACGACGTCGGGATGCTCGCCTACCTCCGCCCCTTCGGCCTGCCCGACGGACTCGAGAGCCAGATCCTGGCCACCATGAACATGCTCTTCGTCGTGCCCGTCGACCGGCTGGCCGCCAGCGAGGGCGTCCTCGTCCTGCGTCAGGTGGTCCTCGGTGGGGCCGGGCGGTTCCACGCCGGTGGCTACGGCCAGGTGGCCGAAGCCTGCGCGTCGCATGTCGTCGAGCACGGAGGTGAGTTCCTGCGATCCACCCGGGTCGACGCCATCGAGGTCGACGGGGGACGCGCCGTCGGGGTCCGGGCCGGCGCACGCACGCTGCACTCGCGGGTGGTCGTCTCCAACGCCGGCATCCAGCCCACGGTCCTCAAGCTGGCGGGCGCGTCCCAGTTCCCGTCGGACTACGTGGCCCGAGTGGAGGGCCTCGAGCCCAGTTGGAGCATCGCCGGCCTGCGCTACGTCCTGGACGACCGCGTGTTCGACGCCGCCCTCACCCCTGTGTTCAGCGATCGGAGCTGGCTCGACTCGGAACGCTTCGCGGCCATGGAGGCCGGGGAGTGGCCGGACATTCCGCTCATCGCCGTCGACGTGGCCAGCGAGTTCGACCCGGGCCTCGTGGCGGAGCCCGGCCACCAGGTGGCCAACATCCAGGTGTTCGTGTCCTCCGACCCCGCATCGCCCATGGCCGCCGAGGCGGTGCGACGCGCCCGTGAGGTCGTCGCCGACCTGTGGCCCGAGCTCGAGCGGCACACGCTGTGGTCCGAGCCCTACGGACCCCATCAGATCTCGCGGATGACCCGGGACCCCACCGTGCCCGGCTCGGGGGGTGAGGCCGTGGGGGTCGCCCAGGTGGTGGGCCAGGTCGGTCGGGCGAAGCCCGACCCCCGGACGCCGCTACCGGGACTCTTCCTCGTCGGGTGCGACGCCGGTGGACGTGGTGCGGGCACCCATCAGGCGCTCGACTCGGCGTTCCGGGTGGCGGACATGGTCGCCGCCGAACTCGGGTGAGCACGCGCATCCCACGAGGAGCACGCCGTGGCCGCTGACCCGGACGCCACTCCGGCGGTCGGACACGATCCGGCGGTCGACACGGTGATCGCGGCACTGGGGACACCGGGATCGGTCGACCTCGTACCTACTCCGGCCCTCCTCTGCGACATCGACCTCCTGGCCCGCAACATCGAGTCGATGCAACGCACCGCCGACCAGGCCGGGATCGCGCTCCGTCCGCACACCAAGTCACACAAGTCGGCGCGGATCGCCCGCATGCAGCTCGACGCCGGGGCGGCCGGCATCTGCGTGGCCAAGCTGTCCGAAGCCGAGGCGCTCGTCGACGAGTTGGGGCGGCGCGCCGTGTCACCGGTCGACGCGTCGACGGTCGACATCCTCGTGACCTCACCCCTCGGCGGCCCCCGCACCGCCGGCCGGGCGGCGGCGCTGGCCGGGAGGTGCCGACTCGCCGTGGTCGTCGACCACGTGGACGGCGTGGCCGAGCTGGCGGCGGCGAGCCGGGGTGGGGCCGAGATCCGTGTCCTGTGTGATGTGGACGTGGGACTCGGCCGGACCGGTGTCGTCGGGACCGCGGCGGCACTCGACATCGCCGACCGGATCGACGCGGTGTCGACACTCCGGTTCGGCGGGGTCCAGGGCTATGCGGGCCATGCCCAGCACATCCAGGGACGGGATCTCCGCCGTCAGGCGACGGACTCGGCCACCGACCGACTGGTGACGGTCATCGACGCCCTCGAGGCCGCCGGCCACGACGTGGCCGTGCGGACCGGTGGCGGCACCGGGACCGCACTACTGGACATCGAACGGGGCGTACTGAACGAGCTCCAGCCCGGGAGCTACGTCTTCATGGACCGCGAGTACCGTGACGCGCTCGACGGGGATCCCGAGTCCGGGTACGCCCAGAGCCTGTCGTTGGTGACGACCGTCCTGTCCACCAACCAGACCGGGTTCGTCACCGTGGACGCCGGACTCAAGTCGATGGCCACCGATGCCGGCGAGCCGGCGGTGGTCGGCCGACCCGGCAGCACGTTCGCGTTCTTCGGCGACGAACAGGGACTGGTCACCGCGACGCCCGCGTGGCGGCCGTCGCGGGGTGAGCGGGTGCAGCTGGTACCGCCGCACTGCGATCCGACCGTCGATCGGCACGACCGCATCTGGCTCACCCGGGGCGACGTCGTCGTCGAGATGGTGGCCGTCACGGCCCGGGGCCGCTCGTACTGAACGGGGGTTGCGCCCCCCTTTGACGTACACCGGGCGGCGGTGCGCCTCGCGTGGAACACTGCTGGCGACGACGGAACGGAGGCGGACCATGGCACCAGGACAGGTCGGCAACGTACGGGCACCCCTCGCGGTGATCCTGTTGACCATCATCACGCTCGGGATCTATGGGCTCTACTGGCAGTACTCCGTGTTCAAGGAGCTGAAGGAGTACAGCGGCGAGGGCATCGGCGGCGGGCTCGCCCTGCTCTTCGCCTTCCTCATCGGCATCGTCAACATCTTCGTCCTGCCCTCCGAGATCGGCGGTCTGTACACCCGCGACGGCCAGACGCCTCCGGTCACCGGTGTCACCGGGTGTTGGATCTTCATCCCGCTGGTGGGTTGGTTCATCTGGCTCGTGAAGGTGCAGGGCCGGATGAACGAGTTCTGGGCGGGACACACCTCACCCGTCTGACGGGGCAGGTGCCTACCGGAGGCGGGAGCGACCATGGAGCAGGTCTACGAGCTCTACATCAAGACGACGCCGGAGCTCCTCTGGCACGCCATCCTCGATCCGGACATCCGGGCGAAGTACAACTTCGGCGTCCGGGTGACCTCGACATGGTCCGTGGGCGCCCCCATCGACGTCCGCACGCCCGACGGGTCGTTCCTGCTCGGTACGGGCGAGGTCCTCGAGGTCGACCCTCCCCATCTCCTGGTCCACACCCAGGTGGCCCGGTGGAGTCCCGAGGTCGAGGCCGAGGGCGCATCGCGCGTGACGTGGGACATCGAGGCGATCGGGGACTCGTGTCGGCTGATCCTCACGCACGACCAGTTGCGCGACGGGGCCGACCGCGAGGTCTACGGCGGCTGGCCCATGGTCCTGTCCGGCCTCAAGACCTGGCTCGAGACGGGCGGGCTGCTGACCACGCCCGGTTCGGTGATGTACTCCTGATCTGCGGTCAGATCGCCGTGGCGGACACCGGGGAGACGATCGCCGACTGGTAGTTGGCGGTGTTGGGTGATCCGCAGACGGCGATTCCACCCGACGGCGCCGCCACCAACGTGCTGTGCGTCTCACCCGGGGGATAGATGCGCACCTGGGTGGCGGACACCGACGTGGAACACGGCGGGATACCGGGGTCGGTCACCGACACCGAGGAGTAGGCGTTGCCCCCGGAGGCCAGCGTGATCGTGGCCGGGGTCAGGTTGCCCTCACGTTGCGCCGGCGCACCGATCTGGCTGCCCGCGGCGGTCAGGAACGACACCCCCGGATAGCCGTAGAGCGTGCAGGTCGACGACCCGGAGTTGTGGAACGTGATCGCGTAGTGGATGGCTCCGGCCGTTCCGTTGGGACTTCCGAAGGTGATCGCCAGGTTCGCCGTCGCACAGCTCGTGGACGATGCTCCCGTGGTCGTGGTCGACGCCGCCCGCGTGGTGGTCGTGGTCGACACCGCCGTCGGTCTCGTGGTCGTGGCGACCGCCGTGGTGGTGGTCGACGAGGACGAGGAACTACCGCAAGCGGCCAGGAGCAGCGCGGCCCCGACGATGCCCAGGGCGATGGCGGGGCCCCGACGCCGGGATGGTGCGGTCGGTCCCGTCAGGACTCGTCGGTGGGCGGAACGGTGAGCAGATCGCATCGGGGACTCCCTGGTCGGAACTCGGGGCGGCTGGGCCCGACCACCACCGTAGGTCGGCGTCGACGCCACCGGAGGCATGGCGCAGCCCCCGGCGGACCGGTGTCCGACCCGATCGGGACGGTCGGTCCACCATCGGTCAGACGGTGGGGGTGGCCACCGCCGGTTCCGGCCCGGGCACGGTCGGGAGTCGCAGGACCTGGGGGTACCGGGAGGCGTCGAATCCGTCCACGAAGCCGCGCACCGGCTTCGGGAGCTGGACCGTCAGTTTGCCGCCCGGCCGCCCGTCGGCCCGAACCAGGGTGAGGATCAACGTGCAGGGACCGACGGACACGGCGCAGATACGCGGGTCCGCCTTCATGACCGCCGAGGCGTACACGGCGACCGCACACGACGTGTTGCTCCTCGGCACCCCCTGCACGCCGGCGGCCTCGAGCGTCGACGCCACTTCGTCGGGATCGTGGCCGAGCCCGTCCAACAGCGCACCGACACGCCTCTTGATGTCGCGCAACTCACCCATCGCCACTCCTGACGGCGGCACCCCGTGTCCACAGGTTGCGGGATGTCGTCTGGACCCTCATCCTAGGCCGCCCGCCGTCGGGCCACCCGTTCGCGTCGCGCCCCGGTCAGGCGGCGCCGGCCGTCCGATCGGCGGCGACGGCGTCGTACGCCTCGTAGTCCTGGCTGGTGTCCTCGGCGAACTCGAACTCGAGCAGACCGGCCGCTCCCCACCGCTCGCGCAGGTAGCCCTCATTGGCGTCGAGCAGCCCGAGTCGACGGACGTTCGGGACCAGCTTGGCGAAGAAGCCGTTCTGGAAGCCCTGGAACGGCGAGGACGCCATCGAGGCTGCCGCATCGATGATGAAGGGGACCACGGCCCCGGCGGAGACGCCCATGCGCTCCCACACCTCGGGTGTCGTCGACCGGGCCCGGGCGTGCACGGTGTGCTCGAGCAGGAAGTCCTGGCGGTCCTTCAGCTCGGCGGCCGACAGGTGCTCGTAGTACTCCGACAGGGACAGGATGCCGAAGGCCACGTGGCGC
>Ga0302154_10000524_pt1 | contig 35973 bp, 30 predicted proteins | sample I_Bog_N2_3_FD_193507 | JGI IMG/M metagenome (GOLD analysis project Ga0302154, IMG submission 193507) | Peat permafrost microbial communities from Stordalen Mire near Abisko, Sweden - I_Bog_N2_3 | ecosystem: Environmental > Terrestrial > Soil > Wetlands > Peat | place: Sweden: Abisko, Stordalen... | reverse complement strand
AGAAGACCCACCGCCAGTTGAGCTCGGTGGTCAGGACGCCGCCCATGATCAGCCCGGCCGCGCCACCACTGCCACTGACCGCACCCCAGATGCCCAGCGCCTTGTTGCGCTCCTTCCCCTCGTCGAAGATCACCGTGAGCAGCCCCAGTGCGGCGGGAGCGACCATGGCCGCCCCCGCGCCCTGGATGAAGCGCGAAGCGACCAGGAACCCGAAGCTGGGGGCGATGCCGGCGGCAAACGACGCGGCACCGAAGAGTGCTGTCCCGAGGAAGAACAACCTCCGGCGTCCGAACCGGTCGCCCAACCGACCACCGAGGAGGAGGAGCCCTCCGAAGGTCAGGACATAGCCGTCGACCACCCAACTGAGCGTGCTCTCGGTCGCCACATGGAAGTGGCTCTGGATCGAGGGCAGCGCCACGTTGATGATGGACGAGTCCAGGATGAGCATGAACTGCACGGTGACGAGCAGTGCGAGTGCCCATCCCTTGTGCAGCGTGCGCTGGGTGGTGGACGGCATCGGCTCTCCTTGATCTAAGTGGATGAGTACTTCCGGTTAGATCAGGATATGGACGATATCCTCCACTTGTCAACCCTTAACAGGAAGAAAGCCTCCACATAGCAACGCACGGTGGAATGCCGACGGGACGGTCGACGGGGTCGCGGCTGGAGAGCGTGGGATCGGAGAGCTGGGCGGACGCGACCGGCCCGCGACCGCGATGCCCCGGTGATGACGTGCGTCAGTCGATGCGGTCGGTGAACCGCAGCAGCGCCTTGGTGACCTGACGATAGGAGGGTGGTGGTGGCAGGTCGTCCTCGCCGGGTGCGGCGAACGCCTGGAGCAGGTAGCCGACCAGGCGGGGGGCGGAGCGCGGTGCCACCTTTCCGGTGGCAGCCACGACCCCGGCGTTGGCCATCAGCAGGATGATGAGGTCCTCAGGGACGAAGTCCTTGCGCAGAGCGCCGGCATCCTGGGCCTGCCGGACCAGTTCGGCGACGGCGACGTACCCCTCGTTGCGGGCGGATTCGAACCCGGTGACCTTGGGGAACGTCATGGTCAGCACGTCGTTGAACCCACGGTCATCGGCCTGCATGGCGCACAGCATCGTGACGAATCGACAGAAGCCGTGCCACGGATCGGGATCCTCCAACGCCCTGCGGGCCCCGTCGGCGAACAGGCGCATCTTGTCCTCGAAGGCACCGGCCAGAAGGTCGGAACGGGTCGGAAACCGACGGTAGAGGGTGGCGACGCCCACACCGGCCCGTCTGGCCACCTCTTCCATGGTCACGTTGATCCCGTGCTCCGCGAACAGTTCCTGGGCTGCTCCGACGATCCGTGCCCGGTTCTGCTCCGCATCCGCGCGCAAGGAGCGCTCCTTCGTGACGTCGGTCCGGGCCATCGGGACAGTGTATGCCGCTAACCGGAGGCATCCGTCCATATCGATCCGGTGGCGGACCGTCGCCCCCGGATGCACCGCGACGGCCGTGTGCGAATTCCGGTGCCTCGCCCGATCCGTGTCACACTGCGGAGCGGGACGACCGAGTGAGGCGCTGTGGAGGCCACTGCACGAGATGCCGGCGCCGCCGAGCACGCAACGCTCGAGGCGGCGGTCGAGTTCACCGACATCGCCCACGACCTCCTGCGCTCGACCAGCGTCCAGGACAGCCTGAACCGGGCCATCGTCCTCTCGGTCGCCACCTTGGAGCCGTGCGAGTCCGCCGGTGTGCTCCTCATCGACGACGGGGACCTCGTCGCCCGGGCGAGCTCGGACCCCACGTCCGCCGGGGCGGATGCGTGTCAGTTGCGGAGCCACGAAGGACCCGGTCTCGACGCCGTCGAGCACGGGACCCCCTTCTATTCCGGAGAGCTCGGCGACGACCCCCGCTGGCCCGCGTTCGGTCCGGAGGCGGCGGCCCTCGGGATGCGGAGCGCCCTGGCGCTCCCGTTGGCCAGCGACGCCACCGTCGGTGCGCTGGTCCTCTACGCCCGGCTCCCGGACGCCTTCGGTGTGATGGACCGGGCCCGTGGACTCCTGCTGGCCTCGATGGCCGGATTCGCGCTGGCGATCGCCCGCGACCACGAGAACGAAGAGCGCCGGGCCGAGAACCTCCAGGCCGCACTGGTCACCCGCGAACTCATCGGCCAGGCCCAGGGCATCCTGATGGAGCGTGAGCGGATCACCGCCGTCCAGGCGTTCAACGTGCTGCGTCAGGCCTCCCAACATCTCAATGTGAAGCTCCGGGAGGTCGCCCAGGACCTGGTGGAGAACGGCGAGCGTCCCGAAACGGGCACGGCAACCCTCAGCTGACCGGGGCACCGGTCGTGGGCTGGTCGCCGGTCAGCGACGGCCACCGCCAGCTGTCGGATCACGGGCTCCCCAGCAGCTCGGCCAGATCGGTCACCACCACGTCGGCACCGTGGGCGCGCAACGCCTCGGTCTGGCCGACCCGGTCGACGCCGACGACGTAACCGAACGCCCCCGCCCTGCCGGCCTCGACGCCGGAGAGCGCGTCCTCGAAGACGACGGCGTGGGCCGGTTCCACACCGAGGGCGCGTGCCGCCGCCAGGTAGGTGTCCGGAGCAGGCTTCCCCGGCAGGTGCTCATGGGCCTCCGTCGTGCCGTCGATCCGGACCTCGAAGAGATCGGCGATGCCGGCCGCTTCGAGGACAGCGGCGCAGTTCTCGCTCGACGACACCACGGCCCGACGGAGTCCGGCGGCACGGGCGGCCCGCACGAAGCGGACGGAGCCGGGGTAGGCCTCGACTCCGCCGTCGTGGATCAGGCGCAGGAAGATCTGGTTCTTGGCGGTGCCGAGACCATGGATCGTCGCCCTGCCGGCCGGATCGTCGTCCGCACCATCCGGAAGCTCGATCCCGCGGGAGCCGAGGAACGTGCGCGTGCCGTCCGCCCTCGGCAGACCGTCGACGAAGGAGTCGTAGTCGGCGACGGTGTCGAACGGGACGAACGGCTCGCCGTCCGCCCCGGCACGGATTCGCAGGAACGCGTCGAACATCTCCTTCCAGGCTGCGGCGTGGACGGTCGCCGTCTCGGTGAGGACCCCGTCGACATCGAACAGACAGGCTGCTGACCCGCCGGGCAGGCCCAGTCCGGGTTCGCCGGTCACCCCTCCGTCACCCACCGGGTCGACACTCACCTGTCCACCAGGGTGATCGTGCTGTGGACGGCCGCCGTGTCGGCCGGCGAGTCGGCCGGGGGTTGGACGGGAAGGAGGAGCACGGGCATGGACGAGCCCTCCAGCACCCCCCGGACCACCTGGGCGTGCCGGGGAGAAGAACTCTGCGACCACGTGAGCACGATCAGATCCACCTGATCGTCGACGGATACACGAGCCACCTGGTCGACGACACCGCCGCCCCGCAACGCGATCCGGTCCGCCCCGGGGCAGTGCCTACTGAGGAACTCCTTCCCGAGGGTGTCCAGGCTGTAGGCGGGCTGGTCGAGCATGGCCGGGACGGTGTCCGGGGTGAAGACGTGCAGCACCTCCAGCTCGACGTCAGCGGTGATCAGAGGGACCAGCTGGTCGAGCACCGCCCGGGACGACACGTCGGAGCCCTCGAGCGGCAGCAGGAGCCGGTGGATCTCCCCACGGGTCCCTCTGGCCTGAGGCGTCACGACGACCGGTGTGTTCGTCCGTTCGAGGATGGCGTGTGTCACCCGGCAGGCCCCGGCGACCGTAGGTGTCGGCCGGGCGCATCCTCCGATGACCGCGGCGGCCACCTCCGGCCCGCCGAGGGCCTTGATCAGGATCGGGCCGGGGTCGCCGGAGAGCACGCGGAGAGCGACACCCTCCTCCTCGCACCGCGCTTCGATCATGTCGACCGGTTCGGCAGCGCCCGTGCGCACGTGCACCGCCACGACCGTCGTACCCGTAAGGCGTCCGACGTGGAGCGCGGTGTCCAGGACCCCCCGTGCGGACGACGAGGTATCGAGTGCGGCGAGGACGTGCATCATGCGCACTCGTTTGCGTGACGGAGACCCGCACGCTCGAACGAGGTGGTTCCGGACGGACATCGCGAGGCTCCCTGCCCGTCGACGTCGACAGGTAGGGGAGACGCACAGGTGACGGTCACGTGGTCGGCCTCGGCCCGCACGCGGACGGGCTGGCCGACGTAGCGGAAGCTGAGGGTGAGTGCGTGCCAGGCGTCCGGGAGAGTCGGCCGGATGACGAGCGTCTCCTCGTCGGCCGCCAGGCCCAGGAACCCGAACGCCAGGGCCTGCCACACCCCTCCCATGGTGGCGAGATGCAGACCGTCGGCCGTCGCTCCGGTGGTGTTGTCGAGATCGAGGCGGGCGGCCAACCGGAACAGGGCGAGGGCCCGTTCCGGCTCGCCCGCCCGGGCCAGGAGGGTGGCGGAGACGGCGGGCGAGAGGGAGCTGCCGTGGGCCGTCCGCGGCTCGTAGTAGTCCAGGCAGGACCGGAGGGATCCCGCCTCCAGTGCTTCGGGGACGAGTTGGTGGGCCATCAGCACGTCCGCCTGCTTGATCAGCTGGGATCCGGACACCCGCTCCGCACCGAGCAGGACGTCGACCGCGATCGGCGGTGTCCCGACTTCGGACATCAGGAGTGGCTCCAGGTCGAAGTAGCCGTGGAACTGCTCGTACCGTTGCGTGGCGGGGTCCCATCCGTCGTACAGCGATGCCGCGAGATCCAGCCACCTGGAGGCTTCGTCCGAGGCGCCGTCCTCCGCCAGGAGTGAGGCCCCCTGTCGGAGGTTCCATCGGGCCATGACGTTGGTATAGGCGTTGTCCGCGACGTCCACGTGGTATTCGTCGGGCCCCACCACACCGCGGATGTGACCACTGCCATCGCCGTCGGTCTCGATGCGGCTGGCCCAGTAGCGGGCGGTGTCGACGAGCAGCGGACGTCCCGGTCCGGCCAGGAACCCGGCATCACCCGTCCAGGAGGCGTAGTGGGTTGCCGCCCAGGCCACATCGGCCACGATGTGCTCCTCCTGGGGGCCCGTGGCGATGTCGACGGGTGTCCCGTCGGGACCGATGACCTGGTGCGGCGTCACGTCGCTGCCGTCGCCGGCCGACTCCCAGGGGAAACGGGCACCGTCCCGACCGAGCGCCCGCGCCGCGGCGTGGGCCGCCGGTAGCCGGCGGATGCGGTACTCGAGCATGGATCGTGCCGCGGCGGGCCGGATGGCGGCCAACGCGGGGAGGACGAAGACGTCCGCATCCCAGAACACGTGTCCGGCGTAGCCCGAGCCCGTCATTCCGCGTGCGCCGACCGCCGATTCACCGTGATCCGAGGCCGCCGACAGCAGGTGGAACACGGCGAATCGGGCGGCGAGTTCCGCCTCGGGGTCCCCGTCGATGGTCACCTCGGCATCGGTCCACCGACGGGCCCACGCCTCGCGGTGGTCGGCGAGCGCGCGGTCGAAACCCTGTGCCTCGACCTCCGTCAGTTGCTCATAGGCCTCGTCCAGCCGGGCGACACCGGTCCGCACCGCGGTCCAGGCGGCCAGGCGTTCGACGATGCGGAGCCCGTCCGTCGTGGTGATCCGGTCCCGGGCGGCCACGGCGATTCCGGAGTGGTGGTCACCTGTCGTCGCCCCGAACCGGTCGCCCGTCCGCTCGGACCTGAACGTGGACGTCGCGGCCGGAGGTCGCACGGAGTCGCCCGGCTCGAGCGACGCCTCAGGGCCTTCGACGCGCAGGGCCATGGCCCGCGGTTTCGCCACGGACGCGAAGCGTAGGGAGCGGAGCGCTCCACTGTCGTCGCCGAAACGGTAGAGGGTGCCACCCCGCAGGTCGAGGAGCCGCCGGACGGAGGGCGGGCGCACCGCATCGGTGCAGTCGAAGCCTGTCCACACCGGTCCGGGCAGCAGGTGGCCGTCCGCCGCGTAGACACCGTTCACCACGAAGAGCGGGGCGGCGTCGGGACCCACCTCGCCCCGGGAGCCCCGTGTACCGGAACTGCCGTTGCACAGTGCGGCGAGGGCCTCCGCCATCCGTTCGTGGTCACGGTCGTCCGGGAGCGGGACGGTCCACGCCGGATCCCTGTCGATCTGCGGTACGCGGTGCTCCGCCCGCCGGGTCAGTTGCTCATCGAGGAGGGAGAGGACGTGCTCCGGGCCACCACGCGGAGCGACCACCCCGTCCTCCGGCACAACCGGTGCGCCACCCACCGAGACCACGACGGCCCGGGGGAACACCTCGCCGAGGCCCCGTTGTCCGGCCCCCTCCGACCCGGTAGCCGAACCAGCTGTGCAGTCGATGATCAGGATCAGGGTGCCGGTGATACCGCGGTCTTCCAGAAACGCCGCCATCCGGTCCGGGGCGCCCAGCGCTCGGAGTGGCCGCACCGACGTCGGACCGGTCGTGTCCACCGGTGCGGCCCCCGCCTTCCCACCCCTGACATCGGTCACGTCGAGCAGTGCGGTGCCCTGCATCGAACACAGGTGGAGGGTGCCCGGACCTTGCGGTCCGGCCGACAAATGGCGGTTGGTCTCCTCGGGCGGACCGTCGCCCACCAGGACCACGTGTACCCCTGCGGCGCTCAGGGTCTCCAGGCGCTCCCGCAGATCGGATGTGTCGACGCCGAGATCGGCTACCGCGGCACCCTCCCAACGTAGGGCGATCGCCTCGAAGGTCGCACCGATCATGCGGGGGAGACCCGGGAACGACGGGGACTCGCCGGTACATCACCGATGGGGCAAGAAATCCACACGACAGCACGCCTCCACTGGTTCGTCCGGGGGCGGCTCGTCGCTCCCCATCCGGACCCTCGCTGTCGAAGGCGCTTCGTCACCGACCCTAGCCCGGACCCCGGTACCGGGGTCCATCGGTGATCCGGGCATCCGTCGGCGGAGACGCGCCTCTGGCACAGTGGTCCCGTGCACGTCCTCGTCGTCAACGCCGGATCGAGCAGTCTGAAACTGCGGGTACTCGACGATGGCGAAGCCGTACTGGCCAGCCAGGATCTCCCCAACGTGCGTCCTGACGGGTTCGGTCCCGTGCTCAGCGAGTTCCTCGACCGCGGGCCGACCATCGACGTGGCCGGACACCGCGTCGTCCATGGCGGGTCGCAGTTCACCCGTCCCATCGTGTTGGACGACGCCATCGACGAGACCCTGCGGGCCCTGGTCGATCTGGCACCGCTGCACAATCCTCCCTGCCTGGCGGCGGTACGGACCCTCCAGTCGCTCCGACCCGACCTGACGCAGGTGGCGTGCTTCGACACGAGTTTCCACATCGACATGCCGGCGAAGGCCGCGACCTACGCCGTGCCCCGCATCTGGAGGGAGGAGTGGGGTGTCCGTCGGTACGGATTCCACGGACTCAGCCACGAGTGGGCGAGCCGCAGGGCGAGCGAGTTGCTCGGCCGCCCTCGCCGCGCTCTCCGACTGGTCACCGCGCACATCGGCAGCGGTGCCTCACTCGCGGCGGTGGCGTTCGGACACTCGGTCGACACGACCATGGGTTTCACCCCGATGGAGGGTCTCGTCATGGCGACCCGTTCGGGCAGTGTCGACCCGGGACTCGTCCTGTGGGTGCAACGGCAGCAGAGTCTGTCCGCGGCAGACGTCGAAGCTGCGCTCGAGAGCGGGTCGGGGCTCCTCGGACTGTCGGGCGTGTCGGGGGACCTCCGCAAGGTGATCAGCGCCGCCGACGGGGGGGACGGGGATGCCCGACTGGCCTACGAGGTCTACGTGTACCGGATCCAGACCAACGTGGCGGCCATGGTGGCCGCCATGGACGGGATCGACGCCTTGGTGTTCACCGGTGGTGCGGGCGAAGGTTCCTCCCGACTGCGTGCCGACGTCTGTGCCCGCCTCGGCTTCCTCGGCATCCGGATCGACCCAGAGAAGAACGCAGCACTCGTCGGTGACGGCCTCGCGTCGGGGGCGGACGACGTCCCGCCGGTGCTCGTCGTCGACGCACGGGAGGACATCGAGATCGCCCGTCACGTGCGCACCCTGGTGGGGGCATCATCACCGGCCCCGACTGCCGGCGGCGCTGCGTTCAGCTGACCGGAGCGCACCTCGACCCACCACAACGCGCTCTCCGCCCACTCCTGCCGGGGAGTAGATTCGGTGGTGCCTTCTACAGCGAGGGTCCGCTGGCGCTCTGGCGCCGCATTTCCGGAGGCGACGCCCCGTGCCCAATCCCTCGCTGCCCCTCGTCGACGATCCGTCCGTGGCGGATCACCCGGGAAACGTGGTCTCCGGTGGGAGCACGCTCGCACCGGATCTGCTCGGGAAGATGGATGCCTACTGGCGCGCCGCCAACTACGTGTCGGTCGGGCAGATCTACCTCTACGACAATCCGCTCCTGCGGGTCCCGCTCGAGCTCGCCCACGTCAAACCCCTCGTCGTCAGTCACTGGGGCACGACACCGGGCCAGAACTTCATCTACGTGCACCTCAACCGGGTGATCACGAAGTACGACCTCGACATGTTCTATGTCGCCGGCCCAGGACACGGAGGTCCGGCTCTCGTCGGCAACACCTATCTCGAGGGTACGTACAGCGAGATCTACCCCGACGTGAGCGAGGACGAGGCGGGGCTGAAGCGACTGTTCACCCAGTTCTCGTTCCCGGGCGGTATCTCCAGCCACGTGGCGCCGACGACCCCGGGGTCGATCCACGAGGGCGGTGAACTCGGCTACTCGCTGAGCCACGCGTTCGGGGCGGTGTTCGACAACCCGGACCTCATCGTCGCCTGCGTCATCGGCGATGGTGAAGCGGAGACCGGACCACTGGCCACGGCGTGGCACTCGAACAAGTTCCTGAATCCTGCCAGTGACGGGGCGGTGCTGCCGATCCTGCACCTGAACGGCTACAAGATCTCCAACCCGACGGTGCTCGCGCGCATCGAACCCGAGGAGCTCGACCAGTTCCTACGCGGGTGCGGATGGACCCCGTACTACGTGGAGGGTGACGATCCCGAGACGATGCACGAGCTCATGGCCAGCGTGCTCGACGAGGTCATCGAGGAGATCCACCGCTACCAGGAGGACGCCCGCCGCAACGGTGTGACCGTCCGTCCGCGCTGGCCGATGATCGTCCTCCGGTCACCCAAGGGCTGGACCGGCCCGAAAGCCGTCGACGGCCTGAAGATCGAGGGTACGTTCCGCTCCCATCAGGTGCCGATGCTCGTCGATGCCGAACACCCCGAGCACGTGGCGCTCCTCGAGGAGTGGATGCGCGGCTACCGGCCCGAGGAGCTCTTCGACGGGGACGGTCGGCTGCGGCCGGAACTCGCCGACCTCGCCCCGAAGGGCGACCGACGGATGGGCGCCAACCGCCACACCAACGGTGGGGTGCTGCGGGACCTGCACATGCCGGACTTCTGTGACTACGCGGTCGACGTCCCCGCTCCCGGCGCCGTGGACGCCCAGGACACCCACGTGCTCGGCGGGTTCCTCCGTGATGTCGTCGCCCTCAACGCCGAACGCCGCCACTTCCGGGTCTTCGGTCCGGACGAGACGCTCTCGAACCTGCTCGGCGCCGTCTTCGAGGTGACGAACCGGCAGTGGGAGGCCGATACGGTCCCGGGTGACGAGTTCCTCGCGCCACAGGGTCTCGTGCTCGACTCGATGCTCTCCGAGCATCAGTGCGAAGGGTGGCTGGAGGGCTATCTCCTCACCGGTCGGCACGGGATCTTCAACTGCTACGAAGCCTTCATCCACATCGTCGACTCCATGTTCAATCAGCACGCGAAGTGGCTGAAGGTGACCACCCAGCTGCCGTGGCGCCGGGAGATTGCATCGCTGAACTACCTGCTCGCCTCCCATGTCTGGCAGCAGGACCACAACGGTTTCACCCACCAGGACCCGGGCTTCCTCGACCACGCCGCCAACAAGAAGTCCGAGATCGTGCGGATCTACCTGCCACCCGATGCGAACTGCCTGCTGTCCGTCGCCGACCACTGCCTGCGCAGCCGTAACTACGTGAACGTGATCGTCGCCGGGAAGCACTCCCTCCCCCAGTGGCTGACCATGGACGAGGCCACGCGGCACTGCACGGAGGGCATCGGCATCTGGGAGTGGGCGAGCAACGACCAGGGTGCGGAACCCGATGTCGTCATGGCCTGCTGCGGCGACACCCCGACCCTCGAGATCCTCGCGGCGACCTCGATCCTGCGTGAACACCTGCCCGAGCTCAAGATCCGTGTCGTCAACGTGGTCGACCTGATGAAGCTCGAGCCGAGCACGGAACACCCGCACGGGCTGAGTACGGTCGACTACGACTCCATCTTCACCCGGGACAAGCACATCATCTTCGGGTTCCACGGCTACCCGTGGCTCATCCATCGCCTCACGTACCGCCGGACCAATCAGAATCTGCACGTCCGCGGGTACACGGAGGAGGGGACGATCACCACCCCGTTCGACCTGCGGGTCCAGAACGGTCTGGATCGCTTCCACCTCGTCCAGGACGTCATCGACCGGCTGCCCGAGCTCGGCGCGACCGGGAGCTACCTGAAGCAGACGATGCAGGACAAGCTCGTCGACCACAAGCGCTATGTCGACAGCTGTGGACAGGACATGCCGGAGATCCAGGACTGGAAATGGTCGGCTGACCCATGACCATCACCACGGCCGACGGCACGCCGTTCATCACCGTCTTCAGCCGGCCTCGACGTCCAATCGAGCGATCGCCCGGTAGATCTGACGAGAGGACGGGGGCGCGGGCAGCGGCCCACCGCCAGGAGCCGCGAACGCCTGGAGCAGGTAGCCGATCAGGCGGGGCGCGGACCGCGGGGCTGCCCCGCCGGTGGCGGCCACGACCCCGGCGCTGGCCATGAGCAGGATGATGAGATCCTCGGCGACGAAGTCCTCCCGCAGCGCGCCGACGGCCTGCGCCCTCCGCGTCAACTCCGAGAAGTCCTCGTAGGCCTGCACGCGGGCCGCCTCGAACCGGGCCACCGAGGGAAAGGTCATGGTCAACACATCGCTGAACCCCCGGTCACTGGTCTGCATGGCGCAGAGCGACGTGACGTAGCGGCAGAAGCCGTGCCACGGATCGGGATCCTTGAGCGCCTTGCGGGCGCCGGTGGCGAAGACCCACATCTTCTCCTCGAACGCACCGGCGACGAGGTCGGCCCGGGTGGGAAATCGACGTTTGAGGGTCGCCATCCCCACCCCCGCCCGCCGGGCGATCTCCTCCCGCGTCACGGCGATCCCGCGCTCGGCGAACAGTTCCCGGGCGGCCTCCACGATCCGCTCACGGTTCTGTTCGGCGTCGGCGCGCAGCGCGCGTTCCTCCTCGATCCGGGGCGGTGGCATCACCCGAGTGTATCCGGACAACTGGTAGGTGATCGCCACTTGACGGTCCAATAAGTGGAAGATAATTACCACTTGACACGACGGAGGGACAGGTAGAAAGTGGAAGCAAGTCACCACTTAGAACCGACCACGCAAGGAGAACCAGGCATGAGCACGACACAGGAAGTTGTCCGCAGCTTCTGGGAGAGCTACAACGAGCACGACCTCGACACCAGCTGGGAGCGGTACATCTCACCCGACCTCCAGAACCACGCCTTCGGAGGGTCCTACGACCGTGAGGCGTGGTTGGGAATCGAGAAGGGGTTCATCACTGCATTTCCCGACGTCCGTCTCGAGATCCTCGGGCAGGTGACCGAAGGGGACCTGTCCGCTACGCGCGTGGCGCTGACGGGGACCCAGAAGGAGGAGTTCTACGGCGTCCCGGCCGCCGGGGCCGTCGGCACACTCCGGGCGACGTTCTTCGACCGCGTCGCCGACGGGAAGATCGTCGAGCACTGGGCCGATGCCGACGTCGGTGGCTTCCTCCAGGAGCTGAGCAACAGCGCACCGGTCGCTCTGGCGTGACCTCCGGCCGAGGGAAGGGTCCCGCAGGCTCGGCGAGCTTCGACGGCTGGCTGGAGACCCCGACCACCACCGATCCACGAGCGACAGTCACACGAACGCAGTAGAGGAGCACAGCATGGAAATCGGAGTATTCACCTTCGCCGACGTGAGCCCCGAGCCGGGCGGCATCGACGCCGCACGGCGCCTCCCCGAGTTGGTGGAGGAGATCGAGCTGGCCGACCAGGTGGGCCTGGACGTCTTCGGGATCGGTGAGCACCACCGCCCGGACTTCGCCGCCCCGGCGCCGCCCATCCTGCTGGCCGCCGCCGCCACCAGGACCTCACACATCCGGCTGACCAGCTCGGTGACCGTCCTCAGCTCCGATGACCCGCTCCGGGTCATGGAGCAGTTCTCCATGCTCGACTCACTCTCGGGTGGCCGGGCCGAGATCATGGCCGGCCGGGGTGCGTTCACCGAGACGTTCGGACTGTTCGGATACGAACTGGGCGACTACGACAGCTTGTTCGCCGAGAAGATCGAGCTTCTCCTGGCCCTCGGAAGCGGTCAGCCGGTCACCTGGTCCGGCAGGCACCGGGCCCCGTTGACCGACGTGGTGGTCCATCCTGCCCCGGTACAACAGCCCATTCCGGTGTGGTTGGCCGTCGGCGGCAGTCCCAACTCCTTCGTCCGGGCCGGACGGCTCGGTCTTCCCCTGGCCCTGGGGATCGTGGGGGGACCTCCGGCCCACTTCGCCCCGGCCATCGACCTCTACCGGAGGGTGCTCCATGACTCGGGGCATCCCCAGCTCCCGGTGGCCATCACCCAGCACGGGTTCGTGGCGGCCACCACCCAGGCGGCGGGGGACATCTACTACCCGGCCGACGCCGAGGTGATGGACCGTGTCGGCCGTGAGCGGGGGTTCGGACCCACGTCGCGGGCCGAGTTCGACCAGAAGATCCTTCCCGACGGTCCCTACATCGTCGGGTCCCCGGAACAGGTGGTCGAGAAGATCCTCTTCCAACACGAGATCTTCGGACACCAGCGCACGCTCATCCAGTTGGCCATCGGCAGCGTGGGCCATGCCGATCTGATGCGGGCGATCGAACTGCTGGGGACCGAGGTCGCCCCGGCTGTCCGGGCCGAGCTCGGATCCGGTCTGAGCATGCCCGCGGTCAGCGGCGCGGTCGTCTGATCGACCGTCACCGTCCGTTCACCATCATGACCCACGAGAGCAATTGGAGGCACCGACATGACCCATGAACAGCTGGTCCGTCGCCGCGTCGAGGCGATCAACACCGGAGACTTCGAAGCCTTGGGCGAGGTACTCGCCCCGGACGTCATCACCCACTACGGCAGTGGTGAAGCGGTGCACGGTCTCGACGCCCTCGCCGGACTGCTGGCCGGTTTCGGTGCCTTCCGCGACCTGGTGGTCACCGTCGACGACCTCGCCGTCGACGGTGACCGGGTCGGTGCCCGCTACACCTCCCGGGGACGTCAGCAGGCGGAGTTCCTGGGCATCCCGAACACGGGTGCGAGCGTCGAGTTCGGAGGAGCGGGCATCCACCGGATCGAGGACGGGAGGATCGCCGAGGTGTGGACCGTGGACGACTGGGCCTCCCTCACCCGACAGCTCCGTACCCCCCACGCCGCCGCACCGGTCAGCACGCCGAGCCCCATTGTGCGGTCCACCGACCCGGAGGTCGTCGTCGCCAACAAGCGCACCGCGTCCCACTGGGTCGATCTGGCCAATGCCCGGGCATTCGACCGGCTGGGTGAGGACTGGGCGCAGGACGCGCGGGTGGTCCAGGGCGGTGACGTCGACGACGTCGTGGGGCTCGACGCCCTGGTAACGCTGCTCGAGACGTAGTACAGCGGCATGTCCGACCTGGTGATCGACGTGGAGGACGTCGTCGGTGCGGGCAACATCGTGTTCCTGCGGACGAGCAGCCACGGGACCCACACCGGTGAGCTCTTCGGCATTCCGGGCTCCGGCCGTGCCGTCAGCTACTCGGGCATCGCCACGTACTACCTGGAGGACGGCAAGATCACCCACGAGTGGTTCAACGACGACCTGTTCGCGCTGATGCAGACCATCAGCGCGGCCGGCGACACCCCGCTCCCACGGGCGTCGTAACCGCTGGAGAACATCGGCCGCCGTGCACGGCCCGGAGTGGTGCGGGATGATCGGGCCGTGAAGATCGTCTCGCTGCTGCCTTCCGCCACGGAGATCGTCTATGCACTGGGCCTCGGCGACGACCTGGAAGGCGTCAGCTTCGAATGCGACTATCCGGAGGCGGCCCGCGGCGTAGCCATCGTGTCAGGCACGGCCCTCCCCACGGACGGGTCACTCTCGGCGGGGCAGATCGACGCCGAGGTGAGCACACGGATAGCGGTCGGTGACTCGATCTACACCCTGGACGACGCCCGCATCCGCTCGATCGATCCGGACCTGATCCTGGCCCAGGACCTGTGCCGTGTGTGCGCCGTGCCGTCGGGTGCCGTCGAAGAGGCGCTCGACGTCATCGGCTGCCACGCCGAGGTGGTCTCGCTCGATCCCGAGAGCCTCGACGACGTCATCGGGTGCATCCGCACCGTCGGTCGGGCCACGGGCACGGCACCCCGGGCCGAGGAGCTGGTCGCCGACCTCCGTCGTCGGGTCGATACGGTCCGCCAGCGGGTCGCCCACCGGAATCGGCAACGGGTGTTCGTCCTCGAGTGGCCGGACCCGCCGTTCAACGCCGGCCACTGGGTGCCGGATATGGTGATGGCCGCCGGGGGCGTCCCGGTGCTCGCCGAGCCGGGGGAGCGGTCCCGCCGCCTCACCTGGGACGAGATCGGCGCCGAGGAGATCGACGTCACCGTGTTCGCACCCTGCGGGTTCGACCTGGCCGGCGCCGTGGCGCAGGCGGCCGACTTCCTGGACCGTCCCGAGGCGGGGGCACTCGGCCGGATCATCGCCGTCGACGCCAACGCCTTCTTCTCGCGACCCGGGCCGCGGGTCGTCGACGGGGTGGAGCTCCTCGCCGAACTGCTCCATCCCGAGGCCCGTGACCGCGTGCCCGCCGGCGCACAGATCCTGCGCTGAACATCGGGGTCGGCGTCGGCCGCTCGGGCCGTCGCTCCGAGCCCATTCACCACGGAATGGGCTTGTTCTCCCACCTCGTGAACGTTCCCGTGGGGCCGTCCGGGCCGAGGAGCGCCACCCGCACCACCTCTCGGGAGCCGTCCTCGACCGACTCCGTGCCCGAGAACGCGTTGAGATTCGTGCTGGTGAAGGCCGGCGAGACCAGGTTGACCTTGATGTCGGTCGACTCCAACTCGATCATCATGGCCAGCGTGACGGCGTTGAGCGCCGCCTTCGATGCGGGGTAGACGGGGCCGAAGATCGAGTGGTAGGGGAACGCCGGATCGGCGTTCGTCGTGAGTGATCCGACCCCGCTCGACACGTTGACGATGCGCGCGTCGGTCGACTCGCGCATCAGGGGCAGCATCGCCTGGTAGACGGCGAGCACCCCGAACACGTTGGTCTCCCAGACCGCCCGGACCTCATCGAGGGACGCGGTGCTCGCCTTCCGCCGCTCGGCGAACGCTTCGGGCGACAGGTGTTCTCGGGACGTGTTCGAGATCCCCGCGTTGTTGACCAGCAGGTCGAGCCGGCCGAACTCGTGGCGGATCCGCTCGGCGGCCGCGGCGATCGACGTCACATCCGTCACGTCGATCTGGAGCGCGATCGCTCCCGGTCCGACCTCGCGTGCCGCGGCTGCACCACGCTCCGTGTCGCGTGATCCGAGGAGTACCGTCAGGCCGCCGGCGACGAGTTCCCTGGTGACCTGCAGGCCCACGCCTTGATTGGCGCCGGTCACCAGGGCGATGCGATCGATCGGCATGCGTAACTGATCTCCTCGGTCGTGGGTTCGTCCGGCCCGTGTTCGGTCGGCCCGTCCGGCAACCCGTCCAACTTAGGGGGCCGGGCATGTCGGTGGGCCGGGGGCGAGGACGCCGAGCGCTGCGACCCGTGCGCCTACCGCAGTGCATTCGGTGGGGACGACTCGGTCACCCCGTGCATCGCTTCGTGGCGTGAGCGGCCCTCCGTCTCCTCGGAGGACACCCTTCGGGACGCCGAACGTGCCGAAGGATTGTGGCCGGCGAATCCGACGAGGGCGAAGGCGGAGGAGACGACGGCAAGGGCGATCCAGCCCGTCGTGTAGCTCGAGTGCGGCACGACGTGCCCGAACAGAATGGGGATGAAGAAGCCCCCCACGGCCGCCAACGTGAGCATCAGACCGGTTGCGGTACCGAGGTACGCATGATCGATGGCACAGACCCGTGCCGGTACGGCCAACCACCCGGCGAATCCGAAGGTCAGGAAGAACCCGATCCCGATGCCCAGCGCCCAGAGTGCTCCGTCCGGCACGAGCGGAATGAGGGCCAGGAGCGCGGCGACGATCAGGAGTGGACCCACGATGAAGGCCCGCAGATTCCTGCTCCGGTCGGCCCAGTAGCCGCCCAGGAGGCTGCCCGGGATCCCCGCCAACAGGATGAGTGCGGACAGGAGCCCACTGGATGACGCGCTGAGGTGTCGATCCTGGGTCGCGTACCCGGCGAAGAGCTGGGAGGTCGTGAAATAGGCGCCGTACCCCCCGAGCAGAGCGATGCCATAGATCCACAGGTCCCGGCTGGCCAGCGCCGCCCGGAGGGCCGAACGCTCGAATCGCCCACCGGTGAGCGGCTCCGTCCCCGCCGGCAACCCGAACGTGGCGATGGTGATCACCACGACCAGCAGTTCGAAGACCCCCGCGAGCACCAGCGACGTGTGCCAACCCACGGCCCGCTGCACGAAGATCCACCCATAGAGGGCCACAGCCGCCCCCGCGCTGAACGCCGCCCCCCCGGTGATCCCGAGGGCGAGGGTCACGTCGTGCTCGCGGAACCAGATGACCACGGCCGCCATGGCGACGGCTACGAACACCGAGCCGCCGATCCCGCTGAGGATACGGAAGGCGGCCAGCTCGGGATAGCTCCGAGCGAGTCCGGACATCACCCCGGCCACGCCCTGGACGGCCAGTCCGAGCACGATCGTGCGCTGCATGCCGAATCGGGTGGCCAGCATCCCACCGGGGACGTGCGACAGGCCGTAGCCCACGATGTACAAGGAGATCAGCAGGCTCAGCGGCCCCAGCCCGACGTGGAATTCCGCACCGATGAGCGGAAACGCGGTGGCCACGTCGAACCAGTTCAAGGTGAGCGCCATCACGCCCAGGCTGATGACGGCGAGCATCCGCCACCGGACCGGTCCCTCGTCGACGCCAGTATCGGAGGCCACAGTGATCCCCTTCTCGGCGATGCTGCTCAGGGTGGGCCGGGATCGACGACGGACTCGGCCCGGGACCAGGGGACCCCTCCGCCTGCCCGGGTAGCATACGCTCATGGTGCGCCGCACTCTCCTGCGAGTCGGCGATGTGCCGAACCGGCGCGGTCACCCGACGTCATTCGCTGGCGGCGCGACCGACCACCGGTCATCGAACCACTGGTCGCTCGTGGCCGCTCCGTCCTTACGGCCGGGCTGATCGGGTGGCCGGCCTGGACGGGTTCGTAGGTCGTCAGCGCGAGCTCGGCATCCTCGGGGATCGGCTCGCTGCGGTGCGAGCGGGAGATCCGCAGATCGTCTACGTGGAAGCGCCCGCCGGTTCGGGCAAGTCGACCCTCCTGTCGCACTTCCTCGCCTCCGTCAGCGACGCCACGATCCTCGAGCTGAGTGCGGACGAGGACGAGATGACGCTCTCCTACGGAGTCATCGATCAACTGCAGCCGGCGCTCCCCATCGATCCCGGAGCCGATCCCATGATCGTCGGCGCGCAACTCGTGGATCGGCTCGACGAACTGCAACACGACGGCCGAGCCGTCGTCCTGGTGATCGACGATCTCCAGTGGACCGATCGGCCCTCCTCGCGGGCCGTGCTCTTCGCGCTGCGCCGGTTGCGGGCCGACACCGTGCTGACGGTGGTCGCCACCCGGACCGACACACCGGGAGACTCGGGTTGGTCGCGCTTCGTGGCCGGCGACTCCCGGGTTACCCGTGTCCGACTGGAAGGATTCGATCTCGACGATCTCGTCGACCTGGCGCGTGCGCTCGAACTGGGTGCGCTCACGCGGAAAGGGGCGGAGCGACTGCTGGCCCATACCGGTGGGAACCCCCTCTACTGTCGGGCGCTGCTCGAGGAGATCGGTGTCGCGCTGCTCAACGCCTCGGGCCATGACGGACTTCCGGCGCCCCGCGACCTCGCTGCGGTGATCCTGACGAGGGTCGCCGCCCTGCCTCCCGCGACGCAGTCCTTCCTGGCTGCGGCATCGGTCGTCGGTCAACATGCGCCCCTCGCGGTCGTCGCCGCGGTGGCGGGTCTTGGCGATGCACCACAGGCGAGCGACGATGCCATCGCCGCCGGACTGCTGGTCGAGGGCCCCGAGGCTGAGCTGCACTTCGCTCATCCCCTCTACCGGGCGGCGATCTACGCCGACCTCCGACCGACGAACCGTCGTCGCCTGCACGGCGAGGCGGCCACGGTCGTCGACGGTCGGGCACGCCTGGTCCATCGGGTGGCGGCCGCACACGGGGCGGACGAGGATCTGGCCGACGAACTCGAGATGTCGGCGTCGATCAGCGCCTCGGAGGGTGACTCGAGCGCGCAGGCCTGGGCGCTCGAGAAGGCGGCATCGTTGTCGGCGGTCGGCCAGGAGCGGGAACGTCGACTGCTCGATGCCGCGGTCGCCCACCTGAGCACGGCCGATACCGACGGGGCGGCACGGGTCCTGGCCAGTTGCCGGGTGGCCAGCGCTCGCCGCGACGCCCTGACCGGTCTGCTCGGAGTGTTCATGGGATCACCCACCACCGAATCCCGCCTGACCGCAGCATGGACCGCCCACGATCCGGTGACCGAGTCCGCCATCGGGGCGCGCGCCGCGACGTCCCTGGCGAACTGGATGGTCGTCGGTGGACGGCCGGAGGAGGGGTTGATCTGGGCCGACCGTGCGCTCGGCGCGACCGAGCCGGGTTCCCCTCTGTGGGCGATGGCGAAGACCGCCGAGGCGTACTCGCTGGCCCACGCGGGTCGAGCGCCGGAGGGCCTGGAACAGCTCGGCTTTCTGCCGGTCACGGGGAGCGAGGTACCACTGGCGGAGATCGATCCATTGATCATGCGAGGGATGGTGAAGATCTATGCGGACGATCTGTCCGGTGCCATCGCCGATCTGGGTGTGGCCGCCGCCCACCTCCGCTCCGGTGTCCCGTCGACCTATCCGGTGCCCGGTCTCTCCCATCTGAGCGAAGCCCACTTCCGCCGGGGCGACTGGGATGCAGCCATGACCTATGCCCAGCTCGCCACGTCCGTGGCCGAGGACGCCGACCGCCCGCTCGATCTGGTCCGGGCCCAGGCCCGGTCGGTACAGGTGCTCGCCGCCCGGGGGCAGTGGTCGGGTGCCGAAGCGCGCCTCACGGCCGGCCGGGCCGCTTCGGCCCGGTTCCCCTCGGTGCTGGCGGTAGCGACCTGCGCGGTGGCCGCGGCTGGTCTCGCCGTGGCCCGGGGTGACCACCGCGGTGTGGTGACCGCGGTCGAGTCGGTGCGCGCCACCGACCGGCTCGGTGCGGGAGGGCGGCCGGGCATCTTCAACTGGCGAGCCACCGAGGTCGATGCCTTGACCGCCCTGGATCGGCTGGGGGAGGCCGAGGCCGCCCTCGCTGAGTTCGGGGCGGCGTGCGCGGTCGTTCCCCTCGCATCAGTCCGTCTCATGCTGGCGCGGTGCGAGGGCAACCTGGCCGTGGCGACAGGGGATCTGTCCGGGGCGGAGACGTCGTTCCTACGAGGACACGCCATCGCCCCCGGCGTGCCGATGCCGTTCGAGCTGGCCCTGCTCCATCTCGACGACGGACGCCGCCTGCGCCAGGTGGACAGACCGGTGGACGCCATCGCCCAGCTGGAGCGGGCCCACCGACTCTTTTCCGACCTGGGTGCCGACCCCTATGTACGGCGCTGTGCTGACGAGCTGGAGCAGTTGCAGGTATCGGCCACCCCGGCGAGTCCCGAGGTGACGCTCGGGCTCAGCCGGGCCGAGATGGCCGTGGCCCGACTGGTCGCCACCGGGCTCACCAACCGTGAGGTGGCGGCGGAGCTGTACGTCTCGGTGAAGACCGTCGAGTACCACCTCCGCAACAGCTTCATCAAGCTGGACATCACCTCGCGTCGCCAGTTGGCCTCCCTGCTCCGCTGAAGCTCAAGGTCGCGGCGTCCACGGCGACCGGGCCGGGACGACGCGGACTCCGGCCACAGAACCAGGGTCGAACCTAGGGTCGTTCACTGGGGACATCGCGATGCGATTCCCGTTGACTGGGTCCCATGGAAGCCTCATCGAAGCCGAGGCGGACTGTACGCCTGCTCCTTGAAGTCAACCGGGCCCCGGACAACCGGATCGAAGGCCGGATCGCCACCAGTGGTGGCGATCCCGTTGATCACTGGACCGCCTTTTCCGGCGTGCTCGAGCTCCTCAAAGTGCTCGAAGAGCTTGCCTGATGCCGTTGCCGCCTCGGAAAGGAAACCCGTCATGAGTCACCGCACCTCCACCCCGCCCTCGCCGACAGGAGACGAGCGGCGACACGCGCGTCTCGTCCTGTGGCTGGCCGGAGTGATCGCCCTGATCGGACTGATCGGTGGGGGCGCCGCCTCGACCCATCTCACCTCCTCGCTGAGTGACTACGACGCGCCCGGATCGGTCGTGGTGTCGGCGCAACACCAGATCCAGCGGGTTACGGGCGCGAACCCCGAAGAGGGCTACCTGGTCGTCGTGCGCAACCCTGCGCCGATCACCACGTCCTCGGTCGTACCGGCCCGCTTGGCGGCGGTCGTCTCGATCCTGCGAGCCCGTCCGGAGGTGAAGCGCGTGCTCGACTACGCCACGACCGGTGACCGCAGCATGATCTCGGGCGACGGGAGGCTCACGACGGTGGTGGCCACCGTCGGGAACGTCGACGAGCAGAAGGCCGTCACCGCCCTGCAGGCGGCCATCGCCGCCCGGCCGGCGCTCCGCGCCAACACCTGGCTCGGCGGCCCCACCGTGGCCGGCGTCCAGATAGCGTCCGTCTCGTCCCAGGACCTCGGCCGTGCCGAACTCTACGCCCTGCCCTTCCTGCTGCTGCTCCTGTTCTTCGTGTTCCGGGGCCTGCGGGCCGCAGCGGTGCCCCTGGTGGGCGCGGTGTTCGCCATCGCCGTCACCCTCGGGGTGATGGGTCTCGCCCTGGTGGTGGTCCCGCTGTCCGTCTTCGCGCTCAACCTGGTGATCGCGCTCGGGATCGGTCTGTCGGTCGATTTCAGTCTCCTCATCATCTCCCGCTTCCGTGAGGAGTTCGGAGGAGGTGCTCCGATCGGGACGGCCCTGGCCACGGTCCGTCGCACGGCGGGACACACCGTCCTGTTCAGCTCGCTGACCATCGCCGCGGCACTGGCCACCCTGGCGGTCTTTCCCGAGCGGTTCGTGTACTCCATGGGTATCGCCGGTGCCATCGTCGTACTGGCGTCCGGTGCCTTCGCCCTGCTCGTCCTGCCGGCGATCCTCACCGTGTTCGGGGATCGGCTCGCCGTACGGACGCCCCCGGTGGTGGACGGTCCGGCAACCGGGGCGGCCACCGGTCGTCGCTGGTACGCGATGGCCACCCGGGTCATGCGCCGGCCGGTTGTCTGGGGCGCGGCCGCGGTCGTGGTGCTCGTGATCCTGGCCTCGCCCTTCCTGCACGTGGCCTTCACGGGAGGCGATGCCAGCGCGCTGCCGGCCAGCAGCTCCGCAGGAGCGACCTACACCCTGGTCCAGACCCGTTTCCCGTCCTTCTCCGAGGCACCGGCCGACGTCCTCGTGGACGCGAGCCGGGTGACGCCGGAGGCGCTGGCCTCCTACTCCGCGACGTTGGCTCGCCTCCCGGGGGTCAAGGCGGCGCCGACCTTCCAGCACCTGGGTGGGTCGATCTGGGAATCGGGTGTGGTGCTGACCGCGGCACCCCTGTCGCCGACCGCCCAGCGGGTCGTCGGGTCGATCCAGGCGCTCCCCGGTCCCGGACCGGTGACGGTCGTCGGGCAGACCGCCTCCTTCCTCAGTCTCCAGCACAGCCTGAGATCCCATCTTCCGGTGGTCCTCGTCCTGATCGTCCTGATCGCCCTGGTGATGCTGTTCGCCATGACCCGCTCGGTCACGCTCCCGCTCATGGCCGTGGTCATGAACTTCCTCACCATCCTCGCCACCTACGGGGTGCTGATGTGGGGATTCCAGCGGGGACACCTGAGCCACCTGTTGGGGTTCCACGCCCCGGGAGCACTCCAGTCGACGTCGCTCATCATCATCCTGGCCGTCGTGTTCGGTCTGTCCACCGACTACGGGGTCTTCCTGCTCGGGAGGATCAAGGAGGAGCACGATGCCGGCGCATCTCCGGAGGAGGCCGTGGCCCGCGGCATGGCCCACACCGGAGGCATCGTCACCGCCGCGGCCTGCTGTCTCGCCGTGGCCATGGGCGCGCTGGTGTTGTCCCGGCTGGTGTTCGTCAAGGAGATCGGGCTGGGCGTGGCGTTCGCCGTCATCCTCGACGCGACCCTCGTCCGGGCCGTGTTGGTCCCCGCATCCATGAAGCTGCTGGGTCCGGCGGCCTGGTGGAACCCACGCTCCCGGCCTCCCGATCCGGCGCCGGTCTCCCCTCCGCTCGCACCGGGCCGGCCGTCCGTGCCGGTCGCCGTCCTCGGCACCGAGCTCGAGGAGGTGCGGTCATGACCAGCTTCCGGCCATTCTTCAACCCGGCCACCGGTGAGTGGATCGAGTACACCACCGTCGCCGAGGACAGCCACGGCGAGCTGGTCCGCTTCACCTGGCGCAGCATGCCCGGCGGGGTCATCTCCGAGCACGTCCACCCCAACCAGGAGGAGCGGTTCACCATCGTCTCGGGAGAGGCCACGTTCACCGTCGACGGGGAGCCGCGCACGGCCATCGCGGGGGAGACCGTCGTGGTGCCTCCGGGCGTCCCCCACTCCGAAGGGAATCGGGGCACGGTCGAGATCACCGGCGTGGTCGAACTCCGGCCGGCCCTGCGGACCAAGGAGTTCCACGAGGCGCTGGCCGGACTGGTGGCCGACGGGAGGACGACTCCCCGGGGGGCACCGAGGAACCCGCTGCAGCTCGGTGCCACCTTCTGGCACTTCCGCCACGAGAGCCGGGTGACCTCCCCGCCGATCTGGGTCCAGAATCTGGTGTTCCCGCCGCTCTGGGCGGCGGCCAGGACGTTCGGACTCCGCCCCTACCATCAGCGATGGGACAGCAGCATCGGTGCGGGCGCCACCCCCGGACCGATGGCTCCGGACCCGACCACCTCCCGTCCCGGGCACGGATCCACCCATGGCTGATCGCCCGCTGCACGTCGTGTTCGGGGCAGGCAACGTCGGCCGCGCACTGGTCGGCCGACTGACGATGCTCGGACACGCCGTGCGCGTGGTGTCGCGACACCGACTCCCGGCGCTACCCGAGGGAGTCGACTGGCGGAGGACCGACGCCAGTGACGCCGGAGCGGCCACCGAGGCCGCTACGGGCGCTGCGGTCATCTACCAGTGCCTGAACGCCCCGTACCCGAAGTGGGCCACAGTGTTCCCGCCACTCCAGCGCGGCGTCCTGGCCGCAGCCGAGCGGAACGGCGCGCTGCTCGTCAGTCTGGAGAACCTCTACGGCTACGGGCCGACCGGTGGCGCACCCCTCACCGAGGACCTCCCGCTCCTGGCCTCGACCGTCAAGGGACGGACCCGGGTGGCGATGACCCAGGAGCTGTTCGATGCCCGGGATGCGGGCCGGGTCCACATCGTCATCGGAAGGGCGTCGGACTTCTTCGGCGCCGGGGTCACCGACGGCTCCACGCTCGGCGAACGGGTCTTCGGCAACGCACTGGCCGGCCGACGGGCGGACTTCATCGGTGATCCGGAGCTGCTCCACACCTACAGCTACGTCCCGGACATCGCGCGCGGCCTGGTCACCCTGGGCACCGACCCGCGGGCGGTGGACCAGGTCTGGCACCTACCAGGACCGGAGACGGTCACCACCCGGCGGGTCCTCGATCTCGTCGCCGACGAGGTCGGGCACTCCGTCGCCGTCCGTCCGGTGTCGAAGCTGGCTCTGCGTGGCCTGGGTCTCGTCAATCCGGTGCTGCGGTCCATGGTCGAGATGACCTACCAGTTCGACCAACCCTTCGTGCTCGACACCTCCAAGTACGAGTCGACCTTCGGCCAGGCGGGCACGCCACTCCACCAGGCACTCGCCACCACGGTCTCCTGGTACCGGGACCGGCCCACGGCACCCCACGACCACCGAACACCCAGCGTCTCACCTGTGCTGTCCGGACCTCCCGAGGCAGAACGAAAGGAACGAAACCCATGAACCCGACCGCCACCACCCCCACCCAGCGAACGCAGTTCCTGCAACGTCCGGAAGGCAGGATCGGCTACGACGTGGCCGGACACGGTCCGCTCGTCGTCCTCGTCCCCGGCATGGGCGATCTACGGGGCACGTATCGGTTCCTGGCTCCGACCCTCCGGGCGAGCGGCTACCGGGTGGCCTGTACCGACCTCCGGGGACACGGCGACAGCGATCCGACGTTCACCTCGTACGGTGATCCGGAGACGGCCGGGGACATCACGGCGCTGATCGAAGCACTCGGCGGGCCGGCCGTCATCGTCGGGAACTCGATGGCCGCCGGTGCGGCGGTGCTGGTGGCCGCGGATCGTCCCGACCTCGTGGCTGGTCTCGTACTGATCGGTCCCTTCGTCCGCAACGGCGGCACCGGTGCCGTCCAGCGGCTACTCCTGCGGATGGCCATGGCCCGACCCTGGGCGGCCACCTCGTGGAAGTCCTACCTGCCGAAGCTCTACGCCGGCCGACGCCCCGAGGATTTCGACGCCTACCGCAACACGGTCGTCGCGAGCCTGCGCCGCCCGGGGTACGCCAAGGCGTTCTCGCTCACCACCCGCACGAGCCACGACCCGGCCGAGGCGCGCCTGGCCGACGTCTCGACCCCGACCATGGTGATCATGGGAACCCAGGATCCGGACTTCCCGGAACCTGCCGACGAGGCGACGTGGATCGGACACGCGCTGAGCGGCGAAGTCGTGATGGTCCCGGAAGCGGGGCACTATCCCCAGTCCCAGCAGCCCGGGCCCACGTCCGAGGCCATCCTGCGCTTCCTCGACGACGAGGAGTCGGCCGTCGTAGTACGAGTGATCGCCCCATGACCGTCCAGCCGATCCGCGAGGCGGCCGTATCCGCGTCGGACGGAGCGGTGTCGGGGGGTCCCCGCCGGTGGTTGCGTCTCGAGGCTGCGGTCCTCCTGGTCGGTGCACTGATCGCCTACGCCACCACGAAGCAGCACTGGTGGCTGGTGCCCGTCGTGCTCCTGCTCCCCGATGTGGCGATGCTGGGTTACGTCCGTGACACCCGGATCGGGGCCATCGTCTACAACGTCGCCCATACGACACCCGTGCCGGCGCTGATCATCGGCCTGGGGTGGTGGCAGCACCGGCCGCTCGTCCTGGGACTCGGCCTGGTCTGGCTGGCCCACCTCGCGCTCGACCGGCTCATGGGTTACGGGCTCAAGTACGACGACCACTTCCAGCACACCCACCTCGGCGTGCTGGGTGGGACCGGAAGGAACCCGAAGCAACGGGTCCCTCGGGATGGGGCCGGGTGAGGTGGCCGGACGGGGTCCCGGGAGTTAGCCGCCTTCGGACAGGACCTCGGGTCCCGGACCGAGGTCGGTTCCGTCGTTGCGCACGACCTCGACGAGCAGGATCCACCCGTTGTAGACGGAGCCGGCGAAGGCCACCAGCACGCCGGCACCGAGCCAGAACAGGCCGCCTCCCTTCCCGATGATCATCGAGAGTCCGGCGAGCATGAGCGGGAGGACGGCGAACTGGGTGACCGCGATCCGCGAGAGGAACCACCAGTAGGGGTGATCGGGGCTGTCCGGGCCCTGACGCAATTGCAGGTTCAGGGTGACGAGGCAGATGGGCGTGGCGACGGCCAGGAGGACGATGCCGAACCCGATCCGGCTGATGGGCATGAGGCCGACCGCCGAACCGATCACGGCCAGGAGGAGCACGGCCAGGGTCTCACCGGCTCGAGCCGCCAACTTCGGTCGGGCGGCCAATCGGTCCAGGTTGATCGAGAGTGCGACGAAGATCAGGCCCGCCAGGCCGGCCCCGGCTCCGACGACCGCGGTGAGGAACCCCGCCCAGCTCTCCAGGTCGTAGGCCCTCACCCCCGGTCCTCCTCCGGGTGTTCGGCGTCCAGGTGCTGCGTGATCGCCCGCGCCGCCGCCGTCAGGCCGTCGAGTTGTTTCGGGGTGAGCACCTCGGCGAAGCAGTGGCGGACATCGGCGACGTGGAGCTTCGCCGCCTTGTCGATGGATTCGAGCCCGGTGTCGGTCAGCACCGCGACACAGCCACGGGCATCGGTGGGGCACGGCTCACGCGTCAGCAGGCCCCGCTTCTCCATCCGGTCGAGTTGATGCGAGAGGCGGCTGCGCTGCCACTGCAGCGCCCGGCCGAGGTCACGCGACCTCATCCGGTGGTCGGGTGCCTCGGAGAGCGTGACCAGCACCTCGTACTCGGCTTCCGACATACCCGACTCTGCCGCCAGACGTCGCGACAGGTGTCCGAGCAGCTGGATCCTCATGGTGTGGAAGGCCCGCCACGCCGTCTCCTGGCGCTCGTCCAACCAGATCTCGCCCATGCCCCCATGCTACCCATCTGTTGACACAGCAACAAAACTGCTTAATATGGTGGTTATGACAACAAAAACTCCGTCGACGACCCTGCTCCGTCGGGCCGACCAGTTCCAGGTCAACGCCATGGGCGGTGTCCTCCAGGCCAACAAGCCCGTGGTCGGTGGCCACAGTGCCGACGGCGTGCCCTCGGCCGGGCTCTTCTACTGGTCCCACAGCCACTTCACCGATGACTTCGAGTTCGGCCTCCACGGGCACGAAGGCTTCGAGATCATGACCTTCGTCCTGGACGGCGAGAATTCCCACTTCGACACCGCAGGCACCACGTGGGTGCCCCTCCACAGTGGCGACGTCCAGATCATCCGGGCAGGGAGCGGGATCTCGCACAACGAACGCGTGGCCAAGGGGACACATGCGTTCCAGATCTGGTTCGATCCCGGCTACGCCGAGGCCCTCGCCAGGACGCCGGACTATCGCGACCACCCGGCGTCCACGTTCACCTCGCAGTCCCTGGGTGCCTTCGAGGTCACCGACTACGTCGGCGGCCGGGGTCCGATCGAGTCACGGGTCGAGGGACTGTCCATCCGTCGGATGGCCAGCACGGTTCCGGCCACCGAAACGGTCGCACTCGGCGACGACCGGTATTCCGTGCTCTACGTGATCGGAGGATCCGCCACGGTCGACGGCACCCCGATGGTCACCGATGATGCGCTCGTCGTGCAGGGCTCCGAGGAGGTCGAGGTCACGCTGTCGGCCGGCGCCGATCTCTTCGTGGTGTCACTCGCACTGCACCCGGGCTACACCCCGGTACGCGGACGGTAGCGGCAGTTCACGGCCGAAGAATTCTTCTCCACGCGAAAGGACGTACGCATGCTCACCAGAGGCCTGCACCATGTGGCCACGATCACCAACGACTCGGACCGGCTCCAGGCCTTCTACCGGGAGGTCTTCGATGCCGTGGTCGCCAGTGACGGATCCGAGTTCCCCGGAGGCACCGGACCTCGACTCACCATCATCGTCCTCGGGGAGTTCTGCGAGCTGAACGTGTTCGAGATCGAGGGGAACACGGAGGCCGACCGTCAGGTGCCCATGTTCGGGAGGGGCCGGCTCGACCACTTCGCGCTCCAGGCCGCCTCACTCGAGGCGTTCGAGGAGATCCGGGACCGCCTGATGGCCCGTGGTGCCGCCGACGACTTCGTCACCGACTTCGGTTCGATGCTCAGCATCTTCTTCCGCGATCCCGACGGGCTCGAGGGGGAGGTGTGCGTCGAGAACCCGGACCGGGTCCCCGGCGTGAGCCACCCCCCGGGTACCCGGGCTGCCCGCTATCCGGCCGCCGTGTCGGACAATGGGTGAGGGGCATCGTGCCATCGGCCGTACCAACGAACTGCGGCCGGTGACACCGATCGCCGAGCAAGGAGCGTGCAATGGATCCAGTTGACGGTATGAAGATCACGGTCACCCGGAACGGTCCCTATCTGGTCGAAGGCGCCGTGCCGATGGCCCGACAGTCCATCGGCGCTGATGCGCAGGGTGATTCGCGTGAGTGGCAGGAAGGCGAGTCATTCGAGACCCAGGAGACGTTCGCACTCTGCCGCTGCGGTCAGTCGGCCTCCAAGCCCTACTGCGACGGCTCCCATGTCCGCGTCGGGTTCGACGGAACCGAGACGGCCAGCCGCGAGCCCTATGACGTTCAGGCCACCGAGCAGGTCGGGCCCACCGTGACACTCGCCGATGCCCAGCCGCTGTGCGCCTATGCCCGATTCTGCGATGTCGCCGGGCAGGTGTGGAACCTGGTGGAACAGGAGGGAGCCGAAGCCGCGGAGCTGACCGTCCGCGAGGCCGGGCTCTGTCCTTCGGGACGGCTGGTGGTGCGGGACCAGCAGAGCAACGCGGACATCGAGCCGGAGTTCACCCCCTCCATCGGCATCGTCGCCGACCTGGCCGAAGGACTCGCGGGTCCCATCTGGGTGCGTGGCGGCATCACCGTGACGTCGTCCGACGGTGAGCCGTACGAAGTGCGCAACCGGGTGACGCTCTGTCGCTGTGGAGCTTCGGCCAACAAGCCGTTCTGTGATGCCAGCCACGCCTCCATCGGGTTCACGGAGTGAACGAAATGGGCCGGGCGTAGCTCGGATTCGGACGCCAGGTGGGCCGTGCGTGTCCCGGTCCCACCACTTGGGAGTGAAGGCGCTCGCTGAACTGGCCGGACTGTCCGCTGGGTAGTAGGCGGGACGGCCGGCGTTCGCCGGCACGTCACTGCCGTACCCTGGCGTGTGGCCGCCTTCCCCCACCCAACTGCGACCGGACTTCCGGTCGAAGAGGTCATCGACGAGCTCCGCACCGCGCTCCGCGGGGTCGGCGCGGCGGTCCTCCAGGCGGAACCGGGCGCAGGCAAGACGACGGTCGTTCCCCTCCGCCTGTTGGGTGAGCCGTTCATGGATGGCGGTCGCATGCTCCTGCTCGAGCCCCGTCGGGTAGCGGCACGCGCGGCCGCCGCGCGGATGGCGGCACTCCTCGGAGAGCGTGTCGGAGAGACCGTCGGCATCTCGACGCGTGACGAACGCCGGGTCTCGAAGGCGACCCGGATCGAAGTCGTCACCGACGGCATCCTCACCCGACGCCTGCAGCGGGACCCCATGCTCGACGGTGTCGCGCTCGTGATCTTCGACGAGTTCCACGAGCGCCACCTCCAGGCGGATCTCGGCCTGGCCCTCACCCTCGACGCCCGCGAGGGCCTCCGGCCGGAGCTCCGTGTCCTCGTCATGTCTGCGACCCTCGACTCGGGAGCGGTCTCGTTCCTCCTCGGGGACGCCCCGTTCGTGTCGAGCCGGGGACGGTCGTACCCGATCGATCTGCACTGGATGCCGGGGCGGTCCAACGCCCGTCTGGAACACGTGGCCGTCGCAGCGGTACGCCATGCTCTCGAGCGTGACCCCGGTGATGTCCTCGTCTTCCTTCCCGGAACCGGGGAGATCGGAACGGCGGTGCGCGCACTGGGCGGTATCGACGGCGTCGACGTGCTCCCGTTGCACGGCACGCTGTCGGCCGCAGAACAGGACCGGGCGCTGCGGGCGGGACCGCGTCGTCGGGTCGTCGTCGCGACGGATCTCGCGGAGTCGAGTGTGACCGTGGAGGGCGTGTCGATCGTCGTCGACAGCGGTCTGGCCCGGCGACCGGCGTTCGACCCCGCCAGCGGCCTCAGCCGGCTGCGGATGATCACCACCTCCCGTGCATCGGCCGACCAACGGGCCGGCCGCGCGGGTCGTACCGCACCCGGCGTCGCCTACCGGCTGTGGTCCGAATCCGAGCACCTCCGGCGACGGCAATGGCCCGATCCCGAGATCGCCGGTGCCGACCTTGCGTCCCTCGCGCTCGAACTCGCCGCCTGGGGCGCGCCGGCTGAGGCGCTGCGGTGGCTCGACCCACCGCCGTCCGGCGCCCTTGCCGTCGCGACCTCCTTGTTGATCGAGCTCGGCGCCCTCGCCGACGGCCGACCGACCGACCTCGGGCGTCGGATGCTCGAGCTGCCGCTCCACCCGAGACTGGCGCGCATGGTGATCGAGGCACCGACCGACGACCGCCGTCCGGCGGCGCTCCTCGCGGCGATGCTCTCGGAACGGGACATCGTCCGGCGAGGTGGTCGGGACTCCCCGGCCAGCACGGACATCGCCGAGCGCCTGGCCGTGCTCACCGGGGACGGGTCGGGCTCGCTCGCGGTCGACGGTGGGGCCATCGCCTTGGTGCGCCGGCGAGCTGACGAACTGCTCCGACGCGTCAGGTTGCCTGTGGGCCGCGCTCTGACGGCCGATCCGGGTCCGCTGCTCGCTCTCGGGTACCCCGACCGGATCGCGCAGTCGAGTGGTGGACCCCGCTACCGGTTGCGGCACGGCTCGGGTGCGTTCCTCCCCGAGCACGACCCGCTGACCGGTGTGGGCTGGCTCGTCGCCGCCGAGATCGAGGCCGCCGACCGATCCACCGGTGCCGATGGCCGCATCCGGCTCGCTGCGGTGCTCGACCGTGAGGACGTCGAGTCGATCGGGGGGCAGGCGATCGTCGACGTGGTCCGGGTCGCATGGGACGACGGGGTCGACGATCTGCGGGCGACCACCGAACGCGTCCTCGACGCGCTCGTCCTCGGCACCGTTCGAGCCGCCGCGCCGGCAGGGCCGGAGACCACCGCGGCGCTCGTCGCCCACGCCGTTTCCACCGGCCTGAAAGTTCTCGGATGGTCAGCTGCAGCGCGAACACTCCAGGCACGCGTCCGGTGGGCACGTGAAGCGTTCGGTGAGGCCTGGCCGGCATGCACCGACGATGCGCTCGCCGCCGATGTCGGCGCGTGGCTCACCCCGCTCCTGACCAAGGCGACGGGCAGAGCGGACCTCGAGCGCGTCGACATGGCCAACGTCCTCCGTGTGCGGCTCGGCGGCCTGGTGCCAGATCTCGATCGACTGGTACCGAACGCGGTCCTGCTCGCCAGCGGCAAGCGCGTCCCGATCGCCTACGACGGTGAGCATCCCCGGATCGCGGTGCGGGCCCAGGACCTCTACGGCACCACGGTCCACCCGACGATCGCGAACGGTCGGATCCCGGTCACGGTCGAGGTGCTTTCGCCCGCCGGCCGGCCGATCCAGATCACCGGCGACCTGCCGGGGTTCTGGACCGGGAGCTGGACGGCGGTCCGTCGGGAGATGGCGACGCGCTATCCGCGCCACCACTGGCCCGACGATCCGGCGGCCGCGGCCCCCGGACAGCGCCCACGCCCGCGTCGCTGATCCAACGACGACACCCACCCTGATTCGGGCTGACCGGCCCCTTCGAATCGAGAAGGCGGCAGTTGTCACGTGGTCAGCTCATGGAGACCGGTTCTACGGTCCGCCTGAGGTCGCGCACCGGTCGCCGTAGCTACTCGGGAAGCATCAACGCCAAGCCATCGAGCAATCGCTCGAGACCCACATCGAAGCCGTGCTCGAGGCGGTCGGGATCGTGGGGAGCCTGAGCGTCGAAGACGACGCGAGTGAGGATCGGGTAGCGCCCGCTGTCGATCAGGCTTTCGATATAAGGGATCTGCGTCTCCATCCATTGATCCTGGTCAAGCCCGGAGCGCCGGACGGCCTCCTGCTCCGAGAGCTCCTCGAGCGCGCGCCCACGGACGTAGGCGTCGATCGTCTCGACCATCACGAGCATCTCGTCGATCTCGAGGCCCCATCCGTCGACGAGACCAAGGACCAGCTCATACTGCTCGGCTGTGTTGGGCCCGAAATTGCGCAGTCCGGCGCTCGGCACGGCCATCCACGGGTGGCGGAGGATCATGGTCCGCAGGCCGTGGGCGAAGGAGCGCAGGCCCTCGCGCCAGTCGTCGACGCTCTCGAAGTGCAGGTCGTGGCCCATCACGTGGTCAACCATCAGTTCGATGACCTCGTCCCGGCGTTCGACGTACCGGTAGAGCGAGGTGGCGGCCACACCCAGCTCGCCAGCCAGGGTCCGCATCGAAACGGCCTCGATCCCGCTGGTGTCGGCCAGCGTCACGGCGGCTCTGGCGATCTGTTCGCGAGACAGCGATGGCGCAGGGCCGCGCGTGGCCCGCTCCGGTCGGTTCCAGATCACTCCATGGTTCGGACTCATTGCGGACAGTGTACTCAGTCTGTTACCTTGCAAACTATGAACGGTGTACTCAGTAAGGAGCCATGATGGAGAGAGGTCCAGACGCAGGAACGACTGTCCAGGTGGCGAACCCCACCGATGCCGGCACGCCGGCCGCCGGAAATCCGCTGCGCTGGTTCGTGTTCACCGTGGTGATCGCCGCCAACATCATGGATCTGATGGACGCCACCATCGTCAACATCGCCGGGCCATCGATACGGTCGGCGCTCGGTGGCAGTGCCTCCACCCTGCAGTGGCTACCTGCCGGTTACACCCTCGCCTTCGCCGTGTTTCTGATCACCGGTGCCCGCCTGGGGGACATGTTCGGTCGCCGCCGGCTGTTCCTGATCGGCTCAGCCGGTTTCACCGTCATGTCCGCAGCCTGTGCCGCCGCGCCGTCGATGGAGGTGCTGATCGTCTTCCGGGTGCTGCAGGGCTCGTTCGGGGCGCTGATGATCCCTCAAGGATTCGGCATGCTGAAAGAGGTCTTCGCAGAGGAGGAGATGACCAAGGTGTTCGGCACCTTCGGCCCGATGATGGGACTCTCCATTCTGGCCGCGCCGATTCTCGCCGGGGCGCTGGTGGAGGCCAATCTGTGGGGGATCGGGTGGCGGTTGGTGTTCCTCATCAACGTTCCGATCGGCATTGCCACATTCGTCGGTGCCGTCCGGGTGCTGCCACGGACGGTTGCCCACCCGGGCCTCCGGCTGGACACCGGCGGAATGGTGCTGATCGGCGTTGCGCTGACGGCGATCATCTACCCGCTCATCGAGGGCCGGAGCGACGCGTGGCCGGCCTGGACGTTCGTGTCGCTGGCCGTCGGAGCGGCACTCCTCGGTGTGTTCGTACTGTGGGAGCGCCGGGGTCGCGGCGATCCATTGATCGAGCCCGGGCTGCTGGCCAACCGGACCTATGTGAGTGGGATTCTCGTCGCACTCGCCTTCTTCGGCGCGTTCGGTGGCCTGTTGCTCTGCGTCTCGCTGTTCGCCCAGCTCGGCGAGCACTTCTCCCCGGTCCACGCCGGGCTGACCCTGACGGGGATGGTCGTCGGCATGATCGCCGGCATGGGGGCCGGGTTCGCTCTCGTGAAACGGCTCGGCCGTCACCTGCTCCACCTCGGGGTGGCGATCGTCGCCGCAGGCACCGTCGTGCTGGCTCTGACCGTGACCGGAGCGCAGACGGTCTCGACCCTGGACCTCGCCCCCGGGCTGTTCCTGATCGGACTCGGTGCCGGGGCGAGCATGGGCCAGTTGTTCGACTTCATCCTGGCCGGGGTGGGGATGGACGAGGTTGGCTCCGCCTCGGGCGTCCTCGAAGCCGTCCAGCAACTGTCCAGCGCACTCGGGGTCGCCGTGCTCGGAACGGTCTTCTTCTCGGCGTTCGACAGGCATCTTCCGACCCACGCCCTGGCCATCACCGCGTGGGCGTGCCTGGTTCCACTGGTCGCCACGTTCCTGCTCGTGTTCAGACTGCCGATGCACGCCCGCGAGCCGCAGCTCTGACGGGCGGACCACACTCATCCGCGAGCGGTGGATTCCGGGGACCGAAGGCCCCGGTGACGCCGTTCTGCCTGTGAGCTGGCTATTCGGTGGGCCGTGCGGGTCTCGATCTCGCCACCTCGGGATCACGAGTCGAACCTGGTACCTCCCGCTCGCCGTCGCCGTTGACCGCCAACGCCGGTGACCCGGGGTGTCGTTCCCGGTGTTGACCAGTGTTCGCGTGCCGTGGCCGGGAGTTGTCGTCACGGACGCGACGGGCTCCAACGTGTCCAAGCGATCCCGTGACCGGACATCGATGGAATGGGTCGCACATCCTGCTGATCGCAACCCCAGGACTCATGCTGTCCGGTAGCGGACGAACAGGTAGCCGTCCTCCTCGCAGATCGACCGGAGGCGCAACGGCTCGAGGACGTCGAGCGTCGATCCGGAAATGATGCGTTTCGCATCGCCGCTGGCGAGGAGGGGTGAGACGGTTACGCAGAGCTCGTCCAGGAGGCCGGCGCGAGCGAGTTGACCATTGAGTGTCGGGCCGCCTTCGGCCAGGACACTCTGTGCCCCACGCTCACCGAGCTCGTCGACGGCGTACGTCAGATCCACGTCCTCCTCCCCGGCGATGATCACCTCCGCGACATCGGCTGCACGGGTGAGGTTCTCGTCGGCAGCGGTCGAGACCGTGAAGACGATCGGCCTCTGCTCTGCAGCCGTGAAGAAGGGACTGTTCCAGTCGAACTGGCAGGTCCGTGACACCACGGCGATCTTCGGAACGGCCGTCTGGCCGCGTTGCCGGCGCACCTCTTGGACGTCTCGAGCAAGCACCGCCGGCCCGTAGTGCTCTGCTCGCATGGTGGCCGACGCGACCAGGACGACGTCGGTGAGGGAACGCAGTACGGCGAACAGCGCCTTGTCTGCCGACCCTCCCAGCGCGCCGGACACTCCGTTCCATGAGGTGCCGCCATCGACACTCACGATCATGTTGAGGCGCACGGCGGGGCGAAGGTCCTGCTTCGGCATGTCGGCGTACACCGCCGCCAGGTCAGCCTCATCGACCGGATCTGGGTAGAGCAATCGCATGCAGACTCTCCTTTGGGCCGGAGTCTGGAGGTGGTTCGTTCGAGGGACCGGGGACTCGCCGGATACCAGATGGGAACGGCGGTCGTGCCAGGCGGGACCCGGCTACTCCGCGCCCGGTGCCTACCCAGTCTGCACCTCATGAGCCCGTTGGCAATCTCGCACTCGTGCGAGCACCGCACTACCGGACGATCAACACCGTCGTCACTAGGGGCGAATCAAGGTGGCTGGGTCGAACGCCGTGCGCCCGGACCAGCCGGATCACGACAAGCATCTGGTGGATCGTGCGAGTCTTGCTCGGCACGTGATGTCCTGGGGGGCGCTCGTCTGGCTCCGAAGGCACGACGCGTTGTAGGTGCAGAGGTCGTTGCGCTCATGGGGTGGCAAGTCCTGTTCTGCGTCGGCGAGGTCGGGCTGCCGCAGAATCGAAATCTCCTAGTTGGTGGGCCGGGTGAGACTCGATCTCGCCACCTTGGGATGAGAAGTTAGACCCCTCTCCTGACCACCGGGTTCCGTGGTCTTACCTCGGAGACATGTCCGGCGAGCCGACCTCCCTGCTTCCTCTCGGTCCCTTGTGGAGTTGACATTCAGCAGGAGGGAGGGCTGCCCACTAGGTCGCAGCCACGGATGTCAAGGAATCAATCACCCGTGATCGCCGGCATCGATAGGCACCACAGGTCTGGACCCGGTTGGGGACAGGGCTGATCCCACCTGCCCTCGTGATGGAGATCAGACGTCCTCGTCGAGTTGTTCCAGTAAGGCGGTCAGTGCAACTGTCTCTGGCTCTGTCAATCCCCCGAATACGGACACGAACGTTGTGGGCTCCACGACGATCACGACGCGGACATCGGCGTCCAGGACGGGTACGTCGGACCCGTAGCGCTGTTGAAGACTGCGATAGAACGTCGCATCAGTGTCGGGGTCCATGGATTCGACCTGACCCCGGACCTCGAGAGTCCGGTACGCATTCTCGGGATCCTGGACGTGGAATGCGACCCGTCCATCGGCCAGGAGGTTGTGGTATTTCTGCCGTGTACTGGTGTGGGAGAAGCGCACCCGTCGGCCGTCCCAAGCGAACCACATGACACTGCTCTGCGGGCTTCCGTCGGGTCGGATCGTGGCAAGATGCGCGAATAGTGGGCGTTCGAGAAGGTCAGCATGGCTCTCGGGCAAGTCGGCG
>Ga0302154_10000516_pt1 | contig 36111 bp, 23 predicted proteins | sample I_Bog_N2_3_FD_193507 | JGI IMG/M metagenome (GOLD analysis project Ga0302154, IMG submission 193507) | Peat permafrost microbial communities from Stordalen Mire near Abisko, Sweden - I_Bog_N2_3 | ecosystem: Environmental > Terrestrial > Soil > Wetlands > Peat | place: Sweden: Abisko, Stordalen... | reverse complement strand
GCCGGCTTCGCCCCCACACGCCCCGAGCTGACGCAGGTGATCTGGCTCAACGCCGACCGCACGCCGCGCGCCACCTTCCTCGGCTCGATCTTTCGCGGCGCGGCCAGCCTGCGCAACAGCACCGAGGATCCGTCGCTGCCGCGCCAGGGCGCCAACACGGCCTCGGAGGCGGCGTTCACCGCCGCGCGCAACACGCACGTGCCGCAATTCTCGAAACCGTTCATCGACGTGGACGGCACCGCCGTGTTCCAGGTGCAGATCCCGCTGGTCTCGCGTACGGCGTTCGTCGGCACCCTGGTGGCCGAGTACTCCATCGAGGCGCTGCTGCGCCACGCCGTCCCCGAAGAGGTGACCAAGCGCCGCGCGATCGAGGTGCTGGACGAACACGAAGACCTGCTCGCAAGCACCGTCACGTCGATGCCTGGCCGCCCGTCGGCGGTGCCGTCGATCGCGTTCGAAGCTCCACTCGCCCCGGCCTCGAACGGCCTGATCCTGCGCGGGCTGGGCTACCGCACGTCGATCGGCCTGATCTCCAACTCGCTGTTCTGGATGGTGCTGGCGCTGTCGGGCCTCACGGTGTGGATGCTGCTGGGCACCTGGCGCCACGTACGCCGGCGCGCGCAGATCCAGAGCGCGCTGGTGCACGAGACCAACTTCCGGCGCGCGATGGAAAACTCCATGCTCACCGGCATGCGCGCGATGGACATGGAAGGCCGCATCACCTACGTGAATCCGGCGTTCTGCGCGATGACGGGCTTCTCCGACAACGAACTGGTCGGCAAGCTGCCGCCGTTCCCGCACTGGCCGCACGACCGCATCGAGGAGAACGCGCGGCTGCTGCAACAGGAACTGCAGGGCCGCAGCCCGTCCGGCGGCATCGAGGTGAAGATCATGCGCAAGGACGCGTCGGTGTTCGACGCGCGCATGTACGTCTCGCCGCTGATCGACGCCAAGGGCGTGCAGACCGGCTGGATGACCTCGGTCACCAACATCACCGAGGCCAAGCGCGTGCGCGACCAGCTCTCGGCCTCGCACGAGCGCTTCACCACCGTGCTGGAGGGCCTGGACGCCGCCGTGTCGGTGCTGTCGGTGCAGCAGGGCCAGCTGCTGTTCGCCAACCGCTCCTACCGCCTGTGGTTCGGCTCCGACGCCCACATCCACGCGGTGCTCGCCGGCGGCATCGACGCCAGCGTGCCGCCCACCGATCTCGACACCGAGGACGGCGTCGACGGCTACAGCGGCCTGCCGCAGAACGAGCTCACCGAGGCCGGCATGTCGCCGCGCGAGGTGTTCGTTGAATCGCTGGACAAGTGGTTCGACGTGCGCGCGCGCTACCTGCAGTGGACCGACGGCCGCCTGGCCCAGATGCTCATCGCGACCGACATCACCGCCCGCCTGCGCGCCGAGCAGCTCGCGCAGCAGCAGGCCGAGCGCGCCAACTTCACCGCGCGCCTGATCGCGGTCGGCGAGATGGCCTCGTCGGTGGCCCACGAGCTGAACCAGCCGCTCACCGCCATCTCCAACTACTGCAGCGGCATGGTCTCGCGCGTGCGCAACGAGACCATCGCCACGGAGGACCTGATCGCCGCGCTGCAGAAGACCGCCAAGCAGGCCGAGCGCGCCGGCCACATCATCCACCGCATCCGCAACTTCGTGAAACGCCGCGAGCCGCAGCGCCAGGTGGCGCAGGCGCGCGAGATGGTGGACGACGCGGTGGAGCTCGCCTCCATCGAGCTGCGCCGCCGCAACGTGGGCATCCAGGTCTACGTGGCGCAGCGCCTGCCGCCGCTCCTGGTGGACCCGATCCTGATCGAGCAGGTGCTGCTGAACCTGCTGAAGAATTCGGCCGAGGCGATCGACGGCGCGCAACTGCCTTTGCTGCGCCGCCACATCGAACTGCGCGTCGTGCCGCGCTACACGCCCGACGAAGGCGGCGTGATCGAATTCAGCGTCAACGACAAGGGCCCCGGCCTCAAGGAGGACGTGCTCAATCGTCTCTACGAGGCATTTTTCTCCACGAAGGTGGAAGGAATGGGCATCGGACTGTCGTTGTGCCGCTCCATCATCGAGTCGCACAGGGGTCGGATCAGGGCCCAGAACCTCTACAATGGAACGACGGTGGTGGGGTGCAGTTTCGCGTTCACCCTGCCGGTCGAGACAACGCAACGGGTCGATTCGGCGAACGCGCTCAGCACGTTCGAGGCCGGCATCAAGCCCGAAGCGAACGGCAACGATTCGTGAATCCCGGGCTCGCCCGGGATGGCGTTTTCGAGCAGTGTGGAAGCACGGAGCTTTACTGAATGAGCCTGATCCCCAAGAAAGGTACCGTCTACGTCGTCGACGACGACGAGGCGGTTCGCGATTCCCTTCAATGGCTGCTCGAGGGCAAGGACTACCGCGTCAAGTGTTTCGACTCGGCTGAATCGTTCCTGTCGCGCTTCGACCCACGCGAAGTGGCGTGCGTCATCGCCGACATCCGCATGGACGGCATGAGCGGGCTGGAGCTGCAGGATCGCCTCATCGAACGCAAGAGCCCGCTGCCCATCGTCTTCGTCACGGGCCACGGCGACGTGCCGATGGCGGTGTCCACGATGAAGAAGGGCGCGATGGATTTCATCGAGAAGCCTTTCAAGGAAGACGACCTGGTCGCGCTGGTGGAGCGCATGCTCGACCAGGCCCGCTCGGCCTTCTCGCAGCACCAGGAGCAGGCCAGCCGCGACGCGCTGCTGCAGCGCCTGACCACGCGCGAGGCGCAGGTGCTCGAGCGCATCGTCGCCGGCCGCCTCAACAAGCAGATCGCCGACGACCTGGGTATCAGCATCAAGACGGTGGAGGCGCACCGCGCCAACATCATGGAAAAACTCAACGCCAACACGGTGGCCGACCTGCTGAAGATCGCGCTCGGCGCGCCCTCCAACAAGACCGCCTGAACCGCCGCGCATCAGGGGAGGCCGCTGAAGTTCAGCGGCCTCTTTTCGTTTCGGCGCCCGACCCCATCTACGATTCCAAGGAACCCGGCCCATGACCGCTCAACTCATCGACGGCGTCGCGCTGTCGCGCAAGATCCGCGAGGAAGTCGCCCAACGCGCCGCCGCCCTCACCGCCCGCGGCCACCAGCCCGGCCTGGCCGTGATCCTGGTGGGCGAGGATCCGGCGTCGGCCACCTACGTGAAGAACAAGGTCAAGGCCTGCGGCGAGGCCGGCGTGCACTCGGTGCTCGAGAAGTACGACGCGACGCTGTCCGAGGCCGACCTGCTCGCGCGACTGGACGCGCTCAACGCCGATCCGTCCATCCACGGCATCCTGGTGCAGATGCCGCTGCCCAGGCACATCGATCCGCAGAAGGTGATCGAGCGCATTTCCACGGCCAAGGACGTGGACGGCTACTCGGTGCAGAGCGCCGGCGACCTGATGGCCGGCCTGCCCGGCTTCCGCCCCTGCACGCCCTACGGCTGCATGAAGCTGATCGACAGCACCGGCGTGCCCGTCAAGGGCAAGCACGCGGTGGTGATCGGCCGCAGCAACACCGTCGGCAAGCCGATGGCGCTGCTGCTGCTGCAGGCCAACGCCACGGTGACGATCTGCCACAGCGCCACGGCCGACATCGGCGCGCACACCCGCCAGGCCGACATCGTCGTGGTGGCCACCGGCCGGCGCGACACGCTGCGCGGCGACATGGTCAAGCCCGGCGCCATCGTCATCGACGTGGGCATCAACCGCAACGACGAGGGCAAGCTGTGCGGCGACGTCGACTTCGCCTCCGTCGCGCCGCTCGCCTCGTTCATCACGCCGGTGCCGGGCGGCGTGGGCCCGATGACGATCACCATGCTGCTCATGAACACCATCGAGTCCGCGGAGCGCGTCGCCGCCTGAAGTCGATCGCTTGATCCGTCACCCTGCGCACAGTCGCAGGATCCACGCGCCGTCGGGCTCTCACGAAATGACCTCCATGACCAATCCCCTCCTCGTCGGTACCGCCCTCCCTCACTTCGACGACATCCGCCCCGAGATCGTCACGCCGGCGATGGACGTGCTGCTGGCCGACGCCGACGCGGCACTGGAGCGCGTGGTGGGCCCGGACGTGCCGCCCGACTTCGACGCCATGTCGTCGGTGTTCACCGTGGCCACCGAGCGCCTGTCGCGCGCCTGGCGCGCCGTGGAGCACCTCACTGGCGTGGCCGACACGCCCGAGCTGCGCGCCGTGCACGCGGAGAACCTGCCGCGCATCACCGAGTTCTTCACGCGCCAGGGCGCCGACGAGCGCCTGTACGCGAAGTACCGTGCCCTCGCCGCCAATGCCGATGCCGCCGGGCTGAGCCCGGTGCGCCGCAAGGCCCTGGCCAACTGGCTGCGCGACTTCAAGCTGGGCGGCGCCGACCTGCGCGGCGCCCCGAAGGCGCGCTACACGGCCATCCAGGAACGCCTGGCCGAGCTGTCGCGCCAGTTCTCGGAACACGTGCTCGACGCGACCGACGGCTACGCGCTGTACGTGCCCGAGCCCGACCTCGCGGGCGTGCCCGCGGATGCGATCGCGGCCGCGCGCGCGGCCGCGGAGGCCGACGGCCACGCCGGCCTGTGCAAGCTCACGCTGCACTTCCCCAGCTACCTGCCGGTGATGCAGATGGGCCGCAACCGCGCGCTGCGCGAGAAGCTCTACACCGCCTACGTCACGCGCGCGAGCGAGTTCGGGCCGGCCGAGCGCGACAACACCCCGGTCATCCGCGAGCTGCTGCAGCTGCGCCAGGAAGAGGCCGAGCTGCTGGGCTACCGCAACTTCGCGGAGCTGTCGCTGGTGCCCAAGATGGCGGGCTCGCCCGAGGAGGTGGTCGCGTTCCTGCGCGACCTCGGCCGGCGCGCCCGGCCGAGCGCCGCGGCCGACCTGGTCGAGCTGCGCGAATTCGCCGCGCAGGAACTCGGCATCGACCAGTTGCAGGCCTGGGACGTGCCGTTCGCCAGCGAACGCCTGAAGGAGGCCCGCTACGCGTTCTCAGACGAGGAGGTGCGCCAGTACTTCACGCTGCCCAAGGTGCTGCAGGGCCTGTTCCGCATCATCGAGACGCTGTTCGAGGTGAAGATCGTCGCCTCGTCGGCGCCCGCCTGGCACGACAGCGTCGGCTTCTACCGCATCGAGCGCGGCGGCGCCCTGGTGGGCGAGTTCTTCCTGGACCTCTACGCGCGCGCCGGCAAGCGCCCCGGCGCGTGGATGGACGACGCGCGCCAGCGCTGGCTGCGCGCCGACGGCCACGGGCTGCAGACGCCGGTGGCGCACCTGGTGTGCAACTTCGCGGCGCCGGCCACCGGCCGGCCTGCGCTGCTCACCCACGACAACGTCATCACGCTGTTCCACGAGTTCGGCCACGGGCTGCACCACATGCTCACGCAGGTGGAGGATCTCGGCGTCTCGGGCATCTCGGGCGTCGAGTGGGACGCCGTCGAGCTGCCCAGCCAGTTCATGGAGAACTTCTGCTGGGAATGGGACGTGCTGCAGCAGCTCACCGAGCACGTGGACACCGGCGCCCCGCTCGCCCGCGCGCTGTTCGACAAGATGCTGGCGGCCAAGAACTACCAGAGCGGCATGCAGACGCTGCGCCAGGTGGAGTTCGCGCTGTTCGACATGCGCATCCACGCCGAGCCCGGCTCCGCCGAGCGGGTGCAGGCCACGCTGGACGCCGTGCGCGCCGAGATCGCCGTGCTGGTGCCGCCCGCCTTCAACCGGTTCCAGCACAGCTTTTCACACATTTTCGGCGGTGGTTACGCCGCCGGGTACTACAGCTACACCTGGGCCGAGGTATTGTCGGCCGATGCGTTCAGCGCGTTCGAGGAGTCGGGCGTGCTCGACCTGGATACGGGTCGCCGCTATCGGCGCGAGATCCTCGAGGTGGGCGGCAGCCGCGACGCGCTCGACAGCTTCAAGGCCTTCCGCGGACGGGCACCGCGCATCGACGCGATGCTGCGCCACCTTGGAATCGCGGCATGATGGTGTCCTGAGAGTACGTGAACAGAGCCCGTCCGGGCAGGTCGGCGGCCACGGCATGTCGCGCGTTGAACCTGCACCCGCCGGCCGCTTCTTGCGAAGCCCCTTCTCCTTTCGTACGATGCCACGATGAACAACCTGAATACCCCCTCCCGCATGGCCACCCGCACTTCCCGTCTCGCGCGCGTCGCCGCGGTGGCCCTGCTGCTGGGCGGCACGGCGGTGGCGGCGCTGGCGCAGTACAAGATCGTCGGCCCGGACGGCAAGGTCACGTACACCGACAAGCCGCCCACGCCGCAGGACATCAGAATGCCGTCCGGCAACGGCGCCTCGGCGAGCGGCAACCCGGGCTTTCCCTTCGCCACCCGCCAGGCGATGGGCAAGTACCCGGTCACGCTTTACTCGGCCAGGAACTGCACGCCTTGCGACCAGGCGCGCCAGGCGCTGCGCCAGCGCGGCGTGCCTTTCAACGAGTTCTCGGTGAGCTCGGACGCCGACATCTCCGCCATGCAGAGCCGCCTCGGCGAGGCCACGCTGCCGATGATCACCATCGGCGGCCAGTCCATCAAGGGCTATTCCTCCAGCGACCTGGCCAGCTACCTCGACGCGGCCGGCTACCCGGCGCAGGCCCACCTGGTCGGCTACAACTGGCCCGCCGCGACGCCGCTGGCGCCGCAGGGCGCGCCCGTGGCCGCGAACTCGGGCGACGCCACGCCGGCTCCCGCGCCGGCCGCGCAGCTGCCCCCGCCCAGCAAGAGCGGCATCCAGTTCTAGGCGCCTGGGCCCATGGCCATCGCCTGGCTGCAAGCCGAGACCCCGCTGCCCCCCACCTCGTCCGCGCTGGACGAGCACTCCGACGCCCCCGGCCTGCTCGCGGCCGGCGGCGGCCTGTCCGTCGCCCGCCTGCGCGCGGCCTACGCCATGGGCGTGTTTCCCTGGTACAGCGCCGGCCAGCCGGTGCTGTGGTGGTCGCCCGACCCGCGCATGCTGCTGCGCACCGATGACTTCAGGCTGTCGCACTCGCTGCGCAAGACGCTGCGGCGCTTCCTGCGCACGCCCGGCTGCGAGCTGCGCATCGACCACGACACGCCCCGCGTGATGGCCTGCTGCGCCCAGGCCCCGCGCGAAGGCCAGGACGGCACCTGGATCGTGCCCGAGATGCGAACCGCCTACGCCGCCTGGGCGCGCGCCGGCGACGTCCACAGCGTCGAGACGTGGATTGACGGCGAGCTGGTGGGCGGCCTCTACGGCGTCAACCTGGGTCGCATGATGTTCGGCGAGTCGATGTTCTCGCACCGCACCGACGCCTCCAAGATCGCGCTGGCCGGCCTCGTGGCCTTCTGCCGCTGGAACGCGATGCCCGCCATCGACTGCCAGCAGGCCACGGGCCACCTGGCCAGCCTGGGCGCGTCGCCGGTCCCGCGCGCCGGGTTCGAGGCCCTGCTGCACGCGCAGGTGGCGCAGGCGCCCGCGCCCGAGTGGGCCTATGATTTCCGCATGTGGAGCACGCTGGACCTGGGCGTGGCCACCGCTTCGTCCACTCCCCTGCCCGCCCACGATCTCACCCCGTGACCCACCCGAAGGAAGCGCCCTTCGCATCGTTGCAGTTCTATGCAACGGCGCCCTACCCGTGCAGCTACCTGCCCGGGCGCATGGCGCGCTCGCAGGTGGCCACGCCGGGGCACCTGATCCATGCCGAGGCCTATTCCGCGCTGGTGGCCACCGGCTTCCGGCGCAGCGGCGTGTTCACCTACCGGCCCTATTGCGACCGCTGCCGTGCCTGCGTGCCCATGCGCGTGCCGGTGGCCGGCTTCCAGCCCACGCGCAGCCAGCGGCGCGCCTGGACGGCGCATGCCGGCCTGAGGGTGCGCGTGATGCGGCTCGCCTTCGTGCCCGAGCACTACGACCTGTACCTGCGCTACCAGGCCGGACGCCACGCCGGCGGCGGCATGGACCACGACAGCGTCGACCAGTACACGCAGTTCCTGCTGCAGAGCCGCGTCAACACGCGCCTGATCGAGTTCCGCGACGCCGACGACGGCCCGGCGCCCGGCGCGCTGCGCATGGTGGCCATCGCCGACATCCTCAGCGACGGCCTGTCCGCCGTCTACACCTTCTACGACCCCGACGTGCGCGGCAGCTTCGGCACCTACGCCGTGATGTGGCAGATCGAGCAGGCGCGCTCGCTCAAGCTGCCCTTCCTGTACCTGGGCTACTGGATCGCCGAGAGCCCGAAGATGGCCTACAAGGTCCAGTTCAAGCCGTACGAGACGCTGGTCGACGGCCACTGGCAGCCCCGGGACGACGCCGCCGTCCCGGGCTGAGCGACCGCACTGAGCTTGTCATCCTGCGCGCAGTCGCAGGATCCACGCCGGCCGATGCGTTTCCTCCAGGGTGGATCCGCGACTCCGCTTCGCTCCGCGCTGGTTGACGGCGTCGTCCCTGGCGGACCGCGCGGCGCATTTCGTCGCGCGCTTTCGCGTTTGATCGCCGCAGGACGTCGGCCCGTCGCCTGCCCGGCGACAGCCACCCCCGGGCTGCCTACAGTCCCGCTCATCGATTCCACCGATCACGAGGAGCCCAACATGCACCGCATCACCGCCAACGCCACCCACCTGGCCGCCACGCTGGCCGTCACCGCCGCCGCCGTCCTCGCCGCCTTCGCGATGCCGCTACCGGCCCAGGCGCTCACCATCAGCCTGGTCAGCGACGGCGGCAACACCATCAGCGGATCCGGCAAGGAGGTGAGCGTGGCGCGCCAGGTCGGCGCGTTCTCGGTGCTGCGCCTGGACAGCTCGGTCGACGTCCACGCCCACCCGGGCGCGGCGGCCGCCGTCGTGGTGCAGGCCGACGACAACATCGAGCCGCTGGTCGAGACCACGGTCGAGGGCAACACGCTCATCGTGCGCCTGAAGAAGGGCACCAGCTTGCGCACCAACCACAAGATGATCGTCGACGTCACGTTCACCACGCTGACCGCGTCCCAGCAGCAGGGCAGCGGCGACCTGCACATCGACAGGCTGTCGGGCCCGAATTTCGAATCGTCGATCGCCGGCTCCGGCGACCTGCACATCGACGGCGCGCAGCTGGGCACGTTCGCAGTGAGCATCGCCGGCTCGGGCGACGTCACCCTCTCCGGCACCGCCGACGCGGCCCGCTTCGGCGTCGACGGCTCGGGCGACATCGACGCCCGCAACTTCGCGGCGAAGAAGGTGGCCGTCAGCATCGCCGGCTCCGGCGACGCCCGCGTCAACGCCACCGAGTCGATCGACGCGAAGGTGGCGGGCTCGGGCGACATCACCTACTCGGGTCACCCGCACGACGTCATGCGCAAGGTCTCGGGCTCGGGTTCGATCGAATCCGCGCACTGAGGGTTCTGCCGCCTGGGGGATTCCGAGGCAGCGATCGAACCCTTTCCAACCACGACGGCCCGTCGAAACACGCGTCGGCGTGTCCGTTCGACGGGCCGATTTCAAGCCCGCTTGGTCGCGGCACGAGGAACGGCTATCCGGTGCCCGCGCCGGGCCTGTGCGGCGGTCGGGCCTGCGGCCCGACTTCGCTGCGCCCCCCCGCAACTGCGGTGCTCGCCGCCACCCAATCGGCCATCGCGGGCTCCGGGCAGCCGTTCCTCGTGCGAGGCGTTCTTGCATGCAGGCGACGGAATGCAGAACCCGGTCTTCCAGCGGGACGGGCGAGTCGCGTAGCGAATCACAGAAGCCGCCCGAGGCCCGGATCGGCCCGGCCGACAACGGTCGTTCGGCGGGCGAACGCGGAGGGCGGCTGTCGCTGCATTGCTGCCATCGCGGCGCGCTTGCCGATCGGCAAAAACCGACCCAAAGCTGAATTCCGTGGTCGCAGCTGGGGAGTCAGCCATCGGACATTCAGCTGAGGGCGACAGGCCACTTCCCATCCCACGCGGTCGCAGTTCCGGCACTGGGAAGGCCCGCCCGCTTCCGCTCGACAACAGCATGGAAATCAATGTCAGCGCGATGAGTGCAAGCTGGCCAGCGACGACAGGCCTGCCAGTGCGTAGTTGCTCATGTCTTCAGCCAGGGAGGCAGGATCGGCCATCAGCGCTGGCAATGCCTGGCGAAGCACAGGTCGCGGCGCGACCACGAGCATGATGCACGGGAGCACGACGAACGCGAGGGCTCGCTGAACGAGCGGATGCTCCTGCGGGACGCCAAGAAATTCAGCGATCATGGCCACCGCCACACGCAGCTTCGGCAGCACTGCTTGCTTCAGCAGCACGTTGACGTGAGTCGACGGGCTCATGAATTCACGCACCAGAACGCGCAGGCCCCAGGGCAGATCGACGGCTGACGATCGCCCGACGATGAGCGCGATCAGCTCGCGAAGCTTGGCTTCCGCGGTGACCGCTGAGCGCGCTATCGACTCCAGGTCGTCGAGCCCGACGATCTGTCCGTGCGCCTCGACGAGCACGGCCTCGTACAGGCCGTCCCTGCTGCCGAAGTGATAGTTCACAGCTGCCAGGTTCGTGCCGGCGGCCGAACAGATCTCCCGACTGGTGGTCCGCTCGAAGCCCTTTTCGGCGAAAAGCTGGCCGGCGACCTGAAGGATGTGCAGGCGAGTCTCCGCACCATCCGAGCGGACGGACCGGGGAGCAGGCTTCGGCTTGCGGATAACTCGAGCTGTCATCGAACAAGCGTAACCGCAAACGCACGACGTAAACCTCAAATTCAAATTTGAAGTTGATGTATGCTATGTCTTGCCTACGCTTTCGTCGGAGATCAAGGCCCATGAACAAGAAGATCCTTTTGCCCCTGGCGATCATCGTCGTGGTCGCGGCAGGCGCGGCAACCTGGGCCTGGATGGCGCATCGGCACGCCGGCGATCCCGATGAACTCACGCTGTACGGCAACGTCGACATTCGCCAGGTGTCGCTCGCGTTCAATGCCAACGAGCGGATCTCCGAGATCCGCGTTCGCGAGGGCGACAAGGTGCATGCGGGTTCCGTATTGGCAGTGCTTGACGAGCGCACGTCCCTCGTCCGGCTGGCCCAGAGCGCGGCGCAGATCGGCGTCCAGGAGCAGGCGCTACTCCGATTGCAGGCGGGGAGCCGACCCGAGGAGGTCGCCCAGGCGAAGGCCAATCTCGCCGCGGCGCAGGCCAATGCGGATCTCGCGGCGCGGCAGCTCGCGCGCCTGAAGTCGACCAGCGAGGCAACGGCGGGCAAGGCGGTCAGCCAGCAGGATCTCGACACGGCGCTGGGACACGCCCAGGTCGAAGCGGCGCAAGCGGAGAGCCTGCGCAAGACGTTGCAGCTCGTGGTCGCGGGGCCGCGCAAGGAAGACATCGCGCAGGCCCGCAGCCAGCTCGCTTCCGCGCGCGCCGAGCAGGCACTCATCCAGCGCCAGATCGACGAGTCGGAACTGCACGCGCCGATCGATGCCGTCGTGCGAGCCCGGTTGCTCGAACCTGGGGACATGGCGTCGCCCCAGCGTCCGGTCTTCACCCTCGCGATCACCGCGCCTAAATGGGTGCGCACCTATGTCCTGGAGTCGCAGCTGAGCCGCATCGCCACTGGTATGAACGCCGGAGTGACGACGGACAGCCGGCCGGATCACGTCATCCCGGCCCGCGTCGGCTACATCTCGTCGGTGGCAGAGTTCACGCCCAAGACGGTCGAGACCCCGGAGCTGCGCACCAGCCTCGTCTACGAGGTGCGGTTCATGGTCGACGACCCGCAGGATCAACTTCGGCTAGGCATGCCGGCGACTGTCCGTCTGCGACTGCCGGCGGCCGCTGAGGGCCAGAGCGTGAAGCCATGATGCCCGCTGCCGTCGCACTGAATGGCGAGCACCTGCGGCGCACCTTCACGGTGAAGGAATCGAAGCAGCAGGTCGTCGCACTAGACGACGTGTCCATCCAGGTGGCAGCCGGTTCATTGACGGCGCTCGTCGGTCCTGATGGCGCCGGCAAGACCACGTTGCTACGCCTGGCCGCCGGCCTCCTGGTGCCCGACGGCGGCACGTTCACGGTGCTGGGCATCGACGTCGTGCGCGACCCGCAGTCGGTGCAGGATCGCATCAGCTACATGCCGCAGCGCTTCGGGCTCTACGATGACCTGAGCGTGCAGGAGAACCTGGATCTCTACGCCGACCTGCACGGCGTGCCCGGGTCCGAGCGAACTGCGCGCTACAAGAAGCTGCTCGACATGACCGACCTGGGCCGCTTCACCACACGGCCGGCGGGCAAGCTGTCGGGTGGGATGAAGCAGAAGCTGGGGCTCGCGTGCACGCTGGTGCGCTCGCCCGAACTACTGCTGCTGGATGAACCCACGGTAGGCGTCGACCCGCTGTCGCGTCGCGAGTTGTGGCAGATCGTCCAGCAGTTGGTCGATGACGAGCAACTGACCGTCGTGGTGAGCACCGCCTATCTGGACGAGGCCGAGCGCTGCGCGCAGGTCTTCCTGATGCGTCAGGGGCAGGTGCTGGCGCAGGGCACGCCGCAATCGCTGCGCGTCCACGCCGACAAGCTCTGCTACGTGGCGACACCGCCCGCCGACCGTCCCGCTCGCTGGTTGCAGGCGCGGCTACTGGACGACACGCATCAGGTGCTCGACGCAGTTCCGCAGGCGGGCGAAGTCCGCTTCATTGCGCGCCCCGGCACAGACATTCCTGCATCGATCGTCGCGTTGCACGATATGCCGGTGCGCGCCGTGGCAGCCCGGCTGGAAGACGGCTTCATGGCACTGCTTCGCCTCAAGGAGCCCGAGGGTGCCGCGGTCATGTCGAGTACCGCTGTCGACGCTCCGGCCGCGGCACGGGCGACGGAACCCGTGATCGAAGTGAAACATCTCGTGCGCAAGTTCGGCGACTTCGTCGCGGTGCAGGACACCTCGTTCTCCGTCCGCAAAGGCGAGGTGTTCGGATTGCTCGGTCCCAACGGCGCGGGCAAGACGACCACGTTCCGCATGCTCTGCGGCCTGCTGCCGGCCACCAGCGGGAGCCTCAGCGTCGCGGGCGTGAACCTGCGCGACGCCCGTGCCACCGCGCGTCGCAATGTCGGCTATGTCTCGCAGAAGTTCGCGCTCTACGGCAACCTGGACGTCGATGAGAACCTGCGCTTCTTCGCGGGCGCGTACGGCCTGCGCGGGCAGCGCGCCAAGGATCGCATCGCCGCCGTGATCGACCAGTTCTCGCTGCAGTCGCTGCGCAGCACGCCCAGCGGCCAGCTGCCCGGCGGCTACCGCCAACGCCTGGCCATGGCGGCGGCGCTGCTGCACGAGCCGCAGATCTTGTTCCTCGACGAGCCCACCAGCGGCGCCGACCCGCTGGCGCGCCGAGAATTCTGGCGTCGCATCACGGCGCTCTCGGAAGGCGGCACGACGATCGTCGTCACCACGCACTTCATGGAAGAGGCCGAGTACTGCGATCGCATCATCATCCAGGATGCGGGCAAGGTGTTGGCACTCGGCACGCCGCAGCAAGTGCGGGAACAGGCGAGTGAGGCAGGTACCGCGCCAGCGGTCAAGCTCGGCATGGAGGAGGCATTCATCCATATCGTCCGGCGATCGCGCGATGAGCAACCGCAACGAGCTGCAGCGGAGACGACGGCATGAACGTCGCCGCGACGCCCCGCCATGGCGGCTTCTGGAGTCGCCTCGTGGCGCTCACGCGCAAGGAGGTGCGCCAGCTGCTGCGAGATCGCAGCAACCTGGCCATCGGCATCGCCCTGCCCGCGCTGCTGATCCTGCTGTTCGGCTACGGGATATCGCTCGACATCGACAACGCGCCGATCGCGATCGTCCTGGAAGACTCGTCTCCGACGACGCTGGACGTGCTGGAGGGGCTGCGATTGACGACCTACGTCACGCCGGTCTATGTCGGCACCATGCCGGAGGCTACACGCCTGATGCAGGCGCACGAGGTGGACGGCATCCTGCGCGTCCCGAGCGACTTCGCCAGCCGGCTGGCCGCCGGCCAGGGCCAGCTGCAACTGATCGTCCACGGTGCCGACGCGTCTACCGCGCGGACCATCCAGGGCTACGTCAGCGGTGCGTTGGCGCAGTGGTCGCTCCGCAACGCCGACAGCCAGGGAGATCTCGCATCGACTTCCGACGATGCGCCTTTCGGCACCGTCGTCGTCCAACAGCGCATGTGGTTCAACTCGGCCAACACGAGCACCTGGTACCTGGTGCCGGGACTGATCGTCCTCATCATGACGCTGGTCGGTGCGTTCCTGACGTCGTTGGTCGTGGCGCGCGAGTGGGAGCGCGGCACGCTCGAGGCGCTCTTCGTCACGCCCGTGCGACCGCTGGAGATCCTCCTGGCCAAGCTGATCCCGTACTTCGTGGTCGGAATGATCGGATTCGCCATGTGCATGGTCGCCGCGCGCTTCCTGTTCCACGTGCCCATGGAGGGATCGATGTGGCTGCTCGTGCTCAGCTCGGTGCTCTACATGTTCGTCGCGCTCGGCGTGGGGTTGCTGATCTCCTCGGCGACCAAGAACCAGTTCATCGCGAGCCAGGTGGCGTTGCTGACGAGCTTCCTGCCCGCGATGATGTTGTCGGGCTTCCTGTTCGACCTCAACAACGTGCCGACCGCGGTTCGCGTCATCGGCGAGTTGCTGCCCGCCACCCACTTTCTCGATTTGATCAAGACGCTGATGCTGGCCGGCAACGTCTGGCCCATCGTCGTCAAGGACTGCGCCATCCTGGCGGCGTACGCCGTGACCCTGCTCACCGCCGCGCGGCTGGTGACCCGCAAGCGCATCGCCTGAGGCCGCCCCGTGACCGATTTCCTGTTTCGCCTGATGGCCCTCGTCCGCAAGGAATTGATGTCCGTGCTGAAGGACCCTTCGAGCCGCGCCATCCTGTTCGTGCCGGTGCTGCTGCAAAGCCTGATCTTCGGATACGTCGCCACGTATGACCTGTCCAACGTGCCCTACGCCGTGCTGGACCAGAGCCGCAGCCCGACCTCCGCCAGCCTGCTCGCGCACCTCGACGGCACCGGCTTCTTCCGGCGCGTCGCCACCTTGCAGTCGGACTCCGCCATCGCGCCCCTCATCGACTCGCAGAGGGCGCTGATGGTGCTGCGGATCGGGCCACGATTCGAGCAGCAACTCATGGCAGGGCAGCCGGAGCAGATCCAGCTGATCCTCGACGCCCGCAATTCGACCACCGCGAATTCGGCGGCCGCGGCGGTTGCCGAGGTCGTCGACGCGTTCAACCTGGAACAGGCGCGCCAGCGCGGCGGCGGGGCGCCCGTGCTCACGCTCGAGACGCGCGCCTGGTTCAACCCGAACCTGGAGACGCGCTGGAATTTCATGCCTGCGCTGATCGCGTCGCTGAGCATGCTGCAGACGCTGATGCTGACCGCCCTGTCGGTGGCGCGCGAACGCGAGCAAGGCACTTTCGACCAGCTGCTGGTGACGCCGCTGTCGCCCGGCGAGATCATGATCGGCAAGGCGATCCCGCCCATGATGATCGGCCTGGTGCAGTCCACGCTGGTGCTGCTGGTCACGCGCTTCTGGTTCCACATTCCGATGGCGGGTTCCGCCGGCACGCTCTACGTCGGCCTCGCGGCCTTCATGATCGCGGGCGTCGGCATCGGGCTGTCGGTCAGCGCACTCTCGGCCAACATGCAGCAGGCCATGCTCTACACCTTCGTGCTGCTCATGCCCATGATGTTGCTGTCCGGCCTGACGACACCGGTGGCCGCGATGCCGCGCGTCCTGCAGATCGCGACGATGGTCAACCCGCTGCGCTACGGCATCGACCTCGTCCGGCGGGTCTACCTGGAGGGCGTCGGCCTGTCGGTGGTGATCCCCGACCTCGTTCCCTTGTTGCTGATCGCCGCGGTGACCCTGCCCGCGGCTGCCTGGCTGTTCCGCAATCGCCTGGTCTGAAAAGGACTTGTCCATGACATCGCTTCCGCACTCCCGTTCGCGCGCGAGCGCACGACCCCGCAGCGCGATGGCCGTGTCGGCGGCCGTCGCGTGCCTGGCAGCGCTGGCAGGCTGCAGCGCGGTCGGCCCGGACTTCGTCCGCCCCGACGTCGACGCCGCTGCGGACTGGTCGCAACGCCATGGCGGCTCGCCCGAGCTCTCCGCACCGCGCGAGTCGAGCGCGACGCTGCCGGCGGACCGCTGGGCCGTCTTCGGCGATGCGCAATTGCTGCATCTGCAGGCCATCGCGGCGACGGCCAACCAGGACGTCAGGACGGCCGCCTTGCGCGTACTCCAGTCGCGCATGGACGAAGCAACGGTCAGCGCCCAGCGCGGGCTGCAGGTCCAGGGCCAGGGCGGCATCACGCGCCAACGTCAAAGCGAATCCGGCAGTTCGGCACGCCTCGTCAACCTGATCGGCGGTACCGACAAGCAGATGCTGCTGGACGCGCTCAGCGCGCCCTTCACGCTCTATCAGGCAGGTTTCGACGCGTCCTGGGAGCCCGACCTGTGGGGCCGCGTGCTGCGCTCGGAAGAAGCCGCGAAGGCGAACACCGATGGACAGCGGGCGGCGCTGCAACAGGCCCGCTTGAGCGTCGAGGCCGAACTGGCCCGATCCTACTTCTCCATGCGCGCCGCGCAGAGGCAGCAGCAACTCCTGCGCGCGGAACTCGCAGCGGCGCGGGAGGCGGTGCAGTTGCTCGATGCGCAGTTTAGCGGCGGGCTGTCCGATGAATCGGCGCTGAGTCAGCAACGCGCCCAGGTTGCGAGCCTCCAGTCGACACTGCCTGCCGCGCAGTCGCAGGAGGCACTCGCGATGAACCAGATCACGCTGCTCTGCGGCATGACGCCGGGAACGCTCAACGCTGAATTGGCCTCCGATGGCGTGCAACTGGACAGCCGTCCGTTGCCAGATCTGAGACTCGGGCTGCCTTCCGACCTCGCGCGCCGCCGTCCCGACATCCAGGCCGCAGAAACACGACTGCACGCTGCCACGGCCAACATCGGCATTGCCGTGGCGGACCTGTACCCGCGTATCACCTTGGGCGCCAGCTTCGGTCTCGAATCAGTGGCCAGCTCGACGTTCGGCGACTGGGGCAGCCGGCAATGGAGCGCCGGCCCCAGCCTGACCATCCCGATCTTCGATCAGGGCCGGCGCCGTTCCACGATCGTCCTGCGGGAGTTGCAACAGCAGGAGGCTGCGGTGGCCTATCAGCAAGCTGTCCTGGCGGCTTGGCACGATGTCGACAATTCGATTTCCTCTTACGTGGCCGAGACGCAGCACGCGAGCCGAATTGCCGAGCGGCTGCGCCTGTCAGAAAACGATGCAGACCTGGCGCAGGCGCGCTACGCCAATGGACTGACTACGTTCCTGCCAGTGCTCGGCACAAGAACGCAATTGCTGGAGTCCAAGCGTGACCTCTCCGATAGCCGCGCGCGAGAACAGACGGCGCTTGTCGCGATCTACAAGTCGCTGGGAAGCGGACAGCTTCCCTGACGGCGTCTGATCCTCCGCATGCAGCAGGATCGGATTTCCTTGCGACATGGCACCGGGTTTGCAACATCTGGGCGTTGAGTTTCATGAGGTCTTTCATCGCCGGGATTGGACGGAAGTTGCGTCGATTCGCCAATATCAGGCACTTCAGATGAACAGTGCACGAGGCAGGCTGACACGTCGCGGCGTCGATGCGCCCGAACGGGCTCGTCCGGGCGCGACGTGTGACGAGCTGGACGACATCGCCATCTACATCCAGATGCAGATCTGCCATTCGTTGATGAACGAAAGGCTCAGACGTGCGCTTGGGCCGCACGCGATCAGCAACCGCGGCTACTTCGTGATGGTGGCGCTGCGCAGTCGCCCCGACAACCTGGTCGACTCGTCCGAACTCTGCGATGCCACGGGCGAGAGTCGCGGCAACATGACTCGTATTTGCGACGACCTTGTCGGCATGCGCAGCAAGGCTCACCCCCTGAGCCTGCGGCCCGGCACAATCGCCCTGACCGCCCCCACCTGCCCCGCATGCTGAACCTCCACTTCTCGAACCGCTTCGAGACCCTCGCCGACCAGCTCGTCCGACGCCTCGGACGGCAGGCGCCGGGCCGCTCGGCGTTCGAGGGCGACGAGGTCATCGTGCCGAGCGCGGCCATCACGCGGCGCTTGATCATCGAGCTGGCGCGCGCCCACGGCATCTGCGCCAACGTGCGCTTCTCCTACCTGGCGCGCTGGCTGTGGCAGCACACCGCCCACCTGCTGCCCGATCTGCCCGAATCGGCGCACTTCGACGCCGACGTCTTCGCGTGGCGCATCCTGGCCGCCTTCGAGGACACTGCGTGGAGCGGCGCGCAGCCGCGCCTGTCGGCCTGGCTGGCGCAGGCCGATCCGGTGATGCGCCACGAGCTGGCGGCGCGCGTGGCGGCGCTGTTCGAGCAGTACCTCACCTACCGGCCCGAATGGCTGGAGGCCTGGTTCCGCGGCGAGACGATCGCGCTGCCCGGCGCCGACGACGGCGCCGTCCTAGACCAGCAATGGCAGGCATCGCTGTGGCGCCGCCTGGCCGCCGAGACGGCCAGCGACGGCCGCCATCCCATCCTGGCGCTGCTCGAATTGCTCGCGGCACGCGGCATCGGCCTGGCCGGCACCGGCCGGCTGCCGGCCGTCGCCCACGTGTTCTGCCTGCCCACGATGCCGCCGGTGCACCTGGAGCTGCTGCAGCGGCTGGGCGCCCACGTCGACCTGCACCTGTACGTGCTCAACCCGTGCCAGGAGTTCTGGTTCGACGTCGCCGACGCGCGCCGGCTCGCGTACCTGGCCGCGCGCGGCCAGGCGCAACACCTCGACGAAGGCAACCGCCTGCTGGCCGCATGGGGACAGCAGGCGAAGTCGGCGCTGGGCCTGCTGGTGGATGCGGCCTCCGAAGGCCTGGTGGAGGATGCGCAGTTCGTGCCCGCCGGCGCCGCCACCGTGCTGGGCGCGCTGCAGGACGCGGTGCTCGAGCTGCGCGAGCTGGCGCCCGGCTCGCTGGCCGCGCGCGCCGGCGACCGCAGCCTCGAGGTGCACGTGTGCCATTCGCTCACCCGCGAGCTGGAGGTGCTGCACGACCGCCTGCTGGGGCTGATGGCCGGTGCGCACCCGCCGCAACCCGGCGACATCCTCGTGGTGACGCCCGACCTCGATGCCGCCGCGCCGCTGATCGACGCCGTGTTCGGCACCGCGCCGCGCGAGCGCCACCTGCCCTACGCCATCAGCGGACGCGCGCGCGCCCAGGTCAACGCGCCGGCGCGCGCGCTGCTGGACGCGCTGGCGCTGGTGGCCTCGCGCTTCGCCATCAACGACGTGTTCGGCCTGCTGCAACAGCCGACCGTGGCGCGCCGCTTCGGCCTGGCCGAGGACGACCTGGACCAGGTGCGCGAGTGGCTGGTGGAGGCGGGCATCCACTGGGCGCTGGACGCCGAGCATCGCGGCGGCTTCGACGTGCCCGCGCAGGCCCGCCACAGCTTCGCCGACGGCCTCGATCGCCTGTTCCTGGGCTATGCGATGCCCGAGCACCTGCAGGTTCCGTTCCAGGGCCGCCTGCCGGCCGGCGATGCCGAGGGCTCGGGCGCGCTGACGCTGGGCGCGTTCTGGCGCTTCGTCGATGCGCTCAAGTCGCTGCGCGCGCGCATCGCGGCGCCGCTCGCGCCGACCGACTGGCCGTCCGTGCTGGCCGATGCGCTGCGCGAGTTCGTCGCGCCCGCCGACGCCGAGCTGGAAGACCTGCGCGAGGTCGACGAGGCCATCGCCGGCCTCGCCGACCAATGGCGCCGCAGCGGGCTGGCCCGGACGCTGGCGCTGGACGTGGTGCGCGCCGCGCTGGAGGCCCAGCTCGACGACCCCGCGCGCGGCGGCGTGCCCACCGGCATGATCACCTTCGCCGCGATGGCCAGCCTGCGCAACGTGCCGTTTCGCGTCGTCTGCGCGATCGGGCTGGACGACGGCGCGTTCCCCACGCCCGCGCGCCCGGCCGAATTCGACCTGCTGGACGTGGCGCCGCGCCGCGGCGACCGCCAGCGCCGCCACGACGAGCGCAACCTGTTCCTCGACCTGCTGCTGGCCGCGCGCGACCGCGTGCACCTGAGCTACGCCGGCCGCAGCGTGCGCGACAACTCCGTGCGGCCGGCGTCGGTGCTGGTGGCCGAGTTGCTGGACACCCTGCTGCCCGCGCTGGCGGACGCGCCCGCGGACGCCGCGTCCCGCGCGCGGGCGCGCATCGCGCTGGTGGTCGAGCATCCGTTGCAGCCCTTCGCGCCGCAGGCCTTCGACATCGCCGCCCCCGATCCGCGCGTGCGCAGCTACCAGGCCGACTACGCCGCGGCCCTGCACCAGAGCCTGGCGGCCAACGCCGCCCCGGTGGTGTCGCACGCCGGCGACGACGACTGGGAGGCGAACGACGACGACGCCGCGCCGGCCAGCGCGGCCCCGTTCATCGCGCGCCCGCTGCCGCCGCCGGAAGACGAATGGCGCGACGTGACGATGGAGCGCCTCGCGCGCTTCTTCCGCAACCCGTGCCGCTTCCTGCTGGAGCAGCGCCTGGGCCTGGTGCTGCGCCGACCCGACGACGAGTTGCAGGACGATGAGCCCTTCGTGCCCGACAACCGCGGCCATGCCCCCCTGGCCCGGCTGCTGCTGCCGGCCCTGCTGGACGGCCTGCCCGTGGAGGCCGCGCGCACGCTGGCGCTGGCCGGCACCGCCGTGCCCGCCGGCGGCTTCGGGCAACGCTTCCTGGAACGCGAGCTGCAGGGCATGCAGGCCTTCGCGGAGCAGGTGCGCGAGCACACGCAACAGGCCGCGCTGCCGCCGCAGGCCGCCGAGCTCACGTTCGAGATCGACGGCCAGGCGTGGCGCCTGCACGGCGCGTTCGCCGACCTGCGCCCGCGCGGCCTGCTGCGCCACCGCTACGCGAAGATGACGTCGCAGGACTACCTCGACGCCTGGATTCCCCACCTGCTGATGTGCGCCAGCGCGCCGTCCGGCGTGCTGCCGGTGACCACCGGCATCGCGCGCGACGGCCGCTTCTTCCTCACCGAATGCGACGATCCGCGCCAGGCGCTCGAGGCCTTGCTGCGCCTCTACGCGCAAGGCCTGCGCGAGCCGCTGGCCTTCTTCCCGCGCGCCGCCTGGGCCTGGATCGAGGGCGACCGCCAGGGTCCGGGCAAGGCCATCGCCGCGTTCCGGCCGGGCGGCTTCAACGAGTTCGCCGAAGGCGACGACCCCGCCTATCGCCTCGCGCTGCGCGGCCGGCCCGATCCGTTCGCGCGCGAGGTCGTCGGCGATTTCTACGCCAATGCCGAGGCCGTATTCGACCCGCTGAAGAACTGCCTGGGGTTCGAATGAGCGAACTGCTGGACGTCTTCACCTGCGAGCTCGCCGGAATCCGCCAGATCGAAGCCTCGGCCGGCACCGGCAAGACCTGGAACATCTGCGGGCTGTACCTGCGCCTGCTGCTGGAGTCGCGGCTGGAGGTGCAGCGCATCCTCGTGGTCACGTTCACCAACGCCGCCACGGCCGAACTGCGCGAGCGCATCCGCCAGCGCATCGTCGACACGCTGGCCGGGCTGCACGCGCAGCAGGCAGGCGCGGCCGCACCGTCCGGCGACGAGTTCGTCGAGCGCCTGCTGCGCACGCTGCGCGAACGCCACGGGCTGCAGGACGACGACGCGATCCGGCGCCTGGAGGCGGCGCTGGCCACCTTCGACGAGGCGTCCATCTTCACGATCCACGGCTTCTGCCAGCGGGCGCTGGCCGACACGCCCTTCACCGCCCAGATGCCGCTGTCGATGGAACTGGTGCGCGACGACGCCGACCGCGTGGCCGAGGCCGCCAACGACTTCTGGCGCCGTCGCATCGCCGCCGACGACCTCGACGCGGGCCTCGCCGCCCACCTGGTGGCGAGCAAGGACTCGCCCGCAGGCTTCGCGGCCCTGCTCAAGCGCCACCTCGCCAAGCCGCTCGCGCGCGCCGCGTGGCCGGACGACCTCGACCACGCGCGCGCCATCGACGCCGAGGCGTTTGCCCTCGCGCACGCGGCGGCGCGCACGCTGTGGGCCGCGCAGCGCGAGACGCTGCGCGAGCTGCTGCACGGCGCACTCGACTCGCTCGACGGCCGCAGCTACAAGCAAGAGACGCTGGCCACCGCGTTCGACGCCTGGGACGAGGTGCTGGCCCACGACGACGGGATGAGCGCGCTCTCGGCCGAGGTCGAGAAGCTGGAGCTGCTGGGCAGCGAACGCGTCTTCAAGACGCAGAAGGCGAAGAAGGGCGTGCCGCCGCACGAGTTCTTCGAGCTGGCTCAGGCCGTCGTGGACCTGCGCGCGCAGGCCACGCGCGCGCTGGCCTACGCCCGCCTCGCGCTGCTGCGGCAGTTGCTGGACGAAGGCACCCGCGCGCAACGCGAGGCCAAGCGCCGCCAGCGCGTGATCGCCTTCGACGACATGCTGTTCAACCTGCACGACCGGCTCGTGCGCGGCGATTCGCCCTGGCTGGCCGGCGAGCTGAAGAAGCGCTTCCCCGCGGCGCTCATCGACGAGTTCCAGGACACCGACCCGCTGCAGTTCGCCGTCTTCAAGACCATCTACACCACGCCCACGCCCGACGCGCTGTCCGATGCCCCGCTGTTCTTCGTGGGCGACCCCAAGCAGGCGATCTACAGCTTCCGCAACGCCGACCTGCACACCTACCTGGAGGCCGGGCGGCATGCCGTCGCGCGCTATTCGCTGGCGGAGAACCAGCGCTCGTCGGAGCCGCTGATCCGCGCGCTCAACAGGCTGTTCGGCGCCAACTCGCGCGCCTTCATGCTGGACGGACTGGCGTACCAGGCCGTGGCCTTCGGCAAGAAGCCGCGCCAGGCCTTCGTGGACACCAGCGCGCCGCGCGCGCCCCTGCAGGTGTGGACGCTGCCGCCGGCCGACGACGGCGAGCCGATGTTCCAGCGCGACGCGCAGGCCGCGGTGGTCGCGGCCACGGCCGACGAGATCGCGCGCCTGCTGGCCGCAGCGCAACGGGGCGAGGTGCGCCTGGGCAAGGCACCGGACGAGCGCCCGCTGGCCGCCGGCGACATCGCGGTGCTGGTGCGCAGCAACGCACAGGGCACGCTGATCCGCCAGGCGCTCACCGCGCGCGGCGTGGGCAGCGTGGAGCTGTCGCAGGCCAGCGTGTTCCGCAGCAGCGACGCCGAGGAGCTCGATCGCGTGCTCACGGCCGTGCTCGAGCCGGCGCGCGAGCGCACGCTGAAGGCCGCGCTGTCCACCGAGCTGATTGGCCTGGACGCCACGGCCATCGCGGCGCTGGCCAGCGACGAGTCGGCGCTGCTGGACGCCGTGCAGCGCTTCGCCGGCTGGCGCGAGGTGTGGGTGCAGCGCGGCGTGGGCTTCATGCTGCGCCAGTGGCTGGCCACCGACCGCGTGGCGGGCCGGCTGCTGTCGCGTCCCGACGGCGAGCGGCGCCTCACCAACCTGCTGCATCTCGTGGAATGCCTGCACGAGGCCGGCGAGCGGCACGCCTCGCCCGACACGCTGCTGCGCTGGTTCCAGTCGCAACGCGCGTCGCCCGACGCCGACGACGCGACGCAGCTGCGGCTGGAGTCCGACCAGAACCTGGTGCAGATCGTCACCATCCACAAGTCCAAGGGCCTCGAGTACCCGATCGTGTTCTGTCCGTTCCTGTGGAGCGCGCCGCGCGGCGGCCGCGGCGACGGTCTCACGGGCGTCGCGTACCACGACGACGACGGCCAGGCGGTGATCGACTACGGCCACGAGTTCCTGGCCGACGCGCGCAAGGACGACATCAAGGCGCGCCTGCGCCTGGAGGACTCGGCCGAGTCGCTGCGCCTGGCCTACGTGGCGCTCACGCGCGCCGTGCACCGCTGCGTGATCGTGGCCGGCTGCTACCGCACGGCGGGCCGCTACCCGAGCGCCACCGCCAGCACGCGCAGCCTGCTGAACTGGCTCGTGGCCGGCGAGGGACTGGCGCCTGGCGAATGGTTCGAGCACAAGCTGGGCGCCGCGCCCGTGATGGCGAAGTGGCAGGCGCTCGCGGACGGTTCCGACGGCGCCATCGGCATCGCACCCTTGCCCGTGGTCGACGCGGTCACGTTGCGGCCGTCGCGTCGCGCGCCCGAGACCCTGGCGGCGCTGCCCGCCCCGAAGACGCTGCCGGTCGGCTGGCGCATCGGCAGCTTCAGCGCGATCGCCCACGGCGCCGCGCACGACCGCTCGGGCGTCGACCACGACCTGCGCGCCGTCGATGCCGCGGGGCCGGTACGCCCCGACGCCGGCGCGCCGTGGCTGCCGGCCGAGGACGACCCGCTGCTGTTCCCGCGCGGCCCCGCCGCCGGCGAGGCGATCCACCTGGCCTTCGAGCAGGTCGACTTCACCGAGCGCGCGACGTGGCGCGCGGGCATCGCCGCGGCACTGCAAAAGCTGCGCACGATGGGCGTGGCGAATGCGCCCGGCGACGACGGCGGCGTCCTGCGGGCGCGCATGCTCGCCCGTCTGCTCGAGGGCACGCTGGACACCCCATTGCCGCTGGAGACGCCGCTGCCGCTGCGCCTGGCCGACCTGCCGGCGTCGCGCCGCCTGGTGGAGCTGGAGTTCCACCTGCCCTCGCACCGCTTCGACGCCGACGCGCTCAACGCCGCCCTGGCCGACCTGGGCTATGCGATGCCGCGCCTGGCGTTCGCCGCCCTGCGCGGATTCCTGAAGGGCTTCATCGACCTGGTCTTCGAGCACGAAGGGCGCTTCTTCGTCCTCGACTGGAAGTCCAACCACCTCGGCGACACGCCGGCCCACTACGGCCAGCAGGCGATGGCCGCCGCGATGCGCGACCAGGGCTACCACCTGCAGTACCTGCTGTACCTGGTGGCGCTCGACCGCTACCTGCGCCACCGCCTCGCCGGCTACGACCCCGCGCGACACCTGGGTGGCGCGGTCTACCTGTTCGTGCGCGGCGTCCGACCCGACTGGCGCCAGGCCGACGGCGCGCCGGCGGGCGTGTTCTTCCACCGGCCGACGGCAGACGCGATCGCCCGGCTGTCGGCGCTGTTCGACGAGACCGGGGTGCTGGCATGAGCGCCGCCCCGGCCGTCCCGAAGGGCGCTCGCGCCGCAGCACCCAGTGCGGAGGTTTCCTGATGACCGAACGCGACGACCAGGTGCTGGCCGAAGGCTTCGCGCGCCACGCCGCGCAGTGGGCGACGGCCGCGGGCGCGCCGGCCGCCAGCGTCGCTGCGGTGGCGCACGCGGCCGCCGCGCTGAGCCTGGCCGTGAGCGAGGGCCACGTCTGCCTGATGCTGTCGGCGCTCGTCGATGCGCGCGACGTGGCCGGCTGGCGCGCGGCGCTGCTGGCCTCGCGCATCGTGGGCACGCCCGACGCGCCGGGCGCGCTGCCGCTGATCCTCGATGCCGACGGCCGGCTGTACCTGCATCGCTACTTCGACTACGAGCGCCGGCTGGCTCGGCGCCTCACGCAGGCGCGACGGGCGGGTATCGACGCGGCGGGCGCGCCCTCCACGGACCCCGAGCTGCGCGCGCAGCTGGCCGAGCTGTTCGCCGCCAACGCGGCGCGCCTGGGCGGCGGCGCCGACTGGCAGCAGCTCGCCGCGGCGCTCGCGCTGCGCGGCCGGCTCACGGTGATCAGTGGCGGCCCGGGCACCGGCAAGACCACCACGGTGGTCAACCTGCTGGCCTGCCTCGTCGCGCTGGATCCGCACTGCCGCATCGCGCTGGCCGCGCCCACCGGCAAGGCCGCGGCGCGCATGACCGATGCCATCCGCCAGCGCGCGCAGCACCTGCCCGAGGCATTGCGCGGGAAGATGCCGCGCGACTCGTCCACCGTGCACCGCCTGCTGGGCGTCACGCCCGCCGGTTTCACGCACGACGCCGGCAATCCGCTGCCCATCGACGCGCTGGTGGTCGACGAGGCGTCGATGCTGGACCTGGCCCTGGCCACGCGGCTGCTGGAGGCCGTGCCGCCCGCGGCGCGCATCATCCTGCTGGGCGACAAGGACCAGCTCGCCGCCGTCGAGTCGGGCGCCGTGTTCGCCGAGCTGAGCGTCGACCCGAGCCTCGGCGCGGCCTGCGTGCAGGACCTGGCCGCGATGACCGGCACGCCCGCCGCCGCCATCGCGCCGCCGGCGCCGGCCACGCCCAGCGCGCTCCAGGACTGCGCCGTCTGGTTCACGCAGACCTACCGCTTCGCGCGCGACTCCGGCATCGGCCGGCTCGCGCACGACATCAACACGGGGCGCGCAGCCGAGGCCATCGCGTGGCTGCGCGCCGCCACCGACCCCGACGTGGCCTGGCTGGACACCCCGCCGCGCGCGAGCGTGGACGCCGCCTTGCGCGAGATGGACTCCGGCTTCGCGGCCTACGCACAGGCGATCGCGGCCGACGTGGGCCACGTCGCCGACATCACCGACGCGTTCGGACGCTTCCGCGTGTTGTGCGCCGTGCGCGACGGCCCGCGCGGCGTCACCGCGCTCAACGTCGCGATGACGCGTCGCCTGCGCGCCGCGCTGCACCTGCCCGGGCTCGCCGAGGGCCCGGGCGCGTCGCCGTGGTTCGCCGGCCGGCCCGTGCTGGTGCTCGCCAACGACGCCGTGCTGCGCCTGTACAACGGCGACGTCGGCATCGCGCTGCCCGACGCCCAGGGCCGGTTGCTGGTGCATTTCCCCGACGCCACCGCCCCCGGCGGCTTCCGCGCGATCGCGCCCGTTCGCCTGCCGCGCCACGAGACCGCGTTCGCGATGACCGTGCACAAGTCGCAGGGCTCGGAGTTCGACGGCGTGCTGGTGATGCTGCCCGAGCAGCGCAGCCGCGTGCTCACCCGCGAGCTGCTCTACACCGCCGTCACGCGCGCACGCCGGCGCGTGACGTTGGTGACCGGCGCCGCGGTGCTGGAACAGGCCATCGCCACGCCCACCGAGCGACACTCGGGGCTGCTGACGCGGCTGGCCGAAGCTGCGCAACACTGACAGGCCATCCTGCGCGCAATCAGGCCCGGCAACAGCGTCTGGCCGGGCAGGTCGATGCGGGTCGCGTCCTTCGGGATGGCCGCGGCGCCCTGCGTGAGCACGGCCTGGATGCGGCCATCGACCACCACCACCGCGGGCTTGTCCACCATCCGGCCGGCCAGCACGTGGAGCAGGCGATCGGCGGTGACCACCGGGGTGGCCGCCAGCGCCGCGCCGCCTTGCAGCGCAACGAGCGCGCCCATCAGGATCCGTGTCGTGGCCATGCGCATCGCATTCGCTCCTCGTCGAGCGGCCACCGTACTTCAGCGCCGTGTCCGCGGTGGCAGCCAGCGCATGAGGATCGCGTACAACGCGCCCGGGTTCACCGGCTTGGCGATGTGGTCGTTCATGCCCGCCGCCAGGCAGGCGTCGCGATCCTCGACGAACGCGTTGGCGGTCATCGCGATGATGGGCACGGCCATGTCGCCACGTTCGCGGATGCCGCGCGCCGCCTCGAGGCCGTCCATCACGGGCATCTGCATGTCCATCAGGATCAGGTCCCAGGGCTGCGAGGCCGCGAGCTCCAGCGCGATCGCGCCGTTCTCGGCCTGTTCCACCACCAGGCCGGCGTTGGTCAGCAGCTCGCGGGCGATCAGCCGGTTGATGACGTTGTCCTCGGCCAGCAGCACGCTCTGGCCGGCGTGGCGTTCGCGCACGATGTCCTCGCTCGCGTCGCGCACGATGGCCGCATCGGTGCGCGCGCCGCCCCGGCGGTAGAGGATGCGCGCGACGACGTCGTGCAGCGCCGACGCGGTGACCGGCTTGTCCAGCACCGCGTCCACCTTCACGCCGAACGAGCGGTCGCCGGCCAGCAGGCCCGCGGCCGACGAGACCATCAGCACGCAGGGCGGCATGCCGTCGCCCATCAGCGCGCGCAGGCGCACCAGCGTGGGCGCGTCGTCGTCGCAGCGGGTGCTGGAGTCCACCAGCATCAGGTCGTAGGGCCGGCCCTGGGCCATCTCGGCCTCCACGCGCTGCACCGCGGCCTCGCCGCTGGCCTGCGCGTCCACCTGCATGCCCATGGTCGCGAGGTAGCCCGCGACGGCCGCCGCGGCCTCGGGCAGGTCGTCCACAAGCAGGATGCGCATCGACTTCATCGGCGCGAGCGTGGCCGAGTCGTCGGTGCGCATGGCGTGCTGCAGCCAGGCGGTGAACCAGAACGTACTGCCGGCACCCGGCTCGCTGAACACGCCCACCGCGCCGCCCATCGCCACGGCCAGGTTGCGCGTCAGCGACAGGCCCAGGCCGGTGCCGCCGAAGCGGCGCGTGGTGGTGTTGTCGCCCTGCTCGAAGGCGCTGAACAGCTGTGCCTGGCGCTCGGGCGCGATGCCCGGGCCGGTGTCCTGCACCGCGAAGCGCACATGCACGCGGCCGTCGTGCTCGTCCAGCAGGTCGCCCTTGAGCCGCACCCAGCCGCTGTCGGTGAACTTCACGGCGTTGGACAGCAGGTTGATCACCATCTGCGACAGCCGCGTGGGATCGCCGCGCAGTCGCTGCGGCAGGTGGTCGGTGTCGAGCACCAGCTCCAGGCCCTTGGCCTGGGCGCGCTCGCCCACCATGTCGCAGGCGGTCGACAGCAGGTTGTCCAGCGAGAAGTCGGCCTCCTCCAGCGTCAGCTTGCCGGCCTCGATCTTGGACAGGTCCAGCACGTCGTTGATGATGCGCAGCAGGTGCTGGCCAGCATCGCCGATCTTGTCCAGGCGCTCGCGCTGCCTCGCGTCGCGCGGATCGCGCGCCAGCAGGTAGGCCAGGCCGAGGATGCCGTTGAGCGGGGTGCGGATCTCGTGGCTCATGTTGGCCACGAACGCGCTCTTGGCCCGGTTGGCGGTCTCGGCTTCGTCACGCGAGCGGGCCAGCGCCTCGTTGGCGCGCGTGAGCTCCGCCTCGGCGCGCTTGAGGGCGCTGATGTCGAAGGCCATCATGTAGACGCCCTGCACCGCGCCCGACGGCCCGCGTGCGGGGACGTAGTGCACCTGGTAGAAGGCATTCGCCCCCGGCCCGGCGGCGAACTGCGGCTGGAAGTCGAACACCTGGGCGTGGCCTTCGAGAGCCTGCTGCAGGCGATCCTTGACGCTGTTCTCGTGCGCAAAGCCGAAGATCTCGGCACGGGTGTGCCCGATCACCTGTTCGGCGGCGCGATCGAAATTCTCGAGGTAGCTGCGGTTGGCGAAGCGGCAGCGCAAGTCCCGATCCCAGTAGGTGACGAGGCCAGGAATCGCATCGGTGATCTGGTGGTTGAAGCGCAGCGTCTCGCCCAGCGTCTCGTTGGCCTGCACCAGTTCGCGGGTGCGTTGCGCCACCAGCGTCTCCAGCGCGTCGCGATGGCGGCGCAGGTCGGACTCCAGGCGGTGCTGCGTCGTCACGTCGATGAGCGTGGTCACCACGCCGGTCATGTCGCCCGTCTCGGCGTCGAGCAGGGGAACGGCGCTCACCCGGAACACCTGGGCCTGCCCGTCCGCATCGGTGCCCTGCAGGATCACGTCGCGCTGCGCACCGGCACCGGCCAGGACGCGGGAGACGGGACGCTCGTGCGGCGGCAACGGCGTGCCGTCCGGCCGCAGCGGCTGGAATATCGCGATGCCCGCCTCGCGGCCGAGGCCCACCGGGATCCGGACGCCCACCATGCGCTCGGCGGCGCTGTTGCTGCTGACGTTGCGCCCCTGCGCATCGCACACGATGACGCCCTCGTTGAGCGCCGACACCACCGCGCGGTAGTGCTCCTCGCTCGCCCGCAGGGCGCGCTGGGCCTCGCGCATCGCCGAGACGTCGCGCGAGACGCCCAGGATGCCCAGCAGGTTGCCCTGCGCGTCGCGCAACGGCTGCTTGGTGGCCAGGAACTGGAAAGTGCCGCGCGGCGTGCGGATCGTCTCTTCCTGGTTGGCCGGCAGCTCGCCGAGCGCGGCGCGCTGGTCGGCCTGCGTGAGCGCCGCGGCGGTCTCGGCGTCGAACAGGTCCTCGTTCGTGCGCCCCAGCACGTCCTCGGCGCTGCGCCCGATGACCTCGGCCGCCGCGCGGTTGCAGAACACGTAGCGGCCCTCGAGATCCTTCGCGTAGATGGCATCGCTGGCGCTGCGCGCGATCGCCTCCAGCAGCGCCAGCGCCCGCAGGCGCTCGCGCTGCTCCCGGCGCTCCTGCTCCGCAGCGCGCACGAGGCGCCGCTGTGCCCAGACGCGACCAGCCAACGCCGCGCCGAGCAAGGCAAGCAATGCCGCGAGACCCGTCTCGCGCGCGTGTTCCCAGGCATCCGCGTCGACCTCGCGCATGTCGATCTTGGCCACCAGCCACCAGTCGGTGCCCTGGACCGGCCGGGCGCACCACAGCACGTCGTTGGCCCAATAGTCCGACACCCGCGTCGCGGTGCCGAGCGGCAATTCGCCCCGCGCGGCGCGCGCGATGGGCGTGCTCGACGTGGCGACCGGCTCGCTGATGCGCCCGAGGCTGTCGGCATGGTGGCGCAAGGCGCTGATGTTGACGATGCGGTCTTCCACGCGATCCCACAGCACCGACTCGGCGGTGCTGCTGGGCACCGGCCAGCTGGCCAGCATGGGAAACAGCGAGCGGCGCGGGTCGATGCGCAGCACCAGGGCACCGCGTGCCGGCTTGCCGGTCTTCAGCAGCGGGATGACGATGTCGAGCCGCTGCGGCATCCGCGTGCCGGGACGCTCGTAGATGGTGGAGGCGGTGGAGTCGCCGCCGGCCAGCGCCCGGGCGAGCGTCTTCTTCAGCTCGGGGTTGACCTCGGAAAAATCAGAGGGATGCTCGCGCGCGAGGACGCGGCCGTCGGCGGCGACCAGCAGCGCGCTGTCCGCGCCGTCGGCATGGCGCGAATCGATGGCGCGCGCCAGCAGCGTCCGGCCCGCCTCGGCGTCGCCCTCGTCCTGCCACTTCGTGTACAGCTGGGCGAACACCGCGCTGTCGTCGAGGAATTGCGCGAAGCTCATGTGCCGGTCGAGCCAGGCCTGGACCTGCGTGGCGCGCAGCTCGGTCACGGACTCGAGGCGCGCCGCGGCCTGCGCTCGCTCCTGGCGGAAGTCCCGGACGATCGTCGCGCCGGCGAGCGCCGCCACGGCCAGGACCACCAGCACGGCAGGCAACAGCCGGACGATGCGCGACCGCCGCTGGTCAGTGCCTCTCCCCGCAAAGGATCCCATGTGCGCCGCGCCTCGGCAGGTCAGGAAGGCCAGTGTATGCCTCGGCACTGCGGCGCACGACGCATTGCAGCGGAAAGGCTCAGGCCAGTGCAAGGCGCAACGCGTGCAGCGCCAGCCCGGCCAGGCCGCCCACCACGGTGCCGTTGATGCGGATGAACTGCAGGTCGCGGCCCACGCTCAGCTCGAGCTCGTCGACCAGCTGGCGGTCGTCCCAGTCCTTGATCGTCTGCGCGATGTGCGTGGTGACGCCCGCGCGCAGGTTGGCCGCCAGTTGCGCGGCGGCGGACATCAGGTGCTCGTTGAGCGAGGTGCGCAGGCTGTCGTCGTCGCGCAGCCGATCGCCCACGTCGCGCATCGCCTGGGCGATGTGCTCGGCGAGCGCGGAATGCTCGTCGGCGAGGTCGGCCTGCAGCAGGCCCTTGAGGTCGTTCCACACCTGGCCGGCGTAGTCCAGCACCGCCGGGTCGCCGAGGGCGCGTTCCTTCACGCGCTCGAAGGCGGCGACCAGGCCGTCGTCGTGGCGCAGGCGCTCGACGAACTCGGCCAGCCAGCGGTCGTAGCGCTGGCGTACCGGGTGGCCGGGCTGGGCCAGCACCTCGCGCAGCTCGCCCAGCACCGACGCGCTGAGCCTGTCGGCGAGGCCGTCGGCCATGCGCGCCACCGGCGTCACCAGCTCGACCATGCCGATGACCTTGGGCCATTCCTTGCGCGCGTGGCGCACCATCAGCGCCGACACGCGCGCCTTCACCTCGTCCTCGGCCAGGAAGCCGCCGATCTTCTCCAGGCCGGCGTCGAGCAGCTCATGGTGGCGTCCGCCCTGCGTCAGCAGCGTCAGCACCTCGGCCGCGGTGGCGGCGCTGTTCCAGCGGCGCGCCTGCGCGACCACCAGCTCCAGCGTGGCGCGTCGCATGCGGCCGTCGTCGAACAGGCCCACCGCCTTCAACGCCCAGCGCCGGCCTTCGCCGACCCAGTCGTGCACGCGGGCCGGATCGGCCAGCCACTCGCCCAGCCGGCGCGCCGGATCGAACACGCCCAGGCGCGCCACCAGCGCCTGCGGATCGAGGAAATGGTCGCGCACGAAATACGCCAGCCCGTCGGCCACGCGCGCCTTGCTGCGCGGCAGGATGGCCGTGTGCGGCAGCGGCAGGCCCAGCGGGCGGCGGAACAGCGCGACGACGGCGAACCAGTCGGCCACGGCGCCCACGGCCGAGGCCTCGCAGAACGCCTCCAGCCAGCCCCAGCCGCCCGCGCCGCCCTGCCAGGCGGCCAGCGCGAGCCCGGCCAGCGCGGCCACCAGAAGGCTCGCGGCGACCCCTTTCATGCGTTTCAGCGCCGCCGCGCGGGGGTCGGCCGGCGCGGGGATCGGCCGTTCAGTGCGATTCATTCGGGGGAGTGTGCCCTGCGCGGGCGCGCGAGCGGTCATACTCCATGTCTTTCCTCGAATGACGCACCCGCGCGTGACGCGCGTGTGCACCTGCATGAGCTCCGACCCCGCGACCATTCCGACTTCCGACGCCGCCGCGCCCGCGCCGCGCCACCTCAAGCTGCCCAACGCCCGCCACGCGAGCCGGGTGCCCGCCACCGTCTCCCCGGCCGACGTCGCCCGCATCCAGCAGGCGGCGTACCAGCTGCCCCAGGTCGTCAAGCCGGCCGACTACATCGACGAGCACGCGCCGCAGCTCGAGCAGCACCTGGACGGCCTGGGCTTCATCCTGCTGCAGAAGGCCGTGGCCGGCGCCCGCCCCAGCCGCTGGATAGACCCCGCGCTCATGGCCGACGCGCTGCGCCACCTCGACACCGTGGGCAACGGCCCCAACGTGCGCGCGCTGATGCAGGCGCGCACGGTGGAACTGGAGACGCTGGGCGTCACGCGAGAGGCCGGCGAGTTCGACCGCTTCCTCGCCCGCATGCTGGCGCTGCCGGCCAGCGGCGTGCAGCTGCGCGTGGCCTACCGCGTGCCGGTGGCCGCGGCCCCGGTATGGGCGTTCTACCGCACCGGCGACCTCGACGCGTTCAGGGCCGCCCTCGGCGCCGCCCCGCCCTACGCCGACGCGGACGAGCTGGTGGCGGTCGTCGAGCAATTGATCGCGCGTGCCGAATCGGGCCATTCCGAGCACGTGGCATCGCTGATCCAGCGCCTGCAGGCCGAAACCGCGCGGCCACAGCCGTTCGTCGACCTGAAGGCCTCGCTGGTGCGCGCCCAGGATCGCTGGGAACGCCACGTGGCCGAGCTCAACGCGCTGGCCGGACTCAACGACGAGCTGGCGTTCCAGGGCTACCCCGACACCTTCGAGCTGGCGCGCCGGCTGCAGCGCAGCGTGACGCTGTACGTGGGGCCGCCCAACAGCGGCAAGACCTACGCCGCGTTCGAGAAGCTGGCGGCAGCACATGACGGCTGCTACCTCGCGCCGCTGCGCCTGCTGGCGCTCGAAGGCCGCGACCGCCTCGTGGGCCGCGGCGTGGCGTGCTCGCTGCTCACCGGCGAAGAGAACGATCCGGCGCCCGACGCGCGCGTCGTCTCCAGCACCATCGAGATGGTCAACACCTCCAAGCCGATCGACGTGGCCGTCATCGACGAGGCGCAGATGCTGTTCGACACATCGCGCGGCTGGGCGTGGACGCAGGCCATCGTGGGCGTGCCGGCCAACGAGTTGATCATCATCTGCTCGGCCTACGCCGCCGAGGCGATCGAGAACCTGCTCAAGCTGTGCGGCGAGAACTGCAAGGTGATCGCGTTCGAGCGCAAGCAGCACGTGGAGCTGATGCCCGGGCCGGTGCCCATCTCGGCGCTGAAGAAGGGCGACGCAGTGGTCGCGTTCAGCCGCCGCGAGGTGCTGATGCTGCGCGACCAGGTGGCCGCCAACGGCCATCCCGTGTCGGTGATCTACGGCGCGCTGCCCCCCGAAGTGCGCCGCCGCGAGGCCGAGCGCTTCGCCCATGGCCACGCGCACATCCTGGTGGCCACCGACGCGATCGGCATGGGCCTGAACCTGCCGATCCGCCGCGTGCTGTTCTCCACGCTGAAGAAGTTCGACGGCGTGGGCGACCGCGTGCTCAACGAGTCCGAGGTGCACCAGATCGCCGGCCGCGCCGGCCGCTACGGCATGCACGAGGAAGGCTTCACCGGCGTGCTGCGCGAGGCCGAACCCACGGCCCTGCGCACGCTCAAGGAACTGCTGCCCAAGCCGCCGCGCGCGCCGCGCGACTTCAAGGCCACGGTGGCGCCCAACTGGTGGCACGTCGACACCATCGCCACGCGCCTGCACCTGACGAAGCTGCGCGCCGTGCTCGACGTGTTCGTCGACCAGTTGAAGCTGGACAACGCCCACTTCGCCGTCGCCGAGCTCGACCAGATGCTGGAGCTGGCCGCGGAACTCGATGGCACCGCCGGCACGTTGTCGCTGAAGCAGCGCTTCATCTACGCGCAGGCGCCGGTGGACACGCGCACCGAGGCCCAGGTACAGGCCTTCCTCGACTGGACGCACCAGCACGCCCTGGCCGGCAAGGCCGGCACGCCCTGGTTCCTCGACGAGGTGGACGAGCACAGCCGCCTGGACAACATGGAGAAGGCGCTGCGCTCGTGCACGCTGTGGCTGTGGCTGGACCTGCGCTTCCCTGGCATCTACGGCCACCTCGACGCGGTGATCGACCTGCGCGAGCGGCTCAACGAAGGCATCGAGCGGCATCTCAAGGGCAAGAAGCCGCTGTGGCAGCAGAAGGGTGGGCGGCGCTAGCCGCCGTTGGCGGGCGCGCGTGCAGCCACGGTCAGGCAGACCATCGACGCCTTGATTTGTCAGCAGCTTGCCCTCGTACCCGCGGACACGATATTCCAGTCAGACAGACCAGATTTATCGGAGGGTAGATGGAAAAGACGCCACGCGTGAATTCCCCAACCTTGCCGGGTCACTGGGTGCTTCAGGACGCCAAGGCTCGCTTCAGCGAACTGGTGCGGCGCGTCCGGAGCGAGGGCCCTCGGCACGTCACAGTGCATGTGTGGTTGCAGCAGAAGAGTACCGCCGCCTGCAAGGGGATCGCACCGGCCAGGCGCTCATTGATGCGCTGCAAGCCTCGCCTTGTCCCGAAATCGAGATCGCACCTCCGCGTGGGGCGATGCCCGTGCGGGACGTCAGCCTGTGACGGGCTGGCTCCTGGACACCAACGTCCTATCCGAGCTGAGAAAGCCCAAGCCCGAGCCAAAGGTCCTGGCGTTCGTTGCCAGCCTACAGCTTGACGCCACGTTCGTCAGCAGTGTCACCCTGGCAGAAATCCGATTTGGCATCGAGCTGATCGCCGACGTTCACCGTCGAGCGGCGCTCAGTGATTGGCTCGCGCTCAAGATCCGGCCCATGTTCGAGCAGCGCGTCTTGCCTGTGAGCGAGGACGTGATGTTCAAGTAGCGGTTGCTGGTCGAGGACGGTCGCAGGAGTGGCCACACCTTTTCCCAGCCGGCTCTCATCATTGCTGCCACCGCTCTCCAGTTCGGACTGACGGTCGTCACGCGCGATACAGGTGACTACGAACGGGCGGGCGTGACGCTGCCCAATCCCTGGCTCTGATCGGTGCCCTCAAGGAGCACCTTCCTCGCTCAAATTGGACAGTCACGAAGCGGGCCTCCGTAACCGTCAGGTTATGGCCTGCTCGTCGCGGGTATCAATCTCGGCCAGCACTTCGCCGGTCTGGCATCGAACGTACCAGGCACGGATCGGGTCGGCCTCGTTCCTGATCTCTATCAGCTCATCCGGCGGCAGAAGACTCAGCTTCGAGACGAGTTGACGCGTTGCGCTCACAACGGACCGGTGGGGATGGGTCCGGCGTTTCTCGTGAATCGCTTCCCGCACACTCATGATTCGGAGCAATTCGTTCGCGAGCGGCAGCTTGTGGCCGTTCAAGCACTCATGAGAAACAAAACAGTGTCGGCAGGTCGCCGACGCATCGGCCTCGTCATCCTGCGCGAAGTCGCAGGATCCCCCCGGGCGAAACGCTTCCAACTCGTGGATCCTGCGACTTCGCGCAGGATGACAGGCTGGCAC
>Ga0302154_10000493_pt1 | contig 37017 bp, 25 predicted proteins | sample I_Bog_N2_3_FD_193507 | JGI IMG/M metagenome (GOLD analysis project Ga0302154, IMG submission 193507) | Peat permafrost microbial communities from Stordalen Mire near Abisko, Sweden - I_Bog_N2_3 | ecosystem: Environmental > Terrestrial > Soil > Wetlands > Peat | place: Sweden: Abisko, Stordalen... | reverse complement strand
GGTGTCGTTCGTCGCCGTGACGGGCAGCGGGACGACGGTGATCGTCACCGTGGCCGAGGCAACCTGGCCGGACGTGTTCGTGGCCGTGTAGCTGAAGCTGTCGGTGCCGCTGAAGCCGGCGTTGGGCGTGTAGGTGTAGCTGCCGTCGGGGTTGACCACGACGCTGCCGTTGCTCGGATTGACGCTTCCTTCGGCGAAATGGTTGGTCTCGCCGGCGATCTGCGTCACGTCGCTGGCGACGGAACCGCTGATGGCGCTGTTCTCGTTGCCCGACTTCGTGTCCGGCGACGCCGAATAGCCCAGCGGGTTGACGCTCAGGCTGACCATGGCGGTGGCCGTCTGGCCCGACTTGTCGGTGACGGTGTACGAGAAGCTGTCCGGGCCGGAATAGCCGGTCGTCGGCGTATAGACATAGCTGCCGTCTGCGTCGATCGTGACGCTGCCGTGCGGGGTGACGGTCGTGCCCGCCGTGAAGGTGTTGGGATCGCCCGCGATCAGGGTGACGTCGCCGGCGAGGCCGCCGCTGATCGTGCCGTTCTCGTTGCCCGAGTTGCTGCCGTTCGCGGCGGTGATCGGCAGCGGATTGACGGTCAGGTTGATCGTGGCCGAGGTGGTCTGGCCGGAGTGATCGGTGACGGTGTACGTGAAGCTGTCCGGACCGGAGTAGCCCTGGGTCGGCGTGTAGCTGTAGCTGCCGTCCGCGTTGATGGCGACGCTGCCGTGGGCCGTCGCGGTGGTGCCTGCCGTGAAGGTGAGCGTGTCGCCGGCCGGCCCGGTGACGTCCTTGGTCAGGCTGCCATTGGTGAGGGCGCCGTTTTCGTTGACGGTGTTGGTGTCGTTCGTCGCCGTGACGGGCAGCGCGCCGACCGTGATGTTCACCGTGGCGGTGGAGGTCTGGCCCGAGGCGTCGGTCACCGTGTAGGTGAACGAATCGGGGCCCGAATAGCCTTGGGTCGGGGTGTACGTGTAGCTGCCGTCGACGTTGATGGTGACGCTGCCGTGCGGCGTCGTCGTGGTGCCGGCGGTGAACGTGCTCGGGTCGCCGGGGATCGTGTTGACGTCCGTGGCCACGGAGCCGCCGATCGGGCTGTTCTCGGTGCCCGTGTTCGTGGCGGCGCCGGCCGTCATCGGCAGCGGCGCCACGGTCAGCGTGACCGTCGACGTGGAGGTCTGGCCCGAGTGGTCGGTGACGGTGTAGGTGAAGCTGTCGGGGCCGCTGTAGCCCACTGTCGGGGTGTACGTGTAGCTGCCATCGGCATTGATGGTGACGCTGCCGTGCGGCGTTGCCGTGGTGCCGGCGGTGAAGGTGTTGACGTCGCCCGCGACCTGCGTGACGTCGCCGGCCAGCGTGCCGCCGACATGGTCGTTCTCGTTGACCGTGGCGCTGCCCGGCGATGCGGCGATGGCCTGCGGCGTGACGGTCAGCGAGACGGTGGCGGTGGAGGTCTGGCCCGAGGCGTCGGTCACCGTGTAGGTGAACGAATCGGGGCCGGAATAGCCGGGGTTCGGCGTGTAGGTGTAGCTGCCGTCGGCGTTGATGGTGACGCTGCCGTGCGGCGTCGTCGTGGTGCCGGCGGTGAACGTGCTCGGGTCGCCGGGGATCGTGTTGACGCTGCTGGCGAGACTGCCGCTGATGGGGTTGTTCTCGGCGCCGGCGTTGGTGGTGTCGCCGGCATTGACGGGCAACGCATTGACGGTCAGGGTGACCGTGGCCGTCGACGTCGCGCCGGAATGATCGGTGACCGTGTAGCTGAAGGAATCGAAGCCCGAATAGCCCTGGCTCGGCGTGTAGGTGTAGCTGCCGTCGGGGTTGACGACCACCGTGCCGTGGGCCGGGCCGGTGCCCAGCGCGAAGGTGTTCGGGTCGCTCGGCACCTGCGTGGCGTCGCCACCGAGGTTGCCCGCGACCTGACCGTTCTCGGTCGCGGTGGCGGTGGCGGACACGGCGCTGACCGTCGTGGGCGCCACGGTCAGCGTGACGGTGGCCGTCGAGGCTTGGCCGGCTGCATCGGTCAGCGTATACGTGAAGGTGTCGGTGCCGCTGAAGCCGGCGGCCGGGGTGTACGTGTAGGTGCCGTCGGGGTTGAGCGCGACCTGGCCGTGGGCCGGGGGCGTGGCGACCGCCCAGGTGTTGGTCTCGCCGGGCACCGGCGTGTCGTTGGCGCCCAGGTTGCCCGAGACCGGGGTGTTCTCGTGCGCGGCCACGTTGTCGGCCACGGCCTCGGGCACCTGGTTGCTCAGGTTGCCCACGTTGACGGTGACCGTCGACGTGGCGGTGGCGCCGGTGGGGCTCGCGTCGGTGTAGGTGAACGAGAGCGAGCCGTTGAAGTCGTGGCTGGGCGTGAACGTGAGCGTGCCGTCCGCGTTCAGCGAGACGGTGCCGTGCGGTAGCGTGACCGGGTTGCCGGCGCTGATCGCGTGGCCGGCCACCGCCACGATGGTCAGGCCCGTCGACGGGGTGTCGTTGGCGCGCGGGTCGAACACCACCGGCTGGTTGGCGGCGGTGGTCTCGGTGTCGGGGTTCGCCACCGGGGCGACGGCCAACGGCGCGACGGCCGCTTGCTCGGTGGGCTGGGGCGCCGCGGCGACCGGGTTGACGGCCAGCGAGCCCGGCGTCACCGATTCCGCGTCGCGGTCCACGCGCAGGCCTTCCTCGAGGCTGCCGGCGGCGCCGCCGCTGTTGGGGCCGGCGGCCGGCGCCACGTCGGCGTCGCCCTGGCCCACCTGGGTGATGAGGCGTTCGACGTCGTCGCTCGCGCCGCCGAACTGCGTGTGCGAGGCCTCGATCTGGATGATGCCGTCCTGGGCGGTGAGGACGACCTCGCCCTTCTTCACGACGTCGCCCACGTGCAGGGGCACCACCTCGCCATTGAGCAGGCGGATGTGGGCGTCGCCCCAGACGCCGACCACCGTGCCGGTGAGCTGGCGCACGGGCACGTAGCCGCGTTCGATCAGGGCGTGTTCACCGTGCCGCGTCCCCGCCGCGTGCTGCAGCCCACCGACGCCGGACTTGGCGTTGTGGCCGGCGACGGCGTCTTGGGGGTGGGGATTCAGCGGGGACGACGACGGCATGCCTGGATACTCCAAATGAGGGCCGGGTCTCGGAAACCCGGCGTGACGTCCTATTCGGCCAACGATTCGATTCCATTAGCTTTTTCTCGACGTCCCGCGCAAATGCGGACCTGTAACAGCTGGAGTGAATTATCCGGGGATTGCCTGATTCTTATAAGGCCGTTTCGGGTCGATTTCCGTGATCGTCGTCACGCGTGCCAACATGGGTGGCTGGATAGCGTGGATGCCACGAAAGCGTGGAAAAAGTTACAAACATCGCGAATCCGAACCGACAAGGGCGCCGGGTGCGCAAAAGTTGGCAATATCTCAACGCTCGCGCAGCGCGTATGACTTGACTTTGAGAATGGGCTTGAGCAAATACGACAGCACCGTTTTCCGGCCGGTGAGGATATCCACCTCCGCCGTCATGCCGGGAATGATGGGCAGCTTGTCGTCGAAGCCGGTCAGGTGCGTGCGCACGCGCACCACGTAGTAGGCGTTGCCCTTCTCGTCGACCACGCTGTCCGGGCTGATGTTCTCCACCGTCGCGTCCAGGCCGCCGTAGATCGAGAAGTCGTAGGCCGTGAACTTCACGTTGGCCTTCTGGTTCGGGTGGATGAAGGCGATGTCGCGCGGCTGCACGCGGGCGTCGAGCACCAGCGAATCGTCCAGCGGCACGATCTCCACGATGTCCTTGCCCGGCTGCACCACGCCGCCCACGGTGTTGGCCAGCAGGCGCTGGATGCGCCCGCGCACCGGCGACTTGACGGCCGCCTTGTCCACGCGATCGGTCAGCCCGGCCGTGCCCTGGTTGAGCGCGTTGAGCTTGCCCGCGGCCTCGGCGAGGTCGCGGCCGGACTCGTTGCGGAACGCCAGCTCGGTCTCCTGGATCTTGCGGTCGGACTCCTGGATCATGGCGAGCACCTTGCCGATCTGCGCGGCGGCCTGGTCGACGTCGCCCTTGTTCTTCGTGACGTCGCGCTCCAGGCGCAGGATGTCCACCTCGGAGACGGCGCCGGTGGCCAGCAGCGGCCGGGTCTGGTTGAGCTCCTGCGTGGACAGGTCGAGCGCGTGCTGGGCGGCGATGCGCTTGGCCTGCATCTCGGCCAGCTCCTGCTCGTGCTGCGAGAGTTGCTGGCGCACGATGGACACCTGCGTCTGCAGCTCGGTCACGCGCGAGTCGTAGAGCTTGCGCTCGCCGTCGACGATGGCGCGTTCCGTGTCGTTGGCCGGCGTGGGCGGCAGGAAGCTGGTGCCTTGCGCGAGCGCGCGCAGGCGGGCGACGCGCGCCTCGAGCGCGATGCCCTGGGCGGCCGAGTCGGCCACCGCCGAGTTGGCCCGCGTGGGGTCGACCATCAGCAGCAGCTGGCCGGCCTCGACCTTGTCGCCTTCGTGCACCAGGATCTGCTCGACGACGCCGCCGTCCAGCGATTGCAGCACCTGCAGGTTGCGCGACGGCACCACGCGGCCGTCGCCCTTGGTGACCTCGTCGACATGGGCGAACGCCGCCCACGCGATCAGCGCGACGACGATGACGCCGGCCGAGCGGGCGATCTTGCGCGCGCGGATCGTGTGCTGGCGCGACATCACCTCGGTGGCGTCGCGTTCGAAGACGTCCATGCCGGGGATCTCGCCGTCCTTGAGCGGCGCGCCGGCCAGCCAGGCACGGAAGTTGGCGCGCAGCGCCTCCAGGCGCTCGCGCAGCGGCGGCGGTGGCGGAGCCACGACATGCACGGTCTTGCCGTCTATCATCAGCGGCGGCTGGGCCAGGTTGTCGTGTTCGCCGCTCATGCCGCCCTCGCGATCCGGCCGCTCTGCAGCGCTTCCATGATGCGGTCGCGAGGACCGTCGGCCACGACCTTGCCGCCGTCGATCACGATCACGCGGTCCACCATCGACAGCAGCGAGGTGCGGTGGGTCACCAGCACCACGGTCTTGTTGCTGGCGAATTCCATCAGGCGCTGCGTGATCGCCGCCTCCGACGAGTAGTCCATCGCGCTGGTGGGCTCGTCCAGCAGCAGCATGGGCGCGTTGTGCAGCACGGCGCGTGCGATGCCCACGCTCTGGCGCTGGCCGCCCGACAGCGACTCGCCGCGTTCGCCCACGTTCATGTCGAAGCCGTGCGGGTGGCGGTTGACGGTGTCGACCAACCCGGCCACGACGGCCGCGGCGACCACCGCGCCGTCTTCGGCGTAGGGCATGCCGAAGGCGATGTTGTCGCGCAGGCTGCCGTAGAACAGCAGCACGTCCTGCGACACGTAGCCCATGTTGCGGCGCAGGTCCGCCGGGTCGATCTGGCGCAGGTCGATGCCGTCCACCAGCACGGCGCCGCCGGTGGGCTGGTACAGGCCCATGGCCAGGCGCTGGATGGTGGACTTGCCGGAGCCGATGCGCCCGATCAGCGCCACCTTCTCGCCCGGCTTGATCTTGAAGCTCACGCCGTCGAGCGCGTGCTCCTTGCGGTTCGGGTAGTGGAACGCGACGTTGCGGAACTCGATCGCGCCCTCCAGGTCGCGCCGTTCCACGAACGTGGCGTCCTTCGGGCGCTCCACCTCGGTGGCCATGATGCGCTCCAGGCCTGCCAGCGCGGTGCGCGCGCCCTGGTACTGCATCAGCAGGCCCACGATCTGGCCGGCCGGCGCCATCGCCCGGCCCGCCAGCATGTTGACGGCGATCAGCGCGCCCATGGTGAGCGTCCTCTCGCCGATCAGGTACACCCCCACGATGATCAGGATCACGGTCAGCAGCTGCGAGATCGTCGAGGTGACATAGATGGAGCTCGACGACAGGCTGCGCATCTTCACGTTGGTGGCCGCCAGGTGCACCGCGGTGCGCTCCCAGCGGGCCTGGATGAGGCTCTCGGCGCCCTGGGTCTTGATCGTCTCGATGCCCGCCAGCGCCTCCACCAGCGTGGAGTTGCGCACGGCGCTCGCGCGGTAGGTCGTCTCGGCCAGCGCGTGCAGCTTCTTCTGCACGAACCAGGCGTACACCAGCACGGCGGCGATGCACGCCACCACGGGGATCAGCAGCCAGGGCGAGATCCACGCGATCACCAGCAGGAAAAGAATCGCGAACGGCAGGTCGATCAGCGCGGTGACGGTGGTGGACGTGATCACGTCGCGCACCTGCTCGAAGCCGCGCAGGTTCTGCGAGAACGATCCCACCGACTCGGGACGCTTCTCCAGCCGCATGCCCAGCACGCGCTCCATCAGCTTGGCAGAGATCTGCACGTCGATGCGCGCGCTCGCCTCGTCGACGAAGCGGCTGCGCAGCTTGCGCATCAACAGGTCGCCGGCCATGATCAGCAGCACGCCGATGGACAGGGCCCACAGCGTCTCGATGGCCGCGTTGGGCACCACGCGGTCGTAGACGTTCATCGAGAACATCGGGAAGGCGAGGGCGAACACGTTGATGAGCGCCGCCGCCCACAGGATGTCCTTGTAGACGAATCGCTGGGCCAGCAGCGTGCTCCAGAACCAGTGGCCCTGGACCGGTTCGGACGTGGGCTCGGTGCGCTTGTCGAAGCGGAAGTGCGGCCGCACGTACAGCACCAGGCCGTTGTGGCGGCCGCCCAGTTCGGCGTCGTCCAGCAGCACCGTGCCCTGCCCGGTCTCGGGCAGCAGCACGCGGTTGCGACCTTGTTCGCGGCCCAGCAGCACGCAGGCCTTGTCGCCCTTGAGCAGCAGGACGACGGGCAGGGTGGCCGTGTCGATGTCGGCGATGGCGCTGCGCTGCAGCTTGGTGGCCATGCCGGCGCGGGCCGCGGCGCGTTCGGCCAGGTTGAGCGTGAGCCGGCCGTTGACCACGGGCAGGCCGGCCGCCAGCGAGGCGCGCGTGGCGTGCTGGCCGTGCAGGCGGCAGATCTCGACGAGGCAGTCGAGCAGCGGATCCGGATGGACCAGGTCCTGGCGCACCGAACTACCCGACACCGACCCCGACGCGGGCGCCGACGTCACCGGCGCGGGCGCGGGGCTCGCGACGGGGGGTTGCGCAGGCGGGACGGCGGAGGAGGGGACGCTCATCGGGATTGGGTTTCGTTGCGGACGCCCGACGGAGGGCGTCTCGTCATGCGATATCGGCGCAATGGACCGCGAATTGACCCTGGCGGCGGTCGGCGAAGAAATGTTCCAGCGTGACCTTCACCGTCTTGAAGGCGAGTTCGCTCCACGGGATCTCGGACTCGTCGAACAGCCGGGCCTCGATCGTCTCGGGCCCCGGATCGAGCGCGGCGCTGGTCATTTCCGCCCGGTAGTAGAGGTGGACCTGGCCCACGTGCGGCACGTTGAGCAGCGTCAGCAGCGGCCCCAGCACGATCTTCGCGCCGGCCTCTTCCACCGTCTCGCGCACCGCGCCCTGCTCGGTGCTCTCGTTCAGTTCCATGAAACCGGCCGGCAGTGTCCAGAATCCCTTACGCGGCTCGATGTTGCGCAGGCACAGCAGCACCTTGCCCTCGAACACCGGCACGGTGCCGACCACGTTGAGCGGGTTCTCGTAGTGGATCGTGTTGCAGACGGTGCAGACCGCGCGCTCGCGGTTGTCGTCGGGCGGTTCGCGGTACACGGTCGGCGCGCCGCAGGCACGGCAATGGCGGATCGAGCGGGGGCTGAACATGGGCGGTCTCGGCAGGTTCGGGCCAGTGTAGCCTCAGGGTGCTCGCGTCAGGCTCGCGTGGCATCATCCTCGGCTTCGCGGCCCGTGGGTCGGCCGCTTGCCACGGAGTCCCTGCCATGACCGATGTCATCACCGTCCCCGTCGTCCCGCGCGTGCCCGTGCACGGCGGCGGCGAATTCCCCGTCCATCGCATCTACTGCGTGGGCCGCAACTACGCGGAACACGCCGCCGAGATGGGGCACGACGCGCGCGAGTCGCCGTTCTTCTTCATGAAGCCGGCCGACGCCGTGGTGCCCGTGCGCGCCGGCGAGACCGGCTTCATGGACTATCCGACCCTCACCAGCGACCTGCACCACGAGATCGAGCTGGTGGTGGCCATCGGCGACGCCGCCGCCGGCAACGGCCGCGACGTGGCCGAGGAGGACGCCACGCGCCTGATCTTCGGCTACGCCGTCGGCCTGGACATGACCCGGCGCGACCTGCAGGCCGTGGCCAAGAAGGCCGGGCGGCCCTGGTCCATCGCCAAGGGCTTCGACCAGTCGGCGCCGATCGGCGCCATCCACCGCATCGAGGAGACCGGCGAGCTGACTTCGGGATCGATCACGCTGGACGTCGACGGCGCCCCGCGCCAGCGCGGCGACCTGTCCGACCTCATCTGGAACGTGCGCGAGACCATCTCCTGGCTCAGCCGCGCCTGGACGCTCAAGCCCGGCGACCTGATCTTCACCGGCACGCCGGCGGGCGTGGCGGCCGTCGGGCGCGGCCAGACGCTCACCGGCCGCATCGCCGGGCTGGGCGAACTGGTCGTCACCCTTCGCTAGGAACCATGGAGCTCTACAACTACTTCCGCTCGTCGGCCAGCTGGCGCGTGCGGATCGCGCTGGCGCTCAAGGGCCTGGACTACGACTACCTGCCCATCCACCTGCTGAAGAAGGAGCAGACGTCGCCCGAGTACCTGGCCACGTCGGGCACCGGCCTCGTGCCGCTGCTGGTGCTCGACGACGGACAGCGGCTGCACCAGTCGCTGGCCATCATCGAGTACCTCGACGAGACGGTGCCCGAGCCGCCGCTGCTCCCGCGCGACGCGCTGGGCCGCGCCCGCGTGCGCGCACTGGCGCAGGACATCGCCTGCGAGATCCACCCGCTGAACAATGTCCGCGTGCTCGGGTACCTGAGCTCCGACCTGGGGCTCGGTGACGACGCACGGTCGGCCTGGATCCGCCGTTGGACCGAGGGCGGCCTGGAGGTCGTCGAACGCCAGCTCGCGGCGCGGCCGTCCCCCTTCTGCCATGGCGAGTCGCCCGGCCTGGCCGACTGCGCCCTGGTGCCGCAGGTCTTCAACGCGCAGCGCTTCAAATGCGATCTCGACCACGCGCCCAACGTGATGCGTGTCCACGCCGCCTGCATGGCGCTCGAGGCGTTTTCCACCACCCAGCCGTCGGCCTGCCCCGACGCGCAATGAAATGCCGGTCGAGATCATCGAACCCCTGCCGCTGGACGCCTTCTTCCGGCCCGACCACTGGCCGCAGGGCACGGGCGCGCTGATGACCACGCGCGTCGGCGGCACCAGCCTGGCGCCGTTCGACTCGCTCAACCTGAAGGCGCAGACGGCCGACCCGCCGGACCAGATCGCGGTGGCCGCGAACCGCCGCCGCTTCGCGACGACGCTGGGCGCGACGCCGGTGTTCCTCGACCAGGTGCATGGCACGCGCGTGGTGCGACTGACGCCCGAGCACGCGAGTCCCGACGCGGCCGTCGAACAGGCCGACGCGAGCATCACCACGGTGCCGGGCATCGCCTGCACGGTGATGGTGGCCGATTGCCTGCCGGTGCTGTTCGCCACGCGCGACGGCCGTGCGGTGGGCGCGGCGCATGCCGGTTGGCGCGGGCTGGCCAACGGCGTGCTGGAGGCCACGGTGGACGCGATCCGCGCGGCGGTGCCGGTGGCCGCGGGCGACATCGTCGCGTGGCTGGGGGCATCCATCGGGCCCGCGAAGTTCGAGGTGGGCGCCGACGTGCTGGCGGCCTTCCACGACGCCGAGGCGCGTCACTTCACGCCGGCGCCCGCGCAGGGCGGCGTGCCCAAGTGGCTGGCCGACCTGCCCGCGCTGGCCGAAGGGCGCCTGCGTCGCCTGGGCCTGACCGAGGTGAGCGGCTGCGGGCTGTGCACCGTCAGCGACGCGTCACGGTTCTTCTCGTACCGGCGCGACCGCGTCACCGGCAGGCTCGCCGCCGCCGCCTGGATGGTCGTCGCCTGACTGCGCGGCGCGGCGCGCCCTCGCTCGACCGCGCGCGCCGCCGATGTACCAGATCAGGCCCATCGGCAGCGCGCCGTACAGCAGCAGCGTGACGATCGCGCCCAGCACCGAGCCGCTCGGGCCGGAGGCCTCGGCGAGCGCCATCATCAACACCACGTAGCCCCAACCGATCAGGACGATCAGCACGGCCGTGCTTCTTCGAAATGGGCCATCGTTCGTTGTTCGTTAAGCAATTCTGCGCAATGGTAGTTTGCCTTGTTCGTGCGGTAAGCTCGGGAGGCGGCAACGCGAACGAAGACCACGCCTGAACCGAACGGCGGCACCCATCCGGGTGGCGTCGATTCCTGGGGCCCGAGGCGTGGCGAAGGAGACATGACGATGGCCCGCACCCTCGCAGCCAAGAAGGCTGCCCGCCCCGCACGCAAGCGCGCGCCAAGCGCGCCCCCGGCGGCGGCGCCCGCGGCCGCGGCCGCCGCGGCCTCCCTGGCCTCGCACCCGCACGGCCCCGAGGCCTTCGGCGCGGCGATCGGCGGCTTCCTGCAGTCGCTCGGCGGCCTGCAGGTGCCTCCGTCTCGATGGTCGGAGCTGCAGGATCAGTATGTGAACCAGGCGGCCACGCTCTGGAACGGCGCGATCGACCAGATCCCGCTGGGCGACGACGCGCCGGTGGCCGCGGCAGCCAAGCCCATCGGCGATCGCCGCTTCGCCGCCGACGACTGGCTGAAGAATCCGGGCTCGGCGTTCACGGCGCAGTTGTACCTGCTCAACGCCCGCACGCTCACGCAACTGGCCGACAGCCTGCAGGGCGACGAGAAGACCAAGGCGCGCGTGAAGTTCGCGGTGCAGCAGTTCGTCGACGCGGCGAGCCCGTCCAACTACCTCGCGCTCAATCCCGAGGCGCAGCGCAAGGCCGTCGCCACGCAGGGCGAGAGCCTGTCGCAAGGCCTGCAGCACCTGTGGAACGACGTGCAGCAGGGCCATCTCTCGCAGACCGACGAGTCGGTGTTCGAGGTGGGCCGCAACGTGGCCACCACCGAAGGCGCGGTCGTCTTCGAGAACGAATACCTGCAGCTGATCGAGTACAAGCCGCTCACCGCGAAGGTGCACGCGCGCCCGATGCTGTTCGTGCCGCCGTGCATCAACAAGTACTACATCCTCGACCTGCAGCCCGAGAACTCGCTGATCCGCCACACGGTGTCGCAAGGCCACCGCACGTTCGTGGTCAGCTGGCGCAACCCGGACGAGTCCATGCAGGCTCGCACCTGGGACGACTACATCGAGAACGCGGTGATCCGCGCCATCGAGGTGGTGCAGGAGATCACCGGCGCGAAGACCATCAACACGCTGGGCTTCTGCGTGGGCGGCACGCTGCTGGCCACCGCGCTGGGCGTGCTCGCCGCGCGCGGGCGCCAGCCGGCCGAGAGCGTCACCCTGCTCACGACCTTCCTCGACTTCTCCAACACCGGCATCCTCGACATCTTCGTCGACGAGGCCTCGGTGCAGCTGCGCGAGATGACCATCGGCGCCGACGCGCCCAACGGCCCCAAGCTGCTCAAGGGCGGCGAGCTCGCCAGCACCTTCAGTTTCCTGCGGCCCAACGACCTGGTGTGGAACTACGTCGTCGGCAACTACCTCAAGGGCGACAAGCCGCCGGCGTTCGACCTGCTGTACTGGAACAGCGACGCCACCAACATGCCGGGGCCGATGTACTGCTGGTACCTGCGCAACACCTACCTCGACAACGCGTTGCGCCAGCCCGGCGCGCTCACCGTCTGCGGCGAGCCGCTCGACCTCTCGAAGATCGGGGCGCCGGCGTTCATCTACGGCTCCCGCGACGACCACATCGTGCCGTGGAAGGGCGCGTGGGAATCGACGAAGATCCTCGGCGGACCCACGCGCTTCGTGCTGGGCGCCTCGGGCCACATCGCCGGCGTGATCAACCCGCCCAAGTCCGGCAAGCGCAGCCACTGGACCAACGAGAAGCCTGCGGTCTCGGCCGACGCCTGGCTGGCCGGCGCCACCGAGCACCCGGGCAGCTGGTGGACCGGCTGGTCGAAGTGGCTGGCGGGCTTCGGCGGCGCCGAGGTGGCCGCGCCCAAGGGCGCCGGCGGCCGCGGCCACTCGGCGATCGAGCCGGCTCCCGGACGCTACGTCAAGCAGAAAGCCTGACCAATCCCTCGATCGGACACTTGCCGGTCATACCCCATCCCGTATCATCGCCCTCAGGAGAAGAAACATGACCACCGACATCGTCATCGTCGCCGCCGCCCGCACCGCGGTCGGCAAGTTCGGCGGCTCGCTCGCGAAAGTCCCGGCCTCCGAGCTGGGCGCCACCGTGCTCAAGGCCCTGCTCGAGCGTTCGAAGCTCACGGGCGAGCAGGTCAGCGAAGTGATCCTCGGCCAGGTGCTGCAGGCCGGCACCGGCCAGAACCCGGCGCGCCAGGCCGTCATCAAGGGCGGCCTGGGCCACGGCGTTCCTGCGATGACCATCAACAAGGTCTGCGGCTCGGGTCTGAAGGCCGTGATGCTGGCGGCCCAGGCGATCCGCGACGGCGACGCCGAGATCGTGATCGCAGGCGGCCAGGAGAGCATGAGCCTGTCCCCGCACGTGCTGCCCAGCTCGCGCGACGGCCAGCGCATGGGCGACTGGAAGCTGGTCGACACCATGATCACCGACGGCCTGTGGGACGTCTACAACCAGTACCACATGGGCATCACGGCCGAGAACGTCGCCAGGAAGTACGGCATCACGCGCGAACAGCAGGACGCGCTGGCCTACGCCTCGCAGTCCAAGGCCGCGGCCGCGCAGGACGCCGGCTACTTCAAGGACGAGATCGTCGGCGTGTCGATCCCGCAGAAGAAGGGCGACCCCGTCGTCTTCAACGCGGACGAGTTCATCAACCGCAAGTCCACGCAAGAGGCGCTCGCCGCGCTGCGTCCCGCGTTCGACAAGTCCGGCTCGGTGACGGCCGGCAACGCGTCGGGCCTCAACGACGGCGCCGCCGGTGTGGTGGTGATGTCGGCCGCCAAGGCCGATGCGCTGGGGCTGAAGCCGCTCGGCCGCATCGCCTCGTACGCCAGCGCCGGGCTCGACCCGGCCTACATGGGCATGGGCCCGGTGCCGGCCGCGCGCAAGGCGCTGGAGCGCGCCGGCTGGAAGCCCGCCGACCTGGACCTGCTCGAGATCAACGAGGCCTTCGCGGCCCAGGCCTGCGCCGTCCACCAGGAGATGGGCTGGGACACCAGCAAGGTCAACGTCAACGGCGGCGCGATCGCCATCGGGCACCCGATCGGTGCATCCGGCGCGCGCATCCTGGTCACCCTGCTGCACGAGATGCAGCGCCGCGACGCGAAGAAAGGCATCGCCTCGCTGTGCATCGGCGGTGGCATGGGCGTTGCATTGACCATAGAGCGTCCTTGACCTGGCGCAAGCCGCATGGGGGTACGCCCTGAGAGCGGCTCGCCGGACAAAGCGCGATAGTGAAGACGCCCTCCGAGGCACCCCAATACACAGACAGGAGACATGACATGAGCCAGAAAGTAGCGTACGTGACCGGGGGCATGGGCGGCATCGGCACCTCCATCTGCCAGCGCCTGCACCGCGACGGTTTCAAGGTGATCGCCGGCTGCGGCCCGAGCCGCGACCACGCCAAGTGGGTGGGCGAGCAGAAGGCGCTCGGCTACACGTTCCACACGTCCGTGGGCAACGTCGCCGACTGGGACTCGACGGTGGCGGCGTTCAAGCACGCCAAGGAAGAGCACGGCCCGATCGACGTGCTGATCAACAACGCGGGCATCACGCGCGACCGCATGTTCCTGAAGATGTCGCGCGACGACTGGGACGCCGTCATCGGCACCAACCTCACGTCGATGTTCAACGTCACCAAGCAGGTCGTGGCCGACATGGTCGAGCGCGGCTTCGGCCGCATCATCCAGATCTCGTCCGTCAACGGCGCCAAGGGCCAGGCCGGCCAGACCAACTACTCGGCCGCCAAGGCCGGCATGCACGGCTTCTCGATGGCCCTGGCCCTCGAGATGGCCAACAAGGGCGTCACGGTCAACACGGTCAGCCCCGGCTACATCGGCACCGACATGGTCAATGCGATCAAGCCCGAGGTGCTCGAGAAGATCGTCGCCACCATCCCCGTCAAGCGCCTGGGCACGCCCAGCGAGATCGCCTCCATCGTCGGCTGGCTGGCCGGCGACGAGTCGGGCTTCACGACGGGCGCGGAATTCGCCGTGAACGGCGGGCTGCACATGGGCTGATCCTGTCCAGGCTTCGCTTTCAAGAGGCCTCGGTCGCGCCTGCGATCGAGGCTTTTTCATGAGTGCGGCGAATGGCTGGCAAGGAGGTTCCTGCATGAAACTCACCTGGGTCGTCGCCGCTGCGGTGGTCGTCGGCATGGCCGCGGCCGGCTGGTTCCATCGCGGATCGGCGCCGCTGGCCGGTGTGGCGCGCGCCGTCCTGCCCGCCGACGGTTCGCTGCCGCCATCGCTGCAGGCCGCGGGCGTGCACAAGTGCGTCGGCGGCGGCGGCACCAGTTACATCGACGGCCCGTGCCCGGCCGGGACCCGAGAGGTGGCCGCCACGCACGGCACGATGACGGTGACGTCGTTCCCCAGGCCGGCGCCGATGCCTTCCGCGCTCGCGTCCTCGGTGCTGGGCGGCCCCGTCGTCAAGCCCATGGATCCCGACGAGCGCGACCGCCTGCGCGACAGGGCTATCGAGGACGCCGCGAACCGGCGCTAGACTGCTGGTAGAGGCGCAGGTCGATCAGTCGCGTCGCGCGACCGGGCGCATCCGTCACGCGCAGGCGCACCCGCCGCGCGTCCAGCGCGGGCCACTCGGCCGTCGTGATGCCATTGCCGACCGCACCCGGCGTCGACACGGCGACATCGCGCCATTGGCCGTCGACCTGCACCTGCACGGCGTAGCGCGCCGGCGCGGCCACGGTCCGGCCGTCGTCTGCGAACGCCAGTTCCGCGCGCGCCACGCGCGTCGGCTGTCCCAGGTCCAGCTCGAACCAGTTGTCGTGGCTCGCCGCGCCTTGCGTGCTCCAGCCCTTGGGCAGTTCGGGGAAGAACCAGAGCCGGCCGTCGATGGCGCCGAACAGGGTGGCGGCGTCGGCCGGGGTGGACGACGACGGCATCGGGTAGCCGGCGCGACGGATGTTGGCGGCCAGGTTGATCGGCGCGGGCGCCGCGGGCCTGGCGCGGTTGCCGATCCGCGTCTCGAGTCGCGCCATGCGGGCGGCATGGGCAGAGGCGTGGCCGTCCACGAACAGCGTCAGCCCTGCGCCGCGTCGGTAGTGCGTGCCGTCCGCGTCGAAGACCAGCGTGAGCAGATGCCCGTGCCAGGGCACGTCCTGGATCGCGAACCAGGGCCACCAGCCCGGCGCATCCGGTGTGGCGGGCAGCATCGGATCGACGACGAGCAGGCTGCCGTCGTCGTTGCCCGGACGGATTCCGAGCAGGCCGCCGATCACCAGGTCGACATAGCTCGAATGGAAGTAGTGGTGGCTGCGCACGTCGCCCACGATGACGTGGCCCGTCTCGGGGTCGTAGTCCTCCTGCAGGTCCAGCGTGTCGCCCTGGAAATGGAGCCGGGTGTAGTCCTGCAGCAGCCGCACGTAGTCGCTGCGGTGGACGACGTCCTGGTGGTAGTCGTCGAGCAGGTTGGCCAGGCCCGTGAGCACCTGCGAGACCTGGAACGGCCACACCGGGCCGTTCCACTGGCACTCGGGACGCGTCGAGTCCGGGAAGTAGCGGTACTGCTGCAGGTAGTGCTCGTAGCCGGGTCCGACGGTGCGCAACCCGAACGGGCCCTGGAACTCCTCAGGGGACAGCAGGTGCGCCCAGGCCTGCGCGTATTCGGGCTTGTCATCGGGCAGTCCCGCATACCACGGCATGTATCCGGCCAGCTCGCGCCCACGGATGAAATCGCCGTAGTGCACGAACGCGTTGTCCTGCTGGTAGCGGTCGGTGAAATGCTGCAGGCCGTCGTTCCACAGCCGCGACTGCACCTGGGCCTTGAGCGCCTGCGCGCGTGCGCCATAGGCCTGCGCCGCGGCGGTGTCGCCGGCCAGTGCCGCGACGTGACCGATCGCGCGCGCGTTGGCGTACATGAACGCGTTGATGGTGGGGCGGAACGCCATGCCGCCCGTGAAGCCGGCCTTGCCGCCGCTGGCGTCGATGGAGGAGATCGTGTACTCGGTGGCGTCGAGCAGCGGCTCGATCCAGTACAGGCCCTGGCGCGGGTCGAAGTGGTCGTCCCAGGCGTTGTAGACGTAGCGCATCGCGCGCAGGTTGCGCACCAGCGGCGCCGGGTCGCCGGTGACCCGGTAGCGTTGCCAGGCGGCGTCGGCGATCGCCTCGCTGAAGTGGCGGTCGTTGCCGGCGTCGGCGTACAGGTAGTCGATGAAGCTGTCGACCGGGCGCGGGTCGCGCAGCCAGCGGCCCTCCAGCAGCGGGAACGCCGCGGAGTCGTTCAGGGTGCTGTACGGCTTGCGATCCCAGCCCACTTCCGGCAGGAATTCCGTGAACACCGTGCCTTGCGCGCCGATGTCGCGCATGTGCGAGCGAAACAGCTGCCAGCGGTAGAAGTAGACGCGGTTCAGGCGCGCGTCGGGCGTGTCGAGGAACGGGATGTTGGCCCGGTACCAGGGGGCGTCGTTGCCGAAGGCCACCTGCGCGACGCGGGCAGTGTCGATGACGGGCGGTGCCGCGTGGCTGGCCGCGGCGGCGAGCAGCGCCGAAAGCAGGAGGGTTCGCATAATAGTATGACTATATTGCGAGCCGCTCTGGCGGCCATTCGGGAAACCACAGGGTAGATCCCGCCAGTGCAGCCCCGCGCTCTCGCACAATCGTCAGACTATTGATCGGCCTCAGGTCGTGCTGATCGCGTCCAGCAATTCGGTCTCCACCTGGATCTGCAGCCGGTTGTTCTGCAGCGCGGCACCGTCCACGAGGAAGGTGTCCTCCACGCGCTCGCCCAGCGTGGAGACCTTGGCGAGTTGCAGGTTGATGCGGTACTGCGCCAGCACGCGGGCGACGGCGTAGAGCAGGCCCGAGCGGTCGGAGGCGCTGATGGACAGCAGCCAGCGCTGCGCGCGCTCGTCGGGCCGCAGCGACACGCGCGGCACCACCGGGAACGACTTCACGCGGCGCGACACGCGGCTCGAGCGCGGCGTGGGCAGCGGACCCGTGGAAGCGGTGGCCAGCGCGGCCTGGTGCTCCACCAGCGAGATCAGGTCGCGGTAGCCGGCCGGGCCGTCGTCCTCGTAGGACGGGTTCACCACCTGGAAGGTGTCGAGCGCGTAGCCGGCGTTGGTGGTGTGGATCTTGGCGTCCTGGATGGAGAAGCCGGCGCCGTCGAAGTAGCCGCAGATGCGCGCGAACAGGTCGGAGCGGTCGGGCGAGAACATCAGCACCTGCAGGCCTTCGCCCAGCGGCGACGGTCGCGCGCGCACCACCGGCACCGTGGTGTCGATGTGGCGCCACAGCGAGCGCGCGTGCCAGGCCAGCTCGTTCGGGTCGTGGCGCGCGAAGTAGCTGAGGTCCAGCGTCTTCCACAGCGGCTGCTCGGTGCCGGGTAGCGCCGAATGCAGCGCGAGGATCTGGCGCGCCTCCTTCTTGCGTGCCTCGGTCTCGGCGTCGAGCGCCAGCACGTCGCCGCCGAGCTTGCGCATCGTCAGGCGATACAGATCCTCCAGCAGCTTGCCCTTCCACGCGTTCCAGACCTTGGGGCTGGTGCCGCGGATGTCGGCCACGGTCAGCAGGTACAGCGCGGTGAGGCGGCGCGGGTCGCCCACCTTGGCGGCGAAGTCGGCGATCACGCGCGCGTCGGACAGGTCTTCCTTCTGCGCCACGTGGCTCATGGTGAGGTGGTGGCGCACCAGGAACTCGATGAAGTCGGCGTCCGCCTTGGCGATGTCGTGGTCCTTGCAGAAGCGCCGCACCTCGCTGCCGCCCAGCTCGGAATGGTCGCCGCCGCGGCCCTTGGCCACGTCGTGGAACAGCGCGGCCACGTAGAGCAGCCACGGCTTGTCGAAGCCCGCGGCCAGCGCGGTGCACTTCGGGTACTCGTGGGCGTGCTCGGGAATGAAGAAGCGGCGCACGTTGCGCAGCACCATCAGGATGTGCTGGTCCACCGTGTAGACGTGGAACAGGTCGTGCTGCATGCGCCCGACGATGCGGCGGAACACCCACAGGTAGCGGCCCAGCACCGAGGTGGCGTTCATCAGCCGGAACGCGTGCGTCTGGCGCTGCGGGGCCTGCAGGATGGCCCGGAAGCGGGCGCGGTTGACGGGATCCTTGCGGAACGCGCCGTTCATCTGGTTGCGCACGTTGTACAGGGCGCGGATGGTGCGCGCCGACAGGCCGCGCAGCTGCTCCGTGGTCTGGTACAGGTGGAAGGTCTCCAGGATCGCGTGCGGGTCGTTCTTGTACAGGTCGTCGGAGACGATCTCCAGCAGGCCGCCGCGGTCGAGGAAGCGCTCGTTGAGCGGCAGCATCGGCAGGTCTTCCGAGCCGTTGATGCGCTCTTCGAGGTTCAACAGCAGCACCTCGTTCAACTGGGACACGGCCTTGGCCGCCCAGTAGTAGCGCTGCATCAGCATCTCCGACGCGCGCATGGTGGTGTTGCCGTGATAGCCGAACGACTCGGCCACGGCCGTCTGCAGGTCGAAGACGAGGCGATCCTCGCGGCGCCCCGCCACCAGGTGCAGGCGTGCGCGGATCAGCTTGAGAGTGCCTTCCTGGCGCTGCAACTGCTTCACCTCGAAGGGCGTGAGCAGGCCATGGGTGGCCATCTCGCTCCAGGTGCGGCCCAGGCCCGCGGCGCGCGAGATCCAGGTGAGCACCTGGAGGTCGCGCAGGCCGCCCGGGCTCTCCTTGCAGTTGGGCTCCAGCGAGTAGGGCGTGTCCTCGTACTTGACCTGGCGCTGGCGCATCTCGAAGGTCTTCGAGCGCAGGAAGGCGCGCGGATCCATCGCCTCGGTGTTGACGCGGCGGAAGGCGTTGAACATGCGGCGCGAGCCGGTGAGCAGGCGGCTCTCGAGCAGTGCCGTCTGCACCGTGACGTCGGCGCGCGCCTCCAGCAGGCATTCGTCGATGGTGCGCACCGACGAGCCGATCTCCAGGCCGATGTCCCAGCACGCCGTGATGAAGCCCTCGATGGTGCCGCGCAGCGCCTCGGCGGCGCCCGGACTGTCGTCCTTGTGCACGTTGGGCAGCAGCACCAGCACATCGACGTCGGAGTACGGGAACAGCTCGCCGCGGCCGTAGCCGCCGACGGCCAGCAGCGCGGCACTGGCGGGCATGCCGGCGTGCGCCCACAGGTCGGCGAGCGTCTGGTCGACGTGCCTGGCCAGCGCGCGCAGCAGCGCGGAGGCCGCCGGCGCGGTGGCGCGCGACTCGCTGAAATGGTTCAGCAGCGCGGCCTTGCCGGAGCGGAAGCGTTCGCGCAGCTCGGCCACGGACGCGCGGCGCGCGACCGCGTGCGGCGCGGCCAGGAGGGAGTCGGGCGACGTCACGCCGGGTTCAGGCGGCGCTGACGTCGGTCAGCAGCCGGTTGAGCACCGGCGCCTTCACGAACGCAGGCACCGGCGGGCTGCCGGCCGAGACGGTCAGCACCTCGTAGCCGGTCTCGGTGACGACGATCGTGTGCTCCCATTGCGCGGACAGCGAGCGATCCTTCGTGACGATGGTCCAGCCGTCGCCGAATTCCTTGATGTCGCGCTTGCCGGCGTTGATCATCGGCTCGATCGTGAAGATCATGCCCGGCACCAGCTCCTCGAGCGTGCCGGGGCGGCCGTAGTGCAGCACCTGCGGCTCCTCGTGGAACTTCTGGCCGATGCCGTGGCCGCAGAATTCGCGCACCACGGAAAAGCCCGAGTTCTCGGCGAACACCTGGATGGCGTGGCCGATGTCGCCCAGGCGCACGCCCGGCCTGACCTTCTCGATGCCCTTCCACATGGCCTCGTAGGTGATCTGGCACAGGCGGTTGGCGGCGATGGAGCCCTTGCCGACGACGAACATCCGGCTCGTGTCACCGTGCCAGCCATCCTTGATGACGGTGACGTCGATGTTGACGATGTCGCCGTCCTTCAACGGGCGGTCGTTGGGGATGCCGTGGCAGACCTGGTGGTTGATCGACGTGCAGATCGACTTCGGGTAGGGCGTGTAGCCCGGCGGCGCGTAGTTCAGCGGGGCCGGGATGCCGTGCTGGACGTCGAAGATGTAGTCGTGGGCGAGCTTGTCGAGCTGCTCGGTGGTGACGCCGGGCTTGACATGGGGCGTGAGCATGTCCAGCACTTCCGAGCCCAGGCGGCCGGCGATGCGCATGCCTTCGATGTCGGAGGCGGACTTCAGGGTGATCGTCATGGTTCCGGAATTATCTCAGTTTGCGGTTTGCGGGGCGCACCGGATCAGGCACGACTCGGCGGGGTAGTCTTTTTTGTTCGTGTCCCCCGGCCGTGCACGTTCCGCGAGCGCCCCCCGCCAGGCCCTAAAATCCTGGATTCGGTCGACACCCGTCCCGATCCCGATCCCCCCGTCCGCGAGCCCACACCGCATGTTCCCCACGCCAAAGCACCTGCTCCACTTCGAGGGCGGCAACGCCTTGTCCGCCTTCCGCGCCCAGGCGCTGTTGCCGAAGCTGCAGTCCGTCTCGGCGCGCATCACGGGGGTTGCCGCGCGCCATGTCCACTGGGTCTGGACCGACACCGAGGCGCAGCCCGACGCCACCCGCAAGCTGGCCAGCCTGCTGCGCTATGGCGATGCGTACGAAGGCCCGACGCTCGACGCCGCCGACACCGCGCTGGTGGTGGTGATGCCGCGGCTGGGCACCGTCTCGCCCTGGGCCAGCAAGGCCACCGACATCGCCCACAACTGCGGCCTGGCGCTGCACCGCGTGGAGCGCGTCACCGAGTTCCGCCTCACGATCAGGACGGGCCTGCTGGGCGGCATCAAGACCTTGTCCGACGAGGAACTGCGGGCGGCATCCCTGCTGCTGCACGACCGCATGACGGAAAGCGTCGCCTTCGAGCGCCAGGCCGCCGAGCACCTGTTCGACAAGCAGCCGGCCGAGCCGCTGGTGCATGTCGACCTGCTGGGGCAGGGGCGCGATGCGCTGGTGGTGGCCAACAGCCGGTTCGGCCTGGCGCTGTCCGACGATGAAATCGACTACCTCGTCGAGGCGTTCCGGGGCCTCGATCGCAACCCGACCGACGTCGAGCTGATGATGTTCGCGCAGGCCAACAGCGAGCACTGCCGCCACAAGATCTTCAACGCCAGCTTCGTCATCGACGGCCAGGCCCAGGACATCTCGATGTTCGGCATGATCCGCAACACCGAGAAGCTGAACTCGCAGCACTCGATCGTCGCGTACTCCGACAACGCGGCCGTGATGGAAGGCCACGCCATCGAGCGCTGGGTCGCCGAGCCCATGGCGTCGTCGGGCGCGGCCCACTACGCCGGCCGCGCCGAGACCGCGCACGTGCTGATGAAGGTGGAGACGCACAACCACCCGACGGCCATCTCGCCGTTCCCGGGCGCTTCCACCGGCTCCGGCGGCGAGATCCGCGACGAGGGCGCCACGGGCCGCGGCTCCAAGCCCAAGGCCGGCCTGGCCGGCTTCTCGGTGAGCAACCTGTACCTGCCGGGCACCAGCGAGCCCTGGGAGCGCAGCCCGGTGGGCAAGCCCGAGCACATCGCCAGCGCGCTGCAGATCATGATCGATGGCCCGCTGGGCGGCGCCGCGTTCAACAACGAGTTCGGCCGTCCGAACCTGGCGGGCTATTTCCGCATGTTCGAGCAGGACGTCGCCGGCATCACCCGCGGGTATCACAAGCCCATCATGATCGCGGGCGGCCTGGGCTCGATCCGCGACGACCTCACCCACAAGATCGAGTTCCCGGCCGGCACCCTGCTCGTGCAGGTGGGCGGCCCGGGCATGCGCATCGGCATGGGCGGCGGCGCCGCCAGCTCGATGGCGGCCGGCACCAACACCGCCGCGCTCGACTTCGATTCGGTGCAGCGCGGCAACCCCGAGATCCAGCGCCGGGCGCAGGAAGTCATCAACCAGTGCTGGCAACTGGGCGCGGGCAACCCGATCCTGGCGATCCACGACGTGGGCGCCGGCGGCCTGTCCAACGCCTTCCCCGAGCTGGCGGAAGGCGCCGGCGTGGGCGCCACCTTCGACCTGCGCGAGGTGCCGCTGGAGGAGAGCGGCCTGGCCCCCAAGGAGATCTGGTGCAACGAGAGCCAGGAGCGCTACGTCCTGGCCATCGCGCCCGAATCGCTGCCGATGTTGACGGCCTTCGCGGATCGCGAGCGCTGCCCGCTGTCGGTGGTGGGCCGTGCGACCACGCACAAGGCCCTGGTGCTGGAAGACGGCGCGGGCGGCTCGCGCGCCATCGACATGCCCATGGACGTGCTGTTCGGCAAGCCACCCAAGATGCTGCGCGACGTCGCGCGCGTCCCGCGCACGGCGCAGCCGCTGCAGCTCACGGGCGTGGCGCTGGAGCAGGCCGCGCTCGACGTGCTGCGCCATCCCACCGTGGCCTCCAAGCGCTTCCTCATCACCATCGGCGACCGCACCGTGGGTGGCCTGTCGCACCGCGACCAGATGGTGGGTCCGTGGCAGGTGCCGGTGGCCGACGTCGCCGTGACCCTGGCCGACTACAAGGGCTTCGCAGGCGAGGCGATGAGCATGGGCGAGCGCACCCCGCTGGCCTCCGTCGACGCCCCGGCGTCGGGCCGCATGGCCGTGGCCGAGGCGATCACCAACCTGCTGGCCGCGCCCATCGAGCTGCCGCGTGTGAAGCTGTCGTGCAACTGGATGGCCGCGTGCGGCGAGCCGGGCGAGGACGCGGCGCTGTACGACACGGTGCGCGCGGTCGGCATGGAACTGTGCCCGGCGCTGGGCATCAGCGTGCCGGTGGGCAAGGACAGCCTGTCGATGCGCACCCGGTGGAGCGACGACGGCCGGACGAAGCAGGTGGTCGCACCGGTGTCGCTGATCGTCACCGCGTTCGCCAGCGTGGCGGACGTGCGCGGCACGCGCACGCCCGAGCTCGCGCGCGTGGACTCGGCGCTCATCCTGGTGGATCTCGGCCGCGGCCGCAACCGCATGGCCGGCTCGGTGCTGGCGCAGACGCTGCAGCAGTTCGGCGACGCCGTGCCCGACCTCGACGATCCGAAGCTGCTGGTCTCGCTGGTGGACGCGGTCAATGCGCTGCGCGCGCAAGGCCTGCTGCTGGCCTACCACGACCGCAGCGACGGCGGCCTGTGGGCGGCCGCCTGCGAGATGGCCTTCGCGGGCCACACGGGCCTGAGCCTCAACGTGGACCTGCTGCTCGGTGACGGCCACGCCACCGACGCAGGCGACGCGAAGAACTGGGCTGCCCAGGTGGGCGAGCGCCGCAACGAGCAGACGCTCAAGGCACTCTTCAACGAGGAACTCGGTGCGCTGCTGCAGGTGCCGGCCGCGCAACGCGACGCCGCCATCGGCGTGTTGCGCGCGCACGGCCTGTCGGCACACAGCCACGTGGTGGGCAAGCCCAACGAGCGCGGCATCGTCGAGGTGTGGCGCGACGCGAAGTCGGTGTTCGGCAGGCCGCTCGTCGAGCTGCAGCAGGCCTGGGACGATACCTCCTGGCGTATCGCGACGCTGCGCGACAACCCGGCCTGCGCCGACAGCGAGCACGCGCTGGCGGGCCAGGCCGGCGATCCGGGCCTGCACGTGGCTCTCACGTTCGACCCGGCCGAGAACGTGGCCGCGCCGTTCCTGAACCTGGCGCGCCCGAAGGTGGCGATCCTGCGCGAGCAGGGCGTCAACAGCCATGTCGAGATGAGCTACGCGATGGCGCTCGGCGGCTTCGACACCTACGACGTCCACATGAGCGACCTGCACTCGGGCCGCGTCAAGCTGGAGCAGTTCAAGGGCTTCGTGGCCTGCGGCGGCTTCAGCTACGGCGACACGCTGGGCGCCGGCGAGGGCTGGGCCCGCTCGGTGATGTTCAACCCGGTGCTGGCCGAGCAGTTCGAGGCCTTCTTCGGCAAGCCCGACACCTTCGCGCTGGGCGTATGCAACGGCTGCCAGATGCTGGCCGCGCTGTCGCCCATCATCCCCGGCGCGCAGGATTGGCCCAAGTTCACGCGCAACCGCTCGGAGCAGTTCGAGGCCCGCCTGTCGCAAGTGGAGGTGCTGGAGTCGCCGTCGATCTTCTTCCAGGGCATGGCCGGCAGCCGCCTGCCCATCGCCGTGGCGCATGGCGAGGGCTACGCCGACTTCTCTCAACGCGGCGACGCCGCCAAGGTGCGCGCGGTGATGCGCTTCGTCGACCACCACGGCAAGGCCACCGAGACCTACCCGCTGAACCCGAACGGCAGCCCCGGCGGCCTGACCGCGGTCACCACGGCCGACGGCCGCTTCACGGCGATCATGCCGCACGCGGAGCGCGTGTTCCGCAACGTGCAGATGAGCTGGAGCGGCGGCGACGTGTCGGCGGCCAGCCCGTGGGCGCGGATGTTCTGCAACGCGCGCCGCTGGATCGGCTGACTAGCTCACCGTCATCCTGCGACTGCGTGCGGGATGACACGGTTGTTCAGGCGTCCGGCGCGCTCGCCTGGTCCAACAGCACGCGATCGGCCTCGCTCAGCACGAGTTCGGCCGCCGCGGAGAAGCTCTTCAGCTGCTCCACGCTGGTGACGCTCGCGATGGGCGCCGTGACGCCTTCGCGCCCGATGAGCCAGGCCAGCGCCACCACCGCGGGCTGCGTGGCGTGGCGCTGCGAGACCTGGTCCAGCGCGCCGAGGATGCGCAGGCCGCGCGGGTTCAGGTGCTTGCGCACGCCGCCGCCGCGCGCGCTCTGGCCCAGGTCGGCCTCCGTGCGGTACTTGCCCGTGAGAAAGCCCGAGGCCAGGCTGTAGTACGGGATCACGCCCAGGCCGGACTCGATCGCCAGGTCGCGCAGCGGGCCGTCGTAGCTTGCGCGATCGACCAGGTTGTATTCCGGCTGCAGCGTCTGGTAGGCGGGCAGGCCGTTGATGCGCGCCGAGTCCTGGGCCTCGGCAAGCTGGCGCGCGTCGAAATTGGAGCAGCCGAACGCGCGGATCTTGCCGGCCTTCGCGAGGCGGTCGAAGGCGTCCAGCGTCTCCTCGTACGACGTCTCGGGATCGGGCCGGTGCGCCTGGTACAGGTCGATCACGTCCACCTGAAGCCGGCGCAGCGAGTCTTCCACCGCGCGGTCGATCCACAGCCGGCCCAGGCCCTTGTGTTCGTCGCCCATGTCCATGCCGACCTTGGTGAACAGCAGCACCTGCCGGCGTCGGGCCGGGTTGGTCTTCAGCCAGCGGCCGATCAACGTTTCCGACTCGCCGCCCTGGTGCCCCGGCACCCAGCGGGAATAGACGTCGGCGGTGTCGATGGCGTTGAAGCCGGCGTCGACGAAGGCATCGAGCAGCTCGAAGCTGCGCTTCTCGTCGGCCGTCCAGCCGAAGACATTCCCGCCGAAGACGATGGGGGCGATCTGCAGGCCGGTGCGGCCGAGGGGGCGTTGTTGCATGGAGGTTTCCTGGGTGGTGCGTCGCATGCGCGGGCATGCGCGCGAAGCGGCAAGTCGCATGCCCGTGAATCACGCTGGCTGCACCGGGCTATCCAGCGTCGGGATGCGATCTCAATTCTTCTTTTCCAGCACCAGCGAATTGCTGTCGTTGTGCATCTGGAAGTGTGACAGGAAGCTGTTGCCCAGGAGCACGACGGGCAGGGCCTGCGGCAGCACCATGGCCTGGACGTTGTAGATGGTCACGTCGCCCACGCGGATGCTGTCGAGGGTGAGCGTGCGCACGGCGACGGCGCCGTTGGCGGTCATCGCGGCGGCGATGGTGCTGCTCTTCGGATCCAGTCCGAGCGCGCTGGCCGTGTCGGCGCTCATCGCGACGGTGGTCGCGCCGGTGTCGATGACGAACGGGATCGGATGGCCGTTGATCGCGGCCAAGCCAGAGTAGTGGCCGCCCGAGCCGACCGGCAGCACGATGCGCGAGCCGCTTGAGCTGCCGCCCGGGTCGCCGGCGACCAGCGCCGCGCCGCCCAGTCGCAAGGTCTGCGACTTGCCGCCGGCCTCCACCAGCGCGGTGGTGGCGTCGAGCCTGACCAGCTTGACGCCCTGCACGGTGGCGCCCACGGCTACGCCCGTGGCATGCCCGTCGATGATCAGCAACGCCTTGTCGCCCAGCATGCCGCTGAACGCGACCGACTGTGCGTGCGCCGAGGTGGCCAGCGCGCAGAGCAAGGCACCGACGGCCAGCAGGCGGCCGCACCGGGTCATTCGGGTCATCTCTTTTTGTCCCCGGAAGTGGATTCCATCGCTCCAGGACAGCAGTCTAGTCGGCGATTCGGTCGGGGGGGGGGACGGGCGCCTTCACCGCTCGGCAAACGAGCCCAGGTCGCCTCCCTCGGGGCGGAAGCCGATCTCTTCCTGCACGCGCCTCGGTCGCTGCGGCAAGACGTTGTTTCAGGTCGGTGTCAACCCGCGAACAGGTTGGCCATGAGCCCGGTGGCGTCGGTGTCGACCGCGAACAGCGCGCCGGCCAGCGGCTGCGCCTCCAGCTGCGTCGCGCTCAGCTCGAAGCGCGCGCTGCTGATGAACAGCGTCTTCATCTCCGGGCCGCCGAAGGCGACGTTGGTGATGTGGGCCGTCGGCAGCTCGATGCGCGCCAGTTCGGCCGCGCTCTGCGGGTCGTGGCAGGTGACGCACGAACCGCCCCAATGGGCAATCCAGAGCCGGCCGGCGGCGTCGGTGGTCATGCCGTCGGGATGGCCGTCGGCGGCCGCCAGGGTGAGCCATTCGCGCGGTGCGCCCGCGGCCCCGGTCCCGGGGTCGAACGCGTAGGCGACGATGCGGCGGTGCACGGTGTCGTTGACGAACATCGTGCGGCCGTCCAGCGTCCAGGTGGGGCCGTTGGTGACGATCCAGCCGAGGTCGAGCGCGCGCGTCGCATGTCCGGCGGCGTCGAAGCGGTACAGCGCGCCGGTGGGGGCCTGCACCGCGAAGTCCATCGTGCCGCCCCAGAAGCGGCCGCGCGTGTCGCACTTGCCGTCGTTGAAGCGGTTGCCTTCGCGCTCGCGCTCGGGCTCGTCCAGGCGCTGCACCTGGCCGGTCTGCGGATCGAACAGCGCGAGGCCGCGGCGCAGCGTCACGGCCAGGCCGGGGCGGTCGGCGCGCTCGGCCACGGCGGAGATGGTCTCGTCGAACGACCACTCGGCGTGGGCGCCGGTGGCGTCGTTGTCGCGGTAGAGGCGGTGCTCGAGGATGTCGACCCACCACAGCGACTGCTGGCGCGGCGACCAGCACAGGCCTTCGCCGAGGGTGGCGCGGACGCGTCCGACGACGCGGGGGGTGGACAGGATGCGGGGCGTGGTGGCAGCGCTCATCAGGGGGCGTCAGTGCGAATCGCGCGGGACGCCGGCGCCGCTGGCACCGACGAGGAAGTCGAGGTCGGCGCCCAGGTGCGCCTGCTGCACGTGGTCGACGTAGAGCTTGGCCCAGCCGCGGTCGGGCGCGGGCAGCGGCTTCCACAGCGTGCGGCGGCGCGCCAGTTCCTCGTCGCTCACCTCCAGCTTGAGCGTGCGCGCGGGGACGTCGAGTTCGATCATGTCGCCATTCTGTACCAGCGCCAGCGGGCCGCCGGCAGCGGCCTCCGGCGAGGTGTGCAGCACCACGGTGCCGTAGGCGGTGCCGCTCATGCGCGCATCGGAGATGCGGACCATGTCGGTGATGCCCTTGCGCAGCACCTTGGGCGGCAGCGGCATGTTGCCCACCTCGGCCATGCCGGGATAGCCCTTGGGGCCGCAGTTCTTGAGCACCATGATGCAGTGCTCGTCGATGTCCAGCGCCTCGTCGTCGATGCGCGCGTGGAAGTCCTCGATGGTCTCGAACACCACGGCGCGGCCGCGGTGCTGCAGCAGGTGGGCCGAGGCGGCCGAGGGCTTGATCACGGCACCGTCCGGCGCGAGGTTGCCGCGCACGACCGCGATGCCGGCGTCGGCCATGAAGGGCTTGTCGAGCGGGCGGATCACCTCGCGGTTCCAGCACGGCGCGGTGGCGATGTTCTCGCCGAGGGTCTTGCCGTTGACCGTGAGGGCATCGAGGTGCAGCAGGTGCTGGACCTCGCGCAGCACGGCGGGCAGGCCGCCGGCGTAGAAGAAGTCCTCCATCAGGAACTTGCCGGAGGGCTGCAGGTCGAGCAGGCAGGGCACCTGCCGGCCGAGGGCGTCGAAGTCGCCCAGCTTCAGGTCGACGCCGATGCGTCCGGCGATGGCCAGCAGGTGGATCACCGCGTTGGTGGAGCCGCCGATCGCCGCGTTGGTGCGGATCGCGTTCTCGAAGGCCTCGCGCGTGAGGATCTTCGTCATCACCAGGTCGTCCTTGACCATCTCCACGATGCGTCGGCCCGTCAGCTGCGCGAGCCGGTTGCGGCGCGTGTCGGCCGCGGGGATCGCGGCGTTCTCGGGCAGCGACATGCCCAGAGCCTCCACCATCGAGGCCATCGTCGACGCCGTGCCCATGGTCATGCAGTTGCCCTTGGAGCGGTGCATGCAGCTCTCGGCGGCCGTGAAGTCTTCCTGCGTCATCTCGCCGGCGCGCACCATCTCGCTCATCTTCCACACGCCCGTGCCCGAGCCGATGTCCTGGCCGCGGAACTTGCCGTTGAGCATGGGGCCGCCGGACAGCCCGATCGTGGGCAGGTTGCAGCTGGCCGCACCCATCATCAGCGAGGGCGTGGTCTTGTCGCAGCCCATCAGCAGCACGACGCCGTCGATCGGGTTGCCGCGGATCGATTCCTCGACGTCCATGCTGGCGAGGTTGCGGAACAGCATCGCGGTCGGGCGCAACTGCGTCTCGCCGAGCGACATCACCGGGAACTCCAGCGGAAAGCCGCCGGCCTCGTAGACGCCGCGCTTGACGAATTCGGCGAGCTCGCGGAAATGCCCGTTGCAGGGCGTGAGCTCGCTCCAGGTGTTGCAGATGCCGATGACCGGGCGGCCATCGAGCTCGTCGTGCGGGTACCCCTGGTTCTTGATCCAGCTCCGGTGGACAAACCCGTCGCGATCGTTCTTGCCGAACCAGGCCTGGCTGCGGCGCACGGGTTTCTTGGTCTCCATGAGCTTCTCTTCTCGACTTGACGGGGCGCATGGTATCGCCGCAAACTGATATTCGAAAAATAACGATCAGCGTATCTGACATTGCAAAACAGGCATCGTTAACCCGTGCCGCATCGATACGCCCGCGCCGCGCCGGGTATAAGACAATCCGCGAGTCAGCAATGGGCTCGCGAGGGCGCTCAGATGAAGTTCTTCGGCAGGAAGCGGGCCAGCGTCACGCTGGTCCGGGCCTGGTGTTCCCCTTTCGTCGAGGACGGCCCGGCGGGTGAGTTGCTCGCCCTCGTCGACCAGGTGCTCGCCGCCATCCCGGCGAAGCCGCTCGAGGGCGTGATCAACCACGGCGACGTGCAGCCGATGTCGTCGCTGCGGCGCGCGCTGGCCAAGATGAAGCCGGTGCAGCTCGACACGCTGACGGTGCAGGAAGAGTCCGGCGAGGTGATCTGCAGCTTCGCCGCCGAAGGCGCATCGGTGGGCGACCGGGCGCGCGCGTTCGAGATCTTCGCGCTGCTGCCGCCGGCTGCCCGCGTGCTGCAGGACAAGCTGTTGCAGGTGCTGCTGGGCTATCGTCTCCACTACGGCTACGCGCGGGCGCTGGGTCCCGATTTCAGCCCGCTGTCCGAGGCCCGCGTCAAGCGCGGCTTCTTCGACACCGCCATCGAGGTGGACGGCGGCCGCGCCGACTGGCTGGTACCGGAGATGGACGTGCGCGCCGGCGCCGTGCGCGGCGTGTACCCGGCCAACGTGTTCTCGGCCGTCGGGCTGGCCCGCCTGGCCGGCTCTGGACTGCGCCTGCCCTCGTCCGCGCCCACGCTGGGCGAGATGCTGTGGCGGCCGTCCACCATCGAGCGGTCCGAGATCGTCCGCCTGAATCCGGCCTACCGCGGCTACCTGCATTTCGGCGACGACTAGGATCCTGCGACCGCGCGCAGGATGACGGGGTCCGCGCATTTCGGGATGGCGAGGGGCTGCCCGGGCCGGCATAGTCCGGCGACCTGGGAGGACCGAGCCGATGAGCGCAACTCACGCACACGCGACCACCACGCCGACGCCGGCCGAGGGCACGATGACGCTCGCCGAGGCCGTGGCCTATGGCATCCAGCGTCACCAGGCCGGCGAGCTCGGCCTTGCCGAACGCGTCTACCAGGCCGTGCTGGAGCGCGATCCCGACCGCGTCGACGTCCTCAACGTGCTGGGCATCCTCCAGTACCAGTGCGGCGAGCTCGATGCGGCCGCCGCGACGATGCGGCGGCTTCTCGAGATCGACCCGTCGGCGGACGGGGTCTGGAACAACCTCGGCAACGTGCTCGTCAAGCGCGGCGAGCTGGCCCGGGCCGGCGAGGCGTTCACGCGCAGCCTGCAACTGGCGCCCACCGCCGAGGCCTGGGCCAACCTGGCACGCGTCTATCGACGCCTGGGCGACCTGGCCGTCAGCGAGCAGGCCTGCCGGCAGGCCCTGGCGCTCGCACCCGACCACGGCGTTGCCCTGCACAACCTGGCGCTCGCGCTGCTGGGACAGCGCCGCATCGAGGACGGCGTGCAGGCCGCGCTGCGGGCGATGCAGCTGCTGCAGCCGCGCGAGCGGCGGCGCCAGACCTATGTGCAGTACCTGCTGGTGGCCGACGAGCCCGCGCAGGCCGCGGCCGTCCTGCGCGCCTGGCAGCAGCAGGAGCCCGACAACCCGTACGTGCTGCACCACCTGGCTGCCTGCACCGGCGCGGCCATGCCGGCGCGCGCCAGCGACGACTACGTCGAGAAGGAGTTCGACAGCTTCGCGGCGTCCTTCGACACGACGCTGGCGCGTTTGAACTATCGTGCGCCGCAGATCGTCGCCGAGGCCGTGGCCGCCGCGCTGCCGGCGGGCGTGGGCCAGTTCGACGTCGTCGACCTCGGCTGCGGCACGGGCCTGTGCGGGCCGCTGCTGCAGCCCTGGGCGCGCACGCTCGTGGGCTGCGACCTGTCCACCGGCATGTTGATGCAGGCCGCCGAGCGCGGCGTCTACGACGAGCTGCGCAAGGCCGAACTCACGGCCTTCATGCGCGGGCGGCCTGGCGCGTTCGACCTGGCGGTGTCCGCCGACACCCTCAACTACTTCGGCGAGCTGGGCGAGGTGGCGCGCAGCGCGCACGCCACGCTGCGGCCGGGCGGCGTGGCGGTGTTCACGCTGGAGGCGCTGGCCGCGGGCGAGCGCGGCGTGGTGCGCCTGATGCCGCACGGCCGCTACGCGCACGACGGCGCGCACGCGCGCAAGGTCTTCGAGGAGGCCGGCCTGGTGGTGGACGCGCCGGTGGGCGTGGTGCTGCGCGAGGAGAACAAGGTGCCGGTGCAGGGGTGGCTGGTCGTGGCCCGGCGCCCCTGACGCCCCTGCGCCGGCTACGCCGCCTGGGCCAGGGGCGTGCCGTAGACCTCGTGCGCCACGGCCTTGAGCGCCCGCAGCATCACCTGCGCGGCGGGCGCCAGCAGCCGGTCGGTGCGGGTGATCAACCCGAACGCGTCCATCTTGCAGGGCAGCTCCACCGGCAGGATCGCGACCAGGCCGTGCTGCTGGTAGTACAGCGCCACGTCGGACGCCACCACGCCGATCAGGTCGCTCTGCTCCAGCATCTTGGTCATGAAAAGCAGGGCGGTGGTCTCGATCAGGTCGTTGGGCGCCACCAGGCCCTCTTCCTGGAACATCAGCTCGAAGCGATGGCGCAGCACGCTGCCGGCCGGCGGCACGATCCACCCTTGCTGCGCCATGTCGCGCAGGCCCAGGCGCTCGCGTTCCATCAGCGGATGGCCCGGGCGAACGACGGCGGCGACGGGTTCCTCCACCAGCGCCTCGTAGCGCAGGTCGCTCTTGTCATGACGCGCGAAGAGGCGTCCGACGACCATGTCGAGCTTGCCCTGGTTGAGGCGGTCGATGAGCACGTCGCTGGTCTCCACCTGCAGCCCCACGCGCAGCGACGGGTGGATCTCCTTGACCTGGGCCACGGCGTCGGGCAGCAGCGTGATGGCCGGGGCGGTGATGGTGCCGATGCTCACGGAGCCGAAGCGTCCGGCCTTCAGCGCATCGATTTCCTCGTGCGCCTGGCTCAGACTGGCCAGCGCCATGCGCGCGTGGCGGATCATGGTTTCCCCGTACCACGTTGGGCGCACGCCACGCGGGAGCCGGTCGAACAGCTTTACCTCCAGCATGTCCTCCAGGTCCTTGAGCAGCTTGGACGCGGCCGGTTGCGTCATGTTGAGCACCTGCGCCGCGCCGTGGATGTTGCCTTCTTCCTCCATGGCCACGAGGAGAAGAAGCTGGCGAGTCTTGAGGCGGGCGCGGATGAACCAGTGGGTGTCGGCGGTTGACATGATTCCGATGGTCGTGAAAGAGGAATGGATGGATACTTGAATGTATATGGCAAGACGCCAAAAATCTATTAGGAAGATATGGCAGCCGTTCGTACCATCGCGGCCATCGAGGGCACTGCAGAACTCGTCGCACACCTGTGCGCGGGACGCGGTGATCGTCTCGAAGACACGTTCGCTGACGTGATCGACAACCCGAGCCGACGACGGCCGACTATTGGAGACAAGACGTGAAATTCCTCAAGACAGTGCTGGCCGCTGTGGCCTTCGGTGTGGTGACCTTGGGTGCCGCCCAGGCGCAGGACAAGGGAACCGTCGGGATCGCGATGCCGACGAAGTCGTCCGCCCGCTGGATCGCCGACGGCGACAACATGGTCAAGGTGCTGCAGGCCAAGGGCTACAAGACCGACCTGCAATACGCCGACGACGACATCCCGAACCAGCTCGCGCAGATCGAGAACATGGTCACCAAGGGCGACAAGGTGCTGGTCATCGCGTCCATCGACGGCACCACGCTGTCCAACGTGCTGCAGAAGGCGGCCGACAAGGGCGTCAAGATCATCGCGTACGACCGCCTGATCAAGGGCTCGAAGAACGTCGACTACTACGCCACGTTCGACAACTTCCAGGTCGGCGTGCTGCAGGCCGATTCGATCGTCGACAACCTGAAGCTCAAGACCGCCAAGGGCCCGTTCAACATCGAGCTGTTCGGCGGCTCGGCCGACGACAACAACGCGTTCTTCTTCTACAACGGCGCGATGTCGGTGCTCAAGCCCTACATCGACTCGGGCAAGCTCGTCGTCAGGAGCAAGCAGATGGGCATGGACAAGGTCGCCACGCTGCGCTGGGATGGCGCCGTGGCGCAGGCGCGCATGGACAACCTGCTGTCGGCCTATTACGCCGGCGCGCATGTCGACGCAGTGCTGTCGCCGTACGACGGCCTGTCGATCGGCATCCTGTCCTCGCTCAAGGGCGTGGGCTACGGCAAGGGCGGCGTCGCGATGCCGGTCGTCACCGGCCAGGACGCCGAGGTGCCGTCGGTGAAGTCCATCCTCGCGGGCGAGCAGACCACGACGATCTTCAAGGACACGCGCGAACTCGCCAAGGTCACGGCCGGCATGGTCGATGCGGTGCTGGGCGGCAAGGCGCCGGAGATCAACGACACCAAGACCTACAACAACGGCGTCAAGATCGTGCCGTCGTACCTGCTCAAGCCGGTGCTGGTGGACAAGACGAACTGGCATCACATCCTGATCGATTCCGGCTACTACAAGGAAAGCCAGATCAAGTAATACCGGGCCGCGCATTCCATGAACGAGACATTGCAACGCGAAGAGGCCGCGGCGATCGCCGCCGGCGGCCCCATCCTGGAAATGCGCGGCATCCGCAAGACCTTCCCGGGGGTCGTCGCGCTCGACAACGTGGATCTCACGGTCAGGGCGGGCGAGATCCACGCCATCGTCGGCGAGAACGGCGCCGGCAAGTCCACGCTGATGAAGGTGCTCAGCGGCGTCTACCCGCACGGCAGCTACGAGGGCGAGATCCGCTTCGAGGGCGCCGTGCGCCACCTCAAGGGCATCCACGACAGCGAGGCCATCGGCATCATCATCATCCACCAGGAGCTGGCGCTGGTGCCGCTGCTGTCGATCGCCGAGAACATCTTCCTGGGCAACGAGCCGCAGCGCTTCGGTGTCATCGACTGGGCCGAGGGCACGCGTCGCACGCGCGAGCTGCTCGCCAAGGTGGGGCTGAAGGAATCGCCGGCCACCCTCATCACGAATCTCGGCGTGGGCAAGCAGCAGCTGGTGGAGATCGCCAAGGCGCTCGCCAAGCGCGTGCGCCTGCTGATCCTGGACGAACCCACGGCCAGCCTCAACGAGCACGACAGCCAGGCCCTCCTGGACCTGCTGCTGGAATTCAAGGCGCAGGGCATCGCGTCAATCCTGATCTCGCACAAGTTGAACGAGATCGCACGCGTGGCCGATGCCATCACCGTGCTGCGCGACGGCGCGTCGGTGCAGTCGCTGGATTGCAAGGCCGACGCGGTCAGCGAGGACCAGATCATCCGCGCGATGGTCGGGCGCGAGCTGGCCGACCGCTATCCGCCGCGCGCGCGCATCGCGCCCGACGCGGGCGAGACCGTTTTCGAGGTGCGCGACTGGCATGTGGCACATCCGGTGCACGCCGACCGCGACGTGGTCAAGGGCGTGAGCCTGAAGATCAAGCGCGGGGAGATCGTTGGCATCGCCGGGCTGATGGGCGCCGGCCGCACCGAGCTTGCGATGAGCGTGTTCGGACGCGCCTACGGCCAGCGCATCCGCGGCGAGGTGCGCCTGCACGGCCAGGCGGTGGACGTCTCCACCATCGGCAAGGCCATCGGCCACGGCATCGCCTACGTCACCGAGGATCGCAAGAGCCTGGGGCTGCTGCTGGAGGACGACATCCGCCACAACATCAGCCTGGCCAACCTGAAGGCGGTGTCGTCGGCGGGCGTGATCGACGGCGGCGCCGAGTTCGCCGCGGCCGCGGACTACAAGCGCAAGCTCAACATCCGCTGCTCCAGCGTCATGCAGACCACGGTGAACCTGTCGGGCGGCAACCAGCAGAAGGTGGTGCTGGGAAAATGGCTGTTCTCCAAGCCCGAGGTGCTGATCCTGGACGAGCCGACGCGCGGCATCGACGTCGGCGCCAAGTTCGAGATCTATTCGATCATGTCGGCGCTGGCCGACGAGGGCAAGTGCATCCTGATGATCTCCTCCGAGATGCCCGAGCTGCTGGGCATGTGCGACCGCATCTACGTGATGAACGAGGGCCGCTTCGTCGGCGAGTTCGCCGCGGCCGACGCGTCGCAGGAGAAGATCATGCGAGCCATCGTCAAGCAGGGACTGGCATGACCGAAGTGTTGCGCCATCCCACGTTGAGGGCATGCGAGCGTCGCGTGCGCACTCCATCATGAGCGACGCCCGGCCGCCCGAAGTCGCTCGCCCCGGAGCCGTCAGGCGCAGGGTATTCAAATGACAGTCATGGAAGACAAGATGATTCCAAGCAACGCCGAGGCGCCGGTGCGCTCGTACGGCGGATTCCTGAAGAACAACATCCGCGAGTACGGCATGCTGCTGTCGCTCGTCGCGATCATGGCGTTCTTCCAGTACATGACCGACGGCACGCTGCTCAAGCCGTTGAACCTCACCAACCTGATCCTGCAGAACAGCTACATCGTCATCATGGCGCTGGGCATGCTGCTTGTGATCGTGGCGGGCCACATCGACCTGTCGGTGGGATCGGTCTCGGGCTTCATCGGCGCGCTGGCGGCGGTGCTGATGGTCAACTACAACTGGAACTTCGTGGGCGCGTCGCTCGTGTGCCTGGTGGTGGGCGGCGTCATCGGCGGTGCCCAGGGCTGGTTCGTCGCGTACCTGAAGATCCCGTCGTTCATCGTCACCCTGGCGGGCATGCTCGTCTTCAAGGGCCTGGCGCTGGCGTTGCTGCAGGGCCAGTCCGTCGGCCCGTTCCCGGACGATTTCCAGCTGCTCAGCTCGGGCTTCATCCCCGATTTCTTCAACGGCGACACGCTGCGCATCAGCTCGCTGGTGGTCGGCGTGGTGGTGGCGGTGGTGCTGTTCGTGCTGAAGCTGCGCGAACGCGCGGGCCACGTCCGGCACGCGATGGAAGAGGAGCCGGCCGCGTTCTTCCTGGCCAAGAACATCGCGTTCGCCGCCGTGATCATCTGGTTCTGCTGGATGCTCGCGTCGTACAAGGGCCTGCCCAACGTCCTGATCGTGATGTTCGCGCTGATGCTCGTCTACGACTTCGCCACGCGCCGCACCACCATCGGCAGGCGCATCTATGCGCTGGGCGGCAACGCCAAGGCGGCGCGCCTGTCGGGCATCAAGACGGAGCGCCTCGCGTTCCTCACCTTCGTCAACATGGGCGCGCTGGCGGCGCTGGCAGGTCTGGTGTTCGCCGCGCGTCTGAATACCGCAACGCCCAAGGCAGGACTGGGTTTCGAATTGGACGTGATTGCGGCATGCTTCATCGGCGGCGCTTCGGCGTCGGGCGGTGTCGGCAAGGTACTCGGCGCCGTCATCGGCGCATTCGTGATGGGCGTGATGAACAACGGCATGTCCATTCTCGGCATCGGCATCGATTACCAACAGGTGATCAAGGGCATCGTCCTGCTGGCCGCGGTCTGTGTCGACGTCTACAACAAGAACAAATGAGAACGAGCGTCCGGCACTGATCGGACGCCGGCCGATGCGCAGGCCTTGAACAGCGCGCGGCCGAATTTTCTGACTGTGTGAGTGCGCCGGCGACGGCGCACGGCTTGCGTTGGTTTTCCCCGCGCAGGGCGGAGCCTTGCCCTGCGTATCCACTAGGCAATCGGAGACAAGCACATGACCAAGACCCTTCGCACCACGGCGATCTGCCGTGCCACCATCGCCTGCGTGGCGAGCCTCCTGGGCGCCTCGGCCGCGCACGCCGTGGACTGGACCGGCTACATGCGCGGCGGCCCCGCGGCCACCGACGTTTCTGGCAAGTCGCGCCAGTGCTTCGGCATCGGCGAGCTGAAGTACCGCCTCGGCAACGAGTGCGACT